>Ga0194136_1000661_pt1 | contig 17560 bp, 14 predicted proteins | sample TARM_MetaG_T3A_1_FD_134023 | JGI IMG/M metagenome (GOLD analysis project Ga0194136, IMG submission 134023) | Freshwater microbial communities from Pennsylvania, USA, analyzing microbe dynamics in response to fracking - TARM_MetaG_T3A_14 (version 2) | ecosystem: Environmental > Aquatic >...
AATGATGAAGTATTTACTCCACCTAAACTTGCTAATAAAATATTAGATCTTCTCCCTCAAGAAATCTGGAAAGACAGCTCAGTCACCTTTCTCGACCCTGCCTGTAAAACAGGAATATTCCTGAGAGAAATAACAAGTAGACTCATAGAAGGCTTAGCTGAAGAAATCCCAGATTTACAAGAAAGAGTGAATCATATTTTAACAAAGCAAGTCTTTGGAATTGGAATCACTGAGTTGACTACTTTGATGTCTAGGCGGACTCTTTATTGTTCAATGTACGCAAACGGTGAACACTCTGTCTGTACTGAATTCGACAACCCTGAAGGAAACATAGTTTTTCCAGATACTGAACACACATGGGATAAGAATGGAAGATGTGAATACTGTGGGGCAAATGAAGAGAATTATAGTGGAGGAGCTAATAAAGAAAACCATGCTTACCCATTTATACATGATAACTTTAAAAAGGAGTTCGGAAATATGAAATTTGATGTGATTATAGGGAATCCCCCTTATCAACTTAATGTAGGTAATGAAGGGGGAAATAGTGCAAAAGCAAAAGCAATTTACCATTTGTTCATAGATAAGGCTATCGACATGAACCCTAATTATATATCAATGATTACACCTAGCAGATGGATGAGTGGCCAACCAGAAGGAATCCCTAAATCATGGATAGAAAATATGCTAAATGACAAAAGAATTCAAGAGATTCATGACTTCAAAAAGTCTACAGAGTGTTTTTCTAATGTGAATATAAGAGGTGGGGTTAATTACTTCTTGTGGAATTCTAAATATAAAGGGAAAGTTCTGTTTCATGAATATAATGGAGATGAAATAAACAAAGCAAAAGTTAATCTTAATTATGATGGTTCAAATATTGCAGTAAGAAATATATCTTCATTAAGTATTATAGAAAAAATAAAGAAAAAAGAAGGAAACTATGTGTCAAATGGCACTAACTTCTCATCTTTAGTTAGCCCAAAAGATTTCTTCACAAGAAGGCCAAAGCTAACTTCAAGTTGGAATGGATTTTCATTATCCAAAGATGATAAAAAGACTATTAAATACTACATGAGTAAACACTTAACAGGAGAGAATATAGGGTGGATTAGTGAAGATGATGTTTTGAAAAACAAAAGTACTATGAAGAAACACAAAGTGTATATACCATCAGTGGGAGATCCTGAAGAATTTGGATTAGTATTGGGGCATCCTATGTATGGAGAACCCAATAGTGCTTGTTCTCAAACATATTTAGTTATTGGATATAAAAATAAACAGAATTTCACAAAAAAGCAGTGTGAGAATATAATATCTTACATTGAGTCTAAATTATTCAGGTTCATGGTCAAAGTAAAAATGAATACTGGAATAAGCGCAGCAAGAGGGGTCTATCAATTCGTCCCTCTTCAAGATTTCAGCAAGCCATGGACTGACGAATAGTTATACAAGAAATACAAATTAACACAAGAAGAAATAGATTACATTGAGAAAACAATAGCACCAATGGAGTGACAAGACTGAAAATGACATTAAAAACTTAAAGATAGTTAAATAAAAAAAGGTTTTTAATTCAATTATAATACTTTAACTTGTTAAAATGCTTTATGTGTATAGGAGGAGTTGTATCTTGGAATCTAAAGATTGGATTTTGTTATTTACACAAGTTTTTTTAAATGGGGTAATTATTGCATTGCTTCAATATTGGTTATCAGTTAAACAAAAAAAGAATGATGAAAAAAACTCATTAAAACTAAAAGCACTTAGTGAGTTTCTTTTAGATATTGAATCATTGAAGTCTTCAGTAATAGATACAGTTTTAGTCATTGAAAAAGAAAATATCCTTAAAGAAATTGCTGACATCAATTCTTCAAGGATAAAATTAGATAAATGCTACTATAGTAAACATTACCATTTGAAATGTGTATCAGAACAATATAATGAATTTGAAAGTAATTGGGATAATATTTCCAAGTGTCTTAAGTCATATAATAAAAGCATGAATGAAAATAACACAGTCTCCTCTCGTCGATGGAAGTTCAATATTCAGGCTCAGTTCAAACCTCTTGTAGAGTCACTCAACAAGTTAGACAAGGCAGTGAATGAGAACTATTAATTCAGTAAATCCTGAACAGCCGAGGAGTTATACAAAAAATACAAGTTAACTCAAGAGTAAATAGATTACATTGAGGACAATATTGACCCAATGGACTAAGCTGACCAAAGAAAGCAATGCTCATCAGAGTGTTGCTTTTTATTTAATATATGTAGTTAAAGATATTAATAAAGCATGTCTCTATTGAAAAAATGTAAAGTTTTATAGGAAATGAATGTTAATGAAAACTCATTGATTGAGACAGTTCATTAACTGCAACGTACAAAAAATAGGGAGACTATAAATCCTCCCTATTTTTCATATACTTATCCCAATCTGTAAAGCGATATTTAGGATAAGTTAATATGTTTTCAGCATTGATTTGAAAGCTTTTGCTTTTATCTAATATTGATGGACTTAATTGATGTAATTCTCCCATCTTCAAATAACCACCCCATTTATAACCTCCCCTAAAAACTCTTCCATCTGCATTTCCTGTTTTCATATCTCCTAAAAACTCCTTGATTGCTTCAATGTGTGGTTTTAATCTTAACTCAATGGCTAAATCTAAAGCCTTTTCGACTCTTTCCTCTAATTGCCATCCCCAATTACTCCTAATATCTTCTAAAATTAATTGCAACAGTAATGTTTTTTCATTTTTATCCATCATTCTTCCTCCTTTATTTTAACATATTTTGATAATGAAGTCGCAGACCTCAAGCTCTTTCATTCTTTAGAATAACACTATAACAATTGATACTAAAATGCTTTTGATTCCAACAAAGTCTGTTAGATTATTTGCCTTTGAAGCTTTCTTCAAGTTCAATGTCAGCAATTTCATTGATTACTTTAATTTTTGTTTCTATTACAGTCGTTAATGCTTCTCTTGCATTTTTCATTATACTTAAAGCTTCTTTTTCTACCTCATCTTCAACCTTTTTGTTTCTCATTTCAATTCTTGTTTCAGCTATCGCCTGTGTTAAGAACTTTTCAGCAGCCTCATTCGCCTTGAGTTCTTCTGTCAATCTCTTATAAATTCTTTCCATTTTTACCCCTCCTAATCATTTTGTAATTTAATTATAACACATTCTGTAATTTAATTATAACACATTCATAATGAACTGTCAACTAGATTGAGCCAATCTAGGAAATCTGCAAACAAAAGCAAGCTAGTGAAAGAGACTGACTGAGAATGCTTAAGTGAACACAGCTAACTGTAAACATAAGTCAACTTAGTCAGAAAGATGATGAATAGTCTAAAACAAACTAAAAAGAGACATGCTAATTTGATTTTAGTATGTTTTTTTTTGTCCTTTCCCTAAGCTTACTTAATCTAGAGCACTGCCGCTCTCCTCAGAAAAGTACTTCTCGTGTACATTCATACATAAAGACGCTTTTCGACCCTTTTCCGGTCATTTTATGCAAAAAGTGGCTGCTAGGGATCGCTGCTCATCCTAACTCTAGCGGTCGCTCTCAGAGTGCCGTTCTTAGCCAAGTAGAGGACTTAGAAAAACCTAAGAGAAATCAAAAATATTTTTAAGTTACTTTTTAACAGTATTTAGTGGAAGAAATCCCGACCTCAAGCATTTTGAATAAGCAAAATAGGAGATGGCGTGAGTCTTCATAAAATATAGTTCAAGATTTTTGAAGCTAGATTTTCGCAATATATGTTAGTCTTCAAATGTTTAGGTTCTTAGTTAACTAAGCTAACTATAATTATTTAATATTACACATTATTTAAAACAGTATATATCTAATAATAATATGATTATTAATTGATGTTTCTATTAATTGAAATATTTCCTCAATAAAAAAATGAAAGATATCCACTTTCCTAGAATTCACTTTGAATGGGTTTTCAAAGTGAATTGAAGGGGAGGTTGGTTTGGAGGAGGGTATTATACCCTCCTACCCAAGGTTTTATATGAATTACATTAATTTAATAGTTTACTAAAACCCTGGGTAGGGGGTTTCGTAAACCCCCTCCAGACCAACCCAAACTCCCACTAATCTTTAAATGTTTAATATATTCAGAATTTAAAAAATCAATTATTCTAAATTTCAATCAATTTAAGAGATTAGTGGTTTTAATGAAGATGTTTTATAATTTTTACTCAATGAAGATTCACTAATGAAAATCAAACGTTATTTTTGTTTTGAAAGAAATCTTCTATTAAAACAAAATGTAATATATTCATTTCATCAATAAGAACTTAATTTGCCCACTTAGTCAATTATTTAAACAATATGCTGTACAATAATTCTTGCACCTCCTTATGTAAATGCAAAATTTTTGCCTTAATGAGTTAGCAAGTTAGCTTAAGTAATGGGAATATTAAATGATGTAGGACTGCGCCAGAAAATAAAAATTGTACAAGTTTAGGTGATTTTCAACAAAAAAAAAGTATAATATATATAATAAGAATAATTGGCAGGAGGTAAGCATAAGTGGAAAGGAATTATGATAGAAAATTAAAAGTTGATGTTTCTTTAAAAGAAAGAAATAAGTCTAATAAAGAACGCGAAAAGTTAACTAAGAAGTTATATCTGGGAGAAATTATAGAGAAAGAAAAACCTCAATTTACTACAAACAATTTAATATTATCTCCAGTAGGATCGGGAAAGTCTTTTTTAATAGAAGAAAAATTAATTCCAAAAGATTATAAAGGAACTATTTTATATTTGACTTCGAATACAGCATTAAAAGATTCTTTAGCACCAGATAATAATGAATTGAGAAAAGAATTTGCAGAAAACAACAAGTCAAAAGGTTTTTTTACTTCTCAGAACAAAAAAAGATATGGAAATGTCCCATATAAAGTTCATGTAATGACTTATCATGAATTTGGTAAAAGGATATATTTGCCTAATGAAGAGTTTACAAAAGACATTAATTTAATATTTTGTGATGAGATTCATTCACTTCCAATATTTACTCAGTATGGTGGAAATGGAGAGCTTTTATTAGCTTTGAAGTGGTTGTTTCAAAAACATGAGGGGAAAACAATTTTTTACTTCACAGCAACAAAAGAAGGCATAGACAAATTAGAAAGAAGAGCCCCAGGTTATATGAGCAATGTTAAAATGTTTGATTATCTGAATCACCCTAAAATAAGAAAGTATCAAGTGAGATCTACTTATTATATATCTAACATTAAACAATTAAAAGTTCATTTAAGAGCGAAAAAAGAATATGTAGAATTCAATTTATGCAAAGGTTTGGCATTTACAAAGAAAATAGAAAATCAAGAGAAAATTGCAGAAATTGCCAAAGAAGAAGGGTATAAGCCAATAGTTCTATGGTCAATCAACAATCAAGAAAAAGAAATGACAAAAACACAATTACAAGTTAGAGATTATCTTCTTAAAACAGGAAATATACCTGAACCTTATAATCTATTAATTATTAATGGGTCTATGCAGGAAGGATGGAATCTTCATGATAGAAAAGTTGAATTTGCTATATTAGATACTATGAATGAAACAGAAAAGGTCCAAGCATTAGGAAGAATAAGAAAAGATATTGATTTTTTACTATTGAAAACTGATAAAGAAATTGAAGATAAAGAAAGCAAAGTAGATACTATCGTATTAAACAAAAAATATCTAAATATTCCTTTGCTCAAAGAAGATAAAGAAAAGTTGTCTTTAGAATTAGAGATTAAAAATGAAAGAGGAAATATAGTGAAATGGAACACTATAAAGAAAGTCTTAGTAAACTCGGGGTACAAAGTGGAAGATTCAATTAGGAGATATAATGGAATAAGGAAGTCTGTTAGCATTATAACAAACAACTCACTTGCTGTACAATAAATTTTGCAAAAAGTACAAATTTTCTGCATTTAGTAGGAACCAAGGAAATCTGCAGAAAAATTGTTGCCTATTTGAGAAGAGCTTTCTAGCATTATGGATTTTATTAAAAACATCTTAAGTCCCTTTAAATTAATAGTTGACAAATCACTTTGTATATTATATTTATAATATAAACACTTAAATCGATGGTTAGTTTTCAAATTGGAGGAGTGATGAAAATGAGCGAACGAGATTACGAAGAAGAATAAGACGGAGCAAAAGAAATAGAATTGGCGAAGAATAACCAAACGGTGGTAAATACTAGCGACCTGAAGGACGCTTTAGAGACGATTGAAAGGATTCTGGATGATTTATTGCTCACGCCTAAGTGTTCAAAGAAAGAAATGACAAAGCATGAAATCAGAAAGCAAGAAATCATTATGATGGCTAGACTGCTGAGATTACACACTTTATTACTAGAGATGGAGGAAACAGAAAATGCGTAAATACAAATCAGGATTCACTGTATCCGGAGAATATCCTTATGAAACAGAAGAGTGGTTATACAGCGAAGAGCATAGCAACAAAGACAAGATCGTATTTTTAGGGTATGATGCAAACTTATTCCCTATGCCGGATCTAAGTTCGCGCCCTAATACTGACTATAACAAAGCGTGGTTCCCAAGACTGAAACAAACAGCACTAAATTTCACAAAAGATTTCACCGGTGAAGTTTGGCTGGATGATGTGAAAATCAAATAGGGGCATTCCTGTAAGGAACTAAATACGAGGGAAAATCAATGATTTTGAGAAGAGCTTTCTAGCATTATGATTTTTATTTAAAAACTTTTAAATTTATCATTGACAAATCACTTTGTATATGGTATAATATATTTATAATATAAAACGCTGAAATTTACATCTTGTACTTGATTGAAGCTAAACTGATAGCTCGGTGGACTTCCGACCCCATGAGGCAAATCCCTCGTGTCATTAAATAGAATGAATAGGTGGACGTGAATTGATAGTATTAGGGTTCGAATCCCTTATGCTTGTGCCCTCAAGCAAGCAAGGCACGCGGGATGTAGATTTGTTTAATATTATAATCAAAGTAAGTTTACTTGAGTTATTCTAGAACACTTAAGCAAACCGAAATGATTTTTTAAAATATTGAAAATTAAAGACCCTTTTGGAGGGTCTTTTTTTCATTTGGCTAAGTTACTCATAATATGGTATAATATAGTTAACAAGTACGTTGATATTGATAATAGTCAGTCAGTTAACTAGGAGGACAAAGATGAAAGATAACAGTAGTTTATTCAATCTAGGTAGAGTTGTTGCTAAAAAGGAAGAGCTTAAGCCAATCAAGGAATAAAAGATAGAAAACTATAAAGAGGTGTTTTGATTGTCACATATATATAAGAACTATAATCCAGATATATTAGAAACAATTGCTAACTTGTCAAATGATGAAGTGTTTACTCCACCTAAACTTGCTAATAAAATATTAGATCTTCTCCCTCAAGAAATATGGAAAGATAGCACAATCACATTTTTGGACCCTGCAGTAAAGACAGGAATCTTTTTGCGTGAAATTGCAAGCCGATTGATAGATGGGTTAACTGAAGAAATTCCAGATCTCCAAGAACGTGTAAATCACATATTGACGAAACAGGTCTTTGGTATTGGGATAACTGAACTTACTACATTGATGGCACGTAGGACTCTATATTGTTCAATGTACGCAAACGGTGAACACTCTGTCTGTACTGAATTTGATGATGAAAAAGGGAACATTATTTTCCCAGATACAAAACATGAATGGAATGAAAAAACTGGAAGATGTGAGTACTGTGGGGCAAACAAAGAAAACTATGAAAATGAAGAAAACAAAGAAAATCATGCTTACCATTTTATCCATAACTTTAATGTGAAGGAGACGTTCGAAAATATGAAATTTGATGTGATTATTGGGAATCCCCCCTATCAATTGAATGTGGGGAATGAAGGAGCAAATAGTTCTAAATCAAAAGCTATTTATCACTTATTTGTAGATAAAGCTATGGAGTTGAAGCCCAAATATATAAGTATGATTATTCCCAGTAGATGGATGAATGGAAATCCTGATGGAATATCCCCTCAATGGAGTGTGAACATGATTAACAGCAATAAGCTCAAAGTAATTCATGACTTCGATAACGCTGATGACTTATTTAAAGATGTAGGAATATCTGGAGGAGCTAATTACTTCTTATGGGATAAAGTTCATGATGGAAAATGTGAGTACACATATTACAAAGACAACAATAAAAGCACTTTATTAAGGAACTTAAACTCCTTTGACTCTGGAATAGTAATTAGAGATTCAAATATCATATCTATTCTCGAAAAGATAATAAAAAAGGAAAGCATCTACTTTAAAAACAATGATAAGAACTTCTCGAATCTTGTTAGCCCTAAAGATTTTTTCAATAATGGCGATTTGTTCACATCTAAATGGAGAGGCTACTCTAGGAATAAAGACTCATTAAATAATGTTAAATATTATGTTAGCAAATCTACCAATGGGGTAGATTATGGGTGGGTTAAAGAAAAGGATGTAGCTAGAAACAAAAAGACACTTCCATTTAATAAGGTTTATATTCCTGCAGCTCATGGTGGACAAGAACAAATTATAGGAAAGCCTATATATGGAGAACCAAATAGCATTTCTTCACAGACATATTTAATTGTTGGATATAATCACAACTTGACTAAAAAGGAATGTTTAAATATAATGACGTATATGAAAACTAAGTTATTTAGATTTCTCGTCAAAATAAAGAAAAATACTCAGAATGGAGCACGTGGAGTCTATCAATTTGTACCTCTCCAAGACTGGTCTAAGCCATGGACAGATGAAGAACTCTACAAGAAATACAAGTTAACACAAGAAGAAATAGATTACATTGAAGAGAATATAGCACCAATGGATTAATAATCAACACAAGAGTAAAGGTCAATTGAGCAAACTAAAAAAAGCCCAGTTGACCTTTTTCATTTTAGATGATATTAAGAAACAAATGAGAATTAGGAGCAGTGAATCAATGATAAAAAACACACCTTCAAAGCACTATCCACAAATATACATCTATGAAGACAAAGCTAACTTAGGTTGGCTAAAAGTTGGCTACACAACAAAAAAGAACGCTGAAGATAGAGTAAAAGAACAATTCAACACAAGACTTCAATTAGATGCACATCCTTATATTCTTCATCATGTTGAAGATGCAATCAAAGAAACCGGTGAGCCCTTCACTGATAAACAAGTCCATAAGGTCTTAAAAGAAAAAGGAATCTCAAGCAAAGGAGAATTCTTCAGAACAGATCTTAATACTGTAAAATCATCTATCATGGAAGTCAAAAGAGGGCTAGAAAACTTAGAAAACAGAACAGAAACTTTCAACATGAGGAGAGAACAGCAGGAAGCGGTCGACCTTACGTCTTCTTATTTTAATGATAGTTTCATCAATAACCCAAAAGAACGCCCTCAGTTCTTATGGAATGCAAAGATGCGGTTTGGTAAGACCTTTACTGCCTATCAACTAGCACTAAAAATGAACTTTAAGAAAATATTAGTGATTACTTATAAGCCAGCTGTAGAAGACTCATGGAAAACAGATTTGCTTTCTCACTTAGATTTCTTAAATTGGCAATTTATCAGCAGGAATAGAGACAACTTAGATTCTTTAGATAAAAGCAAACCTTATGTTTACTTTGCTTCCTTCCAAGATTTACTTGGAACAACAGAAGATGGGAACATAAAGAAACACAATGAATGGATTCATTCAACTCAATGGGATATGGTTATTCAAGATGAATACCATTATGGAGCTTGGAAAGATACAGCAAAGGAATTGTTGAGTTCAGAAGAAACAGAGTTAGAGTTAGAAACAGAAGACAAAGCTAACCAAAGTGAACTAAAAGAATTAATTCAAGCTAAATGTTTTCTTTATTTATCTGGCACTCCATTTAGAGCAATAGAGACAGGAGAATTCTCAGAGGACCAAATATACAATTGGACATATGCAGATGAACAAAGAGTAAAGAAAGAATATAAAGGAGATAATAATCCTTATGCTTCGCTACCTGAAATGATGATTTTAACTTACCAACTTCCTGACAATATTAAACAAGTTGCTTTAAAGGGAGAATATGACGAATTCAGTTTAAGTTATTTCTTTAAATCTAAATGGATTGATTCTGAAAAAGAAGAAGCAAGATTCATACATGAAGAACAAGTACAAAGCTGGTTGAACATTTTAAGAGGAAAGATAGATAAAAATGATGTTGAAAGAGACCTAAAATTAGGGAAGGATAAAACCCCTTTCCCTTTTACTGATAAAAATCTTTATAAATCATTAAGTCATATGTTATGGTTTCTTCCAGATGTTTCTTCTTGTTATGCAATGGAAAACCTCTTAAAAGAACCTCAAAACAAATTTTATAATGATTATGAAATTGTTGTGGCAGCTGGTAAAAAAGCAGGCTCAGGAGTCAAAGCTTTAGAACCTCTTAATGACGCAATGGGGAACCCATTAAAAACAAAAACAATTACTCTCACTTGTGGAAAACTAACAACAGGAGTCACTGTTAAACCATGGACAGGAATTTTCATGCTAAGAACGCTGAGAAGCCCAGAGTCGTATTTTCAAGCTGCCTTTAGGGTTCAGTCTCCTTGGGTAATCCCTGCTGAAGGTCAAGAGAAAATCATTAATAAAAACCAATGTTACGTATTTGATTTTGACCCTAACAGAGCATTACAACAGATAGCTGAGTACGCTGGAAAACTAAACACTAATAAAAACATTAATCCAGAAGAAAAAATTTCAGAATTTATCAAATATTTACCTATTCTTGCTTATGATGGTTTTGCTATGGAAGAGATAGATGCTTCAGGTCTTTTAGATATTTCACTTGGGCAAACTACGTCTACTTTGCTTGCTAAAGGTTGGAATAATGCTCTTTTACTTAATACAGACAATGAAACTTTAACAAAAATGGTTAATAATGAACAAGCTATGAAGTTAATTAATTCTATTGAGAGTTACAGAAAGAAAGATGGAAATATTGATAAAACAATAGTCAATTCTTCTAATATTATAAACAATTTAAAAACAAAAAAGAAAACTCAAGGGAGCTTGGACAAAGAAGAGAAAAAAGAGTTGAGCAAAGAACAAAGAGAATTTAGAAAGAAAAGAGAACTATTGCAAGAGAAACTCAAAACTCTTGCTACAAGGATTCCTTTGTTTATGTATCTTACAGATTATAGAGAAGAAAAGCTTACTGATGTTATCATGAAACTTGAACCCGAACTTTTCAAAAAGGTTACTGGAGTTTCCATAGATGACTTCAAGTTGCTTTTAGAAATAGGGTTGTTTAACTCAGACCTTATGAATAAAGTAGTTTATAAATTTAGAAAGTATGAGGACTCTTCTATGAGTTATACAGGAATTAATAGACATGAAGGAGAAATTACAGCAGGATTTGATGAATAAAGAGAGACCCTATTCATTAGGGTCTTTTTTGTGAGAGATTGATTAGTTTTGCTTGCAGCTCCAATATTACTTGTATATACGGAGAAAGTAAAAATATCTTAGCTAAAGAAAGCAAACTAATATATTTGACTTTCATCTTGATATATGTTATAATGGAATTATAATAGAATAGGAGTGATAGAATATGGAGTCTCAAGTAAAAAGCAAAGACCGAGTGAAAAATCATGGTGAAGTTTTTACGAATAAAAGAGAAGTTAATGCAATGTTAGATCTTGTTAAAGATGAATCTTACAAAGTAAACTCAAAGTTTCTAGAGCCTGCTTGTGGAAATGGAAACTTCCTTGTTGAAATATTAAACCGTAAGTTAGAAACAGTGAAAACCAAGCATGCTCAAGATTACTACAAATATTCTCTTGTAGCATTATCAAATATTTATGGAATAGACATACAAAAAGATAATTGTGAAGAGTCTGTTGAAAGAATGATAGAAATCACAAAAAACTTTTATGATGAAATGAAAGACAACTCAGGAGTTGAAGAAAACTCAGAAAACCAAAGTAACCTTTATTTGGAGAATGCACGATTCATTCTCAATGTTAATATTATTAATGGTGATGGTTTAACAGGAATGAGAGTTGACAAAGATTCTCCTATTGTTTTCTCAGAATGGACATTCAAAGATAACAAAGTTTACAGAGTTGACTATGAAATGAACGAAATGATTAAAGCTGAAAAACAAAATGAGGCTAACAAAAAAATGAGTGATGAAAACTCTGGCAACCTGTTTAGCTTAACAAAGACTGCTCAAAAAGAAGTGAAACCTAAGGCTTACAAAAAATATGAACCTTATAATTTGAATGAAGTTTTTGAGTAAACCTTAGAGTACTTTAGAAAGCTACTAATAAGAAAAACTTAAAAGATACCTAATGTTATAGGTGTCTTTTTTTGTGGCAAGATGATATGTGAATATAGGACGAACTTTTAAATAACATCTAGGACATAACAAACAGTAAAAATAAAGGAGGATAGTAGTAGTTTTATTTCACTCATAAAAACATATGGAGGTTTACAATGAAGAATAAAAAAGGATTTACTATTATTGAATTGCTAGTAACTATAGCAGTGATTGCTATATTAGTTTTGCTTGCTGTATTAGGAATCTCGAATTACATTGAAAAAGCTCAAATTGCTAGAATCCAAAATGATGTTCGAGCTGTTGAAAATGTTGCTAATGCTTACCACCTTGAACATGGCGACTATGATACTGATGGTATCATTCCTATTGATGATTTAAGAGAAAAAGCAAGCCAAGGTGACTTCTACACAAAAAAAGGTAAAGAAGAAACAGTAGATGAAGATAAAACATATGAAAAACTTTCTTCTTCTATTACTGATGAAGCTAACTCAAGTCTGCCTGGTGATTTCATCATTGATGATGATGGAAATGCCGGATATATTGATGAAGGCACAGGAGGAGAACTTGTTAATGAAGAGAAATATACTGATATTTGGCCTGGAGTTTTTGGTGGATATTATGCTCAAACATTAAGTGGAGACACAAAAATATTCGATCTTTCTCATGAAGAGATGGTACCCGTTATACCAGGAGGGGGTCGTGATATTATGGCTGAAGAAGAGTTTATGAATTCTATTGGAATATTAACAAAGGGAAGTCAATTCGAAGTTTTAGTTTCAAATGGTGAAGTTTATGAACCTCAAAATTTTAACCCACCTTATTTGGCACCTAAAAATATTTTTACATTAAATGAAGATGAAATAAAAAATCTGTCTATTGACTATAAATATGGTGATTTTGAGAATCCAGGAAGTTTTCATTTGAGCTTTTTTGATAAAAATAATAGCATAAAGAAAGTAGACATAAAAAATGGCTTAAAAGAAACTTTATTTGAAGGAAAAAGTTTTATTCAAAAAATAAGTAGAGATAACAAGATAACAGCAATAACAGAATCAGGAACAATAGAGTCAGAAGAAAACTTAGAGTTAAGTAGTGAGTTTATGGATAAATATAATGGAACTCTCTTACAAGTTAAAAATTCTCTCAGTCTTAATATCTTCTTTCTAGATGAAAATGGTACAGTTATTGTCAAAGAACCATCAAAAGGATTTTCTTATGACAATTATGGAGAACAGATTATTAGTGGATATAGGGAAATTAAAGGGAACCATAAGTCAATTGCAGTGTCTAAAGATGGCACTTATTTCGCAACATTAGATGAAAATGGGGAAGTAACATTATATGATTCTTCTGAACATTCGGGAGAATTTAACCCAAGAGAAGAAATCCAATATTTAAGCAACTTCGAAAATGAAAGATTTAATAAGATTATTTCTGTTGATGGTACTACTATTGTTGGATTAACGAAAGAAGGAAAAATTATAGAGTTAGCAAGAAGAGATCTAATAATGCTGGCCTTCTAGAAAAAGCCTTCACATTAAAACTGGAAAACTATCCAACATTAATTAACAACATAGAAATCTAAGTAAACTAAAAGGTATCTCAAAAACAAAAAAAAGAGACATGTTAAAGTTAAACTAGCATGTCTCTTTTTTGTTATCTCCCTAGGCTTTATTTGGTCTAGAGCACTGCCGCTCTCTTCAGAAAATAACTTCTCGTGTACATTCATACCTAAAGACGCTTTTTGACCTATTTTGCGTGTTTTTGTGTAAAAAGCGGCCGCTAGAGTTGTTGTAGGAGTAACACTCTAGCGGCCGATCTCAGAGTGCAGTTCTTAGCCTTTAGCTCTAGGTAAAAAAAAAGAACCTTTTTAAAGGTTCTTTTTTTTTTATGAAGATAAATATCTTTTAGTATTCATTATCAGAAGAAACTTATTCTTAAATTGAATAAATTTTGGAGCTTCAATTTGGTTGTCATATAGAAAGCTTTCGAAGTCTTCTTTAGTTTTCTCAGTAAACCCTAAATCTTCTCTGAAGTGTTTTTTACCTTCATCTTTCAATTCTTTTTCTAAATCTAGCAACCATTGGTTTAACTCTCCTGGACTAAGTCCATTAGCAATTTGTTTGTCATCAATAAACAAATCATACATATATATAATCCTCCTTAATCGTTGGATAAAAGTTCATCTCTTGAGAATTCTAGTTTTTCTTTTGCATGCTTGACAACTTTTTCTTTCATTTCTTCTTCTAGATTAAATAAGTCGTCATTAGATTTATTCCATTCCTTAAAGACTACGACAATATCACTATTATTTAACGAGTCAACTGAGACAACTTCAGAAAGATTAACTTCTTCGTCATTAGGTACAATTTTAAAGTTGTGAGTGAGATACTTATAAGTAAATTGATTAAATCTTTGTAAGTTTAAAGATAATCTTGTTACAGCACTAACACCAACAATGGTTTGCCTTACAATAGGAGCGTTCTCTAATGTAATTTCACCATACTTATTTTCCATATAGGAGTCAATTCCTCTTAATTGTTTAATAATTTCTTCTTCTACTTCTTTCGTTTTCTTTCCTTTGACTTTGATTGGTTCAAGATCTAACTGTTCTCTTTCATGGATTCTGAATAGTTTATGTTCTATTGTGTTGTCATCATTAATAGTCCACTTTGTCCAGCCACGGCCGTTTTTACACGCTTTATCGGCAAATCCTCTTCTCAATAAAGATCCATTGTAAAACTGCTTTCTTCCTGAAGTGTCAGTTTTTCCATCTTCACTTCCAATCCAATTTCTTTCATGAATATGTCCTAGCCAAGTGTAATCCCAAGGCAAATTCATAATAGCTTCAGGAATAATTACTTCTCGGGGTTCATTAGGTGTTCTTAAGATTTCTCCAATATTTGTATCATAACAGGAACCATGACTTGCCAGAATATTAACAGCACCATCAATCAATTTAATAGTGTCCATAGTTTCTTTTTGGTCAACAAAAGCGTGGTGGGAAACAAAGTGAATAAAGATTCCTGGGTGGACTTCTTTTACTACATAAGGGTCAGAATAAGAATAAATTCCGCTTCCAGGTTCATGAAGAAGTCTACTTGAAGGGACTTCAGCTCTAATATCTGTAGCATCATGATTTCCTGCTAAGATATATACTTTTATATTTTCTTTTGCTAGTCTTCTCAAGCCTTCTTGAGCAACAAGAATAGTATGATTTTTAGGTCTTGGTGAATGGAAGAAATCTCCTGCAACGAGGACAGCATCTACTTTTTCTTTGATAACTTGGTCAACTACTTCATTGTAAGCAAGATATCCATCATTTTCTCTCACGTTATAGCCATTTTCATCAGTTTTTTTACGTCCAGATGAATAGCCTAAATGTAAATCAGATAAGTGTGCAATAGTAAACATTAAAATAAATTCCTCCTTATAAGTTTAATGGTAATGCTCTATTGTAATTGATTGCCAAACATGTTGAAGCTATAAAGTTCATAAAAACAAGATGTGGGTCTGCATTAGAATAGCCTTTCAAGTCAGCTTCAGTTCGCAAAGCTAATTTTGCTAAATATTCTGTTGTTTTTAGATTTAATTTTTTTGCTACATTAGCAGTAATCCAAATATTTGGACCATTTCTTTCTCCAAGTTTTTCTGCTTGTTCTTTAGAATTACTAATTCCAGACAATTGTAGAAGTTTTAGTCTATACATCAATTGCAGTTTAGTTCTTGCTAATTGCATAGTAACAAGGACGTGGCTTCCTTCTACAGATCTTTTATAAAGGTCAATAGCTTCTTTAGTTTTACCTTCTAGCATTGGGTTTATAAATTCCCAGGGTGGGACAGCTCCAGGTTTACTTGGTAGTCTTACGATAAGGTCTTCAATTGTCATTTCTTTTTGTTCATTTTCAGGAATATTATTCAACTGATTAGAGATATAAATTAATATTTGATAATCATCTCCGGAATAAGAGTCAAGAAAGTCTTTTACATTTTTATTTAGGTATAGTTTATTTAAAAGTTTCTTTTTCATTTCTGCAGGTTTTTCTTTTTTGAAAACTTTACCTCCTGCTTTAGATATTAGAGTTTCTACTTTTTTAGTTCCTTGTGCATGTGTAGATGTAATAATTAATCCAGGGCCAAACCAGCCGTCTTCCTCAAACATTGTTTTTTGAGTTTTATCACTAATTAAACTCACAAACTTTTTCAGTTTATTTTTGTCAGTGAGGTCTAAATGAATCATAGAAACATCTCCAAAGAGAGAGATAGCTCCTTTTGCTAAAGCAGGATTCCATTCTTCAACAGATTTAATGTTTGAGGAAGAAAAACCCCATTCATTTCTGTATCTTAGCACTTCATCTCTCAGATAAGATTCAGAATCTGACATAATAAATACAAGTTTTTTACTCATTTAAAATCCTCCTAATTTGAAAACTTCTTTTCCTGAATTGATAATCATGCTTTCTTTTATAAGAAAACTTTCACTTCCAGAACATATTTGATTTAAACTGTCATTGCTTTGTAAGATATTATCTCCTAAAACAAAATATTCATTTTTCTTCAAAGTGAAAGACTTATTGATTTCATTGTTTTCGCAAGTATATCTTTCTAATTCTCGTTTTTTCCCATTGACGAAAACATTGTTCCCATTTACTTGAATAGAATCACCTTCTATTGCAACTATTCTTTTTATAAATCTTTTACCTTCTGCTCCCCAAGAAGTTGGAGAGTTAAATACAACAATATTATCTCTTTTAAACTCTTCATTATTTTTCATCAAAAGAAAATCACCATCTTTATAAGTTGGGTACATAGAGTCTCCTTTTATATATAAAAATGAATAGTTGATAGAGAAAAAATAAAAAAGTATTATCATAAAAAAAAGAAATAATAAGTAGGGTTCAAAATGCTTTTTCATTAAATAGAGCCACCCATTTCAGTTTTTAAGTTGTAACTAATGGCTTTTAGTGTGTCAATTTCAAGCTTAATAGATGTCATTTCCCTACTTAGTTCTTTTATTTTCTGGTCAATGATATCAATTTCATATTTTTCTTGTTCTGTATCAATGTCTACTAAGATTGTTTTAGTTTTCTCAGTAGCTGAAGAAGATTTACTATGTTTAATATAAGATTCTCTTTTCTTTTTTTCATAATTTTTATTTAATGTGACACGTTCTCTTTCTCGGATTTTTAATAGTTTTCTTGTTTCTCTGTGTCTGAA
>Ga0194136_1000662_pt1 | contig 17519 bp, 19 predicted proteins | sample TARM_MetaG_T3A_1_FD_134023 | JGI IMG/M metagenome (GOLD analysis project Ga0194136, IMG submission 134023) | Freshwater microbial communities from Pennsylvania, USA, analyzing microbe dynamics in response to fracking - TARM_MetaG_T3A_14 (version 2) | ecosystem: Environmental > Aquatic >...
ACATCATCCCAGCTCCGGAGCACTTCCCATGTCATTTCTGAGCCCTCACCTCACGTCCCGCGTGAAAGACCGAGGCTAGCGGGCGTCACTAACGGGCTGCGAAGCGTGATGGGAAACCGCTTGAGAGGGTCGGGGCGCGAGGTCCCCGCGGCGAGCAAGCCAGCGTTCCAGCGGAATAGTCGCCAGCGGTGGGATCGCAGCGAGGATGGCGAGGAGTGCGACCCACCACCGCCAACGGAGGATGATCGCGGCGCCGATAGCGGCCACGAGGTAGACCACGAACGCGATGCCGTGCAGCATGCCGAAGATCGACACCCCGACCTCGGTGGTCTTGGTGACGTACTTGAGGAGCATTCCGATGAGCAGTCCGGCCCAGGTGCCAGCCTCGATGAACGCGATAGTGGCGAAGACGCGACCGGTCACCCCCATCGGGCGACGTGGGGTCTGGTGAGACATTGGCGGTTCTCCGGGGTGTCAGGTTCGGGCATGTCGGTAAGCGAGGCGAGGTAGCCGGCTACCTGTTCGCACACTGTTGGATCGAGGCGGGTGCTGGTGAGGAATTTGCACAGCCAAAGCCCGTTGGCGGCCAGTCGCGCGATGACCTGCCTCAGCTCAACTGAGGGCAGAGTGCCGCTGCCGGGCTGAGACGGGGTCCAGCGGTTCACGACAGTGTCCCACGTCCGGGATTGGTCTTGTTCGTTGGCAGCCTCGAGCATCCGCGGCTCACACCCAGCCACAGTAAGTGCACTCGCTCAGCCCGCTCGCACCGGGCAGCAAGGCTATGGGCTCTCGCCCCACCTATGCCGAAGCCACCCGCCGAACGGGAGTTGACCGGCCGTGTGGACTGAACGACTCGGATCGCACCTTGTCCACCAGACTCTTAGACGAGAACACCTTGCGCGGCGAGCCATGACACCGGATCAACCCACTGACCAGCGGTGTTCTTTACGCGAAAGTGCAGATGCGGTCCGGTGGAGTCGCCTCGGTTACCGACGGTCCCAATCACTTGACCGGCGCTGACACGCTGACCGACGGTCACGTAATTCTGATCGTTGTGGCCGTACTCCAGCAGTTCGCCGTCATCGGTGCGCACCTGGATCCAGATCCCGTAGCCGGCGGCAGGACCCGAGGCTACGACGACGCCGCTCTTAGCCGCGTAGAGCGGCGTACCGATCGGCGCACCGAAGTCGGTGCCGTTGTGGAAAGTGCCCCACCGCGGACCGAAGCCCGAGGTGATCGAGCCCTTGGTCGGGGCGTGAGCGACACCAGCGACACCGCTGTCCGGACTGAGAGAGCCGAACCCGAGTCCGCTGGCGTACTGCCGGACCTCAGTGGGAGCGATACCGAACTGTTCCCCGATTTGCTCGATCTCGGCGGGGCCGATGCCGAATTGGTCGGCCGCACGCTGAACTGCGTCGATAACCTGCGCCTGGTCGACCTCTACCGATTGAGCGGCGGCGGCTGGAGCGAAGGCGAAAATGAACCCGCCCGAAAGGACGGCGCCAGCGACGGTACCCCCGACAGTGCGGGACACGTTCGATCTACTGCGGACGACGCGATGACGACCGCCGACTGTGGTCGTCGTGCTCATGCCCAACCGCTCATGGAGCGTTGCAACGGTCACGGTTCGGGGGGAAGTGCCCATGCGGGTTGCTCCAATACTCGTGGCTTGCGCGGTCCAACCCGGCCCGTCGGGCCAGCGACGAAACTGAATGTAACAGAAGGATATCGATACCGTCACTATGTGCACAAAAATCGTGTCAATGTTTCGACCTTAGGTTGAGACAACCGGGGGGCTGCCCCCGAACAGTGCCCCGGGGGACCGAGGTCCGGCTTCTTCAATGGAAAGCCCGCCCTCCCAGCGAGACGAGGTCTCGAGCGCAATCACCAGCGAGAAAGCCGCTGGCTGGCGCCTGTTCCCTCTCCCGCTGTTCGGAGTTTTTTGGTGCGGCATATGCCCCTGCACGACAACTCGGTTGCCGCCGCGCTGGCAGCCGAGGCCGCGGCCGCCGGCGGCGCGGCATTTGCCGCTGCACCTGTCGCCTCTGCTCAATCGTCTGACTTCGGGCAGATCGGGCAGATGGTCGAACAAATGGGGGCTCAGCACGGCATCGACGCCGAGCAGGTCCGTCAGTACGCCAGTCAGGTCCCCGGGTTGGACCAGCTCGGGTTCGGGTCGTTGGAGCTGCCCGCCAGCCTCGGTGACGCCCACAAGCCGACCAACGGCACCATCACCTCCAACTTCGGCACCCATCTGCACTTGGGCGGGCAGAACCCGGCGGGCCAGTGGATCGATTCGGTGACGTGGCTGGCCGCGAACGGCGTTATCGTCTGACGGGCCTGGCTCATCGCTACAAACTGGGCGGCGACCGGTCCCGGATGCTAATCGCCCTGCTCCCACCTCTACCGTGAACGGCGTGAACAGGTTTTTTCGTGCGATCACCTCGGGCTGGATGATCGCTTTCATCGCCATCGCAGTGTTCGCCTACGCCTGCTTCACGCTTCTCGCTCCGTGGCAGTTGGGCAAGAATCAGGACCTTGCGGCGCGCAACTCTCAACTAAGTCAGAGCATCGAGGCCGCTCCTGTGCCACTTGCGGAGTTGACGAACCGTGACGGCCCACTCGATCAATCAGAGTGGCATCGCGTGACCGCGACTGGGCAATATTTGCCGCAGGCTGAGGTGTTGCTGCGTCAGCGAGCGGTCGAGGGACGCGCCGTGTACCAAGTGTTCGCGGCGTTTCGCACCGACGAGGGAACCGACATCTTCGTCAACCGCGGGTGGGTCCTGGTGGGCGAGAACAATACAGTTCCGCACTACCCTGCTGCACCAACCGGGCGTGAGACCATCACCGCCAGACTGCGTATGCCCTCGGCCGAGCCAGCCAACCCCATCGTGCTGCACGGTCAACACATGGTGGACAATATCAACACCTCGGCGATGGGCCCGCTAATCGGCCTCGAGCTCGAGCCCCACTATCTCCAGCTCCCTGGAGGTCAGGCCGGATCACTCGAACCCGTTCCGGTTCCGTCCATCGAGCAGGGCTCATACCTGTCATACGGACTGCAGTGGCTCGCATTCGGGGTCTTGGCCCCGATCGGTTTCGGCTACTTTCTGCGGAGCGACCTCAAGGAACGCCGCCGTGCCCGCGACAATGAACACGGCGCCGAAGGCGATCTAGACCAAGTCCCCGGAAGCTCAACAGACCACGACGGCGACCCCATGACCGGCGTCGCCGGAGGCTCCCTCGAGAAAGACACATCGACCGAAGATGGTTCGCACCAGCGACTTACTGAACTGACTGTCCGCAACCGCTACGGCACCAGGTTCGAGGCCGAACGGCGCCGCAGCCTTCGCCACAGTAGCCGTCTGGACTTCTAGCTACCTCCCCCGCGAGGAGTCCTCAGCGCCCGCGCCTCAACCGAAGGCTGCCAGCGTGGTAGCCCTGGGCGGCTATGAGGCGCGGTCCAGCCAAGTCCTGCGGCGACCCCCGGTGAGTTCTTCAGACCGAGTGAGCTGCACGGCACAGGAATTGTTGCTGATGGCAGGGCACTGTCGCGCATTCTAGTTCTCATGGCTGGCTTCCTATGATTAGTCGGTGAGTAATCCTCGGGCGGGTATGCGTCGACCCATCTGGCCAATCTTCCTGGCCTTGTTCACCATCGGCGCAGTGGTAGCGATCACGCTGTCCGGGCTGTCGACCGCGCAGGCTCTGGTTCTTTTAGGCATCCCCGATCCAGGAGTTCTGACCACTGCTGGCCTGCCCGCGGTGCGGGTGATCGCTGAGCTGCTGTGCGCTGCGGCGGTCGGCACCGCGATGTTCGCGGTGTTCTTCACTCCGCCGGCGAGCGACGGCACCCTCGACGTGGCCGGCTATCGTGCGCAGCGAGTGTCCTCGTGGGCGAACCTGGCGTGGGCAGCCTCGGCCGGTCTTCTTGTGCTGCTCACCCTCTCGGACACCTCCGGAAGGCCACTGTCTACGTCGCTTCCCCCGGACCAATGGATTATCGCCGTTGAACAGATCGAGGTCGCGTCCTCGTGGCGGTGGGCTGCGCTACTGGCATTAATCGCCGGCCTCGGGCAGCGCTTCAGTCTTTCCTGGCGCTGGGCCACGGTGTGGCTTGCGATCACTGTTCTATCGCTGCTGCCGGTCGCCGCGACGGGACACTCGGCAGGCGCGGTCGCGCACGACATCGCCACAAATTCGCTCATCCTGCACCTTGTCGCCGCCGCGGCCTGGGTCGGCGGCCTCATCGCTGTGCTCGTGCACACCTGGTGGGGCGGGAGAATGGTCGCGCTTGCCCTTCGCCGGTTCTCCGGAGTGGCCACCGCGGCAATCGCGGTGATGGCGGTCAGCGGCATCGTCAACCTCGTGACACGCTTGCAACTTTCGGACCTGCTCACCTCCACCTACGGGCTACTCGTCATTGCCAAGCTTGTCGCCTTGGCCCTGCTGGGCTTGTGTGGACTGTTCGTCCGCGCCCGTATCGTCGCCGGCCTGGACCGCCTAGACCCGGACGCACCACTTCCCCGGCGTCTCCTGATAGGCATCACCGGAATTGAAGCGGGCCTCATGGCCGCGACCATGGCTGTTGCGGTCTCTCTGGGTCGAACTCCACCTCCAGCACCTCAAGACCTCCCGAGCGTCCACGAGTCGCTGATCGGGTTCCAACTCTCGGGCCCGATCAGCCTGACCACGATCGCGGGGCAGTGGCGATTCGACCTGCTCCTAGGAACAGTGTCCGTCGTTGCCCTCATTCTCTACCTCTGGGGGCTGCGGGCACTGCGGCGGCGCGACATCCAGTGGCCGATTGAGCGCTCCGTTTCCTGGACCCTCGGTTGCGTGCTGTTGTTTCTGACCACCAGCTCAGGCTTCGGCATGTACGCCAGGGCCGAATTCTCAGCCCACATGGCCGCACACGTACTTCTATCTATTGCCGTGCCGATACTGCTGGTCCGGGGTGGCCCGATCACCCTCGCCCTTCGCGCTATACCCGCCGCTGGGCACAGCGATCCGCCGGGGCCGCGCGAGTGGCTAGTCGAGCTCGTCAACAATCCACTCTCCCGCTTCCTCACCCATCCGGTTGTCGTCGCAACGCAGTTCCTGGCCGGTTTCTACGCCTTCTACCTCGGCGGCATCTACGAGAACCTGATCTCCGCGCACCTCGGCCACATGGCCATGAACGTGTTCTTCCTGATCAGCGGCTACCTGTTCTTCTGGGTGATCATCGGTATCGACGAGACACCCAAACCCCTCGCACCCGGCACGAAGCTCCTCGTGCTCCTGGTCTGCCTGCCCGTGCACCTCCTACTCGGCATAGTGCTGCTCACGTCGCAGGCGATCCTGGCCCAGACCTGGTACCGCGATCTCAACCTGCCGTGGATTGCCGACCTCCTGCGCGAACAGCAAGCGGGCAGCGCCACCGCGTTGGCTGCGGGCCAGATGCTACTGCTCATCACCTTGATCGCCCTCGGTCGCAGATGGCTCGCGAGCAGACGCCCCCCGGGAGACCATCCCGGCAGCGCCAAAGGCCACCCGGCTACCGAGCAGCACCGCGAGCAGGAGCTGCCGGAGGCTGCTGAGCACTGATCGCGCACCCGATGACGGCAGGAACGCCCAGCACGCAGGCGACGGGGACAAGCACACCCTTGAAGGTGTGGGCACCGCTCCCCCGTCGGTTGCAAGGATCGCCTCGCCTCGGCTAGCTTGATGACGGGCAATATCACGAAAGCATCACGGTGCAGCGACAGAGGGGACACGGCGGCAGTGGAAAGACGGCGCGCTGGCCGCGGTGGAGACTCACTCACAGTTGACCACTGGGGGCTCGCTGGACCCGTTCGGCAAGGCGGGGCACACTACCAACCTGCCCACTCGAACGCGTTACGGGATCGCCTCATCGTCGTTGCGGTCGCCGCAGGTGCCATTACGTCCTCGGGCAGCGCCCTGGTCACCCAGCACGCAGACGCTTCCGGTGAGCACATCGACCTGATCGCGCACCAGGATCCGATCAGTCCCGCCGCGCCCGGCCCGTCTCTCAGTGCGCCCACCCAGCCCGAGGCACTTGCCCCTCAGCCCGGCGCGACTGAGCCGATCCTCCCACTCGATGACCTGGCAACGGACGGTGCCGGTGCGATGGTGGCGTCGCTGATGGCCGGCACCGCCCTCGATGAACAACGGCAGATTGCTGCGGAGGGTGCACGCCTCGCCGAGGAGCAGGCGCGTCGTCCTCGGGCAGCGATGCCGGCGGTAGGTTCGCTGACCTCGGGATTCGGGCAGCGCTGGGGATCGCTTCACGGGGGCGCCGACATCGCCAACGCCATCGGCACTCCCATCCTGGCGGCCAGCGACGGCATGGTCATCGACGCCGGGCCCGCACAAGGGTTCGGTAACTGGGTGCGCATCATGTCAGACGAGGGCACGATGACCGTCTACGGGCACATGGAGGAAGTCCTCGTCACCACGGGGCAGCGCGTCCAGGCCGGGCAAACTATCGCACTCATGGGAAATCGCGGCTTCTCCACCGGCTCCCACCTGCACTTCGAGGTCTGGACCAACGGGGGCCGAGATCGCGCCGATCCGCTTGAGTGGCTTCGACACCAGGGCATCGACCCGGACTCCAACACCTCGATCGCCCCGTACAGCTGACCGTGCCGTCCCAACAACCGGGGTACACCAGCGCAGCAGGTGCCCCCTCGAGGTTCCGGCTCCCGCGGGGCCGGCCCTGGGTGGAACAACCCTGGGCAGTCAGTCCTCTAGCGCTCCTCGTCCGATGTAGTCGCCGTCCTGACATCCGGGCGGAATGGCGAAGACCGCCGAACCGATAGGCACAGTCCAGGTGTTGAGCATGTCCTGCTCAGCGAGTCGTTGCTGGATAGGGACGAGTTGCCTTACCGGGTCGGCCTGATAGGCGGCGAAAAGCTGTCCTGAGTTGCTGGTCTGACCCGGCTCTGGTGTGTCGTCGTAGTTGTACGGTCGACGCAGGATCGTTTCGGTCCGGTTCCGCGAATGCGCGCGGGCGATGTGCGATTCGGCGGGGATGACGGTCAATCCCACGTTATTCATCGCCTCGAAGTCAGCGGGGTCATGCTCGACTGCGCCAGTCAGTGGAGCTCCTGAGTCCAACTTCCGCCCCACCGAGAGCTCGCGACTGTGCCGATCGATTTCCTCCCACGTAGTCATCGTCATTCGGATGCGGCGCAGCACCAGCGACGTCCCGCCGCGCATCCAACGCTGGTCAGCGCCGTCCGAGAACAGCAGCGTCTCGAAATCTGACTCCGTTGGGGCGGGGTTTACGGTGCCGTCGAGCTGGCCGAACAGATTGCGCTGTGTCCGGCCGGACGGGTCGGTGCCGACCGCCCGCCGGAATCCGCGCTGGGCCCACCGCTGGGTAACGACACCACGCACACCGAACGCAAGGACGCGGGATGCGTGGGAGACGGTGATCGGGTCATCCGCGCAGATCTGTAGCAGCAAGTCACCGCCAGTCCATCTGTCTTCGAGGCGGTCGATCTGCGGAAAAGCGGGAAGCGGCCGAAGCCACTGCGGACTGCGATCACCGAGCCCCACTTTGCCCAGCAGGTCGGGTCCGAAACCGATGGTCACCGTTAGTCGGGCGGGATTGTCGGCCAACTCGGGCTGGAGGTCAGCGAGCCCGCTTCGGCCCTGCGTCAACCGGGCGGCGTCCTGGGTCCAGGTACGCAGCACTCCTATGAGGTTCTCGCGGCGCGCATTCTGGTCGAGGTCAAAGGCGAGGAACACTGCATGTGTCTGCGGCGCCGTGGTCACTCCGGCCTGCCGGAGACCGTAGAACGGCTCTCTTGCGTCCCCGACGGCACCGGAGTCAGCCAGAGTCGCCCTGTCAGGGGAGGTGGAGTGGGCGGTCCTGTCACCGGCACCGAATCCCACGACGCCGCCGGCCAGGGCGGCGCCACCTGTCAGGAATCCGCGCCGGCCGAGGTGCCGGCCACGGTCGGATGAAGCCATCTCCGCTTACTCCCCGCCCTGGTATTCCTCGTTGCCCCCTTCGAAGGACCGCCCTGGGACGACCATGTCGGTGCTGCTGCCGTCCTCGAATTCGAGAGTGAGCGTCACCTGTTGGCCAGTGGTGATCCGATCACGCAACCCGACGAGCATGATGTGATCTCCCCCCGGGGCCAGCTCAAGTGCGCCGCCGGGCGGGATCACGAACCCGCCCTCCCGCGGGCGCATTGTTGCCGCGCCGGTGGGGCCCTGGACTGTTTCGTGCAGCTCGACCCGGTCAGAGGCGTCGGAGGAGACACCGACCAGCCGGAGGTCAGAGTCCGACTGATTGCGGAGGGTGCCAAACACTGACGTCATCGCCTGAGATTGGCCATTCATCTCGGAGCCGGAATGCTCAGTGGCGGCGCCAGCAGTATCTGCGGCTTTGACCCAGACGTCTTCTGGCACCACCGCGACTGACTCAGCCGGTACCGACGACGTCGTCGGCTCGCCCGGGGAGTCGGTAGTGCAGCCGGACAACAGCAAAGTCCCGGCGGTGACCGCCGCAGCGAGTACCGATTTACGCATTTGTGCTCACTCGAACTCTCCCCCTCCACAGGCGCAGAGGGTCAGGTCCATCGTCGGCGCCCGGTGACGTCCGGCGTTCGCTAAAAGACCATGTTGAGGCGATCCACGCTGTAGATCGCTCCAGCCAGTGTATAATTCGCGGATTTGCTTTCGTCGGCCAGGGGTGGCCGATCACCCGCCCAATATCCCACCCGCGACGTGGATCGGACCAGGCCGAAGGGATCATTGGGCCGGGCGGGTGGTTACACCAAGCTGGACCAGTAGTCCCAGAATCGGTTCGCGATCAGTGCGATGACGACGAGGACCCAGACGGTGAGTATCACCCCGTGGTAGCCCGTGGCGATCTCGATGCACCTGCGCACCCATCGTGGTGTGGCCCCTTCGAGGTGTCGGAGGCTGAACACGGTGGTGTACCAGAACAGTGGGATCGTCACGGCCCACACGATCATGCAGTAAGGGCACAAGGCGCCGATCACGTAGAGGCTTTGATAGATCAACCAGTGAATGAACACCACCGCGAAAGTGACGCCTAGTTGGGTGGCGCCCCAAAACCAGAGCCGAAACCCATTGCCGGCCAGGACTGCCCCACCCGCGACAGCAACCGCTGTGAAACCCACGATTCCGATGATCGGGTTCGGAATGCCAAAGGCCTCGGCCTGGGGGGTGGTCATGACCGACCCACACGAGAGAATCGGGCTGACGTTGCAGGTGGGTATGTAGTCGGGGTTGACCAGTAGTTCGATCTTCTCGACCAGCAGCGCAATGGCTGCAGTGAGGCCGATGAGCCCTGCACCGATCCACAACGCTCCGAGCCGGCGAGCCGACACCGCGCCAATCTGTCGGGGCACGGTGCCCACCTGCGCCGGGGAAGTGGTGTCAGTCATTCACAGCTGCCTCGATGCTGGCTTCCAGAGCAGCGACAGTTGTCAGTTCGAGGCGCTGGCCGTCCAGGAACAGCGTTGGGGTGCCGGCCACCCCGAACGCTTGTCCATCTTGTCTGCTCTGTTCGACCCTGGCTAGAGTCGCCGGATCGTTGACATCTGCACGGAAACGCTCGGTATCCAATCCCAGCTCCTCGGCATACCCGGCGAAAGTCTCCGCCTGGGAGGTGGATTGGTGGCCCCACTGGTCAACGGAGTCGAACAGTCGCTGATACATGGCCTCGAACTCGCCCTGATTGGCCGCCGCTTCCGCCGCCAGAGCAGCGTTGACCGAGTTGTCGTGCAGCGGCATGTGGCGCACCACAAACTCCACCCGGTCCCCGTACTCATCGCGCAGATCCTCAATCACCGGGTACAGCGCCAAGCACCCTTCGCATTCGAAATCGAGGAACTCGACGAACACCGCGTCTTTACCCTCGGACAATCGAGGACTGTCCTCACGGACCAGTTGCGCGGTCGGCGCCTCACGAGCCACCTCAGCCGAAGAGTCGTCTCGATTGGTCAAGACCAGCATTCCGGCCAACAAAAGCACGGCTACCCCAATCAGCGCCAAGGACCATGCCAAGTTCTTACTCAAGTGACTTCCCTACTTCCAGTGGTGATCCAACCATCCGATCGGGCACCGCCTCGCACAGACCTGGCAGGCAAGCCCGCAGGCAGGTCAGCGGTCGCGACCGAGTTCACTGTCGCAGGTGACGAACTCACGCATGAGTGGCAGCAGCAGGCGCCATCGACGTAGTCAGTGTGCCAGCGGCGGCCATATGCGCGGTAGACCCGGTGCGGCCAGCCCGCAAGCCATTGATGATGACGATGACCTCGGCCGCCTCATGGACCAGAACGACCGCGGCAAGTCCCAGCACGCCGGTGATCGCCAGTGGGAGCAAGATGATGATGATCGCCAGCGACAGCACGATGTTCTGCGTGATGATTGCCCGGCCCTTGCGTGCATGGCGCAGTGTCCACGGGAGCAGGGTCAGGTCATCACCGGTGAGGGCGATATCGGCAGACTCCACCGCCGCGTCGGAACCCGTGACTCCCATGGCGATGCCGATATCGGCCGAGGCCAGAGCGGGAGCGTCATTGATGCCGTCACCGACCATCGCAACCGGACCGCGATCACGCAGTTCGGCCACGGCCGTGGCTTTGTCGGCCGGCCGTAGCTGCGCCCGAACATCAGTGATGCCGGCCTCGTCAGCCAACGCCGCAGCGGCGCGAGCATTGTCTCCGGTGAGCATGGTGGCGCCGACCCCACCAGCCTTCAGTGATTCAATGACTGCGAGAGCTTCTGGCCGTAGTTCGTCGCGGACCCCGATGGCGCCGACTGGCTGGCCACCGCGGTGGACGATGACCACGGTTTCTCCCCGCCGCTCCAGAGTCTCGACCTGCCAAGCCAATGGGCCGGGTGGCAGCCAGCGGGGGCTACCGACAGCGATCTGGTCGTCGCCGATCACGCCGGTGATGCCCTGGCCCGCCGCCTCGGATACTTGCCGGGCCGCTGGAATGTGTGAGGCGGCGGCTGTAATCGCCGTGGCCAGCGGGTGAGTGCTGTGCTCCTCGAGGGAGGCAGCCCAGCCGAGGACTTCCGCGTTGCTGACTTGGCCGGTGACGAGCACGCTGGTGACGGTGGGGTGATTACGGGTGAGGGTTCCTGTCTTGTCCAGGGCCAGATGCCGGATTCCTCCGAGTCGCTCGAACGCCGCACCAGATTTGATGATTACACCGAACTTGCTGGCGGCCCCGATCGCTGAGACCACCGTGACCGGCACCGAGATGCCCAGCGCACACGGTGAGGCCGCGACCAGGACGACCAGGGCTCGCTCGATCCACACAGCCGGGTCGCCGAACATCGAACCTATGACGGCCACCAGCGCAGCCAGGACGAGCACCCCTGGCACCAGAGGGCGAGCCAGGCGGTCTGCGATACGTGCCCGCTCCCCCTTGTCGTGCTGTGCCTGCTCCACGAGCGCGACAACCGTAGTCAGAGAGTTATCGGTGCCAGCGGCGGTGGCCACAACCTCCAGGGACCCGGACACGTTGATCGATCCGGCCAGCACCTGATCGCCGGGACCAACCTCAACCGGGATGGATTCACCGGTGATCGCCGAGACATCCAGACTGCTGCGACCAGTCCGGACGGTGCCGTCTGTGGCCAGTCGCTCACCGGCAACCAGCCGTATCACATCGCCGGGAACGAGATCCTCCACCGGGGACAGACGGGTGTCGCCGCGAGTGGTGATGACGGTCGCGGTCGAGGGGATCAGTGCCAGCAAAGCACGAAGGCCCGATCTCGCCTTGGCCATCGCCCGGTGTTCCAGGGCCTCGGCAATCGAGTAGAGGAAGGCCAGTGCGGCGGCTTCTTCGATGAAGCCGAGCAGGACTGCACCGATCGCGCTGATCGTCATCAGCAGCCCGATACTCAGACGCCCCGACGCGACAAGTCCCCGCACCGATGAGGGGACGAACTGGGAGGCGCCCAACAGCAGGGAAACCCAGAACACCGCCGTGACGCCCGGGCCGGAGACCGGAGTGAGCCATTCCAGCGCTAGACCCATCGCCAAAGTCACGCCGGATGCCGCGGGGATGAGAATGGCCGGCTCACGCCACCACCGACTGGGACCGTGGTGGTCGTCGATCGTCGTCGAGGACGTGGGGGCGCAGCAGGTATCCATCAGCTGCGCTCACCCTGGTTGTTGCAGCAGCCGGGCACGCAACAGTGCGAGTCCAGACAAGCTGCATCGCCGTCGACGGCGAGCGTGGTCTCCACCAGTCCGTTGAGCGCGTGCGCGAGATGGGCATCAGCGATCTCGTACCGGGTTCGTCGTCCCTCCTGTTCGGCGACGACAATCCCGCAGCCACGCAGGCACGACAGGTGGTTGGAGACATTCGTCCGGGTCAGACCAAGATCTCGGGCCAATTCAGCAGGGTAACCGGGGCCGTCGAGAAGGGCGAGCAGGATCCGCGACCTGGTCGCGTCCGCCATGGCACGTCCCAGTCGGTTCATCACATCGAGACGAGAAGCAATAGTCAGCACACACTGACCATACAGTGTGGACTGACCTATTGCTCGCCGCTGTTCTCGCGGTTTCTCACGCTGCGGTGCCAGCGAACCACCGGGATCGTCCTGCAGTCAGCATTCCGCTTCCCTGAAACAGCCTGCGGTTCGCCCTTGGTGCCGCGTTCCCGCAGGCGGCCAGCTGCACTCTGGCTCAGATCGGCAGCGTGGTGTCGGAGATGGCGAAGTCTCGGAGCCAGTACACGAACTGAGTCCAGATACCACTAAGTAGCAGCAGGCCGACGATGATGAGCATGACGCCACCGGCGATCTGGATCTTCCGGGTGTGTCGTTGCAGCCACCCGACCGTGCGGATGGCCCTCGTGGACCCGAATGCCACCACCACAAAGGGCAGGCCAAGACCGAGACAGTACGCCACAATAAGGAGCACTCCGCGGGCCGCGTCGATTCCGGTTCCGGCAGCCACTGACAAGGCCGCCGCCAGCGTCGGACCAAGGCAGGGGGTCCACCCCAAAGCGAACACGGCACCGAGCAACGGTGCGCCCGCCCAGGTCGACAGCGCTTTGGGCTGCATGCGGGTGTCCCTCTGCAGTACGGGAACGACCCCGATGAACACCAGTCCCATGAGGATCGTGACTACTCCACCGAGCCGCTGCAGGAGCTCCTGCTGGGGGGCGAGGTACTGCACGGCGCCCAACACCATCGCGGACAGCAGGACGAACACCACCGTGAACCCTGCCACGAACAGCAAAGCGGCCAGGACCACGCGTTTGCGCGATGACGATCGGTAGCGCTTCTCCTCGAGCGTGAGCGTGCCTGATGCGGCGCGACGTTGTTCTGCCGCCTGCACTGTGGCTGCCGGGCGCTCCGCTCCGACAACGCTTGCGAGGTAGGCGAGGTAGCCGGGAACGAGCGGCACCACGCAGGGCGAGGCGAACGACACAAGGCCCGCCAGCACGCACGCACCCAGGGCGAGCAGAAGTGGGCCGGAGGACGCCGTCTGCTGGAACGTCTCACCGATCGACTGCGCGAGAAGCACCGTGGTCATCCCGCTTCATCCCCGGCCGGCTCCGCGAGCAGCCTGTCGATCAGCGGCTCCAACTGGTAGTCGGTGACCTCCGCCAGAAACACCGCAGCGACCCGATGTTGCTTGTCGAGGATCAACGTCGACGGCACTACCGATGTCGGAAAACCATGCAGTGCCGCCACCGCGGCCTGGGACGGGTCCCAGATCGAGGGGTACGTGACCCCGTTGTCCTTGATGAAGTCAACGGGCTTCTGCCGATTAGGGTCACGCAGATTCACCCCGATATTGGTGAACCCTCGAGCTTCGTACTTCTCCTGCAGCCGCTGCAGGTCGTCAATCTCTGCCCGGCACGGCCCGCACCACTGGCCCCATAGGTTGATCAGCACCACATCACCGGGATAGTCGGCGACGGCCACGGTGACCTCGGGGTCGAGCACGTTCGGCCCCGACATCGGAGCGATCGTCCTACGTTCCTCGGGCGGGTCATAGAAGATCTCCAGCTGACCATCCGGGCTGACGAAGGTGAAAGTCTCGCCTATCGCAACGGCATCGGTTCCGGTTGCGCAGCCCGACAGCGCCAGCGCGCTGGCCATCGCTGCGGCTACCGCCCCGAAAGACCGGTGGGCAGCGCGGTGTCGCCGACCTCCCACTGCTTCTGGCTTTCTGGGCATTCCCGCCATGCCAAACAACTCTTTCACTTCGAGGACTCCCACCTCGGCTGACCATACTGACCTGATCGATTGCCACCGAACTCGGGCAGGCGGCGATCATGTCGTCATTCACCGAAGTTGAGCCGGTGGGGCAGGCCTGGTCTTCGGTGGCTCACTCGTCATCTCGGCGTCGGCAGGTACGCCAGTGTCCGATCCCGGCATCCCGTTTATCAGGGGTGTCGCACGATCGGGGGTTCGTGATCTCGGTGGTGCTGGGTCTCGAGCTGGAAGGTGGTGTGCTCGATGTGGAAATGCTCGGCCACGCATTTCCGCACGGTATCGAGGATCTCCGGGGCATGGCCGTCCTCGAAGCACTCCTCGTCAAGAACGACATGGGCGGACAGCGTGGGAAGACCGGTGGCGACGGTCGAGGCGTGGAGGTCGTGTACCCCCCGCACGTGGTCGATCTCAAGGATGTGCGCTCGGACCTGGTCAAGGTCGAGGCCGGCCGGGGTGAACTCCATGAGGACGTGGGTGGTTTCTCGAACCAGGAGGAACGCCCGGGGAATGATCATGAGCGCTATCGCGACTGCGGCGATCGTATCGGCCCGCTGAAACCCGGTGGTCATGATGAGCACGGCTGAGACGATGACCGCCAGCGTTCCCAGCGCGTCCATGAGGACTTCCAGGAACGCGGCGCGCATGTTGAAGTTCGCGCCGCGGCTGGACGCGAGCACGAGTGCGGCGGCGATATTGAGAACCAATGCGACGACGCCGAAGATCAGCAGCTCTGCACCCGCGACTTCTGGAGGGTTGCTCCAGCGCTGGACTGCTTCGACAAGGGCGTAGACGCTGACGCCGGCCAGGAGCAGTGCCTGGCCGAGGGCCGCCAAGACCTCGATGCGGCGAAAACCCCAGGTTCGCCGCTTGTCGGAGGGACGAACCATCAGTACCGCTGCGACCAGCGCGACGAGCAGTCCGATGGAATCGGTCAAAGAGTGGACGACATCGACGAGCAGCGCCAGGCTGCCGGTGATCCAGGCGCCGACGCCCTGAGCGAGGACGATGGAAAAGACCAGCGCGAAGGCAATGCCGAGCTTTCTACGAAAGTCCGGTGCCGACGCGGCTTCCTCCGGACTCGGTCCGTGACTATGTCCAGCACTCATAATGGGTTTACGCCTTTCCTCGACTGGTGGATGGCTGCGACGATCGGGGCACTTTCATGACAGTCCTGGGTCACTGAGCTCATCGCGATCATGGAGATCGCGGTGCGCGCGCAGCGAAAGCGTGGTCCCCGATGCGCTCAGGAGCGCCGCTGCAGACTCGATGAGGGCTTCCAACCGAGTTGGGTCCGCCAGCGAGAACCAGGAGGCCCTGCCTTCGATCCGCACAGTCACCAGCCCGCAGTCCCGAAGACAGGCCAGATGCTTGCTCACCGTGGACTGCGCCAGGTGCATGTGGTCAACCACATCCCGCACCCGGTGCTCGCCGCTACCGAGGTGCTCGAGAATCGCCAACCGCGTCGGCTCTGCCAAAGCATGAAACAGCGCCGCATACACGCTGCGATCCTCCAACTGGAGGGACTCGTCGACCGGGTCACCCGATACGCTATCAATCGTCATATGGCGATGATAGCCCAGTATGGCGATCAGTGGGGATGTGGTGGCATCAGTCATAGCGCACCGGGGTGCATGAGGGCCGAGAAGGGCGAGCTGATCAGGAACGATGCTGGCTCGTGCGTAGATTAGTTGTGCAGCGCCGATGCGTCGCAGACCGGTTCTGGCAGTCCGGCGGTGTCGTGGAGCCCCCGTAGCTCTGCTTGGGTCGACCACCAGGGGTCATACGAGAGCGCTGAAGGCGCACTCGGACCGGCAGGGCCTGGTGCTGTCGGGGCATGTTGCAACGTGATCGAGTGACCGGTCCAGCACTGACCGGAGCTCTTCCAGCCTTTGAATGGTGTCGTCGACCTCGCGTAGCCGATCGGTGAGCAGTGGGTGCAGGGCATCTCGAGTATTGGTGCAGGTCCCCGTTGCGGTGACCTGGAGCAGCCATTTGATCTGGTCGAGTTCCAAGTCCATCTGCTTCGCCCCGTGGATGAACGACAGACGCTCGAGAACCTCTGGCCCGTACTCGCGGTAGCCATTGCTGGCCCGGGTCGAGCTGATCAGGCTGAGCTTTTCGTAGTACCGCAGCGTGGTGGCCGGCACTCCGCTGCGCCTGGCCACTTCAGAAATACGCATGCGCTCGTTCTCCTAGCGGGTCTTGAAGGTTACCGGTCGGCGATGGAGACGGCAGCCTGTTCATCGGGGGCGCCCTTGTCCCGGTGGCGGATGATTTGACTGAGTACTGCGAGGATCGGCAACTCGATCAACGGTCCCACCACCAGAGCGACAGCAATCAGCGGCCGATCAGGGAAAGCCGCCACCGCGATACCCAGAGCGATGGGCGAATTCCTGGCCGTGGTCACCATTGTCAGAGTGACCCGCTGTGGACCAGGTAGGTGCAGCAGTCGAGCTGCCCCGGTGGCGGTCAGCGGGAGGATGACGAAGAACAGGAGTAGCGGAGGTAGTAGCAGCAGCATTTCGGTGCCGTTCTCGGCGACCACGGGTGCTTGCCAGGCGAACATCGCGAAGACCGCTAGGCACAGCAGCGGCATGACCACCCGGTTCGCCCACCTCATCAGGTGCTGTTCCCGCCATCGCCGGCCCTTGAATCCCGCGCTGACCCAGCGCAGTATGAACGCCACTCCCAGTGGGGTGAGGAGAATCAGCCCTACTGCCTCCAGCAGGGTGCCAGCGTCGACCATCGCAGCCTCACCACCGAGCAACATCACGTAGACCGGCAACAAAAGCAGCTGTAACACGAGATTGACGGGAAGCAGCGCCGTAGCGATCCCTGCATGGCCACGCGCCATCGCGGTGAAGACGAGATACCAATCGGTACACGGGGTAACAAGCAACAACAACAACCCGATTCGAAGATCGGGCTGCTCACCGAGCAAGCCAATACCCAGGCCCCAAGCGAGAAGCGGCGTGAAGACGTAGTTCAACACCAAGCTGACAGCGACCAGCGCCTTGGCGTTGCCCACGTCCTTCAAGTTCGAGGCGTCGAGCTGGACGAACACAGCGATAAGCATCACCAGCAGAGCCGGAATTACTACGTACTCGCCACTGGCACCGAGCGGAGTCGCAAGACCGACCCCCAACCCGGCCAGAGCGGCCGCGGCGACAAACACGCTTTGCAAGCGCTCGATCCAGGTCATCGATGGGCCTCCATCAAACAGCAGCTGCAGGGCAGCCCCAAAGGTAAACCTTCAAGTTGACTGGAAGGTCAAGTCCGCC
>Ga0194136_1000665_pt1 | contig 17459 bp, 17 predicted proteins | sample TARM_MetaG_T3A_1_FD_134023 | JGI IMG/M metagenome (GOLD analysis project Ga0194136, IMG submission 134023) | Freshwater microbial communities from Pennsylvania, USA, analyzing microbe dynamics in response to fracking - TARM_MetaG_T3A_14 (version 2) | ecosystem: Environmental > Aquatic >...
CCATTAATACAATATTCTGACACCTTAATTTATAAATAAAACGGGCAAAGCTATCTAACTTACTCTCTTCATGCCCGTTCTCTTTGATGTGTAATGTCTGTTTTATTCTGTTATGTCTGTATTCTTAATTTGTCCGTTCTCTTTCACTGCTTATCTGAAAAGTTTCTTTCACTGCTAATCATGGTGTCTAACTGATTATGGATATCTGAAAAGTTACCATCACTGCTTATCTGGGATGTTTACCATCACAGCATATCCTGATGTCAAACTAATCATGCTTATCTAGGATTTCAAGCTGATCATGCCTATCAACCAGATTGAGCTAAAATGACCCCATCTCGAATGTCATCGTCACTACCGTTCTTGATACCAGCCTATTTGCCTATCTGTTTAATCTGTATAGCTGCTCATCTCTCCATCACCCTAATCAACTTGTCCACTTGTCCGTGCCCGGCACCTCTCAAATCTAAGCTTTAGTTGATGTAACCCTTATTAGAGCTAAGCCTCATATAAGATTCCCAAAATTTACTTATGTGGATGAATGGGATCTTGGGGAGTTGGGTAGTTGGGGAGTTGTCTCACTTCATTCTATCATATCAGATTACTTCTTAATCTTCTCTCTCAGCAGCAACCTCAGCCAAAGATCCAACTTCCTTCTCAACAACCTTCACTAAATATGATAAAAACTCATCTCTCAAATAACTTCTTCTAAGAGCTGTCTCCACAGTAGCTTCAAGGAATCCCTGTTTGTTTCCTACATCATATCTCTTGCCAATGAAGTCATAAGCGTACATATTTAAATCAGCTAATTTCTTTTATATACTTATTGAAAAGTAAGTAACTCATAATACCCGTCCCCCACATTACTATAGAAGTTGCAATAGCAGCACCATAATGACCATATGCTTTTATTAAAAAATAATTCAGTATCACATTGAAGCCAACAGTGGAATATGCTAGAATTGCATTCCATTTAGATTTACCAACGGCAGATAATATATTTCCATTCGGGGCCCTAAGAGCAAAAGATGAAATTATCCCAATCATCAATATATTCATTATTTTACTTGAATCCGCATAATTTGCTCCATATAAGTACTCAAGTATTAGTCTAGAAAATATGAAGCTAATAATAGTTCCTAAAAAAGATATAGCAAATAGTAACTTCATCATTTTATTACGATATTCTAATAGAAATTCCTTATTATCATATTTCTGAGCAATCATTACAAAATCGGTAGTCATAAAAACTGATGGAATAAAAAGAACTGCAAATGGAATTATTGTAGCAATTTTATACTCTGCGATAATCGAAGCCCCAACTCCCATCACTCCAAGCAAAAGATTATCTATCTGATACATCAATTGTGAAGCTATACTTCCAAGCCCTATAAAAATGCCATAGTTTGAGTATTCTTTGATGTTGATACTCTGACTAATCTTGTCCATTCTAAACAATTTCTGTTTCTTAGCAATTAAAGTAAAGATTAAAACTGGGATTGCTACTCGTGAAATAATAAAACCATAGGCCCCACCAACGTATGTTCCTAAAACGGTTATGACCAATAATATAATAGAATAAATAATATTGCTATAGGCAAATTCGACGTTATTATTATTGATTCTAAGGTAAGACTGTGCAATTTCCTTCATATAGTTGGATATAATTAATAGCGCGAATATTGAAACGTATAGATAATTTGTTACTATTTCGAAATCGAAAAAATACCCGATTACATTTATTAACACATACAGAATTATTGAGAATAAGATTCCATATTTATAACAGATTAAGTATATACTTCGTTTTGATTCTAAAGTATTCTCAATAGAACCAAACCTGAGCAATGAATAATTTAAGCCAAATCCACTAAACGGCATAAAAACAGCTATATACGATTGAATAAAGACTATTTCTCCATATTCGCTAGGACTCAATAACCTTACTATAAAAACCACTAATATCACTTGGGTTATTTGACTTATTAAAGTTGATAAAAATATATGGTACCCTCCACGATCCCTAAACTGATTGATTGTTTCTATAATCCTTTTAATCATGCTGAATCCTGTTCTCTCTCTCAAGTACAAATTTCTGAAAACTTGTTATATCTTCGTCTGACAAAGGCATATTTTCAAATAATTTATTGAAAGATTCAGGTGCTTCACATAATACATTTCTATTTTCACACTTTTCTACATACTCATTGACCGTGGAGATAATTCTTGCAGGATTTCCAGCTACAACTACATTTTCTGGAACATCTTTAGTTACAACAGCTCCAGCACCTATTATTGAATTATTACCAACATTAATTCCAGGAAGTATAACAGCATTTGCACCCAAAAAAACATTATCACCAATTATTGTTTTTTCTACTCTGTATTTACCAGTATGAGTAAACAGACTCGCATCATGAGCCAATATAATTGAGTTTGGAGCAGAAATAAAATTATCGCCAATTTCAACCATTTGTGGAATCAGTGTATCAACCATACTATTATGCTTTTTTATATTACCAATTTTATACTTAAATTCTACTTTTTTTCTTCTTATAAGTTTATAATAAATAAATCTCAGCAATCTTTCCATTTAAATTGTTACTCCTTTCCAACGACGTTTAGCTTACTAAAGATTTTTAACGCAGACAGGTTTAGTAACATATTTATGATAATAAATAAAATTTCTCTAACCTAATGGATCTCTCTTTGCAATCAATCATAATAAAGTTCATACCACTCTTTACCATTTTTTCGCCAGCTAGACAACTCCCATATTACTTCGCGATTGTTTTTCGATTTTAATTTCAAACCATCTAAATCATCTATACATTCTTCAATTTTTTTGTGCAATTCCGATAATTCTTTTATCTCAAGAAAAAAGGCACCTGCATCCTTGAATGTATCATAAGGTAGCCATCCACCATTAATCAAAACATTACCCGCATAAAGAGTTTCTTGCATGCTACCACTAAATTGATCTGTAGTTTGAACATTAATCATTATATCCGAAACTACTCGTAACATAGCAACTTCTTTATCCTCTAAATATTCAGATATTACCTTGTAGCTTAAATGCACAATCCTTCAATAATAGTTCTATCTTTAATCTATTGTTTTCATCTCCATATGCCATAGGAAATAAAAAAACGACATCCTGTAGCTTCTCTGTATTAACCATTTGTATCGCCTTAATAATCTTCTCATGTTGCTGACCTGGGCTAGAGTTATAACCACAAGCAATAATCTTCTTTTTTGAATCTATATTATACTTACTTAAAAACTCATCCTTGAACTCTTCTAAGTTATTATTGCTTTGGACTTCCTCAATTACATCTAGTACTTTTAATCCAAATCTGCATACTTTCACTTTATGATGATAATCTCCATAATAACTTAAAAAATCACTTTTCATTGAGTCGTTCGTGAAAGTTATTAAATCGCACAAATCAAACACTTTTTTTAATTTATTCTTTGTCTTATTACTAACTCTATAGAAATCACTGCCCCAAATAGTAACAATCAATTTTGGAGTTTTATCACGAAACAACTTAATAAAATGTCTATAAATCGGATTAAGATAGTGAATGTTTATTGCGTCATAACTTTGAAGACTTTTCACAATATCTTTGATTACTTTATAATAGAAAATATGATTCAGCTTCGTTCTAATTCGACCTATTGGTTCCCCGACAGAGGGTAAGCTGACTGAATACAATTTATCAAAATACTTCTGATTTCTGTGGTAACATCCAAACAAACTTAAAATATCTATATTAAACAAAAACTCATCTTTTAATTCTACCGATAATTGCCTAATCAATGTATGATTAACATCCCCTATAATCAATACATTCTGTTCATTACGTTGAATTGACTTACTCAAAGTGTTCTCTGTAAACTTTTTTTGCTTCTTCATAATCTTCCACCACGCCCATATCTAACCAATATTCTTTGGTCAAAAATTTAGTAACAGGTACATCGCTCTCTAATAGTTTTTTTATTAAATCATCGATTCCAAAATAAGTATCTTTTGGAACATATCTAAACACTGAAGGCTTGAGCAAATACATTCCCGCTAGGATTTCAAACTTTAATTCTGGTTTTTCATCTACTCTGGTTATATAATCACCAGCAGATTCAATATTTCCAAATCTAAAAGGTGTCGTGATAATTTTAGTAACTATAGTTAACGGGGAATCGTTATATTTTAATGCAAATTCTAATACTGATCTGAAGTCTGTTTTAGTTAATATATCTCCATTCATCAGCAGGAATGGTTCGTTCAAATGATTTTCTAACAACTTAACAGGACCACATGTCCCCAATGGTTTTTCTTCAATACTGTAAAAAATTTTGACACCATATTCACTGCCATCACCTAGATAAGATTGGATGTATTTAGCTTTATAGTTTACCGCTAAATATATTTCGTCAAAACCGCATTCTTTCAATCTTTCTATTTGTACCTCCAGTAAGGATTTTTCGCCCAATGGCAACAATGGTTTTGGAATTACTTCAGTAAAGGGCTTTAATCTGGTTCCCAAACCACCAGCTAATATCACTGCTTTCATCAATACATCTCCTTATTAAATAAAATATTCACTAATCACTTTACACGGATTACCATAAGCCTTGGAGTTGCTTTTTATATCCTTCGTTACAACACTCCCAGCGCCAATCATACAATTTTCTCCTATTTTTATATTATTAATGATTGTTGCATTTGATCCAATATGGGTGTTTTTTTCTACAAGAACATTTCCACTTAAGACAGCACCCGGAGAAATATGTACAAATTTCCCCAATTTGCAGTCGTGTTCAATTATTGCGCCTGTGTTTATGATAGAGCACGTACTAATATTGGCCGACACATTAACAATTGCATTTTTCCCTACGAAAACTCCTTCTTCAAGTTCTGCTGATGAACTAACTATTGCTGATTTATCAATAATATTAGGTACTGAGTAGCCTATTTCTTTTAGTTTTAAATATAACTCTATTCTCTTATGGGGACTACCAATATTGCCAAGTGTTATGAATGCATCTAGAATACCTTTCTGGTAAAACTTTGCTAAATCACTATCAACACCTATTACAGGTATTCCCAGAACCTCTTTACCTATATTCTTTTCTACGTCTACAATACCCAATATAGAGTACTCTGAGTTCATCGTAATAGTTTCTATAACGCTTCTACAATGTCCACCACCACCTACCAATATTATGCTTTTCACATTCTTCCACCCTCTAATTCTTTATTTTCGTTAACAATGCGCATATATATTTGACATCTTCAATCATCAAATTGCTGCTACAAGGAATATTTAATATTTTATCATAGTAGAAGTTTGCTTTTTCTATCCTATATGTTTGAGAGTAAATATAAGGTTTCTGCTCATGTAAAAGTCCCCATATAGGCCTTGATTGGATAGAGCTTTCCGATAAACGATTAAGCAATTCATCTCTATTTAAACCATAAACGTCTCTATCAACACTAACTGAATAAAACCAATAGTTCGGTCTTAATTCTTTTCTAAAACTCAACAGCTCTAATCCATCAATCCTTTGAATACAATCATTATAAAGCAAATAATTATCATGTTTCACAGTAATAAACTTCTCTAACTGCTCTAACTGCGCTAACCCTAGTGCTGCCTGAAGATTCGTCATTCGATAGTTATAGCCAATTTCATCGTGAGTATAGTAAAGCTCATCACTTTTAGCTTGAGTAGTAAGATGCTTTGCTTTTTTTAGTAATTCCTCATTATTCGATACAATCATACCACCACCACCGGTAGTCATAATCTTATTTCCATTAAATGAGTACACTCCAATATCGCCTATGGTTCCAGCGTGTCTATCTTTGTACCTCCCTTCAATGTAGTAAGTTCCAATTGCCTCTGTAGCATCTTCAACTATTTTCAAGTTGTACATATTTGCAATATCAATTATACCTTCCATATCAGCCATGTTTCCAAAAACGTGAACTACAACCAGCGCTTTGATGTGCTTATCTGTTTTCTTGTTGATAAGCTTCCCTTCTATAAAATTACATTCTAATTCACAGAAATCTTTTAGCTTATCAACATCCATACAAAGCGAATCATCACAATCCATAAAAATCGGCTCTGCACCGATGTACTTGACTGGGTTTACTGCAGCAATAAAAGTAAGTGTTGGAACAATAACTTCATCAGCTTTTGTAACTCCGCAGACCTCAAGTGCTATATGAAGTCCAGAAGTGCCATTTTGACAAGAAACTGCTCCTTTACACTTAACGTACCCAGCTATTTTCATCTCAAAGTCGTTTACATATGGGCCGCCCGTTGATACCCATTCTGTTTCAACTGCATGCGTTACATACTCAAGTTCTTTCCCTTTTAAGTTAGGAACAGATAGAGGTATGAATTTCCGACTCATTTTATCACCTCCAAGTTAAATGTTATAAATATCCGTTTTATATTGATTCAAATTATGTCTGAAAAACTCTACGGTTTCAGCTATACCTTGTTCAAATGTATAGTTCGGTTTCCAATTAGTCAGTCTCAATATTTTCTCGTTTGATCCTAAAAGTCTATTTACTTCACTCTTTTCAGGTCTAAGTCTCTGATCGTCACAAACAATCTTTGCATTAGGATTAATCTGTCTTATCAATTCTTCAGCTAATTGTCCAATTGAGATTTCTTGCTGAGTTGCTATATTGATTTCTTCGCCAATTGTATTGTTTGATTTTGCAATTTCAATAAAACCATTTGCTGTATCTTTTACATAGTTAAAATCTCTAGTTGGTGTTAATGAGCCCAGCTCAATTTCTTCTTTACCCGCAAGAAGCTGAGTTATAATTGTTGGTATTACGGCTCTTGCAGATTGCCTCGGACCATAGGTGTTAAATGGACGAACAATTGTAATTGGCATATTAAAGCTTCTATAAAATGATTCTGCTAGTCTATCTGCTCCTATCTTAGTTGCAGAATATGGAGATTGTCCTTGATATGGATGAAACTCATCTATAGGTACATATTGTGCTGTACCATATACTTCTGATGTTGATGTAATTAAAAGTCTAGAAGTATCTAAATCTCTTGCCGCTTGAAGTACGTTAAGCGTTCCTTTAATATTTGTATCTACGTAAGTATCCGGCGAATGATAGCTGAATGGTATGGCAATCAAAGCTGCAAGATGATACACTTCATCCATTCCCTTCATCGCTTCTCTAACACCGTTGGGATCTCTAACATCTCCAGTAAAAACTTCTATTTCTTTCATTACTTCTTTGGGAAGGGTATCTAACCACCCCCAAGAATTAAATGAATTGTAATACGCAAAGGCTTTTACTCTATGGCCTCGCTTTATTAATTCTTCCGTTAGATGACTACCAATAAAGCCATCAGCTCCTGTGACTAATATATTATTCATCGACATTCTCCTTACAAGTTATTTTCTAAAACATCCGCTATCCTTTTGCTTGCAAAACCATCCCCATATGGATTACTCGCTTGACTCATTTTTTCATATTCGTTTTGATCTTCTAATAACTGCTTGAAGGTTTTGTAGATGATTTCTTCATCAGTTCCTACTAATTTAAGAGTCCCAGCAGCAATACCTTCCGGTCTTTCAGTTGTATCTCTCATAACTAGAACAGGTTTTCCTAAACTTGGAGCCTCTTCTTGAATCCCACCACTGTCTGTTAAAATTAAATGGGATCTAAATAAGAAGTTGTGGAAATCTAATACTTCAAGTGGCTCAATAATTCTAATTCTATCTGTATCCCCTAATATCTCTTGAGCAGCTTCTCTAACAGCAGGATTCATATGAATTGGATAGATTGCTTTAATATCAGAGTTTTCATTAATAATTCGCTTGATTGCCTTGAACATATTTCTCATAGGCTGGCCTAGGTTCTCTCTTCTATGAGCAGTAATCATGATAAGTCTGCTGTCAGCAGCCCACTCCAAATGCTCATGACTGTAATCATCGCAAACCGTAGTCTCTAGGGCATCAATTGCAGTATTTCCTGTTACATAAATTGTTGAGGGATCCTTCCCCTCTTTAAGAAGGTTTTCTTTGGACATCTCAGTTGGTGCAAAGTTATAATTTGAAACAATACCAACAGCTTGTCTATTGAACTCTTCTGGGTATGGAGAATAAATATTATAAGTTCGAAGTCCCGCTTCTACATGCCCTACAGGAATCTGTAAATAAAAACAAGCCAACGCTGTAACAAAAGTTGTAGAAGTATCACCATGAACCAAGACTACATCAGGCTTAACTTCTTCAAGAACAGCTTTCATTTTCTCTAAAATATTAATTGTAACATCAAATAGTGTCTGCTTAGCTTTCATAATAGAAAGATCATAATCAGGCACTACATCAAATGCAGTTAATACTTGATCCAACATTTCCCTATGTTGACCTGTTACACACACAATTGTATTGAGTTTTTCTCTTGTCTTTAGTTCTTTAACTAAAGGGCACATCTTTATTGCTTCAGGTCTTGTACCAAAGACCACCATTACCTTTTTCATATCATTTCCTCCTAACCTATAATTTATATACTCCATCAAAATTACAAATATTCTTAGTATCCAGAATTAATTTATCCTTCACTAAATCCAAACTATTCTTAATGTGATCATGTGCGGTTATAATAACCAAAATCTTTATCTCATTTAAGAAATCTTCGAAGTTCATGAACTGATGATCAACAATTCTATCTTTAATAAATGGATCATACACTTTAACCCCAAAGGCCAAATGCTCGTCCATTCTTTCAAGCAACTGAAGAGTAGGACTTTCTCTAGTATCATCAACATTTTCTTTATAAGCAAGACCATAAATACCAATCTTAGAAATATCAGTAATTTTATGTTCTCTCATGATATCTCTGATTCTTCCTAATACATGAGTAGGCATAGAATCATTGATCTTTCTTGCTGTTAATATCAGATTGGTTAAATCAGGATAATCTCCTACTAAAAACCACGGATCTACTGAAATACAGTGGCCTCCAACTCCCGGGCCTGGCTGTAGAATATTTACTCTTGGATGTTTATTTGCTATACGTATAATCTCATAAACATCCATATTGTCATTTCTACAAATTTTAGCAAGTTCATTAGCAAAAGCAATGTTAACATCTCTATAAGTATTTTCTACTACTTTAGACATTTCTGCTGACCTAATATCCGTAACTACAATCTCTGATTTGCAGAAACGCGAATATAAGTTTTTTACTTTCTCTCCCACAGCAGGCTCATCCGCCCCTACAGTTCTAGAGTTGTATTCAAGCTCATAAATCATGTTTCCAGGTATAATCCTCTCAGGTGCATGTACTAAGTGAACATCTTTGCCAAGCTCAAAACCTCTTCTTTCTATCTCAGGTCTTACATATTTATCTATGGATCCTGGTGATATTGTAGACTCAATAATTAAAACTGCTCCTTTTTCACAAACATCAAGAACTGTGTTAACTGCTGAAATTACATATTTAGGGTCCAATTTCTTACTTGAATTTATATATGGCGTAGGAACCGCAATAATATAAGTATCAGTTTTCTGGTATTCCATCGTAAACTTAATACCTTTTTCTATAGCATCCTTAAAAAGCTCTTCTAGGCCTTCTTCCTCAAAAGTCAACTTCCCTTTTGATAGTGAGTCTATTAATTTTTCATTTAAATCAGTTCCAACCACTTCAACCCCACTCTTTGCAAACATTAAAGCTGTTGGAAGTCCTATATATCCTAATCCTATTACATTAATCATATATTTTCACTCCTTACATCGTATATACTAAATTGGGGACCAGTTTGAATTATTTTAGCTTCGTTTATATTTGCTCTCTTCATTTTTCTATTTATACCTATGAGCATAATTAGTATAATAAATATGAAGAGATTGCCTCTGATAATATCTGTTAAATCATTATTTGTGATGAATGTGAAAAATAGCATTTGAAATCTAATAATTATCAGATTATACTTTGAGCCAATTTTCTGAGACAGCTTATCTATATACATTGCAAAAAAACTATAAAAAACACTATTAAGCGCTAAACCTGCTAAACTGAATTGACGCATTCCCAAAGTAATGAAATCCGTTGGAACGCCCCCATAAGAGAGAGGATTAAGCACATAGTAGAAAGATGATGTATTAGCATTTAAGGTTTCAAACCTCGGTATACTAATCCCAATACTGCTAAATATTCTGGTTGGTATTATATCAAATATCCAAATAAAATAATCCGCTCCATACCTAAAACCGTGTAGCTCATTCATATCAGTAACCATAAGTATATTAGAGTAAGGGAAAGATAGATCATTAACTGCACTTACTACATTTGACATAAGAGTAGTATTACTTTGGGCTACAGCAATACTTCCTGTAGTCATTTGATACAGAATAATATCAAATAGTTCGGCTGTTACTACAACACCTATAAAAATAAATATTGTGGTCAATATGACATTCTTATTCCTTTTAATCACATACTCTAATACAAAAGGTACTAAAAAAAATACTATAGTTGCTCTCCCTGAATTAAAAATAAGATACATCATTGATAATATGATTGACACTAAAAATAATATGTTACCCTTTTTGCTTTTTGAATTATCCTTATATACTTTAAAGCAGTATGCCGCACCCATGACTAAAAATGATAGCATCCTAAACAAAGCTGTTAATGGGCCATAATATTGTGACGAATCTGTCCCTGCATATCTCAGCGTATCCGCAAAAACTAACGCAGCCCTAAATCCACCAAATTCTCTAAAAAACATTAAAACAGAACCGCCACCTACTAATAAAAAGAACCATCCATATCGATATACAATTTTCATAGGGAAAAATGAGTTTTCTAAATTTTTCTCTAATCGAGGCTTCTTTCCTTTATTGTATGCATACCTAATAAAAACACTTGCTAATATTGTTAAATATGAGAATATCGTTATTCCAAAACCCTTATAGTAATCATCAAACGAAGATCCTAAAATGTAGTAAGTAAATCTCCCCGGTTTTATCGTAAGGGATGAATTAAAAATAAACACTAGTGTTGGTACTGCAACGTAATACAACAAAAAGGTTGCATGAAAAATAAAAAGTGCTGAAAATTTTTCTTTTTTCCACAAACTGTACTGTACAATTGCTCCCAGTATCAAGAAAAGTACATACATCAGTATAAGTTGACTTAACAAGCATATCACCACCTTAAGATTTCATTAACCGTTAATAATTTCCAAAACTTTTCTCGCAACGTAACAACTTTTAAATTCTTCTATTGGAGACGCAGAAATTGATGGAGAGTCCATAATTTGTTTCAGTGTACCTTCAATTTCTTTAGTATCATTCTCGCAAAAATAGTACCTGCTGTAGTTGCTAAAAAAATTCGCAATTTCTTCGCTTCCTTTTTCATAAATAAACAAGATCGGTTTATTCGTAGCGGCAAAGTGATATAACTTTCCTGGTATTTGATGAGAGCTAGATTTGTTACCAACACAAATTAATAGGTCACATTTTGCTTCATAATTCAAAATTTCTTCACTTGAAACTTGAGGTTTGACTAGTATATTTTTAGTTTGGACAAAGTTTAAGTCTGTAGAACCAATAAACTCAAAATTAATATTTTTCATTTTATTCGCTACATTATATAAAGGCATCAGATTTCTATCTTTTTTGAAATATGATCCATAATAACCAACCGTGTATTTTTTGTTGTTAAACGACTCATAATATCTAGGTTCAATATACGGCGTAGGTATAAAGTGCATTTTAGGGGCTGAATTAACAAACAACTCTTTTTGCTGCCTTAACGTAAATGGTGAAGTATAAAAAATATAATCTGCCTTGTTCAATACTCTCTCTTCTTCTTTACGTATAAATTTGGTAGGTACTAAAGGTTTTTCATTGATATCTGCATAAAAAGGGTCCCCCCAATACTGAATCCATTTTGAAGCTTTAATTGTTTTATTATGAATTAAAATGTCTACAATCAAGTGAGAAACCTTAGAATCAGACGAGCTAATAACAAAATCAAACTCATCAACATCTAATTTTAATTTGTCAAGATTTTTTATCAGAACTCTTTGATTATCATAAATATTCATTTTAGATATAATCTTGGCTAGATTTACTCTTAGTTTCCATAGAAAACTACTTTCATCTCTTTTGACTTTGTTTGCCACTTTGTATGCAATTGAATTATCATAAAAATAGAATTCTTTTATCCCTTTTATGCTATTCGCAACTTGTGGTTTTCTAGTCAACGTATAAATACTGCATCCACATTGTTTTAATCCCTCAATAATCGATCTATTTCTAATAGCTGCTGACGCACTGCTATCCATTGGATAATTGGTTATATATAATACTTTAAGATTTTCTGTTGTCACTTTTTCACCACCTATATAAATAAAATATTAACTTTCAATAAACCTTTTTATAGAATCAGAGAAGTTGGAATCCTCCTCTATTATATTTTTTAATTCTCTATTGCATGATATTTCAAAATTCTTCTCATCAACATCAAAGTAATACTCGTAGAGTTTATCTGAAAAATCCATATCATTTTCATCAAGTCCAATTCCAAGACCTAGACTCTCAACAATACTTTGCTTATATGTTTTTGTTTCAACAAGCTGAGGTATTCCAAAAATTAATCCATCATAATATTTATTGGAAATTGCATATTTTACTTCAATAAACTTTTTTGATTTATAGCTATTGTTTAATATATCTGCATCTTTCAATAATAAATTTTTATCTTTGTTATTATACTCACCAGTAAACACGATGTTTTTAACGTCATTATCTTGGCAATAAGCTATAAATCTATCTAATTCAATTCCTGCACCATGATATACCATTTCAAATCGGCTGTCGTTCTTCAACTTGTCAATTAATTTTCTCTGATGATCAAAGTATCTAACTCCACCAATGAAAACAACACTAAGCTTATTTCCCAAATCTTTCTTCTTGAAATCCTTTTTATGTTGAAGATCATTCTTGTTAAAATTGTGAACTGTTAAATAGTTGAGTCCTTTTGGTAAAAATTCTTTAAATCCATTTGATGATATACAAGTAAAATAAGATCCCTTAATTATCTTTTTTTCAATATTATAGAATGCTAAATTATACTCATAACTGTAATCCCTTATATCGAAGATATATTTATCTTTAAAGTCCTTAATCAAAACATCGCTGATGATCATTCCAGATAATGTAGAAAGAATAATCAATTTATTGTATTGTCTACTATTAATCTTATTCTTAAGCCATCTTCTATACTTCAAAAAATCAAACATTTTGAACACTGGCAACCTATTTTTTTCAGACTCATAATTGTAGGGACTAAAGTTAGAAGGGTAATCTATATATTTTTTCTCCCTGCTCCAAAAAAGCACTTCAAATTCCTCGTTGTTTGATTTTAAAATTTCCGTGTACTTTTCTAGATATGGACAATACTTAATGTCTGAAATAAAAATAATTCCAATCACTCATTTCCCTCTCTTCGCAGTTTCAATTACTCTTAATAATCTTAACGATTTTATTATAATAATCCTCAAAAATCATATCTCTATTGCCGTGTTTCTCAACATAACTTCTTCCATTATTTCCATACTCAATTAAATTATCGCTACTAATAAACTTAATTAAGGCCTCTGCTGCTACCTCCGGAACAGTAAAATCAATATATTTTCCAGAATTTGCACCTTCTACGATATTTTTTGCTTCTCCCCAAATTCCCGAAACAATTGGCTTTTTTAGCGCCATATATTGAAATAGTTTATTAGGCCTTACTAGTTTGAAACTTTCTATTTTTTTTAAATTTGTTAAGCATATATCTGCATGTAATAAATAATCCGCAACCTGATTTCCAGGAATCGCCTTTTCAAAATATACATTATTTAACTTATACTTTTCTTTCAATTTTACGAGCTCAGTTCTTTGATCTCCATCTCCAATAAAAATAAATGATATTTTTTTGCGTTTACAAGTCAATTCACCATTATAGCTATTCATTATTTTAACCGTCTCTAAAATAGAAGAAAGATCATTTGCTTTTCCATGGGCTCCCACATACATAATTTTAAAATCTTCTTTCCAAACACTGTCTTTTACCACTTCAATGTTAGTTTTCTTTCCTGAATACTCTTTAATGTTAACCCCTAAAGGCGCTAGCCAAGCACTATCTTCTTTTCTATCAGACCTATTCTTCACATAATTAAGCATCCCTTCGGACACTGCAGCTATACCATCCGATACTTTATATAAATAATCCGCGCACACAGTCATATATTTAGAAGCAACTTTATTATTCATTCCCATCTCTGTTAAAAATAGAGGCCATAAATCTTCTACATCTGCAATTAATTTGATTTTCTTCATTTTTGTAGCAAGAGTATTAAATATCGAAATCGGAGGAACACTTAAAACTACAGCTTGAACATCTTTAGAAAAAAATATTTTTATAGCCGTTAGTATGTCAAAAATACTAATATTAATTTGTCTAGCAAGCGAACTTTTCCTATAGGGAGTGCTCTTAATTCTAACAACATCAAAATTCTCAATTCTTTCTTTTGATTGAATTTTAAAACCTTTTAGGTTTTTGTGATGTTCACCAGTGTGGTGATTATATCCACACATCCAAAATTCTACTGCGTATTCAGTTTTATTTGAAAAATGTTTTGCCATATCGTAATGTTTAGTAGCTCCTGGCAAATCTGGAGTAATACCATAATGATTTATAATTATTATTTTCTTCATAATGATTACCTTCCCCGTGTCTTTAATTTAGTCTACTCTCCTCACTGGAACCCCAACATATGTCCCAGGTTCAGTAACATCCTTAACCACCACAGCCCCTGCACCAACTTTGCAACCACTGCAGATGTTCACGTTATTGCTCACAACACTTCCAATACCTAACCATGTTCCTTTACTTATACTCACAGTTCCTGCAGTCCTTACTCCAGGAGAAATATGCACATAATCTTCAATAACATTGTCATGATCCAAGCTAGCACTTGTGTTGATGATGCAACCCTTGCCGATTCTAGTAGAGCTGTTGATAACAACCCCGGCCATTACTGCTACTCCAATACCTATCTCAACATCCGTACCAATAACTGCACTTGGATGAATTAAACTAGCTACATTTAACCCTTGCTCAATTAATTTCTCTTGGATCTTTTCCCTCGTTGTATTGCTTCCAATAGCAACAAAGAAATCAGCTTCGTCTTTATATGTAAAAGCATCAGCAGTCTTACCGATGACTTCTAACCCCATAGATATCTTAATAGACTCGTCATCATCGAGGAATGCGATGCTTTGCCACTTATTCATTTTTATAGCAATGTCAGCGACAACCTTTCCGTGTCCACTGGCACCAATAATGATTAACTTGTTTTTCATAATTGGTACATTCCTCTCTGAAGTAGTGATTTACACTTGCTTTTTAGCTATTTGAATGATCAACCGAACCCCTAAATGGCTCCATCGTAACTGATGTATCTGAACTGATACCTTCCTTAACAAATACCTTCTTTATGGTTAGAAAGATAATCTTCCAATCTCCAATGAAGCTAACATTGTCTACATATTCAACATCAAGGTTAAACTTATCTTCCCAGCTAATCGCATTACGCCCATTGACTTGAGCATATCCTGAAAGACCAGGTCTTACTTCGTGTCTTCTCTTTTGATGTTCATTGTATAGATCCAAATACTGAATGAGCAGTGGTCTTGGCCCAACAATACTCATATCCCCTTTAAGAATATTAAGCAGTTCAGGCAGTTCATCTAGTGAAGTAGACCTCAGCATCCTACCAAACTTTGTTAATCTAACACTGTCTGGAAGTAGCTCCCCATTCTCGTCCTTCTCATCGGTCATCGTTCTGAACTTATACATAGTAAAGATCTTCTCTTTAAGCCCAGGTCTTTTCTGCTTAAACAACACTGGACTACCAAGCTTCAACCTAACGAGAATAGCAACAATTATAAGTACCGGACTTAAAACAATAATCGCCATCAAAGACAAAATGAAGTCCATTGGTCGTTTGAGAAATCTTTTGTATATGCCTTTATTCACTTTAGCTTCTTCCTTAACTTCACTCTGCATCTATCAGCACCTACTTCTTATTTATACCATAGTCCCTTTATTATCGATACAATTCTCTCAAGATCCTCATCTGTCATCTTTGTATCAGATGGCAAGCACACACCATTCTCAAACAACTTTTCACTGACATCTGACCCAACATAATCATACTCAGCAAAAAACGGCTGCATATGCATCGGCTTCCAAACAGGCCTTGATTCAATGTTCTCTTTCTCAAGTGCTTCCATGACATCAAGAGGTCTTATAGAACCATTCAACGTCATCACGCTTAACCAGTAATTAGGCTCATTCCAGTCATTGATTGGCATGAAGTCTACACCTTCTAACTGACCAAGCTCTCTCTTGTAATAATCAAAGATGTATTTTTTCTTAGCCACTCTCTGGTCTAACACTTTAAGTTGCCCTCTACCAATCCCAGCAACGACATTGCTCATACGGTAATTGAATCCTAATTCGCTATGCTGGTAGTGCCTTGCTGCATCTCTACTTTGAGTAGACCAGAATCTAACTTTCTTAATCTTCTCTTCATCATCAGAAACAAGCATACCACCACCTGAAGTAGTGATGATTTTGTTTCCATTAAACGAGAACACTCCAAATTCACCGAAGGTTCCAGTATGTTTTCCTTTATAATAGGCACCTAAAGACTCAGCAGCATCTTCAATGACTGTCACATCATACTTATTACAAATCTCCATGACCTTATCCATATCAGCTGACAAGCCGTATAAATGCACAACTAAAACAGCCTTCACCTTATCACCATACTTCTCGAAGGCCGCCTCTAATGCTTTAGGATCCATATTCCAAGTTTCATAATCACTGTCAATAAAGACAGGAGTAGCGTTCTGGTAGATGATCGGATTGGCTGTAGCAGAAAAAGTTAGAGTCGGACAGAACACAACATCACCTTCACCAACACCTGCCGCTTTAAGAGCAAGGTGAATAGCTCCTGTACCAGAAGTCATAGCTGCAGCATGTTTTGAACCTACTTTAGCTGCAAGTTCTTTCTCAAACTCATTTACATTTGGTCCAAGTGGAGCCACCCAATTTGTATCGAACGCTTCTTGTACATATTGCATTTCATAACCTTCATCACTCATGTGTGGTGAAGCGAGCCAGATTTTTTTATTAGATGTATTTTCAACCATTTTACCGTCATCCTTCCTTATCTAAAGTCTATGTATTGTATAGAGGTGCTTGTTTTAGCACCTTCTTGATTTCCAATTTATGTATTTGGGTTGATATCACTATCTTTGAAATGTACATTTTTGATTTTCTGTTGAACCTATTGATTTTACTGGGCTAGACCCTATTTATCCTTTCACCATACTCACGTCGA
>Ga0194136_1000669_pt1 | contig 17417 bp, 16 predicted proteins | sample TARM_MetaG_T3A_1_FD_134023 | JGI IMG/M metagenome (GOLD analysis project Ga0194136, IMG submission 134023) | Freshwater microbial communities from Pennsylvania, USA, analyzing microbe dynamics in response to fracking - TARM_MetaG_T3A_14 (version 2) | ecosystem: Environmental > Aquatic >...
ATCGAAAGTAACTGAGACAATTGCTCTCATTTTTCCCTCTGGATACGTTTTCCGTACTCTTACGTCCGTTATTTCCATCTCGTAAGCCTCCCCTTTGAAATAAAGTCACATGTCTAATTCTAGATATATACTAACACAAATTCAACTATATTAAAACAAAAACCTTAATTTTTTTCGATTCTTATTATTTTCAAAAAGGGTTTGAAAATACAAAAAAATTCTTTTATCTAAGCTTCTGTTTTAGTGTTAACGGTGGGTTCTGAGGGGGTTTTTAGCTTTTCGCTTTCAGTCTTCTAAATGGAGCGAAACCTGCAATCCGGCTTCCAGATTTTCGTCATCCATCCAGATTAGCGGGGTGAAATGTTCGACCAATTTTTCGGCTGGGGAACGGGTCACGAAAATAACACAGATTCCCTTGACTTCGGCGCCCACCTCCTCCATCAGGTTGGTCATTCCTTTGGCGGTTCCGCCACCCTTCATAAAATCATCAATGATCAGTACTTTTTTGTCTTTAAGGTCGATACGTCGACTTAAATACATGGTATTAATCTTATTGGATGACCCCGAGATATAATTTACACTGGTGGTTGCCCCTTCGGTGACCCGATTGGATCGCCTTATCAGGCCCATTGGTACATTTAAATAATGCGCTGTTTCCATCGCTGCAGGAATGCCCTTGGTTTCGGTGGTAACCACATATTCAATCCCCATTTCGCCATATTTTGAAGCAATAATCCGGCCTATGTTTTTAGAATAGCGGGGATTCGAGAGGATGTCGCTGTAATAGACAAAGCCACCCTGAATTTTTCGGGCCGGGGATTGGAGCAAGTCGGCAATTTCTTTGAGGATCAGTAGCTCATCTTCTCTGGTAACCCGGGGATGATAGACCATCCCCCCGGATGCCCCGGAAAAAGTTTCGACATAGCCGGTACCGGTTAATTCGATGGCATTTTTTACAATCGCCACATCTTCACAGACACTCGATTTACCCGCTTCCAGTAAATCGGTAAAATAATTGAAACTGAAAACCTGGTTGGGATGGTCTGACAATATTTTTGTGATGACGCTGATTCTTTCATTCTTTTTCATTTTACACCTATGATGGATTTTTTAAATCCGAACATTTTTCTCAATAGTTATAATATTATTCATATTTTATTAAAAGTGCAAGTTTTTTTTAATCTTTACTCCATAGAAACACCTGTGTTATAATTCGGATCAAAGTGTTTTTCCCAATTTTGACCAATAATTTGGTTATTTCATAGCTATTCTTAACTTGGCAACCAACACTTTTCGTTGAATCATTAAGAAATAATTAAGATTTTATTACCGTTAAAGGAGATGATTAATTTGAAAGCACAACTCGAAAACAAATTTAACCGACCGATTAATAAATTATTCTTCATTGGAATTGGTGGCAGTAGCATGAGTGGCCTGGCTACGATGTCGTTATCCCAGGGGTTTTCCATTGAAGGTTCTGATATGGTTGCTTCATCCTACACCGAAAAATTGGAGTGCCTGGGCGTCAAAATCCATATCGGGCATGACTATAAAAACATTCCTGCTGACACCGATTGTGTTGTTTATTCTGCCGCCATTCATGACGATAACCCGGATATGGTGAAAGCCACAGATCTGGATCTTCCTAAAATCGAACGTTCCAGTTTCCTGGGTCTCTTTTCCCACATCTTTGATAAAACCATCGCCGTTTCCGGAACTCATGGTAAAACGACAACCTCCTCCATGGTTGCCTGCCTGCTCCAGGATGCCGATCTGCGACCCAGCCTGAGTATTGGTGGCAAGCTTGATGAGTTCGGCGGCAATGCCGTGATTGACGGCAAAGCGTTCTTTGTCGTGGAAGCCTGTGAATATGTCGACAGTTTTCTGACAACTTCCCACTCGATTGGCATCATTACCAATATCGAAGAGGATCATCTGGACTATTTTAAAGGCGGATTAAAGCAGATCAAAGAATCGTTTACTAATTTTGGTAAAATCCTGCCGGCCGATGGACTGATGATTGCCTACGGCGACTCCCAGGATGTTCTCGATGTCGTCACCGACTTAGCCTGCCCGGTAGTCACCTACGGGTTGAACAAAAAAAATGACTGGTATCCCGAAAACATTACCTATGACAATGTTGGTAAGCCCAGCTTTGATGTCTATAAGAAGGGTGAATTCTATGGCCATTATCAACTTATCATCCCTGGTCAGCATAATGTTCTGAACGCCCTTTCAGCTATTATCTGCGGTGACTTCCTTGACATCCCAGTCGCAATATCGATCGCTTCGATGGCAAAATTCAGCGGTGCTAAACGTCGTTTCGAGTTCCGGGGCGAAGTCAACGGCATCAACGTTTATGAAGACTATGCGCATCATCCCACCGAGTTAAAGGTGGTTGTGGACGCCTGTCTCAATTATGAACACCATAAACTCTGGGTTGTTTTTCAACCCCATACCTATTCCCGAACCTTCTTTTTCTTTGATGATTTCGTGGACGCTTTTGCCAAAGCCGACTATGTTATTCTCAACGATATTTATTCCGACCGGGAAGACAATGACTGGGATGTTTATTCCGAGGATCTGCAAAAAGCCATTGAAGCAAAATACAGTATCCCAACGGTCACTATTTCGACCTTTGAGGATATTGTTAACCATCTGACCGCTAACTTATGCCCGAATGATCTGGTTCTTGTGGCTGGTTCCCAAACGATCAACCACGTCGCTTTTGATCTGGTTGATAAGTTAAAAGCTATTCATAAATCTTGACATTTTTTCCCAACAAGCGTATTCTAAAGAGAGAAATAATTTTACTTTAGGAGGCTTACATGGAACAGTATAATAATAAGGCGACTGCTTCCCTTGTATTGGGAATCGTATCCTTGGTTAGTATCTGGTTTAGTTATTTTACCATTATTGGTATTATCTGTGCAATTATCGGTTTAATCTTTGCCATCCAGATCCGCAAAGCCGGCGAATTGGAAGGGTTTACCCCAAACGGCATGGCGACTGCCGGTTTGATCCTTAATATCATTGGCCTCGCCCTCTGTGCACTTGTACTGATCGCCTGTGTGGCCTGTGTCGGACTATTGGGCACCGCAGCGATGTTTGGCTGATTCAAGCAAAAAAATAGACGACTGCCATCGTCTATTTTTTTTACCTGAGAATCAAATTTAATTATTTTTATCCCACCCTTCCCAATGAAAGGAGTTTTATGTACCCCCTTATTCATATCTTTCAATATACCATCCCGACCTTTGGGGTCCTGTTTTTAATTGGAACCGGATGCGGCTTTCTACTGGCCATTCCAACTGCTAAAAAATATCGTATCACAACGATGGATGCCATGTTTTTCGGACTTTTTGGCATCATCGGTGGGATCATCGGGGCCAAGCTACTGTATATCATTGTCGATTTGCCCAATCTGATCGCCAGCCCGGAGACCGCCCTGATTCGACTCGCCACCGGTGGTGCCGTCTTCTATGGCGGACTGATCGGCGGAATCCTGGGCGGTTTTCTTTACACTCGCGTCTATCGACTTGACGCCATCAAGTTTTTTGATATTGCAGTGCCATCGCTAGCACTGGCTCAGGCCTTCGGCCGGATTGGCTGCTTCTTCAATGGCTGCTGTTATGGTATTCCCTATGATGGTCCCTTGGCTGTCCATTATCCCGTTGGCGCCTATCCACCCTCCGGAATCGGTCTGTTTCCGGCCCAGTTGTCTGAATCGGCCTTTCTTTTTATACTCACTTTAGTTCTGATGGTGGTATTGTGGAAAAGCAGAAATCCTGGTTTTACAACCGGTTTTTATTTAATCGCTGCCGGTATCTTTCGTTTCATCAATGAGTTTTTCCGCTCCGATCCCAGAGGCATCATCGGTTTTCTCTCAACCTCACAGTTTATCAGCCTGATTGTTATTGCATTTGGATTACTTTTTATCATTAAAATTCCCCAGACCCTTTATCAAAAACACTTGAAAAATTAGATATTTACCGTACTTTAGGGTATAATCAGTATATCCGAACTTATTAGGAGGTATTATTATGGATATTTATGATGGTTATATGGGCGGTATTTCTTCCCATCCTGACAGTTTTTGGGCGATCATGCCCGTTATTATGTCAGTTCTCGGTATTATTTTAGCGATCAGTCTCGTTGTTGGCATAATTTGCTACGTTTTTAATTCACTTGGTCTTTATACCATGGCTAAAAACCGAAATTTGGATAACCCCTGGTTGGCCTGGATTCCTTTCGCCAGCAGTTATCTGATGGGTGAATTGATCAATGATGATGTTTCTATCGGCACCTGGCACATTCCCTATGCCAAACTCTTTCTGCCGCTAATGGGTCTGGCCTTAAGTATTGTCATGATGGTTCTTGGATTCATCCCTTATCTGGGCGCCTTTGTGAGCATCTTGTTATCACTGGCACTGAGCTTCTACTATTATGCCGCTCAATTCTGGCTTTACAGTATTTATGACAAGGATCACCGGGTCCTTTATCTGGTCCTCAGTATTATTTTCCCTTTCCTGGGACCGATTTTCATCTTTATCGTTCGTAATCGGACTCCCTACGATGAACGTCATCCGGAAGTGGTTGCAGAAACCTATGATTCTAAATCAATCCTTGCTCTGACGCTGGGGATCATCTCAATTGTCAGTGTTATCACTTTTATCGGTAGTGGTTTGTTTACCGGCGCCGTCGGTCTTATTTTTGGGATGATTGCCATGAAGGAACGAAAGCTCCAGGGTCTGCCCACTGGCATGGCAATGGCCGGTCTGATTTGTTCAATCATTGGGATGGCCTTTACCGTACTGATGGTTTTTGCCTGCATTACCTGCATCGGAGTCGGCGGCATGGGAATGCTGGGTGGTCTGATGGACGGCATGTACTACTAATCAAACGATTCTTTAGCAACACATTTCTTATTAACAAAGAGGTGAACATCAAATGTCGCAACAACCGTATGGCCTGGTTCTTAGTGGTGGCGGTGCCAAGGGCGCCTTTGAAATGGGCGTCTGGAAGGCGCTCAGAGAATCTGATTACTCCCTGGGGGCTGTGATCGGAACCTCGGTCGGGGCGCTAAACGCCGCTATGATTGCCCAGGATGACTATGAAATTGCCATGGAATTCTGGTCCAATCTGACCATTAACCAGGTTCTTGATTTAAATAAAGAAATGACCAATACCTATGTGGATAAGTGGTCAAAGGAAAGTTTTGATGTGTTCAGAACCGGTTTTTTAGCCGCTCTTTTTTCAGACGGTTTGGATATTTCGCCGCTCCGACACAATCTTACCCGAATGATCTGTGAAGACACCATCCGCCGCTCAACGATCCGGTTCGGACTGGTAACAGTTGATATTACCAGCCTGAAGCCACGTCAGCTAATGATAGAGGACATTCCCAACGGTCAGTTGATTGACTATTTGCTGGCGAGTGCTGCCCTACCCATTTTTCAGAAGCTGGAAATTGATGGTAAAACCTATCTTGATGGGGGGTTTTTTGATAATGTCCCGATAAATTTTATGCTGGAACAGCATTTCAACCAGATTATTTCGGTGGAATTCCCTGCTCCGGGAATGCGTAAATGGGTACGGGATAAACAAGCAAAAATCATTACTGTTAATAACTCCGAATATCTTGGCGGCGTCCTCGACTTCGATTCCAGGCAAATCGAGCTGAATATCCAATTAGGTTATCTGGATGCCTTAAAGGTTTTTGGCCTAGTCGACGGCCGATACTTTTACCTGAACACAAAAAAAAGCAACACCTTTTTCAGGAAGTTCATCAATACCTTGGGTCAACCGCTATCAAACCAGAAACAGTTGCAAAAAATGCTGGCGCTGCTTTGCCTATCACCTGACGCCGGGAAAAACGATGTTTTAAGAACCCTGGAAAACTTGTTGCAGAAAACCTCGTTTAGAAACCAGCCCCTCAGCCTTGCGATGCTGGAAATCACCGGCAAAAGCGTGGGTGTCCCACGACTGGAAAACTATTCCATTGATTTTTTCATTCAGGCCATTCTTAAAGAACTAAACCGGCTTTTGGATGAAAACCTCAATCTGTTGGATAATCCTAAAATCATCGGAACCTTTTTTACCCCTGCCAACAGCAGTTTGCTACGTTACAATTTCATTACTTTTTATCTTGTCTTTTTGAGTATTCGGGGTGATCTCAGTCCGGAACGAATGTCAACCTTTTTAAGTAAATTTTCGCCGGACATTGCCCTCTCAATGATTACTGTTTTCTATATTCATGAAGTTATCAACCACTAAAAAAAGAGCTTTCGCTCTTTTTTTTATAGTCCACAACACTTTTTATATTTTTTCCCGGAGCCACAAGGGCAGGGATCGTTTCGACCAACCTTTACCTCATTGACCACGGTTTTTGATCGCTTGTATTCTTTTTCCAGCTCAACACGCTGCTCCACCGTGAAAAAGTTATCCCATTCCGCCAAAGTATAAAGCCATTCTGCCGGAACTGCCAGCATATTTTTATAAAGTTTGGCAAAATCGATCTCCAGCTTGACTTCTGAATCCAAGTCAATGGTCTCAAGATCAATAGGGGCCGTTAGACTGTCGCTAATGCCATCGAGAAAACCCATGTATTGGGGCGGAACCATCTTGCTTTCTTTAATCAGGTCTTCTACCTTACCGGAAATGGTTGTAATTTTCTCGCCCAGAATCTTCTGATACAGAACCTTTTCCTCAGCACAATATTTTTCCCAAAAGGTATTTTGTTCTTCCTGGGTGCTACAATTCTCTTCGATGTAATTTTTCCACGCATCGTATAAACTCATTTGAATTTCTCCTCATAATAATATCATTTTATTATATCCCAAAACCACCGGGAATTAAACCATTTTCTGACAAACCCCTACAAATTACTTCAATCGGAACAGCGCCAGGCTGATTTTACTTAAGGCAGCTTTAATTTAAAGCTCTTGTTGATTATAATCGCATTCCAGTTTACAATGATTGTATAATAAAACATGCTGAAAGGAATAGTCAATTGAAAAACGATAAACCCGACCCGATCAAAATAAAAAACAGTAAGAATCGACCCGATGAGGAATTGGTCTCGGTCTTAATAAAATATTTGAGTTTGACTTTAGTTGTTGCACTTGTTTGGGGCTTTTATTTTAACCTCGCATTGTTACCCCGTTTGGGCTATCATCCGCTTTTTATCATTCTGTTTACACTTGTCCCCAATTTATTGGTTTTTATTATCATGTCCCATTTAATTCGCAAAAAATTAAGCTACCTTAAAACGTTGCAAAAAGGATCCGAACGGATCGCCGCTGAGAATTTTGAATCCTATATTCCACTTCAGGACCATAACGAACTCACTGATATTGCCAATAACGTGAATCTGATTCATGATTTATATGAGGCTAAAAACAAGGCTGAATCGCTTGCTAAGATGGAAAATCATCATATTATCACCTCTGTTTCAAACGAAATACATGCCCCCTTAACTGGTATCATCGGCTATCTTGAGCGGATTCAAAACCCTGATGAACGTGACTTTTCCAAAAAAGAAGCCTATCTTAAGATTGCTCTTAAAAAGGCGTATCAGGTCATCCGTTTTATTGACGATCTTTTTGAGCATGCCTTTACCGATAATGGCAAGGGCTACTACCAGTTCAAGGTCTATAACGGAAAACCCCTGATTCATCAACTTCTGAACACTTCCAGCCAGGCTTTAAAAGAAGCCGGATACGATGTTGTCGAGGAAAATTGCATCGAACGGGATTTCTCCCTGTGGGTTGATCTGGAACAGCTCCAACGCATTTTTGACTATCTGACTTCCAATATTATTAAGTATGCCGACCCCGACAAACCGGTCGATTTTGGCCTGATCCTTAATAAAAACGAACTCTGCATTATTTTGCGCAATAAAACCATAAATAATCCCGATGCTGCTGGCAAAAATGTCATTGAGAACGAAGGTTCCAGCCTGGACTCCTGCCGAAAAATAATCACCCGCCATCAGGGACGGATCGACTACTATCAACTCAACCAGCTGTTCAAGGTTGAACTGATTCTGCCGATTCATCAGTAACGATAAAACAATTGATGACCCCAATTCGGGGTCTTTTTTATTGTCAAAAATTCTTAAGAATTTGAGTAACCTGATCTTCATAATTAACGCTTATACTTAAACTATCCTATCAGTAAATACGCTGCCATCAAAAATTAGGAGAAACAATCAACAAAATTAAATAAAGTGCTTGACAATCACTTTATTTCGTATTATTGTATTAATTGCTTAATACAATAATACGAAATAAAGTCGCAAGTATTTATTTTTTAATCTCGTACCAAAATGAGTTAAGAGGAGACGTTATGAAGAAAAAAGGAATTATTTTATGTGTTGTGATCGGGGTAGCCCTATTGGTCGGCGGAGGTGCCTATGTTTATGGCAATTCCCAACCCACCCCGGCGGTTGCTGTCAAAACCACCCCACTTTCAAAAGCAACCCTGCAAAACACCATTTCCGCCACTGGTGTCATTGAAAGCTATACCAAGGTCAAAGTCAGCGATACCAGCAATGATAAAATTGAAAAACTCTATGTTTCGGTTGGTCAATGGGTCGATAAAGATGATTGGTTATGTCAGCTCTACAACAAAGAAGGTGACAGTTACAGCTATGTCAAGGCCACAGCCAGTGGAACCATCACCGCCATGAACGCCGTTAAAGGGAACCCCGCCAATGGTGAGCTTTTTACCATTGAGGACACCAACGACCTTAAAGTGCGAGGCAAGATTAAAGAAGCTGATTTAAATCACATCCACAAAAATATGCCGGTGCTGGTAAAATCGGATGCTACTGGGGATACCGTTTTCCCCGGCAACCTGACTAAAATTGCGCCAACAGCAATTAAAACCGAAACCGCCACCAGTTCAACAGCAACAAAGGCTGAATTTGAAGTTGAAATTGACCTTCCATCCGATACCACCGGATTAAAAATCGGAATGACTACCCGCTTAAGCATAATCAGCGAAGAACGTCCCGATGTTTTCTGTGTTCCCTTTGAAGCTCTGGTGATGAATGATTCCGGTCAATCCTGCGTCTATGTTGCCAAAGAAAATCCTGTCGAACAAGGCTCTTTCACAGTCGAATCGATTCCCATCACCACGGGTCTGGAAACTGATTCTTTAATTGAAATCGCCGGTGATCTACTTAGCGATGGACTCGCCATTATTAGCCAGCCCCAAACGGTCCAGCCCGGTATGGCCGTTACTACGGTGCAGCCCGGTACGACAGTGACTGAAGAATTGACGGTGTAATGATGCGAAATAAAATTATTGAAATGCAGGGGATTGTCAAATCTTATTATCTGGGTACCCCCAATGAACTGGAAATTCTCCACGGTATTGATTTGGATGTTTATGAAGGTGAGTTTTTATCGATTGTCGGCGCTTCCGGTTCCGGTAAATCCACCTTGATGAATATTCTTGGAGCCTTGGACCGCCCCACCAAAGGGCACTATTATCTGGATCATCTGCCAATGGAAAATGTTCGCGACGATGGGCTTTCAAAAATCCGCAACAAGAAAATCGGCTTTGTTTTCCAGACCTTTAATCTCATTCCCCGTTCGACGGCTTTAAAAAACGTGGCTCTGCCGATGCTTTACGGTGGAGTGCCGCGGAGCGAACGATCACGACGGGCCTCTGAACTCCTTCAGCTGGTGGAAATGAGTGGTCGAGCCCATCATCGGCCCAATGAATTATCCGGCGGACAAAAACAGCGCGTGGCCATTGCCCGGGCGATGGCCAACGATCCGGCCATCATCCTCGCCGATGAACCGACCGGAGCCCTGGACACTCATACCGGTCGCCTGGTTATGGATATTTTTCACCGGCTCCATCAGGAACAGGGAAAAACGATTATTTTAATTACCCATAACGTCGAATTGGCCGAAGAAACAGAACGAACCATCCGACTTCGAGATGGTTCCATTGTCGATAACCGCAAGAATGATCAATATCAATTGGAGGGTTACTATGAATCTGTTTGAAAATATCCGGCTGGCCCTGGAGGGACTGCGGGCTAACAAGATGCGAGCTCTTTTAACAATGCTGGGAATTATCATCGGGATTTCCTCAGTTATGGCAATCTCCACGCTGGGTTCGGCGATGACTGGCTCCGTCACCAAAACGATGGATAAAATCGGCGGAAAAAATATTATGGTTTATGTAACCGCCAAAAACTATGAGGTGGCCTCCACCTTTCAAGAAGACGACTATGTGACCATGGACGAATTGGAAAACTTCAAAGCGGCCTATTCTGATGAGGTTAAAGCCATCAGTACCTCCAGTTCGCTGGGCGCTGGTGAGCTTAGCAAAGGCTATATTCACCGAAATGTCACCCTCACTGGGGTCAGCCCTGACTATAGCATGGTTAATAATGTCAAACTGGTTCAGGGGCGCTTTATCAGCCCCCGCGATGTGCAAGGCGACCGCCATGTCATCATTATTGATACAACCGTTCGCAATAGTCTGGTTGGTATTCATGGTGATGCCCTGGGGATGGAAATTCAGGTTGATACCCAAAATACCAATGAGACCTATACCGTCATTGGCGTTTATGAAAAACTGGTGATTGATAACCCGCTGTTTAATATGGGTGACGAAACTCGCATTGAGTGTTTTATTCCTATTTCAACCGCTATGGCTTTAAACAGCGAAACGGCCAATGTTTCCGGATACACCAATTTTACCATTATGGCAACCTCCGGGACCGACTCCGCAGCCTTTTCTCAAATCAGCAAAGACTATTTTATCAAAACCCTGGCAAAGTCATCTGATTTCACCATTCAGGCTGAAAGTCTGGAAGCCATGGCCAGTGAAGCGACGGGAATGCTTGGAACCTTATCTCTGGGGATCTCGGTTATTGCGGGTATTTCGCTGTTAGTCGGCGGGATTGGCGTCATGAACATTATGTTGGTGTCGGTCACCGAACGAACCAAGGAAATTGGCATCCGTAAGGCTTTGGGGGCGCGTAATTCAGCCATTCGCAGTCAGTTTATTATTGAAGCGATTATCATCTGCCTAATTGGCGGACTGATCGGCGTCGGGCTCGGCTCCGGCTTAGGGATACTGGGTAGCACACTAATGAAATTCCCGTCAACGCCACCCTTTGGTCCGATGATCATTGCCCTGTGTTTCTCGATGGCCATCGGCGTCTTCTTTGGCTTTTATCCGGCCAATAAGGCCGCCAAGCTGGATCCGATTGATGCACTGCGGTATGAGTAAGGCTGTCTAAAAGCAAATTTATAAGTCTTCTCTCACATAAAAAAAGTCCGCAGCCATATGACACTGCGGACTTTTTTTAGTCCCTAAAAGCGTCTTGCCAGTTAAACAGGCTAGACCATCGGATTCACTTAGTATCGGTAACCGCGGTCGCCAACTGGAGCCGATCGGCTGTTTTAGATAGGTCTCTTTGATCCACATCGATCCCTTTGACTTTCGCATTGTATGATTTAATAAATTGGTAGGCACCATCGCTTTAGATTATTCGGACTTAGTCTGATCGCTTTAAATGTTCATATATTGCTTAAGCCTTCAGTAATTTTTCATCGCCTAAATAAGCCAGCAATTTAAACGACATCATCAATGAGAATTTTATTTCACTATCTGTCAGTGACACTGCCATAATTTCTTCGATTTTTTTGATGCGATATTTCATGGAGTTTCGGTGAATTTTAAAATATCGGGCGGTCTTTGTCACATTGCCGTCATGCTGAAGATGAATACACAGATTATGACAGTAATTTGTTTTGTATTGCTGATCATAACCCATCAAATCAGTTAATGCCGTATTGCAGAAGTCTTTTAAGCCGGTTTGACCAGCCACTATTTCAAATAAATGATAGCAGGCATATGCCTCATAATAATAAAGGGATTCCTCCGGATTCATCGCTATTCCTAATTCCAATGCTTTGACGGACTGGTTGTAGTGGCTTTTAAGCCCTGCCAAATCCTGAAAATAAGGGCTGACACCAGCTTTCATCTGATTACTGTTTAAAAATTCAATCAGCTTACTTTTGGCACCGTCAGAAACCACTTCTTTTTTATCACTTGTCAACAATACAGTGATTTTATTCTGATAAAGAATTGATTTTTCAGTTCCTAAGATACGATTGATAATGCTTTTAACATAGCTTAACGACATTCCCTTTTCTGTTTTTAATTCCGAACTGACTGTGATCAGGCATAAATGCTCTTTTGCATACAATCCCAGCTTTTTTCCCTGCTTTTGAATTATTTCTGCGCTAAAAATTCTTTCTTCAAGGATGCCGATCAGAAAATGCTCAACCTCACTATATAATTGACTGCTCTGAATGGGTTCCTTTTGCAGCTCACTGGCTACCACACTGCACAGCAATTCAAGTAGCCCAAAATCCATCGGTTCAAACGCTTTTTTGGCCTCAACCACGGCGATATGTCCAATATTCTTATCATTGATTGCAATTTTATGTGCCATCCAGCGGGTTGGCGAATAATCAAATTCTTCAATGCAGGGGCTCTCGCTGGAATAAAGCCGTTCAAACACACCACTGTCATTGAGTTTTTTGATCCGTTCATAAGCATCAAATTCTTCTTCCGGCGCGGTGGAAGGCCAGGATGGATCACCAACCTCGGCATTTTTATTAAAAGCCACCACATTGTAGCCCATATCGCTGACAAACATCGGATTTCCCAATACCTCATAAGCGATATCAATGATATGCTGCAGGCCTCCGCATGATAAAAGAGCCGTCATCAATTTTGCTTTTTTTCGTTCGAAACGCCGTTTTTGCATGCATAAGGTTCTGATCATGTGAGTCTTTTTCTGTTCATCTGGATAACTTTTCACCCGGATTCGATTTGAGTCTTTCGTGTTTTTCTTTTCTTTCATCGCTAACCTGCTTTTTAAAATTATAAATCGCTTCTTTTCGTTTATATTATATGTATTCAATACTTAAAATGCAAATCAATCTGTTGTCATTTTGCAAATAAAATACTCACTATTTTTTGCTGAATTGACATTGTTTTAGCTCATATTCCTGATAGAATTAATCTAAGTAAACGATTTACAAAAGAAAGCAGGTTTGAAATGAATTCTAAATACGCAAAGATGTTCACCCCGATTAAAATTGGTAATATGCTTGTTAAAAATCGAATTGAAACCGCTCCAGCGGCGCCGCGGTTGGCTTCCCCGGAAGGACTGGTAACCCCGGAGCTGATCGAATGGACCCGGGCTCTGGCCAAAGGTGGTGCCGGGATTGTCACTGTTGGTATTTCGATGGTCACTCCGCCCTTTGGACACATGAACGGTTTCTGCGTGAACATCGGCGACAACAATGTGGTTCCCGGTTTAGCGGTTCTGGCCGACACGGTCCATCGTTATGGCGCCAAAGCCTCCATTGAACTGGCGGGATTTGCCATGGGTCATGATCTGCCCGAGGAAGGCAAATCGCCCATCGACATAATGTCCCAGGAAGAAATAAAAAACTGGATAACCTTATTTGCAAATGCCGCTGAGCGAGCCATGAAAGCGGGCATGGATATGGTCCTGATCCACGGTGGCCATGGTATTCTCGTCAGCAATTTTTTCTCGCCCCTGTTTAACCACCGCACCGATCAATATGGTGGCAGTATCGAAAACCGGGCCCGCTTTGCCTGTGAGTTATTCGATGCCATTCGCAGTAAGGTTGGCCATAAGCTGGCCATTGAATTTCGCCTGAGTGCCGCTGAACTGGTTCCCGGCGGCGTCGAATTGGACGAAACCATCGCTTTTATAAAAATTATTCAGGACAAAATCGATCTGGTTCACGTTTCCGCCGGGATGCTACTGGATGACGAAATGGTTCCGATCACCACCCAGCCGACCTATCTAAAACGTGGTTATAATGCCCACTATGCCGCCAGTATTAAAAAAGCGGCGGGAATTCATATTCCGATCACCACCGTTGGTTCCATTGATCTGGATCTGGCTGCCGAAATCATTGAAAACAACGAAGCCGACATGTGTGCGATGATCCGTACCGTTATTGCCGATCCCAGCAGCGTCAACAAAGCCCGCACCGGAAATGAAGCGAAAATCCGTCCCTGCATCCGCTGTGTACTGTGTCTGAATCGTACCCATGGTATGGAACCACTCCGAGTTGCCTGTGCCGTTAACCCCCAGGCTGGCCGGGAATGTGAATTAAAAGATATCAATAAACTGGCGGATCAAAAGAAAAAGGTGGTCATCATCGGAGGTGGTCCAGCTGGCATGGAAGCGGCCAGAACCGCCGGCGACCGTGGCCATGAGGTCATTCTTTTTGAAAAAAGCGATTGTCTCGGGGGTACCCTGCGGCTGGCGGTTGCTCCGGATTTCAAGGCTGATCTTAAAAATTATCTGGCCTGGACGATCCGCATGACCAGCCAACACCCCAATGTTTCGCTGCGACTATCCACCGCGGCAACCCCTGAAAACATCATCGCCGCGTCCCCGGATGCCCTGATTATTGCCGTCGGTGCCGAAAGCCATATCCCCGCCATTCCCGGTTTAGATGGCAGCGATGTTGTTTGGGTCGGTGATGTCGAATCCGGATCGGTTGAAGTCGGTCATAATGTGGTCATCGCTGGCGGTGGCTTAACTGGATGTGAAACCGCTTTGGACCTGGCCCGGAAAGGTAAAAATGTCACGATTGTCGAAATGGTCAGCGAAAAGAAAATGCTTGACCCTTCACCAATTCCGATGACTGCTATGCTGCAGCTGCTTAAAAAAGAAAATGTGACCATCCTGGCGAACCATCAACTGATTAAGGCTGTGGATCATGCCGTTCTAGTTGAAGGGAGCGATGGTCAAAAAGAAGTGGATTTTGATACCCTGATTCTTTCCCTGGGTGTTAAACCAAACCTGCTGGAAGTATCCAAATTTGCCAATCTTGTTGATACCGTTTTCTGCATCGGTGATTGCACCACCAGCCAGGGAACCCTCTACACTGCCACAACCGCCGGATATAATGCCGGTTTGGATATCTGAGTATTGATCGAAAATTATTTCTTATTCCGTTTCATACAGCGAATCCGTACCTTTATGTCAGGATTTACCTGCCGCGATTCAGTGATTTTCTGCAAGGCTTTATTGTAGGTAAAGTCATCCAGATCATTAGCTTTGAGATAAATCATGGTCATTTCCGGAAGAACCGTAAAACAGCTGGTAATCGCCCAGGCAACGGCCATCTTTACATAGTAGTTGTCGCAGTCAATGGCATTAAAGTTTAGAAACATCGGCTCCAGATAGCGGTCTTCGACAAAATAGGTAATAAACATCACCACCCCGAAACGGATCTCGTAAACTTCTTTTGACTTGAGGTATGGTTGTAAGAAAAGCCATACCTCCTCTTTATGCTTTTTTGTGAATTTCAGACCCGTGCAGAAGCTGTCGCAGATTGACCAGTTGTCAATCTTTGGGATGAAGTCTTTTATTAGCATCAGCCGTTCTGGCAATTCCACATCCGCATACCCGATCACCATTCCCTGTAGCAGGGTTTCCTCAAAGCTGTCAACCTGAGCTGTTTCCAAATAGCTTCGCCAGTCTGCTTTGGCAATTCTTTTGCCGATCTTCCTAAGTGCTGGCAAGCGCACCCCCAGAATATTATTGGTTCCCGGCGTCAAGCCGCTGGAAAATTTACGGTATTTCTCATCGACCAAGCCTAACAGCTCCGCTCGTAAAAATTTTTGATCCATCTTTATTAACCCCCTGTTATTTCAGATAAAACAAAAGCCCTTTTTAGCTGCAACCGTAATTGCCGCCAAAAATGGGCTTTTGCTGTTGTTTATTTTAATTTCAACGGTAAGCCAGCAACCAGTAGATAGGCTTCATCAGCCCGTCCGGCCACCAGTTGATTCATCCGGCCGGCAATATCACGGAAATAACTACCCAGCTTGTAGGCCGGCACCAGACCCAAACCCACCTCATTCGAGACTACAATCAGGGTTTTATCCTGACAAACATCCAGTAGTTTTTCCACTTCAATCTTAATAGCACCTTCGATTTCGCCCACCTTTTCCATCGCGCAAGTGTCATAATCAACCGGAAAATCTAACATATTATTGGTAGTCATCACGGTCAGACAGTCAAAAAGAACAATCTCGGCTTGCAAATAAACGGGATTGTCGGTCATTGTCTGAAAATCCTTATATTGTTCGATGGTTCCCCAATGATCTGGCCGCTGCGCCTGATGTTTGGCAATGCGGTCCTTCATGCCATCATCAAAGGCGATCGCAGTGGCAATATAAGCGACCGGTTTGCCCGATTCCCGGGCTAAATTTTCGGCATAAGTACTTTTACCGCTACGGGCACCGCCGGTGATAAATATTAACTGACCCATAATTAATTCCTCCAGTTTTTAAGAAAAGTCAAAAGCTTTGTATTATCTGCTTCTTTTTTTATCGCAATCCGAAAATATGATTTGTCCAAACCGATAAAATCTTCGCAGGTTCTAAGCGACATACCCTCTTTTTCCAGGGCCATCTGCAGCTCCGCCGCAGTTCCCGTAAGCAGTCGACAGAGATGAAAATCGGTATCGCTTTTATAAACCTTCAGTGTTTTGATTTGACTTAAAGCTTCAAATACCCGCTGAGCTTCTCCCTTTATATAAGTTTTAGTCTTTGCGGCATAGTCTTTTTCATCATAAACACCCGTGGCTGCAATCAGCCCCAGGGCATTAATGGTCCAGGGTTCTTTAAAGTGCTCCATTTTTTTAATCATTGGGGCAACACCGACCCCATAACCAATCCGAAGTCCCGGCAGAGCATAGAACTTCGTCAACGATTTTAAAATAAAGACCGACGGTTTCGCTTCTTTAACCAATAACAGGCTGCCACTTTCTTCAGAAAAATCCATGAAGGATTCATCCAGAAACCAATTAATTTCCGGAGCCGAATGCTCTAACATTTCTCTGATAAAACCATTGCTATGAACCCGACCGGTGGGGTTATTGGGATTGCATAAAAAAACCGCCTGGGGCTTTTCGTTTTTAATGACCGCCGCTAATGCTTCCGGGTTGATGATAAAACCATCTTGCTCTGTTACGACATGATGAACCACCTCCCAGCCATAAAGCTTTAAAGCCCGTTCATATTCATTAAAGGTTGGCTGAACAATCAGCGCCTTTCCCGGCCCCATGCTTCTGGCAAAAAGGTAGATCAGCTCAATCGCACCGTTACCGAGAATGATATTTTCCGGTAGCACCGCCAGATCATTGGCAATCTTCTCGATCGCCGAAACGCCAGAGATCTCCGGGTATTTCACTAACTCGTCAATCCCGGCAATCAACTTTTCCCGGATTCCCGCGGGAATTCCCAAGGGATTAATATTAACACTAAAATCCAGCATTTCTTTGTTTTCGCCCTGATATCCGCCGTGTTTATTC
>Ga0194136_1000672_pt1 | contig 17387 bp, 12 predicted proteins | sample TARM_MetaG_T3A_1_FD_134023 | JGI IMG/M metagenome (GOLD analysis project Ga0194136, IMG submission 134023) | Freshwater microbial communities from Pennsylvania, USA, analyzing microbe dynamics in response to fracking - TARM_MetaG_T3A_14 (version 2) | ecosystem: Environmental > Aquatic >...
ATATTAGAGAGGAGGTGGAAATTATGGAGAAGGAAAAAGATGAAGATAAAATTTTAAGAACCCAGAGCATCAGGATTAAAAAAGGCCATAAACTATATAACTATTGCGCTAGCATGTGTTTCCTATCTAAAAACCTATACAATACGAGCAATTTCTATGTTCGCCAGGTTTTTAGTGGACTTAAAAAAGATACCTCTGATAGACAAGAAAATGAAATAAAGGTTATCGAAGAAATTAATAGCTCCATTCCTAAGTTAAACAATATAAAAATAACTAATGTTAAAAAGAAGAGAGAGAAAGAACTTAAAAAGCCTTTAGAAAGGCAAAAACAGATAGCCGATGCTAAATTATTTGAGCCTCTAAGGGTGGAAGGTTCATACCTAAGTTATGAGCTTTTAGATGGTGTTTTTAAAATAAGTGACCAAATTGACTATAGAGAGCTCCCTTCACACAGCAATCAGCATGTAATGAAATTGGTTTTTCAGGACTGGAAAAGTTTTTTCGAGGCTAACAAAGATTACAAGAAAAATCCATCTAAGTATAAGGGAAAACCTAAACCACCAAGATACGCAAATAAAAATGGCAGAAAAATAGCTTTTTTCTCAAATCAAACTTGTGTAATACAGGATGAGAAGTACCTTAAGCTGCCCAAAACCAAAGAAAAGCTAAATATAGGAAAACTAGGTCAAATAGATGGAAGATTAAAACAAGTGCGAATAGTTCCTGGGCCTACATACTATACAGTAGAAATTATATTTGAGCTAAATGAAGAGCAAAAGTCCTCAAAAGAAAGCCCAGATAGAATTCTAGGGATTGATTTAGGTATAGATAATTTTGCAACCATTGTAAACAATGTTGGTCTTGAGCCAATTATTGTAAAGGGCAAAGTGCTAAAGAGTATAAATCAATACTACAACAAAATGAGGGCTCATTATTATGCAATACTAAGAAAAGGGAAGACCGAAAAACAGGGCGCGTTTACTTCTAAAAGGCTTCAGAGGCTAGATATTAAAAGAGGAGATAAGCTTAAGGATTTTCTTCATAAAGCCAGCTACAGCATAGTTCAATATGCGGCAGGATTAAACATAGATACCATTATCATTGGTAAGAACGAAGGTTTTAAGGACAATATAAAATTAAGGAGAGATGTAAAGCTTAATTTCACAGGTATACCATATAGCCTATTCACCCAAATCCTAACCTATAAAGCTAATATGCAAGGCATTAAAGTGATAATAACAGAAGAAAGCTATACTTCAAAAGCCTCTTTCTTAGATAGTGATGAAATACCTAGTTTTGGAAAAAAGAAAGATGAGAAGTTCCAGTTCTCAGGTAGAAGAGTCGAAAGGGGTATGTACAAAACAAAAAACGGCATTTTAATAAATGCCGATGTTAATGGTGCAGCTAATATAATTAGAAAAGTAGTTCCCGATGCGTTTAGCAAAGGGAATAGAGGCGTCGTGTCCACGCCACTAGTGTTAATCGTTGCCTAGTAATAGGCGGAAACTTAAATACGATACAATAGAAACCCCCACTTCAAAATCCGTAAGGATTTAAGTGGAGGGAGGTTCATCTTAGCCCAAAATGTTTTTTCATTATCTTGGATATTGCAACCAAATAAATATTACTTATTAAGAAAAGCATAGCTATAGAAATGTAAAACCATGAAGTAGATCCTTCACTTAAAAAAATATGTTGAAGCCCTATAAAAGCCCAGTAATTAGGTAGTGGGTAAAGAACCAAATGCCATACTTTTGGTATAAATAGGGATGCCAAGGGTAGTGTTATAAATACAGGCATGACTACTTTGATTGCGGCAATAGAATTTATTTGATTATTTGCAATTCGGCCTATTAATAGTGAAATTATAACGGCCATAGAGCTGGATGCTAATAGTAATAGAAGAACCTTGCTGAAATCCACTGCGAAACCTACCAGGATTAATGAGCTCAGCAGTCCGATAACAACACTAATAGAAGTAGCAATTATACCCCTAGCTATTACAAAATCCCTCATCTTTAAAGGAGAAACGGCCATTGAACGGATAACGTTTGTATCTTTCTCGGATATAATATTAAAACCGGATACGGTCCCACCGAGAAAAATAGCTGTCATCACTATTATTATCGTCATGACACCATAGAGGATAGGTTGATTCTCTCCTACTTGTCTGGTTGTTATATTCAGTTGGGGATTCTCATTAAAAATACTTTCTAGAATAGGTGTATAGCTATTCAGGATTGATTGAGGTTCATTCCCTTCGAAAATAACCTTAACTACATTATCCCTTAGTATAATACCGGGTATGGCATCGGATTGACCGACCCTTTCTATTACAGCATCTGTAGTAGGCAGTACTTCCACATCACCGAATTTTTGAATCTCTTCCATATAAGAGGAGGGGATACTTTCCTCCATAACAAAACTTAACTTAATTTCATCAACTGATGGTAAAAACATACGAATTGCAAGGGCAAGCAATAGGGGGGCAATGATGATGTAGATTACAATGTTATCCCTAAGAGAAAGGGCAAAATCTTTTTTTATTATGCTAATAATTTTTCTCATTAGAAAACCCCCTTGATAATTTTTTTATTCACTAGCAAGTAACATGAAATATAAGCAACTATGTTTTGTACTAAAAGGCTAGCGAATAGAGGATTAAGATTCTTTCCTGTTGGAAACAGTATTTCATCATACCCAAAAATTATATGGTAGGAAGGAACCCAAGTTATAAAGCTTGGCGCAAAACTAGGCAATTGATGGGAGATTGCTGGAATCATATTTAAAGTAAGGAGAACGATACCTACTATAAACCAACCAGAAATATCTTCAAAAAATACTGCTACGATTAATCCGAGTAGTGTGTATAGTATAAATCCTAAAAATGTTAGAATTATGAAATTGAAAATATTTAAGTTCACTCCATAGGTAAATATTAAAATACCGAATGCATACACAAATCCCAGTAGAAGAAAGGTAACAACTTTTGATAGTATATACAAATGAGTTCCACCAGGAGTTACGCGATAAGCACGAATTACATTATCGCCCTTCTCTTGAAATAGAAACACGGCTACTAATAGAAACCCTAAGATTAGTACCTCGAAGACTAGTAAAACCGGAACCGTAGCTAAGTGTCTAGGAGTTGGTAATGCCTGGTCACGTAAAAAACTAATGTTTATATCATCTTGCCATGTATCATTAATAGTACCTACAAGTTTATTTATACTGACATTAATTATATTTTTTTGTTCTGGTCCAATATGAAAATTGTATAACACTTCAACCGAAGGCATCTCTTTTTCACCCGTAAACACTACACCAACTGCGTTGCTGGATTCACTTACTAGGCCCTCTAGCTCCTCCAAATCAGACATGAAACTACTAGAGGACATACCTAATTCCTTAAGATGAGTCTCAATAGACCTACCACTTGTTAAATCTAGATAATAATTTTCTCCTGTTGTTTCATACTCCCTAGGAACTAGAAAATTAACAAACAAAACAATAATTATCATGGAGATTAGAACTACCCATATTAGGGAATTACGGAAACAAAGGGTGAGGTTTTGCTTTACTAGGGCAGAAAGTTTTTTACCCATTACTCTAATCCCCTTCCTGTAAGTTTAATAAAGATTTGTTCTAAAGTAGCTTCTTGTGTGTGAATGGTTTCTACATCCTGGTTACTAAGAATTTCATTAAAGTCTTTTAATTCTTCCTTATTACTTAGGGAAAATATCTTTGATTTTATTTCTCCATCACATCTGTACTCCACGAGAATGGATTTCTGTCCAAACTCAAGTTTTAAATTCCTAGGAGAATCCATAGCAACAATTGTCCCATTGTATAAGAAGGCTACCCGATCACAAAGCTCATCTGCAGCAACCATATTGTGTGTAGTTAAGAAGATAGTACAGCCTTCTCTTTTTTTCTGATATATAATTTCTTTTACTTTATTAGCAGTAGCAGGATCTAGGCCCGAAGTAGGTTCATCAAGAAATAGTATTTTGGGTTTGTTAATTAGTGCCCTAGCAAATACTAGCCGTTGCTTCATTCCCTTAGAGAAGTTAGCAGTTTTTTTCTTTGCTGAATCCCTCAATCCTACCATGTCCAGTAGTTTTAGAGGATCTTCCGTAGGAACATCGAATAGGCCTGCAAAGTAAAGTAGATTTTCGTATGCAGTAAGCTTACTATATAGATTTGGATGCTCAAAGGATACTCCAATTTGGTTATAAAAAGAGGAAGAAACATTTTTTAGGGATTCCCCATTATATAAGACATCCCCTTTTTGTAGCGGAAGTAGTCCGGTCATAATATTCTGCACGGTACTTTTACCTGACCCACTAGGCCCTAAGAAACCAAAAATTTCACCTTCGGCAATTTCGAAGTTAATATCCTTAACTGCATAATTGTTATCGTTAGTATAAGAGTGCTGTAGATTAGAAACTTTTATCATTTTTTCAATCCTCCTAATATTTTAGTAGTACCTATGATGAGATAGAGCTTCTGATTAGACACAACATTTAATTTCTATGACCCGAGGAAATAAATCCATTTTCAAGTATAAATAAGAGGTCATCCACTTTTTTAAAGTAAATATCTTGATGTGAGAATATGTCATCATAATTTATTGAACTTAAAAGGGAATCTATTAAAGCATTGTTAAAATGATAAATTATAAAGGCGCCCATGGTTGAGTCTATCTCAGGGTGGATTTCACCCCTATCCTTTGCCTGTTCTATTAGTCTAATAAAAAAGATATTGCTCTTATCTACGTTATCTTTCAATATCTCATCTTTAAGAGCCCCATCCTCTTTAATAAAATTACTACCGATACTTGCTAGTTTGGGATGATCTATGGCGAATTCGAGGCCTTTTTTATATAACATGCGAATAGTATCAATAAATCTTATATCAGTCCCTGCCCCGATGATTTCCGTAAAGTAAGAAAATTTCTTCACGCCAATCTGATCTAAAATGTATTTATAGAGATCCTTTTTGTCTTGGAAATATTGATACATACTGCCCTTTGCAATACCACACCTTTCTGCAATTTTCGTTATGCTTGCGGTATTATACATATTCTGTGAAAACTCATCTATTGATACTTCTAGTACTTTTTCTCGCTTCTCTTCAGTTAGATTATAAAAAGTTTGATTTGGCAATAGGAAACACTCCTTCTCTATGTGACTGACAAGTCACGTTAGTTAAATTATATGACTGAGTGGTCACTTTGTCAATAGTATTAACATATTTGAACAGTTAATGCATCTAAAGTAGTTTTTAACTATGATAATGTCGACGGCCTGTTAGAAATATCTTACGATTGAATATGCTATTTGTACCATTAGATTTGAAGGGGAAAAGAGGCGTAATATTGTCAATCAGTCAATTTTCCTTTGGAAACCACTTCGTAAGTGATTTTTATTATAGCCTCTCTTTGATAAATATTCTAAAAACAATAGGATTAAGCTGCTCTCTTTGGTATGATTAGAAGGAGTTACTGTTACTATAACAAGCATGCAGTTGTTGTGATTAGGCGAGAAAAAACTGAGTAAAGCTGTATTTATATGAGAAATCACGCACCTATAGAAGTAACTTTGATAACTATCCACTAACCTTTACTTTAAGTCTTTTGGTGGAAAAAGGAGACTACTTAAAATTCGGTCATTATATAAAAATGGAACTATAAGATATAATTAATTAAAAAGAAATTAAAGGGTTACATATATGATGCTGGCACAATCGCTATAGGAGTATAAAACTACCGAATCGTAAGTCGTCAGCAGTTTTTACAAGTACAGCTAAGATTATCCCAGCCCTGAATTACGGTATACTAATAAATTGGAAAAATATTTACTAAGGATAAATGATTTTAGAAATTAAATTGAAAGTGAAGTGAAATAATGACTAAAGCCTTATTTATAGCAGAAAAACCCAGTGTAGCACTGGATTTTGCAAATGCTCTTAATATAAAAGGAAGAAAAAAAGATGGGTATATTGAGTCTGAAACTGCCGTTATTACTTGGTGTATAGGACATCTAGTAACGATGAGTTATCCAGAGAAATATGATCCTAAATATAAAAAGTGGAATCTACAGGATCTCCCTTTTCTACCTGCTAAATATAAGTATGAAGTTATTAGCAATGTAAAAAAGCAATTTGAGATTATAAAGGAACAGATGAAAAGAGATGATGTTTCTACCATATATGTATGTACAGACTCCGGAAGGGAGGGGGAATACATATATAGGTTAGTAGACGAAATGGTGGAAGTAAATGATAAGGAGAAGAAGAGGGTTTGGATTGACTCCCAGACAGTTGATGAAATAAGGAAAGGAGTTAAGAATGCTAAGCCTCTTACTGATTATGACAATTTATCGTCAGCTGCGTACCTAAGAGCAAAGGAAGACTATTTGATGGGAATAAATTTCTCTCGATTATTGACCCTTTGTCATAGTGATCCAATAAGTAAGGAACTTGGAAAGAACTATGTCGTAATAGCTGTGGGGCGTGTGATGACCTGCGTTCTAGGAATGATAGTTCAAAGAGAGCGGGAAATTCGAGATTTTGTAAAGACACCCTATTACAAGATTAATGGTAGTTTTCAATTAGATGAATCTTTAGGGTACATCGGAGAATGGAAAGCAATAGAGGGATCGGCATACCTTGATTCGGAATATCTCTATAAGGAGATTGGATTCAATAAAAAAGAAGTGGCAGAATCATTCATTTCAGATTTATATGATGATAATCAACAGATAGTCGGAATAATAGAACAGGCTAAGAGAAAGAAGGAGACAAAAAACCCTCCGCTTCTATATAACCTAGCCGAGTTACAAAATGAATTATCTAAGAGATTAAAGATAAGTCCTGACGAAACCCTTAAAATAGCACAAAATTTATATGAACGAAAAATGATAACCTATCCAAGGACTGATGCTAGAGTCCTATCAACGGCTGTTGCAAAGGAACTTAATAAAAATCTTAAGGGACTACTTAATATTAAAAACATTATTAAATCTGATAGTGGTGATATTGATATTATTGAGTACATTGATAAGATTTACAGTGAAGGGCTGTATAAAGGAATAGAAAAGACAAAATATATAAATGATAAAGCTATAACAGATCACTATGCGATTATACCGACTGGTCAGGGCATTGAGGGTTTTATTAAACTTAATAATAATGAAAAAAAGACATATATCTATATTTTAAGACGTTTCCTAGCAATTTTTTATCCACCGGCGATTTTCAGTCAATTAACTATAACAACGAAGATAAAAAGTGAAAGCTTCTTTACGACTTCTAAAGTTTGTGTCCAGGAGGGGTATTTGCCCATATTAGGAGAAGAGAGGAAAGATGATTCCTTAAATACAAATAAGGAGGATACATTAAAAAAGCTTAAGAAGGGTCAAAAGGTTAATGTGGCTGATATGAGCATTAAAGAATCTGAGACGACTCCTCCTAAAAAGTATAGTTCGGGCTCTATTATATTAGCAATGGAAAATGCGGGTAAGTTAATTGAAGATGACGAGCTAAGGGGACAAATAAAAGGGAGTGGAATAGGTACCAGTGCTACTCGGGCAGCAATATTAAGTAAACTCCAAACTATTGGGTATATTGAATTAAACAAAAAAAACCAAATATTAAGTCCTTCTGTATTAGGAGAACGCATTTATGATGTTGTAAATAAGTCTATTCCTTCCTTGTTAAAGCCTGAGTTAACTGCCAGTTGGGAAAAGGGTCTGAGTCTTATATCAAATGGAGAATTGAAGCCAGATGAGTATATGGTAAAACTAGAAGCATATATAAAGAAGAACACACAGAAGGTATTGTCCATGGGCAATTCAGCGAAACAAAGGCGGGGCGTAGCAAATAAGGGGACATCCAGTAGTAACAGTAAATCTAGGTCTAAAGTTTCCCTAGGCACATGTATAACCTGCAATGATGGGGATGTACTAGAAAATACTAAGGCCTATTTCTGTAGTAATTGGAGAAAGAATTGTAAGTTTACTACGTGGAAGAACAGTCTTGAATTGTATGGCCAGGATGTTACTCCGAGTCTAATGACGGAGTTGCTTAAAAAGGGGAAAATTGAAAATATAGATATGATATTACCCCAGACAAAGGAAAAATGCGTGGCAGAACTCCATTTTAAGGGAGATAAAAGTGGTATGTTGGAGTTAAGAAACGTAACTCGAATATAAGTCTTTAGTACTGAAGGAGTAGAGAGATGTGTAATAGTTTATATAGACAATCAATTAAGGGTATCGCCATAACAACCCTTATTATTTTCGTAAGCTTTCTAAGTGCCTGTACATCGGAGGATATGACTTCACCTACTATATCTGACATTGTAGTAACACCGGATCCCTCATATGAAGAATTTTTTATCCAAGACCCATATTCACAAATTTCAAAATATACTTTGGAAGTATATAACCCGGATAAGGACTTGTATAACTTTCTATTTAATGCTGTTAGTAATATGGAAACATCGGCCGATATTACTGAGTTTGAACTAACTAATAGGGAAGTCATGGATACATGCTCTAGCTTATACGAACAGGCAGGATTTCAATTATCCTATCTATCTAGAGTAAAATGGAGTAAAGACTATAGGACGATTAATTTTATATATTATGACGTTGCAGAGGCCTTAAAGGAAACGCAAAGTGTATTTTATGCTGAGATGAATCACTTACTAAATAATGTTGCACCCCAAAGTTTTACTTCATATCAGAAATTTTTTTTAATATATGATTACATTTGTAAAGGAACAAATTATACGGATGACATTAATGACCAAACAACTAACAGTGCCTTCAGTCTATTAGTAAATGGGAAAGGGATTTGTAATGGTTATGCACAACTTGCATATTATGTGTTGAATTATGTGGGCATTCCGACGGAGTATATTTCAAATACGCCCCACGCATGGAATATAGTTGAGTTAGACGGAAAGAGGTATCACACGGATTTCACATGGGGTTCGGCACATGGTAGAAACAGTTATCTTTCCACTGCACTTATGAATGATGTAACTAGAAATGAGGGGTTAGATAGGTCAGGATTTGGGGAACCATATATTTTAGGATTTCCGAGGGATAATCCTAAAATACCAGATCCATGTAACGATGATCGCTATAATATTTTTGAAAATGTATATACGGCCTATGCTACTGATATAGAAAATGGTTGGATCTATTTTTCTGACTATAATGGAACCTTTCGTGTAGATTTGGATGGCTCGAATTTGATCGAAGTATCATCTACACCTTTAGAGTATTTGGCAACCTCTCAAGGAGTACTTTACTATATAGGAACAAACCCAAATGAGCTATATAAATTAGCGCCAGGGGAGCAGCCCGTATTATTGGACAGTTCATTTGACATTTATAGAATACAGCTGATTGATGGAGTACTTACGTATGGTGGTGAATCTGAGGAATTAGAGAAAAGGATTGACTTAAATGATTATAAGTATAAGGATTTAGATTACAAAATCAGTTCTACGATAGCAATACCGAGACATAAAAGCTTTAGTATAAATATTACATTTGATCAAGAAATGGATATAGATTCAACACCAACAAGTTTAATCGGTATGGTTACTGAGAGCGGTGAGACAGTACCGATCAATATGATTTGGGGTAAGAATAAAAAGTCTTTGACAATCCGATCAAAAGTGAATATTAGCAATGAAGAAAGCGTTAACATTTATATAAGTTCAGGATTAAGTGCGGCAGATGGGCAGTTAACAAAGGATAGCTATATAGTCAGTGTTGATTTAGAATAATATAGGGGCGTTTAGACGTCCTCTGTTAATTTTTTGAACTCAATAGCGAAATTTTACGTTATATGAGTTTTTTGGAAAAAGTTATAAATACAGTTATTGAATGCCTCTGGGTTCTCTAGATTTGAGGCATGGCCAGCATTATTAATTATTTGGATATGACTTTGAGGTATAATGCTATTAATAAATTTCCCATGCTTTAGGATCAACCGAGATTCAAACTCTCCATTTATAATTAGTACAGGGACGTTAATTTTTTCAATCGGTTGCAGGCTAAAATCATATAATGCAGAAAAAATTTTGTTATACTCACTCACACTTAGGTTAATCATTTCGCTTTTTTCATAGGCTTCTATTTCGGGATTTTGCCCTACCCATTTCCTCTCTTTAGTGACCTTAGCAAACCAAAATACAAAATCTGTATATCTTTTAATACCAAACAACTTGACTAGACCTGTAAACATCCACTTTGGAGCAAGAATATATTTAACTAATTTGTCCGAAAGGGTTAGGGCAGTTGATGCAGCAGTATCACATAATATTAGTGCTGAAATTTTATCGGGGTACTGAGCGCCATAACATTGGGCGATCATACCTCCCATAGATAGGCCACAGATTACTGGCTTCTGTAAATTAATCCCTTCAAGAAATTCATATAAATCCCCGGCAAAGAGTTCTATCGAATAATAATTAAGTTTACTTGGTCCAGTCTTTCCATGACCTCTCACATCATATAATATTACTTGATAACCTAACTTAACCAAAAAATCTCTTTGTGATAGCCACAATTTATGTGATATCCAAGCTCCATGGATAAATACAATAGGTTTTCCATCACCAGAGACTTCATAATAGATGCTTAATGATTCCCCTACATAATATGGCATCCTAATACTCCTTTCATTATTAATATAACAATAGTATTTGAATAATTATCCAGTCTAAGTCTAAATTGTAGAAAATAATATTTTATTATTTTTATTAGACTGTATATACTAATTTATTGGGTATATACAGTCTAATAAAAGTTGTGTTAATAGAATATAGTTATATAGAATAATGGGAAATTAGGGTTTAAAGGGGTAGATGTTATTATGAGGGGAATAGAAAAGCAAAAGGAAATTCTTAATATTATGATAGGGCTGTATTGCTCAAAGAATCATTCCGATAAGAGTAGTATATGCCAGCAGTGTAACGAACTTATGTACTATGCATTTAACAGGCTAGATAATTGTATTTATGGCAATAGTAAGGGCTTCTGTAGAAGTTGTATTACTCCCTGTTACAGGCCGGATATGAAGAAAGAAATAAAAAAGGTTATGAGATTCTCAGGACCGAGATTAATCCTATACAGGCCATATGAATATATAAGACATATTTTTAGATAATGGTAGAGCAAAGAAACTAAGGGTAATTTGTTTAAATATTAAGGAAAGAATTACTCTCTTTAAATAGAGAGTAGTTCTTTCCTTTTAGACTAGTTAGGGACAACAAAGTTTTGAAGTCTGTCCTCAATTAAACAAATAAGTTCTGACACGGCCATATTCGATGCGGGAAGATTTTCAAACCAAACGTCCTTTGTTTCATTGGAAAAGTACATTGCTTTCATTATTATCTCCGGACGGTATTCAAAGTGAAGTATATCAAACTGGCCCCACTTACCACCCCAAACAAAGTGATTTCTCTCCATAACGTCAACTATTTCCTTTGGGTAGTTTCGTATACGTTTCTCTCCAGCAGTCCTTGATGCCCATTGCCAGTAGTCATCTTTACTACTAGCTAAATCGATGGCTATACCAAAGGCATGGGGACTTAAACGGCTAGTTTTAGCGATATATCTGAAATTGTAAGCCCCTCCAATAGGATAAATATATGCCCACAATCTAGGATTCTTTTCCGCTAAAGTATTTAGTTCTGAAATAGCAGATTTAAGGTGATTTGCTCCATTGTTATTATCATTAAACCGATGAAAATTTGAACCTACTTTCACTCCACTTAAATTCTTTTCTATCTCGTACTGATTGGCACCATATATTTCCTTTAGCAGAGGATACACCCGTATTCGTCCGGGGTTGTATTCCTGGGGCATAAGCTTATCTATGGAATGTAGTATATACCTTTGTTCCATCATACTTTTTAGATCAGGATTTGTCATCTTATCCGATTGGTTATTATCGTAAAGTATTTTTCCCCCTGATTTTAATGAAAAGTATACTATACTGTTATCTACCACTTCTATGTCAACAATATGTTCAGGGTATGCCATCATAAGTGAAAATATGTCCTGTTTTAGATTTGTTTCATAGTTATAGTCAGTAGATAGGGATGCCTTCACTGATTTATCTCCAACATTCATCGTTATTTTTATAGACAAGAGTAGTCCACAGAAAAGCAATACGAATAAAAGATTTTTCCCCATAGTTCCCCCTTAATTAAGCAATTACTCTAATTGATTATTGGCATATTTTCAAACTACTTCTTAATATTCTATGAATTATATTTTATTGATTATTACAGAATGATAAAGAATAAATAGAATATAAAGGTATAAAGTATGTTTACAGGTTATGAGATATTAGGGATTAATTACTCACACAAAGGATACATCAGAACAATATATACTTGTTTCATATAAAACGCAGGACTATTCTGACCTAAGGGTATAACTATTTCGATAAATAAATACTAGTAAAATGTAAGGATTCACTCTAACTGCATCAAAGGATAATCAATAGAGTAAAGAGATGCTGTCCGTACCACTTTGAAAGTACAAATAATGAAGTAACCATACACTATATTAAATTATTTAGCATAGTATCGCAGTAATGTATTTATACAAAGTTGGGTATCTAAATTAGTTAATGAATCATACATTATAGTGAAAAAGATACCTAATGGGGGAGTTTTTATGAATTATTCAAATGGAGGAGTAGAGTATATCAGATTTAATAACAAAAACATTAGAGTTGTACAACGATATTATAGAGGTAGAAAATATAAGAACATAAGAAAAAAATGGTTTGAGTTACCTTACGCTGGAGAGACTCAACGGCCTGAGGGAATAGACCCTTCTGCCGGTTCGTGGCCATTATTCTATTTAAACAGAAATAAGAGGGGTACCTTTATTGCACAGGATGGAAGGCCTATTAAATTTGATGTAAGATGTCCTAAAGAAATAGATTTTTGTAAGGAGTTACGAAAAGTGCAAAAAGCCTTAAATAATATTACTGTTCGTCAGAGGGAAATTGCAGAATTTTGGGGCGATGGACCAGCAACAAAACAATGGACACCAATAATTGACCGTCTAGTGGATACCTACAATTTTAGTCCCGCCCAATCTGCTCGGGTTTTAGCATGTGTTCATGCAGGCATTAACGATGCCTTCGTAGTGGCGTGGTACTTTAAATATCTGTGGGAAGTTCCCAGACCATGTCAATTAGATCATAATCTAATAACTGCAATTTGTACGCCTAAATTTCCGGCTTACCCTTCCGGTCATTCTGTTATCTCGGGTACTGCAGAGGTAATACTAAGTTATTTCTTTCCAACTGAAGCTAATCGCTTAAGAGAATTGGCCGAGGAGAATTCCATCTCTAGACTATATGGTGGAGTACACTTTCCAGTAGATTTAAGTGAAGGTCTAAAACTAGGGCGCCAAATTGGTGAAATAATTGTGGGAATTCTAAGAGGCCAGCGGGACAGAAATAATGTACCAATAGATAGACCATCTAAACAACCGCTATACGCAAACTTAAATCCACCACCATATACTCAGGCCATACCATATACCCCTAGAGCGAGATTGTGCAATTTACCACTGTTACCAGAGGAATAGAAAAATTAAGATAGAAAACTTATATTTTATCAATAAATAGAAAAAAGCACTATAAACCATCTGAGTGTAGAGGGTTTATAGTGCTTTCTGAAGTCATAAACTGATATTTTAACAGGGGATTTGTTCTTTTAATTGATGCATAGCTGTTATGATGATTATCAAATGATTTACTATTATATTCTACTATATAAAGGACAGCTTCATAGATACGTTATAAGAGATATCCAATTTGTAAGTCGTACTCTATCTACTTTTACTAAGAAACACTATAAGTCGTTTATTTGAACTGTCCATAGATCCAACTAACTACAGGTTCCATTTTGCTTATAACAGAATCGAGGGGGCTTGTGTTAAAAGCGCTATATTTATGGGACAAAGAAGTTAACATTGAAAGGAATACAAAACTAAAGTAAATATAAGTTGTTTTTCTATTTTTCGTATCGACCTTAAGATAATCTATTAGAACAACAATCCCTATTATTATAGTAATAGCAATATTCATTATACTCTCCCCCTATTCAAATTAAGTGCAGAGTGAATAATGCAACTATCTACCTTCACATTTATTGTTGCATTTGAGAATATCTCGTCCCACTCACCTTTGATTTCTTTAAATTCCTTCGGATATTTCCTAAAAAAATGGGAACTAAGATTAAAGTAGTCTAATTTATAAGATTTTTGAGCAGCAACAATTGCTTTATTTATCTTATCTTCTATAACCTGGCTTAATTGATTCTGGAGGGTTTCTATGTCTAGACTATGGGGGGTGGTTTCCATTGGTATTTTTTCTCCTATACTACCCTTTATACTTAATTCAATATCAAAACTGACAACGCCATTTTCATATTTTGGCTTAATATCTGCCTTGGATTCTAAACCTTCTATGGTGATTTTATCGTTATGCGGTGCGTAATCAAAAACTATTAATCCATTTTTAAAATTATTAGTTACAAGGTTATATGCCTGTCCTTCTTCATAATCTAAGTAACCTTTTAGCTTATCACTATCGAATATAGCAATCTGAGATAGTTTTAGTTCTGGTTTTTCTAATTCTGTTGGTGGAGGGGTTACTGTTACAAGGGTAGTCACATAGTTTATAACAGGGTTGTTAACAGCCTCTACTGTTTCATGTAAATCTGCGATATATATTTTGTTATTAGCACCGAAGTTTTTTGCTATAATCGACATACCAAGCCCTGGGACAATACCAACAAAGTTTGGAGTATCAAAAATAACTTCCGGTTTATCTTTACTAATAAGAACTATTGATTCCAATCTTATTTCCATATCTTGTACAAAAAAACTAATAACGTCACTCAACCCTTCCCTGGCTATATCTTCAGAGATAACTATTGTCTTAATATGACTAATAAATACTCGTCGCTTTGCTATCATAGACATATTTCTAAGGGCGTCAAAAACCGTAAGGCCTTCGCTTTTAATAGTTGTATAAATATCTTTACCTGTAACTCCCTCGGCAGCAAGATCACTAGGGTTTGCTAACTGTGCAACTATAGAATAAAGACCTGTGTCTGTTTTAGTTATACCCAACCCCATTACAAAACCAAGGCTATTTATTTCCCTACGACTCCAACAGGAGGTTAAAAATGTAGTTGATATAAGAATAGTTAGAATAATAAGTAGTTTCTTCATGGCTTATACCTTCTTTCTTCATCAGATGGAGGACTAGGCTTTAGATTTTTTCTTGTCTTAACTACATTTTCTTTTACAATGTAGTTAGATCTTTCAGTAATTGCCCACTGTGGCATCCTTAGTACCACGTCTTTCATTTCCTTAAAACTTGTAGGTGCAAAGGGAACCATGAATGGTACACCAAAGGACCTAAGAGAAACTAGGTTAAGGGACAGTATTAAAAGGCCCGTCATAATTCCATATATACCAAGAACTGCAGCTAAGATAAGCATAAGAAACCTAACGATTCTCAAACTTAATACAAAATTAGTATAGGGCATTGTGAATGAGAAAATTGCGGTCATGGCAACAATAATTACAACAATAGAGGAGACTATACCCGCTTCTACTGCGGATTGTCCAATTATTAAAGCCCCAACAATACTTACAGCTTGGCCTACGTGTGTTGGAAGTCGAGTACCTGCTTGTCTAAGGGTTTCAAAGGATATTTCCATGATCATTGCTTCAACAAATGCCGGGTATGGTACACCCGACCTAGCACCGGCTATTGTAAGGGCGAGCTCCGTAGGGAGAACCTCTTGGTGAAAGGTTGTTACTGCAACGTATATCGCAGGTAAAAAAGTTAGTACTAGAGCACCACTATATCCTAATAGTCTAGAGAATGATGCGAAGTAAGGACTTTCATAATAGTCTTCCATACTTATAAAGAAGTCTGATACTATGGAAGGTACAATTATTACGAAGGGAGTACCGTCACATATTATTGCTATCCGCCCCTCCAGTAGCAATGATTGTACTCGGTCCGGTCTTTCTGTGTAAAAAGTAGTTTGAAAGAGGTTAGTGGGATTATCACTTATATACTCTTCAATACTTGCAGAACCAGTAGGGCCATCGGTATCTATTCGATTAAGTCTAATTAGTAATTCTTCAACTATACTTTGATTAACAATATTGTCTATGTATACAACTTTTAATTCTGTATTTGTTACTCTGCCGATATTAACAGTCTTGAACACTAGATCTGGGGATTTTATACGTTTTCTAATCATAAAACAATTGGGTGTAATATCTTCGACAAAACCCTGCTGAGGTCCTTTTACTACCTTTTCGGTTTTGGGTTCTGTAGAATCTTTACTTATGACTGTCGAAATATTCAAAGAAACTACATAAGGGGTGTTGTCAATTAACAGGATACCGTTACCAGCCAAAAGTTGGTCTATGGCTTTATTTAAGTTGGTTATAAAAGAAATCTTAGAATTAGATAAGGTCTGTTTAATTAGAGTATTAATATTAGATTTAAAATAAACTCTTTCTTCTTCGGATTTTTGTGCCAGGCTATTTATTAGTGGATTCAATACAGAGGTTTGAAAAATATTATCATCAATAAGTGTATCTAAATAGATTACCACTGCCTTTGTGCGAGGAATAGTAGAAATGTCAAAATATCTAAAGCTTAAATCATCACTTTTGCCTAAACGTTCTTTAATTAGGTTAATGTTTTTAGTGTAGTCTTTAGTGAATTCAATATCTCTTATATCTTCTTTATTGTCAAAATTAATATTATTGTCTTTGATTAGCTTATTTAAAGATTTACCAATTAAATTCATCATTAAATTTTTCAATTACTTTCCTCCTCTAGCATAATAATAAATATTTTGTACACTTTTGGTTAAAATATGACAAGTATATAAAAAAGGTGGAGAAGTTTATGAACAATAACGAGAACGTTAGTATAATATCACTAAGACAGCTTTTACTATTAACCATGGCTTAGCTGGGAGGGGCCGCAATTATATATTTACCTGGGATGAGGGAAGCTGGAAGAAATGTATGGATTTCTAATTTTATTGCATCTACGATTTCATACGCAGTGATTTATTGTAATTATTTACCCCTATCCTTATGTCCAGGATGTTCTATGACAAAAACATTAAACAAATATTGGGGAAAGATATTTGGAGGATTAATTAATATATGAGTAAATTTCATATTTCACAATAGTTGATTTTTCTAAATTGTAGCTAAAGCAAAAAGGAGTTTCACCCCAAAATGTCGAATTAATTAAGTGCGAACAAAACCATCCGAAAAGGAGTG
>Ga0194136_1000673_pt1 | contig 17365 bp, 10 predicted proteins | sample TARM_MetaG_T3A_1_FD_134023 | JGI IMG/M metagenome (GOLD analysis project Ga0194136, IMG submission 134023) | Freshwater microbial communities from Pennsylvania, USA, analyzing microbe dynamics in response to fracking - TARM_MetaG_T3A_14 (version 2) | ecosystem: Environmental > Aquatic >...
AGCAGGTAGAGGCCTTGCGGCAAAAATGCGCCGACTGGGCGCAGCAGTTGCCCCCCAAGGGCAATTACAAAAAAATCCCCGCAGACCCTGGCCGGGCCGGGCTGTACCAAGAGGCGCTGCAGCTGGTCAAAGCCGCGCTCGAGGGCGGCGCTTGGACGGCGCCAGACCAATCCGCCTTGGCCGACATGCTGGAAACTTCCATGCCTCAAATCATCGACCGCTGGGATGCCAAAGAGCACAAAAAGAGGCTCAAGCTCGCGGCCTTGCGTGGCCAGAGCTGATGCCGCGCCGCACCGCCTAGCCCTCCCTGCACCATGACCGCACTGCAGCCGCCCCCAGCCAGCGGCATTCAAACAGATGTGCCGATTGCGCGCTACCGCTTCACCGCGCGCATGCGCCAGAGCGTGCGCCTGCCTGACTACGCCGGCTCGCTCTTGCGCGGCCAGTTTGGCGCTGCCTTGCGCCACCTGTCGTGCATGACGCGCCAGCCCACCTGTGCCGCTTGCCCCTTGCTGCGCACCTGCCCCTACAGCCGCATATTTGAGGCGCCGCCGCCCACCCAGCACCGTCTGCAAAACTTTAGCGCCATACCCAACGCCTACGTGATCGAGCCCCCTCTGCCGCCCAAGGGGCTGCTGCACCCCGCACCCGAACCGGGCCAGCGCCACTGCGCCGACCTAGAACCGGGCGACGAACTGGTGTTTCACATGGTGCTGGCGGGTGCGGCCCTAGAACAGCTCGCGCTGGTGTTGTTTGCTTGGCAACGCGCCTTGGCGCAGGGTTTGACCAAAAGCCGCAGCGCGGCCGATTTGCTGCAGATAGATTGGGTGGATGCCGACGGTGCGGCCCATTGCATCTGGCAGCAGCACAAACCCGTGCTGGCAGACTTGCGCTCGGGCCTGACCGTGCCTGCTTGGCCGCCCAGCACAGCCGCCGGTGCAGCGCCTGCGGCCCTAAAGTTGCACCTACACACCCCGCTGCGCTTGCAGCAGCAAGGCCACCCCCTGGGGCCAGAGCAGCTAGACCCGCGTGTGCTGCTGGCGGCCCTGGCGCGGCGCGTGGCGCTGGTGCTCGAGTTTCATGCGCAGCAGCCCCAATGGGGCGCAGGCGTGGCCGAAGTGGTCAGCTTGGCGCCGCAGCTGAGCGACGCACGCCAACTGCGCTGGTTCGACTGGAAGCGCTACAGCAGCCGCCAGCAGCAGGAAATGACCTTGGGCGGGGTTTTGGGAGCCTGGCAATTGCACGGCCCGCCCGAAGCCCTAGCGGCCGCGTGGCCCTGGCTGTGGCTGGGGCAGTGGCTGCATGTAGGCAAAAACGCCACCATGGGCATGGGCGCTTATACCTTGGTGCATTAGGCCAGACAGATCGCGGGCGCCACGGTAGGGTGCTCGTTAGGGCGCTGGCCTGTGCACATGTCCGCTGCGGGCAACGAAGTGCGCGATCTGCTGCGCCAACAGATCGAGATTCCAGCCCGTGGCGGCGCTGTAGGGCACGATCGCATGTGCGGGCTTGAGGATGTCGCGCACCGTGGCCAGCTTTAGCTTGATGTTGTGCAACTGCTCTGGGCTGGGTGCGCTGGCTGCGCTGCGGCTGGTGGGTTCTATTTTGTCGCAGCAGTTGAGGGCAAAGAGCACCTTGCTGCGCTCGCGCGAGGTGGGGAACACGGTTTTGTAGGCATTCAGGTCGATGGTGAAATCGCGCAGATCGGCTCGCAGCAGATAGACCACCACAGTAGAAGCCAAGAAAAACTGGGCGTACATGCGCAGATAGCTTTGGTCTTGATACCCGCTTTCGCCTATGCCCGGAAAATCGGCCAGCGCAAGGTAGTTGTCGGGGGCAAGCTCAAAATCCAAGGTGTCGCATTGGCGCGTGCAAGCAGTTACGGCGCTGGTTTGCAGTATGTCGCCGCCAAAGAGCGCGTTGACGGTCGAAGATTTGCCGTAGCCGGATTTGCCAAAAAAAGCCACCTGCGCGTGGTTCGAGGCTGCGCCGGTGTCGCTGTTTACCCATCGAAGGCCAGGCCCGCGCACGCTGGCGTGCTCAAACTGCATAAACGCCGGATAGCGCGCGCCCAGCTCGCTGATGTGGCCGATGCGGTGGCAGACTTTTGCGATTGTCATTAGAAAAAACTCCTGAAAAACCCAACCACTGAGCCCAACACCGGAATACGCTCCACCGCATCCAAAATGCGGCTACCCAGTGACCTTTGGGCCTCGCGCCTGGAGCTGCTCGAAATGTACGAGCGCTCGGACTCCTCTTGCGCACGACGGCGCATGATCTCGGCTTGGCGCTGCGCTTCTTCGGCCTGTCTTTGCAATTCTTGGATGCGCTTTTCATGCTCCTTGAGTGCTTCGGCTTGGGCGTTCAGGTGGGCCTCTTTTTGCGCCAGCGCTAATTTTTGGGCTGCTTCTTCAGCCGCTTTGACGGCAGCACGCTCGATTTCTAGGGCGGCTTTTTTGCGGATGTCTTCAGCGGTTTCGATGGTGTGCAAAACGATGGCCTTTTGTTCGTGCGGCAGCGCGTGCACAATCGCATCCACCAGCTCCAGCAAGCCGTAGTGCTCGTGGGCCGAAACCGGGATGACCTGATTCAGCGGCAAGCGCAAAAAGTGGGCGACGGCGCTGCATTTGTCTTTGATGTTTTGCAGCTGCCTGAGGCCGGGCGTGTGCTGCTCTTCGTTCCACTCGCGAAAGGGCTCGATCTTGTCCACTTGGTTGAGCACTGCCAAAAACGGTTTGCCGGCCTGGATGTACGGGCTAATCAGGCGGTTGTAAAAGTCTTGATCCGAGGCGTTGGCGCGGTCGTCGGCTTTGAAGACCCAAAACATCAGATCGAGCTCGGGCAGCAAGCGCTTGTACAGCTCGTCGTACTCTTGGTCGCGCTGGCTGTTTTCGCCCACACCGGGCACGTCGATCAGCTTGATGCCGCCGTGGCCGTCGCTGATGGACAACACCAGCTCTTGGGGGTTGCGCGTGCAGGCTTGGATGTCGCTGATGGCGAACACGTCTTGCCCAAAAAGGGCGTTGCACAAGCTGGATTTGCCAACGCCGGTTTTGCCAAACACGCCCACTTTAGGGACGTAACCGGTGATATGGTTGATTGCGCGCTCGATCGAGGCTTTGTGCTCGGGCGTGATGGCTACGCCAGCTTGCGCCAGACGCTTGAAAAATTCGGCATTGGTTTTGTCGGCGAGTGAAGTGTGCATGGTTGCTCCTTGGATGTGCATAAACAATTTCTCCTTGGGGGCTATTGTGGGCCCAGAAAGAGCGTTGTCTGCTCTTTGGGTGGTGCCGGCAAGCTTGCGAGCACGGAAATCGGCGGAAATCGGGGTCAGGCCATCATGGCACTCGGTTAAGCCAAAAACATGGGAATCGGAGTCAAGTACCGATTTGCACGGGGCTGTGGCGCTAGGGGCGGTTGGCCGATTTTTGGCCGCGCAGCGGACGGCATGAGGCCGACTGCCCCCAGCGCCACAGCCCTTACCACCACGGAGGTTCACCGTGTTCGGAGCACGATTTTCTGGCACCGGGCGCGGCTCGGACTTGTGCGCAACACACCCTGATTCCACGCGCTTTGGGCTTAATCGAGTGCCATGATGGTCTGACCCCGATTTCGCCTATGGTTCGGACGAGGCGCGTGGCCTCCTAAGACACCGCTGGAGGCAGTCTTAATCCCTTTGAGATCAGGGCATGGTTCGGACACAGGAGGAAAAACTAGACGATGAAGAAGTAGAGTCTTAATCCCTTTGAGATCAGGGCATGGTTCGGACCTAGTGCTGCGAGCGCAACGACGGCGCCTGCCGGTCTTAATCCCTTTGAGATCAGGGCATGGTTCGGACGAAAGCTGATCGGGAAATTGTGCTGGCGGCGGTGTCTTAATCCCTTTGAGATCAGGGCATGGTTCGGACAAAAGTACTATTTTTGAAGTTATTAACGGGGGGGTCTTAATCCCTTTGAGATCAGGGCATGGTTCGGACACAACTCGGTGGTCTATATAGAAGTAATGCATGGGTCTTAATCCCTTTGAGATCAGGGCATGGTTCGGACGCGAGGGCGAAAGCCCATTGTTCGACGAAACCGGGTCTTAATCCCTTTGAGATCAGGGCATGGTTCGGACCCAAAACCGGAGTAAATCATGGAAATCACATTGAGTCTTAATCCCTTTGAGATCAGGGCATGGTTCGGACTCGACGAGGAAACCGTATTATACATGGAGGGGGTCTTAATCCCTTTGAGATCAGGGCATGGTTCGGACTAGCGGTTACATATATCTAAACGGAAACAGCATGTCTTAATCCCTTTGAGATCAGGGCATGGTTCGGACCAAAACAACGAACTGATTTTTCGCACCCTGTTTCGTCTTAATCCCTTTGAGATCAGGGCATGGTTCGGACCTTTGTGGGCCATAGTGGCGGTCGCACGTAAGACGTCTTAATCCCTTTGAGATCAGGGCATGGTTCGGACCCGTCAAGGCAGAAAGACTCCCATCATGGACGTCTTAATCCCTTTGAGATCAGGGCATGGTTCGGACCCGACTGGCTGGTGGGCATGAACGGCTCCAGAGGTCTTAATCCCTTTGAGATCAGGGCATGGTTCGGACGCCAGTGCGTTACAAGAGCGCACGCCCCATCTTGTCTTAATCCCTTTGAGATCAGGGCATGGTTCGGACAGTGATGAAATGCGGGTTAACTAAAGGAGGGATGGTCTTAATCCCTTTGAGATCAGGGCATGGTTCGGACGAGATTAAGATGAGCTATTTCGTGTTTTGGCTGTCTTAATCCCTTTGAGATCAGGGCATGGTTCGGACTCATGGCATCTGTCAATAAAGTCATTCTGCTCGGTCTTAATCCCTTTGAGATCAGGGCATGGTTCGGACTGCTAGGGGTCAAAAAGCGCATCAGAATCAACAGCTTGCAAGGGGTGTTATGGAAAAACAGAGGCACTTGGGGAGATATCTCGTCTGGGGCCCTTGCAAGCGGCTCAAACCGAAGCACTTGGAGCGCAATCCTAGCACACGAGCGCGGCCTCTGTGAGGCATTAGCCCTAAAACTCACTCGGTCTTTGAGGAAGAAATCGTAGAGAAGAAATCGGGGTCAGACCACGACTTCCCTCGCGAAACCGCTTGCGTGCTCTCCAGATGAGCGCCGGTCAAGCCTTGGCGGGCGCCAGCAGGGCCAACGAACAAGACGGTGCGGTCACCGAGATCGCCATCGTCGCAGCGACGACCATGAACGCGGTGCGTACCGTTCATGTGAGACCAGGTCCGAGCGTGATCGTGCTGGTAACCCATTTGCGCCCACGGCAGCTCATGGAGGTTGGGTGCCAGGGAGGATGCGCCGTGCAGCGCAATCACCTTGCAGTTGACTCCCAGGCTGCGGGCCTCGGCGATGAAGGCGCAGGTTTCATCTGGCGCCACCAGCGGATGGTTCAGGAGTGTGCGCACGCTGGCAAAGCTCTGGCTCAGGGCGATGCTCTTGCGCACCTGCTCGATGCTGATGCCCATGCTTAGGCGCTGGCGTTTTTCATCGAACGAATCGACGTGAATTTTCACTTCGTCAAGCCATGGCAGCGCGCGTGCCAGCGCGCCCGGATGACCGCCATGCGTGTTGATCGATACCAGACAGCACAACCTCGCCCACTCGGACGCCGGCCGCATCCAGCGTGTCCAGCACGCAGGCAACCAGCTCCGGATCCAGCAAGCGCTTCTGCACGGCCTGGCCCTCGTTGTGGCAGTACGCGATGCGGCGCTCAGCGCAGCGCGAGTTTGCTCAGTTGAGCCCCTTTGGCCCACCGGCAAGCTTGCGCGCGCCTGCGTTGGGCGGGCTGCAGGAAATGCCACAACAGCTGGTTGCTCAGCAAAGCACCATCAGGGCCCCGCGCTTGGCCCGCGTCAGCGCCACGTACAGCAGCTGCCTTTGGTTGCCGCCCTCACCTGGTTCATCTAGGTAGCTTTTCGGGGCCACCACCGCCACGCAATCAAACTCTAGGCCTTTGGCGCGGTGCATGGTGGAAAGGTACACCACCCCACGCTCGTCGGTTCGGCTGCTTTGCGCAGTCACGGCGAGCGTGCGTACACCCGCTTGCTGCAAAAGGTGCCCTAGGGCATCGCGGTTTTTTTCACTCGAGGCCACCACGCAAAAGCTCAGTTCGGTGCTGCGGCTGCCATCTGGCTGCCACTCGGCCAAGAACTGTTTGACTTGAGCGAATGCCGCCTCAAGCCCGTCCACCCGCGCAAGCAGTGGTGCCGGCCCGTGTGAGAGTGAGCGGTAGCGTTTGGATTCGTCGTGGCCGTCGTCTAGGTCGTCAATCTCCACGCCCTCGAGCAAAGCGACGGCCTGTTTGCGGATTTCGTCGGTGGTGCGGTAATTGAGGTAGAGCTTCTTGCAGCGCCCCCGAATGTCGATGCCGCACTTGCTCATGGCGGCCTTGTGGCGGCTGTAGATGCGTTGATGGCCGTCGCCGACAAAGAACAGGTCGTTGGCACCCGGCGCAATCATGGCGCGCAACAGTTTCAAGGCTTGCGGGCCAAAGTCTTGCGTTTCGTCGATGACGATGGCGGCGTAGGGCGACACCATGGACTGTTGCTCGGCAAGCAAGACCGACGCCACCTCGCGGTACGCGTCATCCACTTCCTTGAGCTTGCGCGTGGCAAGCTGGCCGCGATACTCCTCAAACACCGGCCAAACGGCATCGCGCTTGGCGCGGCTGAGCACCACACCGCGCCCGGTACGGCGCGCGCTGCGGTACTCGTCCAAGGAACTGATGCCTTGGGCAAGCACCACCTGCTCCAGCTCTTGCTGGTAAAAATGATCCGGCAGGTCTAGCCCCGGGTCTCGAACCGCCATGGCCGACTGCCATGCTTGCAAGGCGCCGTCTTGCTTGCGGTCATAGACGATGCGGTGCTCCAGCTTGCGCGCGCGCATGAATCCGTGCACCCACGCATCGAGGTTCGTGACCTCCAGCTTAGGCATCGTGGTGGGGCCGCAGAGCGATTTCAGATGGTGCTCAATGTCGGCCGCCAGGTTTTTGGTGAACGTGGTGAACAGCACTTTCTGGCCCGGCTGCGCGCGCTGGTCTGCCAGCCAACGAGCGCGGTGCATGGCCAAAACGGTCTTGCCCGTGCCAGCACCGCCCAAAACCCGCACCGGGCCGCTGCGGTCCCCAGTGGCCAGCTTGTGCTGGGTGGGGTGCAGAAACACGCGCCACTGCGCCAGGGGCGCATTCAAAATGGCTGCCAGAGACTCGTCGTCGCTCACCACCACAAAGCGCGATTGCGACTCGGGTGTGGCCAGTGCGGCCGCAAAGTCTTGGGTATCAATCTGGCGCTCAACCCTGGTCTCGCGCGCATGCAGCACTTGGCTGACCGTGTCGCCGGCAGCCACCAAGAACAACGCTTCGTAGGCCTCTACTGGCAGCAGCGGCTGCAACTGATCCAGCGCCCCTTCATCGGGAACCTGCCTGACCCTGCCTAAAAGCTCTGCCGGCACGCCCAGGCTCATCAGCTCCAGCTCGGACAACGCCGCAAACAAAGGCGCACCCATGGGGGGCTGCTGGGCAGCGGGTTGCGCCGCCACGGCCACCGCCGACGGCGCGGGCGCGACTTCTTGCACCTGCTCGAGCGTGACCAGTTGCATCGCCCCCGTCACCGGGTTGATGCTCAGCTTGCGGTTTTCGGCCCAGCGGTAGGCATCGTCGTGGTGGCCGACGTAGAGCAACACATACACGTCGCCCGCATTGGGCTTGAACACAATCCCGCGCCAGTCACCGTCGAGGCGCACGGATCTTAGGTTGGCATCGCGCGCAGCGTGGATGGTTTCGTAGTTGATGCCCGGGCTGGTGGGGTCGGCTTGGAACTGAATGGCCCACTTCATGACCTTGCTGTGCACCTTGGCCGGCAGCTTGGCCAACTGCAACAAAAAATCGTTGCTCAGGGCAACCTTGGGTTTCAGACTCATCCCTTTAGTCCTTGTCGTTGGGTGTCAATCCCAAGGCCGCAGCCACAGCCGCGCACCAAGGCAGGCCAGCCAAGTTTTGCATGGCCTCGTCCAGCAGCATAACCGTCCAGCCCTGCGCGGCCCAAGCCGGGGCCAGGTCTGCTTGATCGGCACGCAAAACCACCGCGTGGGCAGTGGGCCAGCACAGCTCGCAATCGGCCACCACTTTGCCGTGCTCGTCGGCCAGCTCGATGCCGACTTGCGGCAGCTCAGCCCCCGCAGCCGCCAGCCGCTTCAGCCCTGGCTGCAGCGGCTTGAACGCTGCCGCCACCACCGCCGCCCAAGCGCCCCCAAGCGCAGCCGCTGCGGCAGGCGCAGCGCCCTGGGCGCTGGGTGCCGCACCCAGGTGCACCCAGTCGTGGGCCTGCAAGCCCGATTCGGTCATGAGCCACGCACCCGGCAGCGTCTGGGTGGTGTTGTACACCTGCAGCCAGCCGCGCCATGCTTGCTGCTGCGCCTGCGCGTCGGCCACAGCCACGTCTGGCAGCACCCACACGCTGGGGGCCGCCCAGCCCACGGCTGCATCCAAGGCTTTGCTGGCCAGCGCCAGCGGCCACAGCCCAAAGGCCTGGTACGGCGCTGTGGCTTTGCTCACACTGGGTGCAAAGCCCTTGGGCACGCCCCTTAAGTGCTCGGGCAAGTGTGGTGCCCACTGGGCCAGCAAGGTGTCGGCCAGCCGCTTTTGCTCCTCGTTGTGCGGCACCATCAAAAAACCGAGCCAGAGCGCGTCGCGCTGCAGTTGCGCGAGAGCGGGGTCGTGCCCTGCATCGCTCAGCTGGGTTCCCAGCCACAGCAGCAAACGCGCCAGCGCATGCTGCGTATAGGCTTTTTCTTGGGCCCGAGGCACATTTGGCCCGGCACCCGAACCGCTGTGGCGCGCCAGAGCGACCAAGGGCGACTCCAAATCCGTGTCCAATTCGCCCTTCAAGGCGCTGGCCACGTCGTGGTGCGTGAGCGACCAGACCCAGAAGCGGCCGCTGTCCACCAGCGCGCTGCGCTTCAGGGCATCCTCGCGCAAGCAATCTTTGTGGTAGGCCCAGCCATCGCAAAAGACGGCGATCGGGCGCCGTGGGCTGGTGGCCGACCAAGGCCAAAGCACAAAATCGGGCTGGCTGGCCACGGCCACCCCATCGTCTGCGCCCAGCAGCCGCTGCGGCTCCACCTTGTAGCGCTGCGCGCCGACTTCGAGCACGAAGCCCGACTTGCCGTTGACCACATCGCTGACCAGCTTCACCTTGGGCAACTGGCCCACGCCACCCAAGCGCTTGAGGCTTTCGATGAAGCGCTGCTCCAGCACCGAGTCGAAATGGGGGTTGATGTAAATGTCGGAAATCGTGTCCACCCGCTCGAGCTGGCCTAAAGCCGCCACCAGCTCTGACAGCACCGCCTGGGCCATGTCGCGCGACACCAGTTCCATGCTGCGGCCCAGCCGGTACTGAAACAGGCAGCGGTAACAGCCGTCTTTTTCGGGGTCGGCGTGGCAACTGCAGCCCGTCAGCGCGGCCAGCGCCAGCTGCAGCACTGCGCTCAAGGTACCGGCATCGTGGGCCAGCAACTGGTGCAAATAACCGGTACCGCCGGGCACCGAATCGTAGAGCATGACATAGCAGCGCCTAGGGCCACCGTCCTTACCCGGTTCGTCTTGCAGCACCATGCGCAGATGGTCCACCTTGCCCCCAAAGCGCTTCTTCAAACCCAGCTGCAGCGCCGCCATGAAGGACTGCACCACGCGCTCATCCACGCCGTTTTTGGTGTAGGGCACCAGTATGCGCAGCGCCTCCGACTCAAACTCGCGGTACAGGTACAGGCATTCGAGCAGGTTGGCTGGGTCGTCGCTGTCGCGCTGCGGGCAGTCAAAGGCATGCACCTGCTCGCGCAGCGCGCCGTTGCGCTTGGGCGGTTTTTGCACCTTGCCGCAGTGCTTGCACAGCCTAAAGCCGGGCCGGGTCGATTCTTTGTCCGCCACCTTGAACGCTTCACCCGGCTTGGCCAGCTCGCCAAAGTTCACGTCTCTAAACGTCACCCGGCTGATGTACTCAAAACCAAACGGCACCGCGCCGCCGGGGATGCGCCACGCTTCGCGGATGTGTTGCTTGTCAAAATCGGCCATGAGCTGGCGCACGTAAAACTTGGGCTCGCGGTCTTCGGCGCTGTCGTCGATGCGCACTTGGGTGTCGTCGCTGTTGGCTATGGCTTGCTTGAAGCGCAGCAGGGTGCGGCGCTGCGCGGCATCCGACCACATGGCGTCGCGGCAACGCGGGCATTCAATAAGCACGTCCGGCTCTTTGACCAAGTTCTGCATGTGGTGGCACGCCGGGCACAAGCGCCAATCTTCGGCCTTGGCCAGACTCATGTTGATTTGGTCCACCTCCACCTTGCGCTGGTTGGCGTAGAAGCGGTTCTCGGGCGCGAACTCCGACAGGGCCGACTGCGCCGGGCGCTCGTACTTGAGGGTGTTGAGGGTGACATAGGCCCCCGGCCCGGGTTCGTCGCTGGCGCGCTTGCGCCAGAGCACCGACTTCAATTCGACACCAGACTCTGGGAAGGCGTAGTTGGGTATCAGGCCCGCATCGGTCAGGGTGTTGAGCAGGTCGCGGCCGTTGATTTCTTTGATCAGCTCCAGCAGCTTGTCGCGCTCGCGCAGCAGCTGGTCCATCTCATCGCGGGTGCTGTCGTCCTGCGGCTTTTGCTGCAGCCGGGTCTTGGCGCGGTCCAGTTCGTCCTTGCGCTTTTTGTAGCTGCGCCGCTCCTGCTGCAGTTCTGCCAGCGACTTCAGCAAACGCGTGCGCAAGCCATCGGCCTCACCTTGGCCCTGCATGAAGTCCCACAGGCGCGCGCGCACCGCAGCGTCTAGGTCATCGGCCAGCAAGTCCGCAAAGCCATCGAACAAGCGCTGCTCGTGCTGCAGCACGTAGTCGCAAAACAGGTACGGGAAGCGGTCTTGCTTGACCTGCTCCACCGCATCCAGGGCCTGCGAGGTGTACTCGGGCAGCGCCTTGTCGTTGCTCAGGCTGGCGACCCAGTCGTCCATGCAAAAGGCAAAGAGCTGGCGGCGCAACACTTCGGCCGCCTGCAGGAACACGCCGGGCGGTGTCACTTCGCCGCTGAGCATCTCGTGCGTTTCGGCAAAGAAGTACAGGTCGTGCGGGCTGCTGCCGTCGGCCAAGGTCGTGGTCATGGCGTTGCCGTCGCGGCGGCCGGCTCGGCCTATGCGCTGCAGGAAGCTGGCTGGGTTGGGCGGCACCGAGCACAACAACACCGACGACAGGTCGCCTATGTCCACGCCCATCTCCAGCGTGGGCGTGGCCGAGAGCAGGTTCTCGTACCAGGGCCGGGGTTGCTTGCTCTTGAACCGCGTCTCTAGGGCCTCGCGCTCTTTGCGCTGCAGCAAACCCGTGTGTTCGGCCGCAATCACGCGGCGCAAGTCGCCCTGGCTGTAGCGCTGCGCCCACCAGCCTGCGGCTTCGGGCAGCACCACTTCGTAGCGCAACTCTGGCGCATCGAGGCAGGGCATAGGCAGCAATTGCTCGGCCGCCGCTCTGGGCACAGCCAGACGGCGCTTGTGGTCGCGCGTGGCCACGAACGCCACCTGGGTGTGCAGTTCCAGCAGATCGGGGTTCAAGGCCCAGGTGTCGCCCTGCGGGTGGCTGGTCTTGAGCAACAGCCCGGCTGCGCCCAAGGCCTTGAGCGCTTCTGCATACAGTTCCGCCACCATGCCATTGCCCAGCAGCGTTTGCTGGCCTAGGGCCGCTTGGGCCCAGCGCTCGTACCAGGTCGCGCGGCGGGTGCCGCAGAGCTGGTCAAAGTCGCGCTGGCTGCCCTGGGTCAGAAACACGGGCCTGGGCGTGGTTTCACCCATTTTGGGCAACCACTCGGAGCGCCCAGCCGATTTGGTCAACGCATAGACGTTGCCATCGCCAGCGTACACGGCCAACTCGGGATGCATGACGCCACCGCGGCGGCGCAGGTGGGTCAACAGGCCCCATAGCCATTGGGCCATGGTGTGCCGCTCCAGCCCATGGGTACCGTACTGCTCGCGCAACAGCGGCATCAACTGACCGGCCACTTCGTCCACTGCCGCCCAAGGCAGCGCCAACACCGCCTTGCCGATGCGCTCTAGGGTGCGGCCACGCTGGCTCAGGTAGGTCAGCTCGCTGTAGGCATGCCAGAGCAAGCGTTTTTTTACCCGCTCTGGCAAGCGGCTTTGGGCGGGCAAGCGCTGGCGCTGCAACAGCTCGAGCGCCCAATCGGGCTGCCAAGTCATGTTGGGGGCGATGAACTCGGCCACCAAAGCCTCGGGGGCCATGCAGAGCACAGAGCCTTCGGTCTCGAAGCTGCGCTCCATCTGCTGCAGAAACGCAGACCAGCGCATGACCGGCTGCTTTTGCTCGTCCATCACCTGCGCCAAAGCGGTGCGCACGTTGTTGAGGTAGGTTCGGGCACCAAAAAAACCGGCACGGTGGGCGGCATCCTGCACCGAATCCGAGAAGGCGATGAGCTTTTTGTCGTCGTTGTACACGCTGGCCCAGCTGCTCTCCACCACCTGCGAGCCCAGGGTGGAATTGCGCGCACCCAGCAGCAGCAACTCATCGGGCTCGCCACAGGCCGGGCAAGTGGTGTCGTGCAGGGTGAACTGGGCCTGGCCGCGCAGCTGGGTTTTCTGGGCCGTCACGCGAAACACGCTGAGCAGCTCTTTGTGGCCGCACGCCTGGCACTCATCTTGTGACTGCTGCAGGGTGCCGCAAGCCACGCACACGCGTTCCACCTGTCCGGCCACCTGTCCGTCCTTATGGCTGCGGCCTATGCTGGCGGCGGCGTAGAGCCGTGTGGCCTCGGGCCGCTTGGCAAACCAGGTGTTGTAAATCTCGTCGAGCTGGGTTGACAGTTTGCTGCTGCCCTGCACCAGGCGCGAAATCCAGCCGGTGGTGCGGCATTGGCGGCATTGCACCAGGGGCAAGTACACGCCGTCGCGCGCGCTGGGCAGGTCGCGCTCGCTGCAGAGCTTGAGGTCTTGCGGCTGCACGCAGAGCTTGCCCACCATGCGGCGCAGCTCACGCACCCAGAGCTGAACGCGCACGGTGACCAGGGGTTGCCTGCCCGCGCGCAGCGCCCAAGCCACCAGCACCAGCAGGGCATCGAGCACCTGCCCCACCTCTTTGTCCGAGGCCGCAGGCAGGTTGCGGGCAAAGGCCTCGGTCAGCACCTGGTAGCTGAGCACACCGCCTTTGAGCAGCTTGAGCAGGTTAACGAAGAGCTGGTGCTGCTTGAGCAGCGTGCCCAAGTGTTGCCGCCAGGCGCTGTCACGCACATCCGCTGGCGCCGCTTCGTCCGGGAAAAACAGGCCAAACCAGCCCGCCACGGCCGCTTCGGGTGATGCGTATTGCTTGGCATCCAGCGCGGGCGTGCCATCGGGCCTGAAGGTGTACATGTAGTTCACCATGGCGTCTTCCAAAAACGCCCCCACCGACTGGCGGCTCTCGGTCACCACGGCGTCGGGCTCAAAGGCGACGCCAAATATCTGGCGCGCATAGTCGCGCAACGGCCCCGTATCGGACGCAGCGCCCAGTGTGGCCGAGGTGCCCGCACAAATCAAATGCCCGGCCGGGATGCGCAAGCGCGCGCGCAGCCGCCGCAGCAGCAAGGCCAGGTCGGTGCCCTGGGCGCCGTCGAAGGTGTGCAGCTCGTCCACCACCACGTAGCGCAGCGTGGTGGGCGTGTTCAGGGCCCAGAGCTGGCGGTCTTTGGGGCGCAGCATCAGGTAGTCGAGCATCTTGTAGTTGGTCAACAAGATGTCGGGCGGGTGCCGGCGCAGCGTCTCGCGGTCGGTGATGACCGAGGTGGCCGTCATCACGGCGCCTTCGCCGGGCGCACTGGCCTGGCCGCCCACATACAGGCCGACGCGCAAAGCCGCGAAGGCAGGCACCGAAGCCACCAGTTCGGCCATGCGGCGCGCTTGGTCTGACGCCAGCGCGTTCATGGGGTAGATGACCAGCGCCTTGATGCCGGCCTCACCGGCCCCACGGGCGCGGCTGCAGTGGTCGAGCACCGGGTACAAAAAGCACTCGGTCTTGCCGCTGCCGGTGCCCGTGGCCACCAGCGTGCTGAGGGCTTTGCGGTGGCTGCTCAAGCGCTCCCAAGCCTGCTCTTGGTGGCTGTGGCCGGGGTGCGCGGTTTGAAAGCGCTGAAAGAAGGTCTGGCCCGCGTGCCCGGCAGTGAACGGCAGGCCCAGCTGTACGTAGGGGCCCTTGAGCCAAGACCCTTCGTCGGCAACGAAGCGGCTCATGAGCCCGTGGCTGAAGGCGTCGGCGGGCTCAAAAGCCGCGACCAGGAACTGCTTTAGGCCAGATTGGATGTCGCGGGCGAGTAGCGATGGCAGCATAAGCGCTTCCTAGCTAGGGGCCCAAGGGCGCTTCGCTGCCAGCGCACAAATGGCTCTGGCCGGCAAGGGCTGCAGTTGATGCGCGCATGGCTTTGAATCAATCCGTCTGCTGAATGGGCTTGAAGTATCCCTTGATGCAGCGCACGGTGTTGATGACGCAAACCTGAATATGGTTTTTGGCCCTAAAGCCCGAATCAGCGTAAAGGTCTGCGGCCTCAGGGAATGGGGCGCGAACCGAATCGTAAGGGGTCAAGCGCTGCTCGCAACGGTATTGGTGTAGGGCCTGAATCACGGCGCAGTCCAGCTCGCGCTTCAGTCGATCCTTGCCGCCCTCGTTGACCGGCATGGGTATGCCGGTCTGGGCAAACGCCTCGCGAAGCATTTCAAATGCCTGCCTGACTTCCTCCAGCCCCGAGATGGTGCTCAGGTCAAGGCAATAGCCCAAGTCTATGATGGCGCCCACCACACTGGGCTCCGTCACTTTGCCTTTGGTTTTGCCACTGGCGGCCCAATCCAAGGCTCTGGCGGGGTCGTTCTCCCAAAAATACACACCGTGGCCCAACCACTCGGTTTTGCTCTCGGATTTGCTTAGGCCACGGGCCGGCGCACCCACCACCGATTCCACTACCGACTTGTCGGTGCCGTGAAAGCCCAGCACAAAGCTGGGCTGCCAGCGGTAAAGCGCCCAAGCGTCAGCCACTGATGAGTGGCTTGGGTTTGCCAGAGGAAGTGACCAAGCCAGCGCGCTTGAGAAAGCTCAGCGCCGCATCCGGTGTGCTGGTCACTTGGCGCTGGAACTCGCGCATGTCTTGCATGAGCGCGCTGTGTGTTGCAAAGGTGCGGCCAGCGCTGTCAGGCCGGAGTTTGCGGCGCTTGTTTTCGGTGAGGGCTGGGCTCAAGGTCACTCCTAGTTGCAGCGTGTGCTTGGACACGGATCGCTTTCAATGGCTCCGATTTTGACACCGATCGCCTAGCGCAGGGTGCGCCACAAGCAAAAAGGCTCAATGCGTGGGCGCAGGCGGCCGACTGGCGTCGCGCGCTTCCATCATGGCGTTGATGATGAACTTGCGCAGTTTTTCGTATCGGCCTAGGCGAATCATGTCTCTGGGCGAGACATCGCCCAGCAAGGGGTTGCGCGCCTTGAACCAAGCCACGGTTTTGTTGACGTCGCCCGCAAATACACCCGCCACCATGTTGATGGTCTGTGCAATCTCTTCTAGGCGCTCGCGCACGGGCTCGGGCATGGCATCGTCAAAGCGCACCGACTTGCCAGACACCGCGGCAATGCGCGCCACATCCTCTCGGCTGAGCCCCAGAAAACCTTGGACTTCTTTGGCGCGGAACTGGTCGCCAGCGCCGAAGTGCAGGTAGTCTTCTGGGACGCTGTCAAACAGCGACAGTGTGCGCTTCAGCGGCGTACCTGCAGACAACATTTTGACACCTCAAAACCACGACAAGACCAACATTAAACCACACCTAAACCCATTTTGCAGGGCCACAGATACGGCTTGGGTCAGTGGCCCGCAAAAAACGCCCACGCCTGCCGGTAATCGTGTTCGCGGTTGGCGCGGGCGAAGGGGGCGGTGTAGCTGCGCTGCACTTCGCGCGGGCCGCCGGGCAGGGTGTCGTCCATGAGCCATTGGGTGATGGTGCTGCCGTCGGGCACTCGCGCTGTGCCGCCTTGCTCGAGGGTGGCGGCGCTGTCGGTGGTGGCTGGGCTGGGGTAGGCCCATAGGTCTTCCCAGCCGAACTGGCCTGCGCGCTCTTTGCCGTCGGGGGTGGTGATGCGGGTGCGCGGGGTGTTGCGGCCACCTCTGCGCGGCAGGCCCACGCCCACCAGGCCTTTGCTGTTGGTGAAGACGATGCGGCCGTGGATGTCGTACCAGGTGTCGCGCTCGTAGCCTTGCATGACCGGGAACTGCACGCGGTAGATGAGCAGCAGCTCGGCCAGTGTCAGGCCCAAAGCCTGGGCCACCAGCACGTCGATTTCGACTAGGGCCATGCGGCGGGCGTAGTCGCTGCGCAGGGCGCAGTGGCGCGTCCAGGTGCTGGTGAGTGCGGGCCAGAAACCGTGCGGCAGGCGCGGGTTGTGGGGCTGGCTCCAGCTTTGGTCGGCAAAGTCGAGGTCATAGACCTGCTCCCAGAGCGGGGCGTAGTGGCTGGTGAGACAGTTGAGGGCTAGGGTGCGGGCTGCAACGTTTGGACACCATTTCACTGGGATAGGCAACTGGCCCACCAGCGTTGTATTGGCGTGCCCCATTCCAGTGGATTTGACGCGGAAGTCTGCCAGCAATGACAGAGTAAAAGCCAAAGCGCCAACAAGCTCTTGGGATTCTCGAAAACAGTGGGCCAACAGAGTGTTGATGTGTGCTGCCCCCGGCGGCATCAAGGTGGTTATGAGTGTGCGTTCAGACGATGGCCCAATCATTTCCCGGTTTACCAGTCGAAAAAACTCCGTCACCGGCCTGCCCTGCACCTCCCCCGGCTCCACCCAGCTCACGCGCGGGGTGCGGCGCAGGTATTCGGCGCGGTCGGGCATGGGCAGATAGTTGGTGCGCGGCAGGTAGTCGTCGGGCAGGGTGTGCAGGTCGATGATGTCGTAATGCCCATTGGCGGTGCAGACCTTGCGCGGGGTTTTGTTGTAGGGGTTGGCCAGAAAGAAATGCGGGCCCGACAGCACCCAGTCGTGCGGCGTGGCGGCAAAGCCGGGGTCGGCGCTGGGGCGGCGGCTGAGGGTGCCGTCGTGCTGCTGCATGGTTTCGTGCCACATCTCGGTGGAAAAGTAGCCCTCGGCCACATCGGCCAGCCGGCGCGGGTAGGCGGCCAGCTTGGCCAGCACGCTGCTCAAGGCGCCAGCGTGCAGCGCGGGCAGGCGGGCGCGCCGCGCCGGGGTGCCGGGTTCGTCGTAGAGTTGGGCAAAGGTGGCCAGCGCAGCGGCGTCCACGCGCACGATGCGGTCGCGGTGGCCAGCGGTGTTCCACTTACCGGCTGCG
>Ga0194136_1000674_pt1 | contig 17353 bp, 18 predicted proteins | sample TARM_MetaG_T3A_1_FD_134023 | JGI IMG/M metagenome (GOLD analysis project Ga0194136, IMG submission 134023) | Freshwater microbial communities from Pennsylvania, USA, analyzing microbe dynamics in response to fracking - TARM_MetaG_T3A_14 (version 2) | ecosystem: Environmental > Aquatic >...
AACAGCAGCATCAAAGGTATTGAAGACCTTGCAGGCAAAACAGTTGCCGTTAACCTAGGTTCAAACTTTGAACAGCTACTACGTGACTACGATAAAGACGGTAAAATCAACATTAAGACGTACGACACCGGTATTGAGCATGACGTTGCTCTTGGCCGTGCTGACGCATTCGTAATGGACCGTCTATCAGTGCTAGAGACTATCGAGAAAACAGGTCTACCACTGCAACTTGCAGGTAAGCCTTTCGAAACCATTGAAAATGCTTGGCCATTCCTGAACAACGAAAAAGGTCAGAAGCTACAAGCTGAAGTTAACAAAGCGCTTGCAGCAATCCGTGCAGACGGTACGCTAAGCGCGATCTCTAACAAGTGGTTTGGCACTGATATTACTAATTAATAAGCTAGACTGTACTTTTAAAGAGGTGGGATTGTATGATCCCGCCTTTTGTTGTCTTTAAGGGGAAGTAAATGGGTTTTGACTTTCAATACATGCTGGATCTGATGCCGATACTGCTCAAGTATCTTGGCACCACCATGGAAATGGCGACATGGGGAATGTTTTTCTCTCTGATTCTTTCTGTCATCTTGGCCAATATTCGGGTGTTCAAAGTTCCGGTTCTTGATCAGCTTAGTCAGCTCTACATCAGCTTCTTCCGTGGAACACCACTATTAGTACAGCTGTTCCTTCTTTATTATGGTTTGCCGCAAATATTCCCGATCCTAGTCGGTATTGATGCTTTCAGTGCCGCGGTTATTGGTATCACGTTGCATTTCTCCGCCTACATGGCAGAAAGTATTCGTGCGGCGATTATTGGTATTGACCGCAGCCAAATGGAAGCAAGCCTCTCTGTGGGAATGACCACCAGTCAGGCCATGCGTCGCATTATATTACCGCAAGCAACACGTGTGGCTTTGCCGTCACTGATGAACTACTTCATTGATATGATTAAGTCGACCTCCCTCGCCTTTACTTTGGGTGTTGCGGAAATTATGGCTAAAGCTCAGATGGAAGCATCATCCAGTTTTCGCTTTTTCGAAGCATTCCTAGCAGTAGCATTGATTTACTGGGCTGTGGTTGTGGTTCTGACACGAGTACAGATTTGGGCTGAAAATAAACTCAACAAGGCGTATGTAAGATGATCACATTAACTAACATTCACAAACGCTTTGGCGATAGCGAAGTTCTTAAAGGCATCGATCTCTCTATTAATAAAGGTGAGATCATCGTTATTATCGGCTCAAGCGGCACAGGTAAATCAACTCTGTTGCGTTGTGTTAACTTCCTAGAGCAAGCAGACCAAGGCACGATCACTATTGATAACGTGGCCGTTGATTGCCAATTACACAGCAAATCGGAAGTGTTAGCGCTTAGACGCAAAACGGGGTTTGTATTTCAGAACTACGCCTTGTTCTCTCATATGACAGCAAGACAGAATATCGCTGAAGGTCTGATTACAGTGAAAGGCTGGAAAAAGAGCGATGCTTTAGCACGTGCTCAACAGATACTTGATGACATTGGACTTGGCGACAAGGGAGACAGTTACCCTTCTGCGCTTTCTGGTGGCCAGCAGCAACGTGTGGGTATTGGTAGAGCAATGGCACAGCAACCTGAACTACTGCTGTTTGATGAGCCAACATCCGCACTGGATCCAGAATGGGTCGGTGAAGTTCTTGCGCTGATGAAAAAACTCGCCACGCAACATCAAACGATGTTAGTGGTTACTCACGAGATGCAGTTTGCTAGAGAAGTCGCGGATAGAGTGATATTCATGGCTGAAGGCAATATCGTCGAACAAGGTTCTCCACAGGATATATTTGGTAATCCACAGGATCCTCGTTTAAAGAAATTCTTAAATATGGTTGGGATCGAATAAGGATCCTTGAGATTTTACCGAGACTCCGTATAATCGCCCGACCGGAAAAACCGAAGCCTCGATTTCTTAGTAATTTGAGAAACTGAACAGGACTTCGGCAAACCCAATCATTGACACCTTTTGTGACAGTGATTACAATTCCGCCTCTTTGTTGAGAGGCGTCGGATAGTCCTTTCTTTATATAAAGAGAAGACACAAAGCCCACGCCGGGTTTAACAAACCTAAAAACTACTGATCAGTAAGGTATTTACAATGAGCAAACGCACTTTTCAACCTACAGTTCTAAAGCGCAAGCGTACTCACGGTTTCCGTGCTCGCATGGCGACAGCGAACGGTCGTAAAGTAATTAATGCACGTCGTGCAAAAGGCCGTAAGCGCCTTTCAAAATAATCCATAAATTATTTTGAGTACGTACGCATTCAATCGGGAGTTACGCTTGTTAACTCCCGAGCATTATAAAAATGTCTTTCAGCAAGCTCATCGAGCTGGCTCTCCTCATTTCACAATCATTGCCCGCAACAATAATCTTTCTCACCCTCGTTTAGGTTTAGCTGTTCCAAAAAAACAAATTAAAACTGCCGTTGGTCGTAACCGCTTTAAGCGTTTATCTAGAGAAAGTTTTCGTCTACAACAGCACAAACTTCCTAATAAAGATTTTGTTGTAATAGCGAAAAATAGCGCGCAGTATTTGAGCAATGAAGAACTATTTACTTTGTTCGAAAAGTTATGGCAACGCCTATCTCGCCCTTCACGTGGATAGCCATTGGTTTAGTAAAACTTTACCAATGGACTATTAGTCCGCTTATCGGCCCTCGCTGCCGGTTTACTCCAACCTGTTCCTCATATGCGATAGAAGCTCTGAGAGTTCACGGTTTTGTAAAAGGGTGTTGGTTATCTGGCAAACGTCTATTAAAATGCCACCCTTTGAATGAAGGCGGGTTTGACCCCGTTCCACCGATCCAAAAACACGACAGAGATAATTAACGATGGATTCTCAACGTAATATCCTGTTAATCGCTTTGGCTCTGGTTTCTTTTTTACTCTTCCAACAATGGCAAGTAGCTAAGAATCCAGCTCCGCAAGCGGTTGAACAGGCTCAATCAGGCAATACAGTACCTGCACCATCATTTGCAGATGAGTTTGACCCAGCACCATCTCAAACTAGTGCTGTTGCAAAAACGATTACCGTTACTTCAGATGTACTAACTCTGTCGATTGACACAGTTGGCGGTGATGTTGTTTCTGCAAAACTTAATCAGTATGCAGAAGAACTAGATTCAGAGACTCCATTCCAACTACTTAAAAATGAGCAAGGACACCAGTTTATTGCTCAAAGTGGCTTGATCGGTCCTCAAGGTATCGACCTAAGCAGCACTACACGTCCAAATTATCATGTTGACGCTGACAGCTACACGCTAGCAGACGGTCAGGACGAACTTCGTGTTCCGATGACTTATTCAGCAAACGGTATTGAGTACACCAAAACCTTCATCATCAAGCGTGACAGCTATGCTATCGATGTTGAATTCAACGTTGTTAACCACTCTGGCAGCAACGCAACTATGGGTATGTACGCGCACCTACGTCAAAATCTACAAGATTCTGGCGGTAGCTTAGCAATGCCAACTTACCGTGGCGGCGCATACTCAAGTGAAGATACTCGTTACAAAAAGTACAGCTTCGACGATATGCAAGATCGTAACCTGTCTATCAACCTACCAAGCGGTACTGGTTGGGCAGCAATGATCCAACACTACTTCGCAACAGCGTGGATTCCACGTAACGAACCAGGCACTAATATCTACTCTCGTATTATCGGTAACTTAGGTGATATCGGTATTCGTATGCCAAACAAAACCTTGGCTGATGGTACTCAAGAAACCTTCACATCTACGCTATGGGTTGGTCCAAAACTGCAAGATGCAATGGCTGCGGTTGCACCAAGCCTAGACCTTGTAGTGGATTACGGTTGGTTATGGTTCATCGCGAAACCTCTACACTCACTGCTTTCTTTCATTCAAGGCATTGTAGTGAACTGGGGTCTAGCAATTATGTGTCTGACCTTCATCGTTCGTGGTGCTATGTACCCACTTACTAAAGCTCAATACACATCTATGGCGAAAATGCGCATGCTGCAACCTAAACTGCAAGCAATGCGTGAGCGTATTGGCGACGACCGTCAACGCATGAGCCAAGAGATGATGGAACTGTACAAGACAGAGAAAGTAAACCCACTTGGTGGCTGTTTACCAATCTTCCTACAGATGCCAATTTTCATCTCGCTATACTGGGCACTAATGGAATCTGTTGAACTACGTCACTCACCATTCTTTGGTTGGATTCATGACTTGTCAGCACAAGACCCATACTACATCTTGCCACTATTAATGGGTGCAAGTATGTTCATGATTCAGAAGATGAGCCCAACGACAGTTACTGATCCAATGCAACAAAAGATCATGACTTTCATGCCGGTGATGTTCACATTCTTCTTCTTGTTCTTCCCTTCAGGTCTGGTTCTTTACTGGTTGGTATCGAACGTCGTGACTCTGATTCAGCAGACTTTGATTTACAAAGCGCTAGAGAAGAAAGGCTTACACTCTAAGTAAGTTAATGATGAATCAGCAAAGGCGGCCAAAAGGTCGCCTTTTTGTTTTTTGCTGATTACAATGACGCTAATTCGAAATGTATTTAGGTAACAACCTTTATGACAACTGATACCATCGTTGCTCAAGCAACAGCCCCTGGACGAGGCGGTGTAGGCATTATCCGTGTCTCTGGTCCAAAGGCGGCTCAGGTTGCTTTAGAAGTAACGGGACGAACGTTAAAACCGCGCTATGCGGAGTACTTGCCTTTCAAAGATGAAAGCGGTCTAGAGCTGGACCAAGGCATTGCGCTTTACTTCCCTAACCCGAACTCATTTACTGGCGAAGACGTATTAGAGCTGCAAGGCCATGGTGGTCCGGTAGTAATGGATATGCTGATTAAGCGTATTTTGAAAATTTCAGGCGTTCGCCCAGCACGACCAGGTGAGTTTTCAGAGCGTGCGTTCCTTAATGACAAAATGGACTTAACCCAAGCGGAAGCCATTGCGGATTTGATCGACGCCAGCTCTGAACAAGCGGCGAAATCAGCACTGCAATCTTTGCAAGGACAGTTTTCACAACGTATCAACACGCTGGTGGAGTCACTTATTTACCTGCGTATCTATGTGGAAGCTGCGATTGACTTTCCAGAAGAAGAAATTGATTTCTTGGCCGATGGTAAAGTCGCCGCTGATCTGCAAGCAATTATTGATAACCTGAATGCTGTACGTAAAGAGGCCAACCAAGGTGCAATTTTACGTGAAGGCATGAAAGTCGTAATCGCTGGCCGACCAAATGCCGGTAAGTCCAGTCTACTGAATGCTTTGTCAGGTAAAGAGTCCGCTATCGTAACGGATATAGCAGGTACCACTCGCGACGTTCTGCGTGAGCATATCCATATAGACGGTATGCCGCTGCACATTATTGATACAGCGGGCCTTCGTGATGCTTCAGATGAAGTAGAAAAAATCGGTATTGAGCGCGCTTGGGACGAAATAAAGCAAGCTGACCGTGTACTGTTCATGGTTGATGGAACCACAACTGATGCCACTAACCCTGAAGATATTTGGCCAGACTTCGTTGATCGTCTACCAGACAACATGGGTATGACGGTTATTCGTAATAAAGTGGATCAAACAGGTGAAACGCTGGGTATTTGCCATGTGAGCACACCAACATTGATCCGTCTTTCAGCGAAGACTGGCGAAGGCGTAGAAGCTCTGAGAACACACTTAAAAGAGTGTATGGGCTTCTCTGGTAACCAAGAAGGTGGCTTTATGGCGCGTCGTCGCCACTTAGAAGCTCTGGAACGTGCAGCAGAGCACCTAGACATAGGTCAGCAACAACTTGAAGGCTACATGGCTGGTGAAATCTTAGCGGAAGAGCTGCGTATTACTCAGCAACACTTAAACGAAATTACCGGTGAATTCAGCTCAGACGACCTATTGGGCCGAATCTTCTCATCTTTCTGTATTGGTAAATAAAGCGGAGCACTATGATCCATATAATTACGGGTAGCACCCTTGGCGGTGCTGAATACGTGGGCGATCATCTCAGTGATTTACTTCAAGAGCAGTCATTGGAAACGACGATCCACAACCAACCTGCATTTGAAGAAATTCCAGCAGACGGTACTTGGCTAATCGTCACCTCGACTCATGGTGCTGGAGATTATCCTGATAACATTCAGCCTTTTATAGCAGCATTGCAAAATACACCACCGAGAACCAGCAACTTAAAATTTGCGGTTGTTGCGATTGGTGATTCAAGCTATGACACCTTTTGTGCCGCAGGCAAGCATGCTCATGCACTGCTTGAGGATATCGGTGCAACTCCGCTATCTGAGTGTTTTACTATCGATATTCAAGAGCATCCAGTTCCTGAAGATGCCGCAGAAGAGTGGCTGAAAAGCATCATCCACCAGCTTAAATAAGCACAAAATTGATAAGAACAGCAGCGGAAACGCTGCTTTTTTTATACTTGAAAGAAAATAAACTTAAAATTGAACTGTAAACTTATTCAATATTGATGCTATTTCAAACAAATCACTTGTGGATAACTATACCTTTATCCGGTGATCAACCTATAGTTATCCCAATAACAACTTTGATCAGTTTAGGGGGTTGTGCATAAGTAGCAATTTTGATCCCAGCTAATACGCAATAAGATCATGTGTAGATCACAAGTTCTGATCCATTAAAGATCCATGATCTTGTTGATCATTTTCCACTTATCCACAGAGATCGTCGATCCTAATAGTAAGAGTAATAAAAGATCTCTATATAAAGATCTTATATATATTAAGTTATCGGTAGTGAGAGGAAAATATAGAAAAGCGATTTTCTAGACTTAGGAAAGAGGGTAGAATACGTCTCTTTTGTTTAATCTTAATCTCATTGAATACCTGAGGTCGTTCATGCTTTATCACGAAACATTTGACGTCATTGTGGTTGGTGGCGGTCACGCAGGAACGGAAGCCGCTCTCGCAGCCGCACGTACAGGACAAAGTACGTTACTTCTAACGCATAATATTGACACGCTAGGACAGATGTCTTGTAACCCAGCGATCGGTGGCATTGGTAAAGGCCACTTAGTTAAAGAAGTAGATGCTATGGGTGGTTTAATGGCGCAAGCTATTGACCATGCAGGTATTCAGTTCAGAACACTGAATGCTTCTAAAGGTCCAGCAGTTCGTGCAACTCGCGCGCAAGCTGACCGAGCTTTATACAAAGCCTACGTACGCAGCACACTGGAAAACACACCAAATCTGACGCTTTTCCAACAAGCAGCAGATGATCTTATCGTCGAGAACGATCAAGTGCTGGGTGTGGTGACTCAGATGGGCGTTAAATTCCGCTCCAAAGCGGTTGTGTTGACCGTTGGTACCTTCCTTGGTGGAAAGATCCACATTGGTATGGAAAACTTCTCTGGCGGTCGTGCAGGCGATCCACCATCGATCGCTTTAGCGGATCGATTACGTGAATTGCCATTCCGAGTTGATCGACTTAAAACAGGTACGCCACCACGTATTGACGCAAACAGTGTCGATTTTTCTATGCTGGAAGCTCAGCATGGTGACAATCCAACGCCTGTTTTCTCATTTATGGGCAAACGTGAGCAACACCCGCGTCAGATTCCTTGTTACATCACTCATACCAACGAGCAGACACATGATGTGATTCGTTCTAATCTCGACCGTAGCCCCATGTATGCTGGTGTGATTGAAGGAATTGGTCCACGTTACTGTCCGTCTATCGAAGACAAAGTGATGCGTTTTGCTGATAAAAACAGCCACCAAATCTTTATTGAACCAGAAGGTTTAAATACAACTGAACTGTATCCAAACGGTATATCCACCAGCTTACCTTTTGATGTGCAAGTTCAAATTGTTCGTTCAATGAAAGGTTTTGAAAACGCACACATCGTTCGTCCTGGTTATGCAATCGAATACGATTTCTTCGATCCTCGTGATTTGAAACAGACTTATGAAACTAAGTTTATTCAAGGTTTGTTCTTCGCAGGACAAATTAACGGTACCACTGGGTACGAAGAAGCTGCCGCACAAGGTCTGATGGCAGGTTTAAACGCAAGCTTGTACAGCCAAGGCAAAGAAGGCTGGAGCCCACGCCGTGATCAAGCCTACATGGGCGTGTTGATCGACGATCTATCGACCATGGGTACGAAAGAACCGTACCGCATGTTCACATCACGTGCTGAATACCGTTTGTTACTTCGTGAAGACAACGCTGATCTTCGTTTAACAGAAAAAGCGCGCGAGCTTGGTTTAGTGTCTGATGAGCGTTGGGCTCGTTTCAACCAGAAAATCGACAATATGGAAAAAGAACGTCAGCGCCTAAAAGAGACTTGGATGAACCCGAACTCGAAAGGCATTGATGCTCTGAACGCACTGCTCAAAACTCCAATGTCGCGTGAAGCGAGTGGTGAAGATTTACTTCGTCGTCCAGAAGTGGATTACGATGCGCTTGTTTCTCTTCCTGAGTTTGGTCCTGCACTTGAAGATGCAGAAGCTGCTGAACAAGTGGAGATTCAGGTTAAGTACGAAGGTTATATCGAGCGTCAAAAAGACGAGATCGAGAAGTCTTTGCGTCACGAAAATACTAAATTGCCAGCGGATCTTGATTACAAGCAAGTTAAAGGTCTATCGAACGAGGTAGTCTTGAAGCTCAACGCAGCTAAACCTGAAACGGTTGGTATTGCGTCACGTATCTCTGGTATTACTCCTGCAGCGATCTCTATCTTGTTGGTTCACCTGAAAAAACAAGGCATGCTGAAGAAAGGAGAGGCAGCTTAATGGATTTACGCGCTAAATTAGATTCGTTAATTGCCAAAACTGACTTAGACGTATCAGATAAGCAACGTCAGCAACTACTAGGTTATGTTGGACTGCTGAATAAGTGGAACAAAGCGTACAATCTTACATCAGTAAGAGACCCTGCAGATATGTTAGTGAAACATATCCTTGATAGCATAGTTGTAAGCCCTTACCTTGATGGTGAGCGCTTTATTGACGTTGGAACAGGGCCAGGTTTACCTGGCATTCCTCTGGCTATCATGAATCCAGAAAAGGAATTTGTCTTACTGGATAGCTTAGGTAAACGCATTCGCTTTATTAAGCAAGTTCTTCATGAGCTTGGTATTGTTAACGTTGTTGCTGTTCAGAGCCGTGTTGAAGAGTTCGATCCGGAAGGCGGATTTGACGCAGTTCTGAGCCGAGCTTTTGCTTCTATGTCCGATATGGTTGAGTGGTGCCAGCACTTACCGCGAGCTAATTCAGGTGTGTTTTTTGCCCTTAAAGGACAATTGCCGCAGGAAGAGATAAGCCTGTTACCTGAATGGTGTTCTGTGACCGATGTCAAAGCTTTGAAAGTTCCAGAGTTAGAAGGCGAGCGTCATCTTGTAATCTTATCCCGAAAGGGATAACAGCGAGGCATACCGTGGGTAAAATCGTAGCGATCGCCAACCAGAAAGGTGGCGTAGGAAAAACAACAACTTGTGTTAATTTAGCTGCTTCTATGGCAGCCACTAAACGTAAAGTTCTGGTAATAGATCTTGACCCTCAGGGCAACGCCACAATGGCAAGTGGTGTAGACAAATACCAAGTCGATGCTACGGTTTATGAATTCTTAGTGGAAGATGCACCATTTGAAGACGTGGTATGCCGCAACACTGCCGGACATTATGACTTGATCGCTGCCAATGGCGATGTAACTGCTGCAGAAATCAAATTGATGGAAGTTTTCGCTCGCGAAGTCCGTCTAAAGAACGCTTTAGCAGCAGTTCGTGATAACTATGATTTCATCTTTATTGATTGTCCTCCTTCTTTAAACCTCCTTACAATCAACGCGATGGCAGCTGCAGACTCTGTGTTAGTGCCAATGCAATGTGAGTATTTCGCATTAGAAGGTTTAACTGCGTTAATGGATACCATCAGCAAACTTGCTGCGGTAGTGAACGATAAATTGAAAATCGAAGGCTTACTTCGAACCATGTATGATCCTCGTAACCGATTGGCCAATGAAGTTTCCGATCAGTTGAAGAAGCATTTTGGTAACAAAGTCTATCGTACCGTTATTCCTCGTAATGTCCGTCTCGCTGAAGCGCCTAGTCATGGTAAACCAGCCATGTACTACGATAAGTATTCCGCGGGTTCTAAAGCTTATTTAGCTTTGGCTGGAGAAATGCTTCGTCGCGAAGAAGTTATCGCTTAACACAGAATAAAGGAATTCGTTTACATGTCGTCTAAACGTGGTTTAGGAAAAGGACTGGATGCGTTATTGGCAACCAGTTCTCTTGCTCGTGAAAAGCAACAAGTCGCAACACACAGTCAAGAGCTGTCTTCTGACGGTGAGCTGCAGGATATCGCGATTGCGAGCTTGAAACCGGGTATTTACCAGCCCCGTAAAGATATGTCTCCTGAAGCTTTGGAAGAGCTGTCTGCATCCATTCAATCTCAAGGTATTATTCAGCCGATTGTCGTTCGCCCATTAAATACTGGTGGCTACGAAATCATTGCGGGTGAGCGTCGTTGGAGAGCTGCAAGGCAGGCGGGTTTGAAGCAAGTACCGTGCTTGATCAAGCCTGTAGATGATCGTGCGGCGATCGCGATGGCGTTGATCGAAAATATTCAGCGTGAAGATCTTAATGCGATTGAAGAAGCACAAGCTTTAGAGCGTCTACAAGATGAATTTAAACTGACTCACCAACAAGTCGCAGATGTGATAGGTAAGTCGAGAACAACGGTCAGTAACCTACTTCGTCTTAACCAGTTAGCTGATGCTGTTAAACGTTTAGTTGAAACCAAACAGTTAGAGATGGGGCATGCTCGTGCTCTGTTAATGCTGGAAGGTGAACAACAAGAAGAGATTGCAGAGCGAGTTGCTAAAAAGCAATTAACAGTGCGTCAGACTGAGCAATTAGTGAAAAAATGTCTCTCAGACACAACTGAAGAAAAAAATGTGCCTGAAGACGTAGAAATACAACAAATATCACAAAAACTTAGTGAAAACTTAGGTGCAAAAGTGTCAATTGTCCGTTCCAAAAATGGTAAATCTAAGGTAACGATTAGCCTTGACGAACCCCAGAAACTAGAGCAATTGGTTGCAAAGCTGCAAGCCTAAGTGACATAATCGGCCTGCGTCACATTTTTGAGAAAAAAGAATTTTGTGTGAAAAATGTTGGTTAGCGAACAAAAATGTAACATAAGATTGTATTTACGTTGCATTAGTTTTGCGCCTTCGTATAATTTTCGCGAATTTCTCAACATTACGTTTTTGAGTGTTGGGAATGTAACTAGAGGTACGAATACATGGTAGCTGCGTTGGCTAGGCCAGGACGAGAGCTTGCAAAGCAATTGTTAATGATCCAGTCTGGCGCGGTTATGGTTGTGGCAGCAGGGATGACTATTGCTGTAAATGCTGATTGGGGATTTTCAGCGCTGGTTGGGGGAGGCATCTGTGTCTTTGCTAATGCAGTTTTTGCGCTGTGTGCTTTTATGTTTAGTGGAGCTCGCGCTGCAAAGCGTATCGCGGTCTCTTTTTACACTGGTGAAGCACTTAAAATTCTTATTACAGTCGTTTTATTCTCTGTTGCTTACATGTATATGCAGGTGGAACTTGTTCCCCTGAAACTAACCTATTTGCTGGCTCTAGGTATTAATATCTGTGCGCCAGTGCTATTCATTAACAACAAAAAATAGGATGAGTTATGGCTGCGCCAGGTGAAGCGCTAACATCGTCCGGATACATTGAACACCACCTAACCAACCTGTCTTTATACAAGCTGGGTTTAGTTGGGTCGGAAACAAGTTTCTGGAACGTACATATCGATAGCCTGTTTTTTTCTTTGTTTACTGGACTGATTTTCCTTTGGGTTTTCCGTTCTGTAGCGAAGAAGGCAACAGCGGGTGTACCAGGCAAGCTACAGTGTTTTGTTGAAATAGTGGTTGAATTTGTCGATACCAACGTCAAAGACACCTTCCATGGACGCAATCCACTAATAGCACCGCTGGCACTGACTATCTTTTGTTGGGTATTGCTAATGAACATCATGGACTTAGTGCCAATTGATTTCTTGCCGTATCCAGCAGAGCATTGGCTAGGTATCCCTTACTTGAAAGTGGTTCCTTCTGCTGATGTGAACATCACCATGGCTATGGCACTAGGTGTATTTGCTCTGATGATTTATTACAGCATCAAAGTGAAAGGCCTAGGCGGTTTTGCGAAAGAATTAGCATTACATCCATTTAACCACTGGACCATGATTCCGTTTAACCTACTAATTGAAGTGGTATCGCTACTAGCTAAACCTCTTTCACTTGGTATGCGTCTATTCGGTAACATGTTCGCAGGTGAGGTTGTATTTATTCTTATCGCAGCGATGCTACCATGGTATTTACAATGGATGGGTTCACTACCGTGGGCTATTTTCCATATTCTTGTAATTCTGATTCAGTCCTTTGTGTTTATGATGTTGACTATCGTTTATCTGTCAATGGCACACGAAGACAGTGATCATTAATATATAGCTTTTATTTGGGCACAATTAGCCAACAACTATAATTGGAGATAGTAATGGAAACTTTACTGAGCTTTTCTGCAATCGCCGTAGGTATCATCGTCGGTCTTGCTTCTCTTGGTACAGCGATTGGTTTCGCACTTCTAGGTGGTAAATTCCTTGAAGGTGCAGCTCGTCAACCAGAAATGGCTCCTATGCTACAAGTTAAGATGTTCATCATCGCGGGTCTACTGGATGCGGTACCAATGATCGGTATCGTTATCGCACTTCTATTTACATTCGCGAACCCATTTGTTGGTCAATTAGGTTAATCACGTTTTGCCAGAGGCAAGCTTTTTTAGGTTTGCCATTGATTAATACTAAGTCCATATAGAGGGGTAGCTGTTGTGAATATGAACGCAACTCTGCTAGGTCAAGCTCTGTCTTTCGCACTATTTGTGTGGTTCTGCATGAAGTATGTATGGCCACCAATCATGCAAGCGATTGAAGAACGTCAGAAGAAAATTGCTGATGGTTTGCAAGCCGCTGAGCGTGCAAAAAAAGACTTAGATCTAGCACAAGCCAACGCTTCCGATTCTTTGAAAGAAGCGAAGCGCACAGCAACAGAGGTCATCGAGCAAGCGAACAAACGCAAAGCTCAAATTCTAGATGAAGCACGTGAGGAAGCTCAGGCAGAGCGCCAGAAAATCCTTGCTCAAGCAGAATCTGAAGTTGAAGCTGAACGTAATCGTGCCCGAGATGAGCTGCGCAAACAAGTTGCAACTCTGGCAATTGCTGGTGCTGAGAAGATTCTTGAGCGTTCTATCGATAAAGATGCGCATAAAGATATTCTCGACAACATTACTGCAAAACTTTAAGTCTGGGGGCGCGAATGTCTAATTTGACTACTATTGCTCGCCCCTACGCTAAAGCAGCTTTTGACTTTGCGGTAGAAAAGCAACAACTAACTCAGTGGAGTGAGATGTTAGCTTTCGCTGCCGAAGTTACAAATAACGAGCAAATACATGAACTGTTAACCAGTTCTGCTTCTGCTGAGAAACTTGCAGAAATTTTTATCGCAATTTGTGGCGAACAGTTTGATGAATTTGGCCAAAACCTAATTAAGGTGATGGCTGAGAATGGCCGTTTAAGAGCTATTCCTGATGTTTTTGAGCAATTCGTTGCTCTTAAGAAAGAGTATGAGAAGAATATCGATGTTGAAGTAATTTCAGCAACCGAACTTTCTGAACAACAACTTTCAGATATCAGTAGCAAACTGGAGCAGCGTCTAGAACGTAAAGTTCAGCTGAATTGCAGTGTAGATGAGACCTTACTTGGTGGGGTCGTAATTCGAGCCGGAGATCTTGTCATCGATAACTCAGCGCGTGGTCGTTTGAACCGCCTGAGCGATGCCTTGCAATCTTGATGGGGATTGGAGCATGCAACTTAATTCCACGGAAATTAGCGATCTAATTAAACAACGTATTGAATCTTTCAACGTTGTTAGTGAAGCTCGCAATGAAGGTACTATCGTATCGGTAAGCGATGGTATTATCCGTATTCATGGCCTTGCGGACGTGATGCAGGGTGAAATGATTGAATTACCGGGTGGCCGTTATGCACTAGCACTTAACCTTGAGCGTGACTCAGTAGGTGCGGTTGTAATGGGACCTTATGCTGACCTTAAGGAAGGCATGAAAGTTACAGGTACTGGTCGTATTCTTGAAGTACCAGTTGGTCCAGAACTTCTAGGTCGCGTAGTGAACACACTAGGTGAACCTATTGATGGTAAAGGTCCTATCGAAGCAAAACTAACTTCGCCTGTAGAAGTGATTGCACCGGGTGTAATCGACCGTAAATCGGTAGATCAACCTGTACAAACTGGTTATAAGTCAGTTGACGCAATGATCCCAATCGGTCGTGGTCAGCGTGAACTTATCATCGGTGACCGTCAGACTGGTAAAACAGCAATGGCGATCGATGCAATCATTAACCAGAAAAACTCTGGTATTTTCTCAATCTACGTAGCAATCGGTCAGAAAGCATCGACTATCGCTAACGTAGTACGCAAACTAGAAGAGCATGGCGCACTAGCGAACACTATTGTTGTTGTAGCATCTGCTTCTGAATCTGCAGCGCTACAATACCTAGCGCCTTACGCAGGTTGTGCGATGGGTGAATACTTCCGTGATCGCGGTGAAGATGCACTAATTGTTTATGATGATCTATCTAAACAAGCAGTTGCTTACCGTCAGATCTCTCTACTACTAAAACGCCCACCAGGCCGTGAAGCTTTCCCAGGTGACGTATTCTACCTCCACTCTCGTCTACTAGAGCGTGCTGCTCGTGTAAACGAAGTGTATGTAGAACGTTTCACTAATGGTGAAGTGAAAGGTAAGACAGGTTCTTTGACTGCTCTACCTATCATCGAAACACAAGCTGGTGACGTTTCAGCATTCGTACCGACAAACGTAATCTCGATTACCGACGGTCAGATCTTCCTACAAACTGAGCTATTCAATGCGGGTGTTCGCCCAGCTGTTGACCCAGGTATCTCAGTATCTCGTGTAGGTGGTGCTGCGCAGACGAAAATCATCAAGAAACTATCAGGTGGTATCCGTACAGCACTAGCTGCATACCGCGAACTAGCGGCTTTCGCTCAGTTCTCTTCTGATCTTGATGAAGCGACTAAGCGTCAGTTAGACCACGGTCAAAAAGTTACTGAGCTAATGAAGCAGAAACAATATGCTCCAATGTCAGTATTTGACCAAGCACTAACTATCTATGCTGCAGAGCGTGGTTACCTAAATGATGTAGAACTGTCAAAAGTTCTAGATTTTGAGGCGGCTCTACTATCGTATGCTCGCGCTCAGTACGCAGATTTTGCAGCTGAGATCGACAAGACGGGTGCTTACAACGATGAGATCGAAGCTCAGTTGAAGAAACTGACCGACGATTTTAAAGCAACCCAAACTTGGTAATAAGTCGGTGGCAGATTCTGCCACCAACTAATGGAGAGTAACGATGGCCGGCGCAAAAGAGATACGTAATAAAATCGGTAGTGTTAAAAGCACTCAGAAAATTACGAAAGCGATGGAAATGGTAGCAGCTTCAAAAATGCGTCGCTCTCAAGACGCAATGGAAGCTTCTCGTCCATACGCTGAAACAATGCGTAAAGTGATCGGTCATGTGGCTAACGCAAACCTAGAGTACCGTCATCCGTACCTAGCAGAGCGTGAAGCTAAACGTGTTGGTTATATCATCGTTTCTACAGATCGTGGCTTGTGTGGCGGCTTGAACATTAACGTGTTCAAAAAAGCTGTAACTGATATGCAAGCTTGGAAAGCAAAAGGTGCTGATATTGAGCTAGCGGTAATTGGCTCAAAAGCAACGGCTTTCTTTAACAACAGTGGCGCAAAAGTCGTCGCTCAGGTTTCTGGTCTAGGTGATGCACCTAGCTTGGAAGACCTGATCGGTTCTGTTGGCGTAATGTTGAAAAAATACGATGAAGGTGAATTGGACCGCTTATATGTCGTTTACAACGAGTTTGTAAACACTATGGTTCAGCAACCAACGATCGATCAATTGCTACCTTTGCCTAAATCGGAAAGCGAAGAGATGCAGCGTCCGCATTCATGGGACTACATCTATGAGCCTGAACCAAAGCCTCTACTGGATACGCTTCTTGTGCGTTACGTAGAATCTCAGGTTTATCAAGGTGTAGTTGAGAACCTTGCTTGTGAGCAAGCGGCTCGAATGATCGCGATGAAGGCTGCAACTGATAACGCAACCAACTTGATTGAAGATTTAGAACTTGTGTACAACAAAGCCCGTCAGGCTGCGATTACACAAGAACTATCAGAAATCGTTTCTGGTGCGGCAGCGGTTTAAGCTTAGGTAAAACAAACAGTTTAGAGGATTAACGATGGCTACAGGTAAGATCGTACAGATCATTGGTGCGGTAGTCGACGTAGAGTTCCCACAGAGCGAAGTACCTAGTGTTTACGATGCTCTGAATGTTGTGGATTCTAAAGAGCGTCTAGTTCTTGAAGTTCAACAACAGCTTGGCGGTGGCGTTATTCGCGCAATCGTTATGGGTAGCTCTGATGGTTTACGTCGCGGTTTGGTAGTTGAAAACACTGGCGCTCCAATCTCAGTACCAGTAGGTACTAAGACACTAGGTCGTATCATGAACGTGCTTGGTGATGCGATTGATGAGCGTGGTGAAATCGGTGCGGAAGAGCTTTACTCTATCCACCGTGCAGCGCCAAGCTACGAAGAGCAATCAAACGAGACAGCTCTTCTAGAAACAGGTGTAAAAGTAATCGACTTGATTTGTCCATTCGCTAAGGGTGGTAAAATCGGTCTATTCGGTGGTGCAGGTGTAGGTAAGACCGTTAACATGATGGAACTTATCAACAACATCGCACTACAACACTCTGGTCTATCAGTATTCGCGGGTGTTGGTGAACGTACTCGTGAAGGTAACGACTTCTACTACGAGATGCAGGAAGCAGGCGTTGTAAACATCGCTGAACCTGAAAAATCAAAAGTAGCAATGGTTTACGGCCAAATGAACGAGCCACCAGGTAACCGTCTACGTGTTGCACTTACTGGCTTGACTATGGCTGAGAAATTCCGTGATGAAGGCCGTGACGTACTGCTGTTTATCGATAACATCTATCGTTACACACTTGCAGGTACTGAGGTTTCAGCACTACTAGGTCGTATGCCTTCTGCAGTAGGTTACCAACCTACGCTTGCTGAAGAAATGGGTGTTCTTCAAGAACGTATCACTTCAACTCGTCAAGGTTCTATTACGTCTGTACAGGCGGTATACGTACCTGCGGATGACTTGACTGACCCATCACCAGCAACAACG
>Ga0194136_1000675_pt1 | contig 17323 bp, 14 predicted proteins | sample TARM_MetaG_T3A_1_FD_134023 | JGI IMG/M metagenome (GOLD analysis project Ga0194136, IMG submission 134023) | Freshwater microbial communities from Pennsylvania, USA, analyzing microbe dynamics in response to fracking - TARM_MetaG_T3A_14 (version 2) | ecosystem: Environmental > Aquatic >...
AGCGTTATTGCCAATCAACAAATTAACATATGTCGGACAATTAACATGTCAAAAGGCACCCCTCGCCCGAAGCCGATTCATCTCATGACTGAAGTCACGAGTGTTCTCGGCTAATCTATAAAACTTTAGGAATATTACACTGAATTATCAGCGGTTTTTTATTTTTCCACAAAGAACTTCTTCTTTCTACTGCCAATGGAAAAAGAGATCGCTATAAAAGCGATCTCCTCATGAAGGATGTATGCTACCCTTCTGTTCCTTCTTCTCCCTGGTCCACGGGTGGCGCCACCGGTGGTTCCACAGTTTCTGGCTTAGGCTTGGTGCCTACCAAAACAATTTTGTCCACTTTCTTATAGGTATCTTGTGATAAGAATTCTGTGTTGACGACTTTTCCATCTTTGATGGTTTGTCTGTAGGTTCTAGAAGTATATCCTCTAAAGGGAATGTTGTCGTCTTTTCTCTCGCCCACATACATGGTTGGGTCTTCTTTCTCGATGACCTCAGGCTCTATGACATTGAGAGTTTCACTATACACTTTATAACTATAGCCATTAAGGTCTGCTTTATGTCCATACATAGCCACTGTCAGGTTGTTGTTTTCTCCATAAGCAAAGACATACACAGGATTGGGATTGTTGTTTTTAAACTTTAGATCTAAATAAGGTGCATACACCACTGCATCCATTCCTGGGCTCATGTAAGATACCGCCATGGAGTGATTGCTTCTTTGAACGATGCCTAAATTCCCGTGGAGTACTGCTTGGTACAAGGTACTGGATACTTGGCATATACCACCACCTAGACCTTCTTCAATCCGATCTCCAATATAAATGCCTGCATTCCTAAATCCAGTGGATAAAGAAATGGTCCCAATTTCTTCATTGTAGCTAAAGGTCTCCCCTGGCATGACCACGGTTCCGTTGATAAGATTCGCCGCATGGCTTACATTCCACTTTCTACCCTCTGCTGAAGTAGAATAATTCGTGGTGAAGCTAGAGAGCCTCCCATCGATTTTTCTTAAAGCATCGGCGGTAATTTTAGGTTCAGAGAGCACCAAAGTACCTTGGACGGGCTTCTCCACCTCAAGGGCTTCAATGGTCTTTTTAAGCTCTTGGAGCAAGGCTTCTTCATCCACCACCATGCCAGTTTGATGCTCTGTCACCGTAAAAGTCTCTCCACTTTTTTGAATGGTGGCATCTTTTGCCGGCATGTTGTGCTCCTCTGCCACGGTCTTAATGAAGGCTAAGACACGCTCTTCATTATAAAGAAATGGCGTCTCTAAATACTCTTCTTCCACCGCATAGATTCTGGAGAGTTTTTCTTCTGTGGTCAGGTTCTTGCCGATGGACAGAGCCAAATCAGCCAAGGACTCCACGTCCATGGACATCTCAAGCTCCGCTAAGGAAATATTATGAATTTTGCCTTCAACCTCCACTCGAAAAGACTGGCTACTCATGGTGGTGAGTACATGGTCTTTTAATACGGCTAAAACTTCTTCTCTATGAAGCCCTGACAAGTCTTCCCCTAGGATGGTTACCCCTGGATAGACGCGTTCCTCCCAAGATGCCACAAACTTTTCATTTTGAATTGTTTTTAATTTTTTAGCCTCTTCCACAGCTACGCTATGGATTCCTGCCGCTCTTTCCATCTCTTTTTCCAAAGCATACCCTCTATAAGCGAGAGATCCTGCCCCTGTGAGGGTTACAACCAATAGTGCTGCAATAATCACTTTTCTCTTCATATATTGTACGGTATAAATACCTTCCTCCTTCATTGTCTACTGTCTTTGGGTTTCTAGTAATTTCATTTTACCATACTTCACAAAAAAAACTTCACAAAAATGTGGCATTTAATTGTTAAATTTATTAACAAGTAAGCAATGCTGATGTCTTTAGCCAATAAACCACTTGGTTACTTTTGCCCTTATTGCACCTCGGGTATACAGAGAAAGCCTTTTCAGGTATGATAAAAGTAACGTTTTTTAGGGAGGTACACTATGTCATTTGAACAAACCGCGAAAGAAACTTTAACCAACTTATTGGCCATCCATAGCCCCACCGGCTATCATCAAGAAGTGATGGCCTATATCAAGGACACCTTAACCCACCTGGAAGTGCCCTACATCCAAACTGTAAAAGGTGCTGTCTTAGCAACGCTCCAAGGAGAAGAGAAAGAAGGACGCCTATTCTCTGCCCATGTGGATACCCTGGGCGCCATGGTGAAATCCATCAAAGGAAAAGGCACTCTAACCTTTACCCTCATTGGTGGATATATGTATAACACCCTGGAATCTGAACACTGCACCATCATGACCGCTTCTGGAAAAACCTACAGCGGCACCATTCAAACCATAAAGCCCTCGGTACATATTGATGGGGGAGAGGCCCGCTCTTTGGAACGAAAACAAGAGACCATGGAAGTGGTCATCGATGAGAGAGTGTTCACCGCTGAAGATGTAAGAGCCCTGGGCATCGAGGTGGGAGATTTCATCTTCCTAGACCCCAAGCTAAAATTTGTAGAAAGTGGCTTCATCAAATCCAGATACTTGGATGACAAAGCCAGTGTCACGGTGCTATTGGAAGCCATAAAAACTTTAAAAGAGCTGCCCTTAAAAAAGACCATCCATTTCTTCATTTCCAACTACGAAGAAGTAGGACACGGTGCCAAAGCTGCCCTTCCTGAAGGCACCACGGAGTTCATCGCTGTGGATATGGGCGCCCCAGGAAACGATCAAAACAGCAGTGAATTTGCCGTGAACATTTGTGCAAAAGACAGCTCTGGTCCCTATGATTATGAGCTGCGCCGCACCTTAGAGCGCATCTGTAAAGAAGAGAACATCCCCTATGCCACAGACATCTATCCCTTCTATGGATCTGATGCTTCTGCGGCTTTAGGCGCAGGCTATGACCTGCGCGCTGCCCTCATTGGCCCAGGGGTCTTTGCTTCCCATGGATATGAGCGCACACACATGGACTCCATGAAAGCCACCTTTGACCTCATCGTCAGTTACGCACAAAAATAACCAGAAAACTGCGTGTAGAGCCCTTGGCAACGAAAAAGAAGGAATCGTCCTCTCTGTGACGATTCCTTCTTTTCTATTGCACTGATAGATCCTTAGGATCTCTTATCACTTCTTAACCGAAGGGAAGCTTCAATAATTTTTTCAAGAAGCCCTTGATAACTTAACCCAATGCCTTTGGCACTTTTGGGAAATAGGGAGGTCTTGGTCATGCCGGGCAATGTGTTGATTTCAAGGATATAAGGTATGCCCTCTCTTACAATGAAATCCACCCTGGCATACACATCGCACTTTAGCACTTTAAAAGTCTTTAGCGCCATCTCTATAAGAACTTGTTTTAACGGTTCTTCATACTCAATGATGACTTCTTCTGCACCACCTTCTTCATACTTGGACTGATAATCAAAGAAACCGCCTTTTAAAGGCTTTATGATTAAAGTGGGCAGCGCTTCTCCATCTAAGATGGGCACGGTGATTTCATCCCCTTGTACGAATTCTTCCACCATCACCTCAGCGTCTACCAGCAATCCTTCTTTTACGCCATGGACCACTTCAGAGAAATTATGACAGATGAAAGTAGCCACAGAAGAGCCTCCTCTATTGGGTTTCACCACCACTGGATATCCTAAAGCTTTCACAGAAGACTCTTCTAAGTCTTCTAAAGATCGGACAATGAACCAATCTGCCGTCAACAGACCTTTGCTTCTTAAGACGCACTTGGTGAGATCCTTATCCATACAGACGGCACTAGACACCATGCCACATCCTGAGTAGGGCACCTCCAACGAATCTAAAATGCTTTGAATGGTCCCATCTTCACCATATTTGCCATGGAGCGCCAATAAAGCAAAATCAATGCCTTGAATCTTCTCATAGATATCCATCTTGCTATCCAGCACAATTTCCACACCTTCATAGCCATTGAAGTTGATATACTTCAAAATCTCTCTCCCAGAGGATAAGGATACTTCTCTTTCTGAAGAGATCCCCCCCATAATCACACCTATTTTCATGTTACCTACTCCTACTCTTCACATAAATTCTAAATCTCATTATTGCACCAAAGAAGCAATCTTTCAAGACACCTTCTCCAGGGCAATGGTTTACATAAGAAAAAGATAGGACTACATGATGCAATCCTATCTATCAGGGTTTTGAATATCTGAGAATTCAATATCCACACGATTGGCAGTCTTCGCGTAGAAATCTTTTTCAGAATCAATTTCTGGTGCATCCAGAAGCACTTCATCCTTTAATACCACCCGAAAGGTAGTCCCCACATGGAGGGTACTTTCCACGAAGCAATCTCCACCCATGAGGTTCATAAGCTTTTTCACAATGGATAGACCGATGCCCGTACCTTCACTATCCCTTATGGTGGACTTATTCACTTGAATAAATCGATCAAAAACAGAATTGATATTCTCTTCAGAGATGCCAATGCCCGTATCCTTCACATCGATGTATACTTTCTTTTTGTCTTCATCCAAGACAAGATTCACAAAAATGCTACCGCCAGCTTTGGTAAACTTTATGGCATTACTTAAGAGGTTTAATAAGACACGTTCCATGGACTGCAGGTCAAAAGCCACCAGATGCTCTTCCACCTCCGTATCAAAAATAATCTTCAACCCTTTTCTCTCTGCATGGTGAAGAATGGACATCACCGTATCTTCTGTAAAGCTCACAATATCATAGTTGTTCATATAGAGCTTATAGAACCCCGAATCCACCTTGGTGATGTCTAAGATGTTGGAGACGATGCGTAAAAGTCGATAAGAATTATGACGAATGAGGCCCGCATACTTTTCACTTTTCTCTACTTCATAATTTGAAATCTCCATCATATCCAGTGCAGATAAAATGACATTGATGGGGGTGCGAAGCTCATGGGACATATTGGCAAAAAACTCATTGAACATTTTTTCATTCTCTGCGGCAATGTATAGTTTTCTAAGGTTCCCCTCATTTTCAATACGCAGCTCATGAAGCTTCACAGAGTTTGTGACGTTCCGTAAAAACACCAACATTTGCCGTTTGTCTTTTTCTACGCTGATGAGTCTGAAATTTGGTTCCACATAGACATCATGCCCTTTCTGGTCCTTCACCTTTAAGGTGTCCAGTTTTAAGATTTCTCCATATTCAATTTTCTCGCCAATATCCTTCAGTTCTTTATAAGTCATGCCCATGAACCTCTGCTCCATGGGATCCTTTAAGAAAGGATTGTTGGGGATGTTCTTAAAATCATTATAAACCATATCATTGGCTTCAATGACCTTCCCCTTGCCAATATCATATAAGAAAATAAAGTCCGGAATCAGATTGAAGAAGCTTCGATATTTATACTCCGACCGTTCTAGAGATTCTTGCATCGCTCGAATCACGGTGATGTCTTTGGCTGTGATACAAAAGATCTCTTCATTATCTTGTTCGATGAACACCACATCCACATCTAAGATAAAGACACTACTTTCTAGTTCTACCTTTAGGGAAGAAGAATAATTCATATTGTACTTGATCACTTCATACTTATCGGTCAAATACTTTGACATACGCGGATCCAGCTGCTTATTGTACTGATTGAAGAAAATCTTATACTTGGAATTGGCGTATAAAATCTCATGTTTCGCATTGACAAACACGGTCATATTTTCATTGTATTCTGCGGATTTAAAAAACATGAAAAGATTCTGCTTCAAAGCTTCTGTTTTGTCCAGCATGGCATCTTTTTCCTTGATGATGGCATAAAAGGCCAAGGATACAAAGATCATAAATCCGCCATAGGTGATGAAATAGAGTAGCACGCCCATGAACTGAAATCTTGTGTCTCCCGTACCTTGGTAGACACTAAATCCTAAGATACTGACAAAATAATGGATACCGGACATATAGATGGATTGACTCATGGCGTTCTTTTTGGTGAAAAAGCCATTGAAGTACCAGGCACCGAAAAGGGGAATCATGGATAGCATGATCAGCTCAAAGACCCATAAATTGGGATCTTCAATGTATAAAGGTTCCTCCATCCAAACATATCTGGTGAGGACAAAGAAGATGATCAAAATCGTGGCCCCAGCCATAAGTGCCTGGATAGAGACGTTCATGATTTTTGTATAAGAAAAAGCTGAGGTCATGAGAAAAGTGAATACAATGATGATGATCAGGTAAAACCCCAGAAAAGTAGCATCCACTCTCCCTTCTATAAGAAGAATCTTCTCCTGCCACTCTATGAGTGCGCCAAAAACCAAGGCCAGAGACAGGAGATAATAGTATTTGTTCTTCATGTAGTGTCCATAGAACATAACCAAGACCGCTGAAAAGATGGCCACCACAATGACCGAGGAGCCAAAGCCCTCTACTACCACATGGGCTCCACCTGAAGTGAGTATATGCCCTAGAAAAAAGAGCAGGGCATAAAAGACTATAAGCGTCATAAGAATCCATAAATTCCTTCCAACTATGCCCCTGCCCGGGGTTCCTTTATTCATGCTCCTCACAACCTTTCTCCCTTGGTTCTTGGCTTTGATTATTTCGGTGTCAGTGTTTTCTTATTCTTCTTATAGTACGCACAAAGATGATTCAATGGACATTGGCCACATTGTGGTGACCTAGCCAGGCAAATTCTTCGACCATGAAAAATCAGCAAATGATGGGTGTCGATCCAAAGGTTCTTGTCAATTCTTCGCATCAGTGCTGCTTCTGTTTTCTCTACGGTATCTTCCTTCACCATCCCTATACGGTTACTCACCCGAAACACATGGGTATCCACCGCAATGGCAGGCACCCCATAGGCATTGGAAAGTACCACATTGGCGGTCTTTCGTCCAACCCCTGGCAAGGCGATGAGCTCTTCCATGGTATCAGGGACTTCACCCCCATGACGCTCCACAAGGAGTGGAAAGAGATTCATGAGATTTTTCCCCTTAGATTTATATAACCCGATGACTTTAATATACTGTTCTAGCTCTTCCATGGTGAGGGTTAGGAAATCTTCTATGGTTTCATACGTTTTGAACAGCTCAGCGGTCACTTCATTGACTTTTTTATCCGTGGCCTGTGCTGAGAGGATGGTGGCCACCAGAAGCTGCAATGGATTCTCATGATTGAGCTCACACTTGGCATCTGGATGTGTTTTGTAAAGAATCTCCACCACTTCTTTATTTTTTTTATTCATGATACACGCCTTGATATTCCTTAGGTAACTGCTTGGCAATTTGACGCATGATGAAATACATGGTCTCTTCGTCATAGGTTTCCTTGGATATCTCTTTGTCTTTTTCCGGCAGGGTAAAAGGTTTGCCCACTTGAATGTTGATGACGCCTTTATGGAGTTTTTCCCCCGTCATATTCCCATCTTTATTAATGGGTAAGACTTTTTCTGAGCCTGTCATGGCCAGGGGTACAATACGCACCTTGGTCATTCTGGCAATGAGTAAGATGCCACGCTTCCCTTCAATCATGGATCCCACTCTAGATCTTGTTCCTTCTGGAAAAATCATTACATTGTGCCCTGTGCGTAGCAGCTGTATGATTTGTTTCATGGCTGCCTTGTCTGGCGAATTGGGTTTGATGTTGATGCTCTTAAACACCTTTTTGAAAAGACCCGTAAAAGGATCACTGGTGAGCTTTTGCCCCGCCACAAAAGTCAAGTCATACTCTGGCAAAGCCGTATGGACAGCTGGTCCATCAATGTTGCTTAAATGATTGCATATAAAGAGCACCGCTTCATCGGTCTTTGGGAGATTCTCCCTACCATGGACCTCCACCTGTGCGATTTTCGTAAAAATATACTTCAAGCCTTTTTTTGCCGCAAATCTTTGCACTCCATCTGGTGATTTGGCCAAAACCTTTAATATAAACTTTCTCAATTTATCGTACCCCTTTTCTTTTTCTCTCTTTATTATAAGTTGAAAATATTCTCTAGTCTATGATAATACCTAGCTAAGTATTCCGTAGAGATCCATGCCTTTTCAGGCCTTTCTCCCCGCCTCATGAGTTCTATGAGGGCATTTCGCTGAAGAAGCTTCTTCCCTCGCCATCCAGAAGAAGTTTCTTTATATGGCAAAAATCCAGCATTGGTTAAGGAAGCCAGAGCTTTTAAATCTGGATATTTCATAAACCCTTTGGGCTCAAATGCTTGTATCGTTGAAGTTGCTACCCCTTTATTTAAGGGGCAAGCGCGTTGACAAGTATCACAGCCAAAAAGTCGTCCTTTGAAGAGTAACAGCTCCTCATCGGTGACTTCCTTACTTTGGGTGATGTAAGACATGCATTTTTTTGTTTGGGTAAACTCTGTACCTAAAATACTCGTTGGACAAGCCTTGATGCAATTGGAGCAGCTGCCACAAATTTCATGGCTTTCTAGATGATCATAGCCCCGTTCCCTAGTTTCCATGGGACAATCCGTGAGGATTTCTCCCAAAAATACATAACTCCCATAGTTCTTGGTGATGAGCATATGGTTTCTTCCAATGTCTCCCACAAAACTTGCTTGGGCAATATAACGCTCTGGTAGCCCATTGTTGTCTGCATAGACCTTGGCTTCGTAGCCTTGCTCTCGAAGAATTTCGGCCACCTCTTCTAAATAGCGTTTCACCACCACATGATAATCCTGTCCTAAGGTATAAAGAGAAAAATAGCCTTTTGAATGAATATAAGTATCGTATACATAAGGAAAAGCCACACTAAGGATGGTTTTAGCCCCAGGCATCTCGCCTAAGAAGGCCACTTTCTTTTCCACATCCGTTTCTTCAAAGGAGGTCATAAGATCTCGCTCTTTTCTCTTGCTAAAGTAGTCATAGGAAGCCTTCTTGAGATTTTCTGCTTTCATAAACCCAAAGGTATTTAACCCTAAGTCATAAAGCTTTTCTTCAATCTTTTTCTTCAACCCTTCATTCATTTTTCTGCCCTCCTACTACTTATTAACCCTATTATATAGTATCTAGAGGTGAAAGCTAAAACTATTTGCATAAACCAAGGAGAAGTTTCTTGCCTTTGGTTACACCAATTTTCTATCTCTAGTAAGCCTTGGTTCCTTCTACCCTTCCCTATAAAAAAAGATCCCACCAGCTTACACTGTGGAATCTTTTTAAGGTTAAATGTAATTATAATGGAGAAACCGAACCTCGGATTCTTCGTTCTTTTGCTGAAGAATCCTCGCTGGAATGCCCACAGCTGTGGCGCCTTTAGGTACGCTTTTTAGCACCACAGAGTTTGCCCCAATCTTTGCATCACTGCCTATTTGTATGGGCCCTAGGACCTTTGCCCCTGCTCCAATGAGCACGCGGTCACCAAGATCTGGATGCCTTTTCTCTGCATCACAATCTGTAGCGCCCAAGGTGACCCCATGAAAAATGGTGCAATCATCCCCTATGGTGGTGGTTTCGCCAATGACTACACCCATGCCATGATCGATGAACAGTCTTCTGCCGATCTTTGCACCAGGGTGTATCTCGATGCCTGTGGTCCACCTAGAAAATTGACTGATGAGCCTGGCGAGAAAAAACCATTTCTTTCTATACAGAAAATGCGCCATGCGATAGGCAAAGAGGGCATGGATGGTTGGATATAAAAGCAGCACTTCTAGATAGGATTTGGCTGCCACATCATTTTTTTGTACATTTTTCACATCTTCGTGAAGCCCTCTAAACATGTTCTCACCTCTATATGACTAATCGTATAGCCCCATGGAGATATACTTTTCTCCTCCATCTGGAGCCACCGTGACTACTTTCTTTCCACTACCAAGGTTCTTGGCCACTTGTAAGGCGCCAAAAAGATTGGCCCCAGCGGAAATCCCAATCAAAATCCCTTCTTGCTCCGCAAAGGTTTTTGCCGTGAGAAAAGCCTCTTCTGTGGATACTTTAATGATGCCTTTCACATACTCCCCTTGATAGTTCTTAGGTACAAATCCTGCACCAATGCCTTGAATTTTGTGGGGACCTGGATTTTCTCCTGACAGCACTGCAGAAGTGGTTGGTTCTACCGCAATGATCTCCACATCCTTTTGCGCTTCTTTGGCATATTGTCCAAATCCGCTGATGGTTCCACCGGTACCCACGCCCACCACAAAGGCATGAAGGTCTGGTACATCCTGGAAAATTTCCTTGGCTGTGGTGTGAAAGTGCTTCAACGGATTGGCTTCATTCATGAACTGCTGTGGAATAAATCCAGCAGCCCCAATTTCTTCTTTGATCTCTTCCGCTCTTTTGATGGCCCCTTTCATTCCTGTAGCCGCATCGGTCAAAATCAGCTCTGCACCGTAGGCTTTGATGATGGCTCTTCGTTCTTGACTCATGGACTCTGGCATCACGATGATGACTCTATAGCCTTTCACCCGGCCTAGCATAGCCAAGGCAATGCCTGTATTTCCACTGGTAGGCTCGATGATCACAGAGCCTTCCTTTAACAATCCCTTCTTTTCCGCATCTTCTAACATCCCTAAAGCAGCACGATCTTTTGTGCTTCCTGCTGGATTCATTTTCTCAAGTTTAATGTATACATCCCCACGGTTTTCCGCATCAAAGCCATTTACTTTCAATAACGGTGTCCCGCCAACCATCTCCACTGCATTATTATAAATCAATTTTATCTACCTCACTTTTATTTCCCAGTGATTTACTAGGAATTATGTTGCAAATATTACATCAAGCACAATCTTTTGTCAATAAAAGATTGTACCGCCTAGAGAAACAACTGTATCTCTCTTGGTAGTCATCGCTAAAAAAACATCCTCATAACCATGCACGAGGATGTCTTCTCAACACTTTTCTCTTACAGATGCGCCTCATTCACCCCGAGCACTTCAATACCTTGGGGAATACACCGGATGTGTAATGGGAAGTCAGGGCCACGTTCTCCATCGATGTCACTGACAATGAGCTCGTCTGTGGTTTCAATGGTGATTTCCTTGGTTTGGAAATAATAAAGACCCACAGGATCATCTAGATGATCCCCTCTTAAAAGCTTCCCAAGAAGGGGCACAATTTCTTTTAAACTGGCTTTAATAAAAATCACATCCAGCAGCCCATCATTGGCTTTGGACTTATAGGCCAAATCTAGATTTCCTGCGGTGCGTCCATTAAACACCAATAAGGCATACATGTCTCCTTCAAAGGATTTCTCCTCTGAGCTAATCTTCACCGGGATTTTTCGAAAGGTGGGAATCTGTTCGATGCCTTTAATATAGTACGCCAGTTTGCCAATGGCATTTTTCAGCTCCCCATGGGTTTTTTGAGAGACATCTGTCAATAGTCCTGTACTGGCTACATTAATAAAATACTTCTCGTTGATTTTCCCAAGATCCATCTTCATGGCTGGCAAGGTAAACATCATCTCTAATGCTTTAGAGATGTCCTTGGGCATGCCAATGTATTTGGCATAATCGTTGGCGGTACCCATGGGCAAGATGCCAATGGGCAGATGCACATCATGGTTCATCATATAATTGATGAGAATGTCCACGGACCCATCTCCTCCTGCAATGAGGATATGGTGATACCCCTCCTTGATGTCCCTCAAAGCCTCTTCCATGGTCAAATGATCATCCATTCTTGCGGCCACCACGGTATACCCATACTTCTGGTGCATCTCGATCACTTCATCTAATTTGTCAATGATGTAATTATCCCCTGCATTAGGGTTGTAAATGAACTTTACCTTTTTCATGGATTTCCTCCAAATACTATTCTCTAGCTTTATTATACCTCATTACTGTACTTATGTTTGTAACGAAGCCATGAACGACTACAGTTTCACCATAGCCTCAAAGACTAAAAAACAGCTGAAAACCCTATGGCCCATGGATGTCTTTCTCTCTCACCTAGGATTTTTTGGAAATAATCTTTGGCCTATATCCGTTCTTCGTTTATAATGGAAGTATTCATGAAATTTTTAACGAAAGGAGAAGGATAATTCCACCGTATTATCCTATTACATTATGCAAAGAGGATTTATTCCAAACATCTTAACTTTTATCAACCTATCCCTGGGCATATTGTCCATCATCGCTACGGCCCAAGGGGATTATCTAAACTCCGGCCTCTTCATATTGGGTGCAGGCCTTGTGGACCGCTATGATGGGCGTATTGCTAGGCTTCTTCATGCAGAAAGCCCCTTGGGCAAAGAACTAGACTCCTTGTCAGATCTTGTGTCCTTTGGTGTTGCGCCATCCATCCAAGCTTATTTTATGTTTGAACTGCTGGATTACAGCTTTTTAGGGCTTCTGCCCATCTTCATCTTTCCTGTGGCAGGTGCATACAGACTGGCCAGATATAACAGCCAACACTTTGATGGCGTCTTCATGGGCGTACCCATCACCATTGCTGGATGCGTTTTAGCTTTGTTTATGCTCCTTCTTCGAAACAATCTGAATTTGAGGTTCCTATTGATTCTCATGATGTTTGCCCTGGCCTATCTTATGGTCAGCACCATTAAATTACAAAAGAGATAAGCCCTTTCCTGGGCCTCTCCAAAGGACAAAGCCTTCCATCTAGACTCCTACATCAAAAGGGTCTTCCTGGAAGGCTTTTTTCATTTTGGCATCTCTATACGTAGAACATCTAAAAAAGGAGTTCTCTCTTTTTACCTATTACGCACTCTGTGAGGACACACCATAATCAGATTGGGGCTCTTTTCTCTTCGTCCTCTCCACATTCACCTCTTTCTCATAAGTCATGGTAAGGCCTGTGATGCCATAGAATAAGGAAAAGAGAGGGGTAATGAAGGCGAGGAACGTATAGGGAAGCTATTTTGATACCGGAACCCCTAAGGTTTGTGCAGTATAGAGCCCTGCGCCGGTCCAAGGGATCAGTGCCCCTGCTTGAGTAGCTGTATCCTCTAAAATTCTTGATAGCTTTTCAGGTTTTAGATGCATACGCAAAAAAATGGGTTTCATCAACGTCCCCGTCATCACCGTAGAAAAGTAGATGGCACCACCTATGGCTAAAGTGAAGTAACTCACTAGAAGCGTCACAAATACCAAGGATCCTGTATGGGTTATTTTGTGTGCCATGGATCCCAGGAGCACCTCTAAAACCTTGGCATCCGAAAGCATCCCTCCAAGGCCTAGGGCAAACAAAAAGAGCGCAATGAGGGGCAGCATACTGGTGATGCCTCCTCTTTGCAAGAGCTCATTCACCGTCTGTATTCCTGCATCAGCACTATAGCCACTATAGAAGATTGTGAGCATCCTCTGGGGACTTACCCCTTGATAAAAGATGCCCAGGAGCCCACCAAACACTGCTGAAATTACAATGGCAGGAAGCGCAGGTTTCTTCATCATCATCAATCCAATGAGTAGGAGAATCGGCAAAAGAGCCACATAGCCCAGCCGAAAGTTCCCTTCTAGGTACTGGGTCATTTCCACCACACTGGCAGCCTCAATGGATTCGCCTTGGTAAGAAAACCCTATGAAGGTGAAGAGAATGGCCGTGATACTGTATGCAGGCACCGTGGTCCAGAGCATATGTTTGATGTGGGCAAACAAGGTGCCCCCCGTCACCGCTGGGGCAAGATTTGTGGTATCTGATAAAGGAGACATTTTATCTCCAAAATACGCACCAGAAATCACCGCTCCCGCAGTGATTCCAGCCGGAACACCTAGGGTTTCCCCCACCCCCATCATGGCTATTCCTGCTGTACCAATGGCACCCCAAGAAGTTCCTGTGGTTAAGGCTACAATGGAGGTGAACCCTAGGGCAGACACTAAAAAGAACTTTGGACTGATGATCTCAATCCCATAGTAGATCAGTGTAGGTACTGTCCCTGAAGCCATCCAAGCCCCAATGAGCATCCCAACCCCCAGAAGGATGAGCCCTGCCTGAAGCGCTTTCCCCATGGAACGAAACATGGAGGCTTCCACTTCTTTATAGCTATAACCAAGGCCCATCATAAAGGGAATCAGTAAAAAGATCCCCAAAAACATCAACAGCTGGATGGGGGCATCAAAAGCCATAATCCCCACGGATATGAGTAGGATGATGGAGATGAGCATGGTGAGCGCATAGGGCAAACTGGGTTTTTTGATCATTCTTTTTGTGGTTTTCAAAACAAACACTCCTCTTTTCTTTTGTGTACAATCCGTCAAAAGACTTTTTAGACAATGAAAAACGCTTTGGCTTTCGGCAAAGTTGCTATAATAATGACATATAATATATATTATATATGATCTCCTTGTCCTTGTAAAAAAGGCTCTCCAGTGATGAGGCGCCCTCTGGTAGCTTCTTCCTTCCTGAGACATAGACACCTCTCTCGTCTATAGATATGAGCCATCATGGTCTACATTCCTCGGATTATTGTCACACCCACGACCAAAAGAAAAGATTTCCTAAAAACCCACGAAGAACTGACCTTGAAAAATCTCTTGATAAAACATTGACAAGTATATCGTAATAATGTAATATATCAATGTATGAAAGGAGATGCTTATGAATAGAGATTATGAACAGTTTCAGCAAACAGCCGAGCTTCTAAAAGCCTTGGGACACCCGGTACGTCTTTGTATTCTAAAAGGACTACTGGACACAGGTGGCTGTAATGTCACCCACATGACCCACTGCTTGGCGCTGCCCCAATCCACCATCTCCCAACATCTGCAAAAACTAAAACAGGCAAAGATCATTGAAGGAGAACGAAAAGGCCTTGAAATCACCTATCGTGTAACCAGTGATTTAGCCAAGCAAATCATGACACTCATGGACCTTTAGGAGGAAAAACATATGACCAAAACACTCATCATCGGTGGCGTTGCTGCAGGAGCATCTGTTGCCGCTAGACTTCGTAGACTAGACGAACACATGGACATCATCCTTTTTGAAAAGGGATCCTATATTTCCTTCGCCAACTGTGGTCTTCCCTACCACATTGGGGAAGTCATCAAAGAAAGAGACCAGCTCATTCTCCAGACCCCTGAAGCCATGAAGGCGCGATTCAACCTAGATGTCCGGATTCATTCAGAAGTGATTAAGGTGGATCCCAAGCATCAGAAAGTCACCGTGGATAGCAAGGATCGAGGACTTTATGAAGAGTCCTTCGATTATCTGGTCATCGCCCCAGGGGCCAAGCCCATGAGGCCACCCATCCATGGTATGGACTCAAAGCTGATCTTCTCTTTAAGAGATTTAAAAGATATGGACCTCCTCAAAGCACAGGCCGATGAACATCCAAAAGGCAGGGCCATCGTTATCGGTGGAGGCTTCATCGGTATTGAAACCGCCGAAAACCTTATAGAACGAGGCCTCACTGTATCCTTAGTGGAAGCTGCACCTCATATCCTCGCACCACTGGACAGTGACATGGCCACCATTGTGGCCCATGAGTTGGTGGACCATGGACTAGACCTTCATGAAGGGGATGCGGTTTGTGCTTTCACCGAAGTGCACGATAAAATCCAAGTGGAGCTTGCCAGCGGAACCCTTTTAAAAGGAGACTTTGTGGTCTCTGCCATGGGTGTTGTCCCTGATACAGCGTTTCTCAAAGATTCTGGCATAGCCCTCACAAAGAGAGGCCACATCAAGACTGACACCTACCTTCGTACCAACTTCCCAAACATCTATGCCGCAGGAGATGCTGCTGAAGTGACGGATTATAGGACCAAGGAACCTTTGGCCCTTCCTTTGGCAGGACCTGCCAATAGACAAGGACGCATCATCGCAGACAATATTTCGGGAAAAGAGGTGCCTTATAGAGGAGCCTTGGGCACCTCCATTTTAAAAATCTTTGATCTCACCGCCGCTTCCACCGGCATCAATGAGCGTAACGCTCGGGCAAAAGGACTCTCTCCAAAAGCCATCTACATCCATCCCAACAATCATGCTGGATACTATCCTGGGGCTACCCAGATGACCATCAAAGTTCTCTTTGATGAGCATCGAAAGGTCCTAGGTGCTCAAGTACTCGGCTATGATGGTGTAGACAAGTTCATCGACGTCATCGCCACGGTGATGAAATTCGGTGGCACCATCGATGATTTAAAGGAGTTGGAACTGGCTTATGCACCACCATACTCCAGCGGGAAATCCCCCGTGAACATGGCAGGGTTTGTGGCGGAAAACACGCTAGATGGCTTGGTGGATCATGTGACCTATGAAGACTTCGAAAAAAACTTTGATCCAGAAACCATGATGCTCCTGGATCTACGAGACCACGTGGAAGTAGAAAACGGCAGCCTCCAAGGCCATCGACATATCCCCTTAAATGACCTACGGAACAATCTAGACACCTTAGACAAAGAAAAGCTCATCTACCTCTACTGCCAAGTGGGCCTTCGAGGCTACTTGGGTGCAAGAATCCTCAATCAACACGGCTTTCAGACCAAAAACATCACCGGAGGCTACAAACTCTACAAAGCGGTGCAGCCCCTGAAAAAAAAGGAGACCCCAATGAGTGAACCAAAACCCCTAGAAGAGGTTGCCACCGGCAACATCATTGCCTTAGATGCCACAGGTCTTTGCTGTCCAGGACCCCTCATGCGTGTGAAAAGCACCATGGATCAAATGGCCCCAGGAGATCAAGTGGACATCACGGCCTCAGATATGGGCTTTTATGAAGACATCAAAGCTTGGGCTCGTCGTACGGGCAACGAGCTCCTAAGTGTACATAAAGAAAAAGGACTCATCAAAGCCTCCCTTCGCAAGGGGCTTCAAAGTGTAGCCGACAACCTACCCACCGCGTGCACCAACGGCAAAAACGGCAAGGAAGATCATATGACCATGGTGGTCTTTTCAGGAGACCTGGATAAAGCCATCGCCTCCTTCATCATCGCCAACGGCGCAGCCTCCATGAACAAAAAAGTCACTCTCTTTTTCACCTTCTGGGGCATGAACATTCTAAGAAAAGACACCCATGTACCGGTGAAAAAGAACTTCATTGAAAAGATGTTTGGCTTCATGATGCCCAAGGGTTCTAAAAAGCTTGGCCTCTCCAACATGAACATGGGCGGTGTGGGGCCAAAGATGATTCGTGGCCTCATGAAGAAAAAGAATGTCCAATCTTTAGAAGAGCTTATTCAAGCTGCCATGGACAGTGGTGTTGAAATCGTCGCTTGTCAAATGAGCATGGATCTTCTTGGCCTTCGCCATGAAGAGCTCTTAGATGGCGTAAAGCTTGGTGGCGTAGGCTATATGCTGGCAGAGTCTGACGACTCCAATGCCACCTTGTTCATCTAGATAAAACCCTCAACTCGTGAAGCTCCCACGAACCTAAAGGTTCGGGGCTTCTAGCAATAGAAGTCGCTTTACCAGACTAAGTATTTGGAAATATATACTACGATAATTAAGTCATAACACCTTTGGTTGACGCATCAGA
>Ga0194136_1000676_pt1 | contig 17321 bp, 35 predicted proteins | sample TARM_MetaG_T3A_1_FD_134023 | JGI IMG/M metagenome (GOLD analysis project Ga0194136, IMG submission 134023) | Freshwater microbial communities from Pennsylvania, USA, analyzing microbe dynamics in response to fracking - TARM_MetaG_T3A_14 (version 2) | ecosystem: Environmental > Aquatic >...
ATGAGGTCTTTGGTGGGTGCGGGTGCTGGCTGTGCGCAGCAACTGCCTTGCAGCTTGCCCTGAAAGTGCTGGCTGGCCTTGCCCCAGTCATGCACATAACCACTCAGCCGTGCCACCAGCGCGGCATGGCGCAAAAACAAGGGGAATTCCTTCTTTCTGGTCTGTGTGGCCACCGCAAAGCGCCCATGCGGGTCGTAGGATTTGCGGCTCCCCACCACCCATACCGGACGCAGGCCCAAAACCGCATCGCTGCGGTAGCAGGCCACCGAGGTCTGGCGGCTGGCCCCTCGGCGCAGTGCGCCGCGCACCTCGTCGAGTGCTTGTTCGGTGATGAGTGTGGCCCAGGCCCGCTCGCCTATGCGGGTGGCGTAGCGGTCCAGCAGCGCCCGAGTGCGCGGCAGCGCCTTGAGTTCGCAGTTGGAGACAAAAACGACGTGCATGGAGTCAATCGGCTGGCAGTGCGGCAGCGAACGCGCCACTCACTTGGCTATCCCCAGAAAAATCGCCAGGCAGCGCTCAACCTCGATGAGGGTGTCGGGGTCGATGCGGCCAAAGGCCGGCCCCACGCGCTCGCGCTTGACCGTCATGGCTTTGTCAACCATGACTTGCGAGGGCTTTTGCAAACCGTTGGCCGCGTTGGGCTGCAACGGCACCCGCAGCCTGGGGGCATCGAGCAAGCTGCTGCTCACCGGCAACAGCGTCAGGCTCAAAAGATCGACGAACGCATCGGCTTGGATCACCAAAGCGGGCCGAGGCTTGCCAAAATCACCCTGCATGGCGATGGTCACCAAGTCGCCACGCTTCATGCCGTCCAGCCGTCCACATCGGCCAGTGCGTCGTCCATCAGCCGCTGCATCTGCGCGTCGGCCCGATCCGCCGTGGCAACCAGTTTGCACTGACGCTGGCATTCCTGCGCAAAGCCAGGCGCGCGCGTGTTGGGCACCCAGATTTGCACCGGACGCAGACCGGCCCTGCGCAAGCCTTCGCGGTATTTTTGCACGCGCTCATTGAGGGTTTGGGGCATCGCTAAACCTCGTGATCTGGATGAGACAAAGTGTAGCATGTAACACAATTTGAGGCCATCGCGGTGCAGCAGGCAACTACTCCAGTTCGTCGATGCGGCTGAGCACCGGCCAGACCACATGGGCCGATGGCGGGGCGCGCCCGTAGTCGCGCTTGAACTCGTAGAGCGAGTAAGCGGGCCAGCGCATCGTGCCGTCGGGCGCGATGTCGAGTCCGTTTTTGATCACGGCTTCTTGCTCGGGGGTGAGTTCATCGTTCAGATGCACGCGCAAGCGGCGCATGGTTTGCACCAGCAAGCGGCGCTTGAACCCCTTGGGAGCATCGCGCTCGTGCAGGGGCTGGGCGTCGAGTATGCGCGAGAGCAGGAACACCTTGATGGGAGGGGCTTGCGCGCCCGCTGTGGTGCCGACTGGGCCACGTGCGGGGGTGGTTGCGGCCTCATCCATATCTTGGGCGTGCAAGCGCCAGTGCAAGCCCGTGTATTCCAGCGCGCTGGGCCAGAGCCTGCGCCAGCGCGGCTGCTCGTCTTTGCGCAAGCCCACGTAGAGCACGCGCACCGGCTGCTCGCGCAGGGCTGCATGCAGCAGCATTTGCGTAGCAGCCGGCGTCATGGCGCGCGAGGGCAGGGGCTGCGGACGCAAGATGCCTACGCCGTCGTCGTCGAACACGCCGCTCATCTGTGGCGACGCACCGCTGGCGAGCAAGTCGAGCACGACTTGCGCCTGGGCTGGTTTGGGTGTCATGGCGGACTGCACCGGCCGCACACCCATGCGCTTTTCCCAGTGCAGGTGCGCGGGCCAACGGCGCACCGCCGCCGCCATGATGGCCGAGGTTTTGGCGGGCGACTTGTGCGTGGCAAAGGCGCGCTCGATGTCTGCGCGCAGGCATGCGCCCAAGGTCCAGGCGCGGCGCAGCACGAAAAGGGAGTGGGTTTCTGAGGTTTCCACAGCGCAATTTTAAAACAAAACAATAAAAGCCATAACCTCTGCTGTATTTTTGAAAAGAAAAAACACTTGGTTGATTTTCTGGCTGTGGCCACCTAGAATCATTGCAGAATTCCACAACCGCCACCCCAGATTCGGGCCGGACGGCCCCACCAACGCCACGTTAAAGGAGCCCGCATGAGCAACGCAAATGCCGAAACAAGCGACAACGAGACAAGTGGAGGCAGCAAGCCCGCTCTTGTCGCAGCCTATGCCGACTTGCTGCGGCTGTGCAAGGGCGGCCCAAGGCGCACCGTGGCGGTGGACCCTGGCAAGTTGAATGTGGCTCAGGGCGCCAAAGCGTTTTGTGCCGTGTGCGCAGCCAACGCGCCCGAAGTCGATTTGCTGCTCAAGCTCTTTGGGCTGCAGGACTGGTTTGCCGCCAACGCCCCGCACCCGCCTGCGCCGGATTCAGATACAGCCGCCCAAGAATATCTGCGCCGCTGCCTGGAAGCCTTGAATCGGCAAATCGAGCGTTTCTCCGAGGATGAGTTGATGGCCATTGGGCTCGATGCCATGCGCGATGCAGGCACCCACTTCTCTGGCAAGTTGATACACAGCGATGCCCGCGAAGGCAGTCTGTTTGCCTCAGATGAACCCAGTGCCCAGCCCCATCTTTCGAGTCGCAGCCTGTTGCGGGAAGGCATCAGCTTGCCGCTGGATCAGACCAAAAACGACAACAAAGGGGTTTATCAACGGGTGCTCAAAGTTCACGGCAATGACCCGCTGGTGCAGGCTGCGGACCTGTCGCAGCGGGCGCAGTCGGCCATCAAGCAAGGTGTGGGCCTGGCGCTGCGACAGGCCCGCGAACTGCGCCCGGCTTTTGTGGATCACCGCTTGCGCCAGATCCTGCTCCCGTTTGGCGCAGACTACGTAGCCGTGAGCCCTTTGCCTGCAGCCGGTTTCGGGCTGCTGCTGGCCGATGCAGTGCAACGCTATGAGCAAGATGGGGCAGCGGCTACCGAGGGTGCCGAGCAAACCGCTCAGGCGGACAAGGCGGATAAGGCCTCTGCGCGTGTTTTCAGCCGCATCGGGCTGCCCATTGGCGGTGCAAAACCCATCAACGCCACGTTGCATTGGACAAATTCCGGTTTTGCAAACCCGCTGATCTTCAGCGCGCCGCAGCGCAGTGCCGATCTGACTAGGCAGTGGCGCTTCTTGCATCGGCCGTGGTCCGCTTATATCAGCAAAGCAGAACTCGATGGCGTGACCAGGCAGGCCCATGCGCTAGAGGAATCGACATCGGATGCGCTGCGGGAGTCGAGCGCCACTACCGCCACAAGGGTGCAGGCCAGCGGGGCATTGGCCAAATGGGTGCGCCAATGCCATGCACAAGCCACGGGTTTCGCCGAAGACTTGGTTCAAGCCTCATGGGAGCCCGAAGCAGGTGCTGCGAGCTTGGAAGAGCGCGTATTGGAGGCGCGCGGCCAAGACCGGCCCGTGCCGCTGCTCGATCTCTGTTTGATCCGACAAAACTTCGGCGCCGAGTACCGCGCTGCCATGGCGGATCATCTGGTTGAACTGCTGCGCAGAAAAACAGTTGACCCAGCCAGCGGCGGCGGGTTGTTTGCGGCAGGCACGGTAGCGCATCGGCGCGCCCGCGCTGCCATCGAGCAAGTATTGGGAGGTGTGCTGTGACTTATCTCGTGATCGATTTGCAGGTTAGCAAGGCCAGCATGCTGCAAAGCATCGACTTCATCGCCCCGGCACCCGTGTTTGCGGCCGTCATGGCCATGCACGCTCTGGACATGGAGCTTGGCAAGCGCGGGCAGGGACTGGGTGTGCGCGGCGTGGGTTTGGTGCACCGGCACTGCACACCCTGGATCGAGTACCTGGAAAAAAAGGGCGGCTGGCTGGACCCGTCTCTGGTGCACCGACGTGGCGCGTGCCCGTTTGACAGCGGCCAAAAGAAGAACCCCAGCGGTGTGCCACTGCAACCCGATGCACTAACCGATCTGGAGTGGACGCTGTTGCTCGACTGCACGGCAGACTTGGATGTTGCTTTTGCGCGCGACATTGAGCGCCAACTGCTGCGCATGAGGCTGGCAGGCGGCAACATCTTGAGCGCAAAGGTTTGCGTGCCCAAGGATTGGTCTGACGCTTTGAGCGCCTTGGGCGCGGGTTTTTGGATCGACGACGCCAGCGATTTGTTGCGCGATCAGCCTGACCCGTTGATGGCCCTGCTCCAAGCCACGCGCAGCGGTGCCTGGATTGTTCCAGCCAATCTGGGTTATGCGCTGCTGGAGTCGCCGCAAGAACGACGCCCTGGCGCACGCGATGCCAAACCACACGCTTTTGCCGAACACATGATCGGCTTACTGCGCTACACGTCGATGCGCACCGCTCGTGACCGAGAGGGCGGGCTGCTGCCTGATCACTTGTGGCGCTTTGGCTGGGACGGGGATCAGTTCCTCGTCAGTAACCAGGCCGGCCTCGCCCTCAATCCAAGTCCCTCAACCCCACTTTGATTTTTTCAAAGGAGCTTTTCATGTCAAACGCATCTGAAGACGCATCCCAACCCATCCCCGAGCTATTCGTGGCCGACGCCCCTGCCATCACCCCGGAAATCACCCCAGCCGGTAAACAAAGCGGCAAAAAAGGCGACAAAACTGCCAAGCCGGTCTCCACGAACAAACTGCCCGACGTGCTTTCGGTGCAACGCGGCACCATCGTCAGCGACGGGATCCTGTCTAGCCTGGTGCAAAAATCTGATGGCCTTGCGTCTGGGCCTGCGGTGCGAGTCATTCGTCACGGCATACGCGGCATCAACAACAAACTAGATAGCAACGGCGCCGCCAACATCCAGCGCACCGAGAGCGCCAAAACCAGCCCCAGTGCCGTGGGCCTGCGGGTTGAGTTTGCCTACCGCACCATTGACGCCAAGCGGCTGCTGTTTGCTTGCGCAGACCCGGTGTATCGCAAGAAGCTGGAAGGCTTTGTGGATCGCTTTTTTTGCGAAGGCGTGCCCGAATTCGAGGAAGTCTGCCGCCGCTATGCGCGCAACATCCTCAACGGCCGCTGGCTTTGGCGCAACCGCATTTTGGGCGAGGTGTGCGTGACAGCAACCGATGCCACTGGGCGCGCATATTCGGGTGTCGGTAGCCGCCTGCGTGATTTCAATGCCTACACCGATGACGAGAGTTCCCTAGCTGCAAACGTGATCCGCTCCGGCTTGCTCGGCCACAACACACACGTAAAGGTGCAGGGTGATGTGAAATTTGGCTTCCAAGGCGAAATCGAGGTATTTCCATCACAAAACATGGTGACCAGCAAGCCAAAAGGTTTTGCCCGATCCCTGTATAAAGTGGACATGATCGCACGCAAAGACTTGATAGCCGTCATGGGAAGCGCCCGCCAAGATGGCGAGGATGCGGGCGAGTTCGCTGCCGACATGATAGACATGGGCCGAGCCGCACTGCGGGATCAAAAGATTGGCAACGCCATTCGCACGATCGACACTTGGTATCCGGGTTGCCACGATGAGCACCAAGGGATGCCGATTCCCATCGAGCCCAACGGGGCCAGCCTGGAGCACAACTGTCTGTATCGGGACAAAGACAAGTCCAGCGCCAAAGACTTGCTTGTGCACGTCGATGAAATGCAGCCTTCAGACAGTTTCAACACCAAAGCCGCCTATCTCATTGCCCTGCTGGTGCGCGGTGGCGTGTTCTCAGGCGACAAAGACAAAGAAGGCAAGGAGTGATCGCAATGAGCTTTGGCACCTATTTTGATTTGCGGCTGCGCCCCGACCCTGGGGTGCCAGACTGGGATCGACTGGGCCGGATGTTGCGCATCGTGCATGTGGCCGGTGCGCAGTCGGCTACGCCGTTCGCCATTGCTTTTCCGGACTACATGAGTGAGGACAAATTCACGCTGGGCCAGCGGCTGCGCGTCTTCACCCAAGAGGCGCAGGGCGCAGAAGCGCTTTACGACGGCATCGAGCGGGCACCCATGGCGGCCGATTTGGCCGAAGGCTCGCGCATACGCTGTGCGCCGCAGGGTGTGGCGGAGTTTGAGGCTTACCGAATGCACCGCCTGCCCTCAGCGCCCTCCAAGGCGGGTGCCATCGCACCAGAGCTTAAGCGCGAACTGCAAGCGCAAGCCCTTTTGCGCCGACTGGAGCAACAGCAGGTGCTACCCTTTTTGCGCATGCGCAGTTCCACTGGGCACGGCTTTAGGCTGGTGATCGAGCGCATTCGAGTTGCAGCCTCGGATCGGGGTCAGCCCAACGGCTACGGACTGTCGCGCCAAACGCAGATCGTGGCCCTGCCGGTGCTGGATTGAGGTCCGATTGATGAAGCCGGAGCGCAGACCGCAGGCAGTCATGCTGTCCAAACGCGCCAACGTGTTCTACCTCGAACACGTGCGCGTGATGCAGCGCGACAACCGCATCGTTTATCTGACCGAAGGTGCCGATGGGATTGACCAGTTCGTCGCCATACCAGACAAAAACACTGCCTTTATTCTGCTGGGCAAAGGCACATCGATTACCGATGCCGCTGTGCGCAAGCTGGCTGAATCCAATGTGCTGGTGGGGTTTTGCGGCTCTGGCGGCTCCCCGCTTTTTGGCTGCCTGGATCTGGCATTCATGTTGCCGCAAGATGAGTACCGCCCGCCAAGTCATGCGCAGCAGTGGTTTGCCCTATGGAGTGTAGAGACCAATCGACTGGAAATGGGCCGAGCACTGCTGCGCCAACGTGTTCAGTGGGGCCGAGTCATCCTGCCTAAACTCGAAGTCCAGATTAACGATGCGGTATTCAGTGATTTTGAGGCGCGCCTGAGCCGCTGCAACAGCAACACCGATTTGCTAGCCGCAGAGGCGCATTACGCCAAGCAGCTTTACGCTGGCATGGCAAGGCAGTTTGCACTGGATCGCTTTGTGCGCGAGCCCGGTGCGGGCCGCCAGGAAACGCCAGAGCAGCGCGTGAATGCTTTTCTGGATCACGGCAACTATCTGGCCTACGGCTACGCTGCCGTGGCCCTGCACGGAATGGGGGTGCCGTATTTTTTGCCGGTCTTGCATGGCAAAACACGGCGCGGGGCGCTGGTATTCGACATCGCCGACCTGTACAAAGACTGGCTGATCATGCCCGCCGCCTTCAAGGCCGGCACCAGCAAAACCGCCGACAACGTATTTCGCGCCCGAATCATAGAACTGGCACTGGAGCACCACGTGCTCGACAAGGCCATGACCTTCGTTTCTGATCTTCCAGAAAAAGTCATGAAAAATCAATAGGCTGCGCCAGCCCTTCGGCAACGAAGGTTGGTACACAAAAAACAACGCAAGCCTTTGTCGCTCTTTAACATTTTGCTGTAAACTTACGGTTCATCGCCGCGTAGGCGATTGAGAATTGCCCAAGACCAGTAACCGTTAACCTCGGTGGGTTCATCGCCGCGTAGGCGATTGAGAATCACGTAGTAAGTGCGGCTATGGCCGGTATCCCGTTCATCGCCGCGTAGGCGATTGAGAATGTGAAGTTCTCCGACCAGTCCCACGCCGATACGTTCATCGCCGCGTAGGCGATTGAGAATTAACCCAAGCTCATGCAGTGGCCCAAGCCCTTGTTCATCGCCGCGTAGGCGATTGAGAATTACTTCACCGGTGCTTATCGCTGTCTTGAGCGGTTCATCGCCGCGTAGGCGATTGAGAATATGCTTCCGCTTGCCGATTTTGGCGATGTTGAGTTCATCGCCGCGTAGGCGATTGAGAATCAAAATTAATTGTTGTTTTCTCCCTACAAATAGTTCATCGCCGCGTAGGCGATTGAGAATACTATCTGACCCTGTTCCTATACCCAACACGGGTTCATCGCCGCGTAGGCGATTGAGAATCGGCGCGCGGTAGAATTGGATCCGACTAACGCGTTCATCGCCGCGTAGGCGATTGAGAATTTCAAGAGCTCAACCTCACCGACGACAACAGCGTTCATCGCCGCGTAGGCGATTGAGAATACGGGCACGAATACCCGTGGCTGGGCTTTGAAGTTCATCGCCGCGTAGGCGATTGAGAATACTTCACGGCAGGAAGCTCAGTCAGTGCGCTCGTTCATCGCCGCGTAGGCGATTGAGAATTCGTAGAAACTTAGGTCGCGCCAGTTGGTCAGGTTCATCGCCGCGTAGGCGATTGAGAATCGGAAATCAGCGCGATACCGCTGCACAAAGCCGTTCATCGCCGCGTAGGCGATTGAGAATTTGTTGAATCGCGCCTCTGGAAATATCTGCGTGTTCATCGCCGCGTAGGCGATTGAGAATAACAACTACGAAACCGTCAAACAATTGCAATTGTTCATCGCCGCGTAGGCGATTGAGAATTCACTTCCCTGACAGACCCAGCCGCGCCGGGAGTTCATCGCCGCGTAGGCGATTGAGAATACCATGAAACGCAGCGCTGCCGGGATACGCACGTTCATCGCCGCGTAGGCGATTGAGAATTCAATACTCAATCCTGCATTAGTAGTCTGATCGTTCATCGCCGCGTAGGCGATTGAGAATGACGTCGAAATGGAGATCGTAACCAACGGTCGGTTCATCGCCGCGTAGGCGATTGAGAATAATCGAGTTTTTCAGGACTTCCGGTTGATATGGTTCATCGCCGCGTAGGCGATTGAGAATAGGCGGCCGCGTACGTTAAACCCGAACTGTTCGTTCATCGCCGCGTAGGCGATTGAGAATGCTGCGGATTCCGTCAAACATTGTGCTCTCACGTTCATCGCCGCGTAGGCGATTGAGAATGTCTGGTAGTAGTACGCCGCCAGTAAACGCACGTTCATCGCCGCGTAGGCGATTGAGAATATCCGCGCAGCAGCAGCAGAGCAGTACGCATCGTTCATCGCCGCGTAGGCGATTGAGAATAGCCGGATTAGGAAGCCGAACCAGGTGATCTCGTTCATCGCCGCGTAGGCGATTGAGAATTCGCTGACACAAAGATCACCCGGGTTGACTTGGTTCATCGCCGCGTAGGCGATTGAGAATGTGATGATCTCCGCCCCAGTCTACGCGGGCAAGTTCATCGCCGCGTAGGCGATTGAGAATCTACGCAAGCTTCGGGGTCTTGACCCTTCGGGGTTCATCGCCGCGTAGGCGATTGAGAATGCCACCATCCTAGGCCGCATTTCCGCTGGCACGTTCATCGCCGCGTAGGCGATTGAGAATATGGTGGCAAACGATTCGACGTGCCGCACCGCGTTCATCGCCGCGTAGGCGATTGAGAATTTGAGGCGTGGCAGGATCACTGGCAGCAGATCGTTCATCGCCGCGTAGGCGATTGAGAATAGGATACGTTCCGGCTGGCGTTGTCAGGGTGTGTTCATCGCCGCGTAGGCGATTGAGAATGTGTTGTTGATTACGTCCGTGACATTGAAAGCGTTCATCGCCGCGTAGGCGATTGAGAATTAGCTGAAATCACAGGAGTATCAAAAGCGAGCGTTCATCGCCGCGTAGGCGATTGAGAATTTCAGCACCGCAATCACAATGGCCGATCCCGGGTTCATCGCCGCGTAGGCGATTGAGAATACGGCCAGAATCTACAACCCGGTCACGGACACGTTCATCGCCGCGTAGGCGATTGAGAATGCAGTCGCGCCCCCGCCGTCGAGCGCCAGGGTGTTCATCGCCGCGTAGGCGATTGAGAATGTACTCGACGGTCGCAGAGCCTTTACCGGTGCGTTCATCGCCGCGTAGGCGATTGAGAATTATTGATGCATGTATATATGGCGCTACTCCTCGTTCATCGCCGCGTAGGCGATTGAGAATTAAGTGGCGATGCGTGTCAAGCGATTGGATATGTTCATCGCCGCGTAGGCGATTGAGAATTAATTCCAACCTTCGCCGGTCGTCTTGCTGAAGTTCATCGCCGCGTAGGCGATTGAGAATACGAGGTCGGTAGCGTCAGTGGCGGCGGAGAAGTTCATCGCCGCGTAGGCGATTGAGAATCAATGCTTGAATGTCTGGCGGTACAGGTGTTCGTTCATCGCCGCGTAGGCGATTGAGAATCTTAACCGCCGCCGCAACCCTTCGCACCCCGTGTTCATCGCCGCGTAGGCGATTGAGAATATCGGCACGCCGTTGCCGATCTCACCCGACCAGTTCATCGCCGCGTAGGCGATTGAGAATATTTAGGCAAAGCAAAACCAACCAACCAATTAGTTCATCGCCGCGTAGGCGATTGAGAATTGTTGATGAACCCGCCCAAGCTTGCACGCTCGGTTCATCGCCGCGTAGGCGATTGAGAATTCCAGTAGCGCAGCGATGTGGTACTCATCGAGGTTCATCGCCGCGTAGGCGATTGAGAATATGAACTGCTGCGACTACGACTGCACCCAAGGGTTCATCGCCGCGTAGGCGATTGAGAATTGACATTCAAGCACTGGACACCCACCGTCATTGTTCATCGCCGCGTAGGCGATTGAGAATTGATGGCGCAGAGAGGGCACAACAGATGCTGCGTTCATCGCCGCGTAGGCGATTGAGAATTCAAAGCGAGTCCAGGGTGAAGAGAAGTCGCCGTTCATCGCCGCGTAGGCGATTGAGAATGGTTTCAGGATCAACTCTGTCCGTGCCGATGCGTTCATCGCCGCGTAGGCGATTGAGAATGTCGGCGGTGGTCTCAACCGCAAGACCGGCGAGTTCATCGCCGCGTAGGCGATTGAGAATATGCGCGCGGGTAGGGCAGGCCTGCGTCAATGGTTCATCGCCGCGTAGGCGATTGAGAATACCGACGCCGACTTTGCCTACACCGACAAAGCGTTCATCGCCGCGTAGGCGATTGAGAATAACGGACGCCACGGTGACAGTCAGCGGCTTCGGTTCATCGCCGCGTAGGCGATTGAGAATGAAGAGCGCATTTCGACGACCAGCGTGTCGATGTTCATCGCCGCGTAGGCGATTGAGAATGCAAAGAACATTTCTAAAGGTGAAGGCATGATGTTCATCGCCGCGTAGGCGATTGAGAATACTGGTGCCAATCACGCAGACCTTGGCCCTCTGTTCATCGCCGCGTAGGCGATTGAGAATAACCAGGCTGCCTACGTCCGGGGCTCCACCAGGTTCATCGCCGCGTAGGCGATTGAGAATTGTAAAGTCTTGCGAATAAGAAACGGCGATTCGTTCATCGCCGCGTAGGCGATTGAGAATAGTTCAGGTGGTGCCCGAGTTCTTGGCCCACCGTTCATCGCCGCGTAGGCGATTGAGAATCTATAGTGATTGTATCTATTAATTAATAGTGAGGTTCATCGCCGCGTAGGCGATTGAGAATGATAGTTTTGGGCTATTGGCTGTGGTGGCCGAGTTCATCGCCGCGTAGGCGATTGAGAATAACGAATCTCATGCGCGATTGCTGCGATCAAGGTTCATCGCCGCGTAGGCGATTGAGAATTCGATGTGGCCCACCACGCGGACGCCGTTGACGTTCATCGCCGCGTAGGCGATTGAGAATTGCTGCGCATCGCAGCTTGGCTGAGCCAAGGCGTTCATCGCCGCGTAGGCGATTGAGAATATGCGCGCGCCGGTGCTGGTGCGCGTGATGCCGTTCATCGCCGCGTAGGCGATTGAGAATCGGTGCATTCAACGCAGTGCAGGCGTCGCTGAGTTCATCGCCGCGTAGGCGATTGAGAATCAACTTCTGGTACAGCGCGGCCCGCTGGCCCTGTTCATCGCCGCGTAGGCGATTGAGAATTCCGGCCACCACCGGCGCGCCGTTGGCAAAGTGTTCATCGCCGCGTAGGCGATTGAGAATTGGCTGTCTGGCGCCGCGCCAATGGCATCTATGTTCATCGCCGCGTAGGCGATTGAGAATACGACGACCTCAAACAGGCCGTGGACGGCATGGTTCATCGCCGCGTAGGCGATTGAGAATACGAAGCCTTGCCAGAGCTGCCAGCCGTGCGAGTTCATCGCCGCGTAGGCGATTGAGAATAGCCACTGCTCCAAGTGCGCGCCCACCGCGTGGTTCATCGCCGCGTAGGCGATTGAGAATGTGAAGAATTCGAGCAGGATTGGCCGCAGGGCGTTCATCGCCGCGTAGGCGATTGAGAATAGCTACGCCGAAGATTGGGCACTGCTGACCGAGTTCATCGCCGCGTAGGCGATTGAGAATTCGTGCCCGCGCGAAGCCAGCATGTTCATGGGGTTCATCGCCGCGTAGGCGATTGAGAATGTCTGGTAGTAGTACGCCGCCAGAAAACGCCCGTTCATCGCCGCGTAGGCGATTGAGAATCCGGTCACGGACACCCTGACAACGCCAGCCGGGTTCATCGCCGCGTAGGCGATTGAGAATAACAAGGAAACACGGCCGGGTATGTGCAGGAAGTTCATCGCCGCGTAGGCGATTGAGAATCAGCCGCATGTCGTTTTCTGCTGCACGGCGCAGTTCATCGCCGCGTAGGCGATTGAGAATCAGACGGTCGGGTGTTTTGTGTTCCGCACAGCGTTCATCGCCGCGTAGGCGATTGAGAATATCTGGCCGGCTTGCTCGCTGCCTGCGCCAGCGTTCATCGCCGCGTAGGCGATTGAGAATTTGGCGCTGCGCAGGCGCGCTACGGCGTGTACGTTCATCGCCGCGTAGGCGATTGAGAATGTCTGGTAGTAGTACGCCGCCAGTAAACGCCCGTTCATCGCCGCGTAGGCGATTGAGAATTGAACCTGTCGGCAGTCGAGCAGGCGAACAACGTTCATCGCCGCGTAGGCGATTGAGAATAGTAGTGGGGCGTCCGCAGGAGCCGAAAAAAGGTTCATCGCCGCGTAGGCGATTGAGAATTGCTGGTCGTCGGTCAGCAGCAGCGGCCTGGCGTTCATCGCCGCGTAGGCGATTGAGAATTACGATTGCGGCCATTACCGCAGCATCGGCAGGTTCATCGCCGCGTAGGCGATTGAGAATGCTCTGGATCGGCCTCGGGCTCGGGTAGTTGCGTTCATCGCCGCGTAGGCGATTGAGAATTGTTTGGCCAGCATGGATGTCAACTCTTCGTCGTTCATCGCCGCGTAGGCGATTGAGAATAAGGCTAAAATCGCAGCAGAGGCCAAAAAAGCGTTCATCGCCGCGTAGGCGATTGAGAATCCGAGCACCAGCCAACCCGGTGCGCTCGATGGGTTCATCGCCGCGTAGGCGATTGAGAATGCTTCGGGACGCAGAAGGCAAGCAGTTGAGTGGTTCATCGCCGCGTAGGCGATTGAGAATGATAGGGTTGTGCGTGATGAGGTTGAACTCGCGTTCATCGCCGCGTAGGCGATTGAGAATTGTTTGTGCAGCCGGGAATGACCGGACGAGACGTTCATCGCCGCGTAGGCGATTGAGAATATGCCGGGATGATTTTGGCGCGCAGTTCGGGGGTTCATCGCCGCGTAGGCGATTGAGAATGTAGCGCTGCAGCAATGTCCGCTGCTGCCGCCGTTCATCGCCGCGTAGGCGATTGAGAATAACTAGTGACGCGAGCGCAGCCAGCGCCTGATGTTCATCGCCGCGTAGGCGATTGAGAATCATGTCACCCTATGCACTCGACTGGCTTTCACGTTCATCGCCGCGTAGGCGATTGAGAATTGGCTGTTGCCCTGGTGCGCGAGTTCGGCGGGGTTCATCGCCGCGTAGGCGATTGAGAATTAGACCGGCATCCTGCGCCAGTGCCTGCGCCTGTTCATCGCCGCGTAGGCGATTGAGAATTCATGCCATTGTAGACCTTCACTTACTAGGAAGTTCATCGCCGCGTAGGCGATTGAGAATTACAAGGCCCTGAATGTGGCGGTTGTAGTTATGTTCATCGCCGCGTAGGCGATTGAGAATACACTAAAACACCGCGCAGAATTCCAACACTGGTTCATCGCCGCGTAGGCGATTGAGAATACCGGCAAGACCCTGTATCCGGCGCAGATCGAGTTCATCGCCGCGTAGGCGATTGAGAATTGTACGTTTACCTCAAACCGAAGAACAGTTCTGTTCATCGCCGCGTAGGCGATTGAGAATCGCGAGGCGGCGGCGCAGCAAGCGGCACAGCGGGTTCATCGCCGCGTAGGCGATTGAGAATTGGTGGCTGGACCTACAAAGGCCAGTGGGTTGGTTCATCGCCGCGTAGGCGATTGAGAATATGCTCACCTCGGCGGTGATGGGGAAGGCAAAGTTCATCGCCGCGTAGGCGATTGAGAATAACCCCTGCTTAGAATCAACCCGTCACCGACAGTTCATCGCCGCGTAGGCGATTGAGAATGAGGACATGCCGAGAGACAGGGCCAAGAAGGCGTTCATCGCCGCGTAGGCGATTGAGAATCATTTTTTGGGCCAGCTTGCGCAGGCCCCAGAGTTCATCGCCGCGTAGGCGATTGAGAATATCATAGCCAAGGTTATGATGGTATTGGGTGTGTTCATCGCCGCGTAGGCGATTGAGAATTCCCACCTCTCCCCATCATGCCTACTTTCAACGTTCATCGCCGCGTAGGCGATTGAGAATGGCCCTCTTTTATGCCTTTCTCGCCGTTATCGGTTCATCGCCGCGTAGGCGATTGAGAATCTTAGAAATGTACTTTGCAGCGGGCTTATTTAGTTCATCGCCGCGTAGGCGATTGAGAATCTCCGATGATCACACCGCGCTTGATGGCTGCAGTTCATCGCCGCGTAGGCGATTGAGAATCATTGAAAAACCCACCCAAGCTTGCACGCTCGGTTCATCGCCGCGTAGGCGATTGAGAATCAGCTCGCCCTTGCTCGTTCACAAGCTGATGAGTTCATCGCCGCGTAGGCGATTGAGAATGCGTCCCAGAAGTCGCGTCGGTAGATGAACTTGTTCATCGCCGCGTAGGCGATTGAGAATCGTTGGAAAGCCAGCGGATTGGATTCCGGCTCGTTCATCGCCGCGTAGGCGATTGAGAATTTGATCTGCGCCAGTCGGCCCGCCTCGATCACGTTCATCGCCGCGTAGGCGATTGAGAATACCGTGGCGCAGGCCACCTGGCGCGGCATCGTGTTCATCGCCGCGTAGGCGATTGAGAATACGTGGATCACGGGGGCAAAGTGAATCTGTGTGTTCATCGCCGCGTAGGCGATTGAGAATTGCACATGGAAACCTTTCAAGGCCGCAACGGCGTTCATCGCCGCGTAGGCGATTGAGAATCGTGTCGGGAATCTCGGTGTCAGGCACTCGCAGTTCATCGCCGCGTAGGCGATTGAGAATCACCCGCTGGACGTGGTGTGGCTCTGCCAGGCGTTCATCGCCGCGTAGGCGATTGAGAATTCGCCGCTCAAGGCGCTGGCCAGCAAGTGGCTGTTCATCGCCGCGTAGGCGATTGAGAATGTCAGATCGCGGCCAGTGATGGCGTTGAAGGCGTTCATCGCCGCGTAGGCGATTGAGAATCAAGTTACCTTGGGCAATGCAGTGCGCGACGGGTTCATCGCCGCGTAGGCGATTGAGAATACAAACCAGCAGGCGTAAACTGGTTCAGGGTGGTTCATCGCCGCGTAGGCGATTGAGAATACCAGCCAAAAGCGCTCACGGTAGCGGCCAAGGTTCATCGCCGCGTAGGCGATTGAGAATAACGCGGAAACGGCCGCCAATGTGCCGCTGACGTTCATCGCCGCGTAGGCGATTGAGAATACCAGCCTGCGCGCAGCTCGGTTGCCCGCTGAGTTCATCGCCGCGTAGGCGATTGAGAATCACTGGTGGCAGGTGCTGGCGTATTCGGCGGCGTTCATCGCCGCGTAGGCGATTGAGAATGAGAAGGCATCGGACGCCTTCTATGCCAATGAGTTCATCGCCGCGTAGGCGATTGAGAATATCAGCACCGCTGCAAAGCCGTCGGCGGGGCGGTTCATCGCCGCGTAGGCGATTGAGAATAGCTTGATGCTGGTGACCCGACCGACCAGCTTGTTCATCGCCGCGTAGGCGATTGAGAATACACCCTGAACCAGTTTACGCCTGCTGGTTTGGTTCATCGCCGCGTAGGCGATTGAGAATTCAATGCGCGCAAGCTGCGCCACGACCTCCACGTTCATCGCCGCGTAGGCGATTGAGAATCGTTCTGGCGTTAAAGACGTGCGCAGCCCCGTGTTCATCGCCGCGTAGGCGATTGAGAATACTTGGCAGGTCGTCGTAGGCGAAGATGTAGCGTTCATCGCCGCGTAGGCGATTGAGAATGATATCCTCAAGTGGGCCGGGCTCAAATAGAGGTTCATCGCCGCGTAGGCGATTGAGAATACATCGGCAGCCGTCTCACGGTAGTAGGCCGCGTTCATCGCCGCGTAGGCGATTGAGAATTTCGTGCAGCAGCTTGGCGCACATCTCGGGGAGTTCATCGCCGCGTAGGCGATTGAGAATTTGATGCCAAAGGTCTGCATGGCCGCGTACTTGTTCATCGCCGCGTAGGCGATTGAGAATGGCTTGGCATTGAGCAATCTACAGGGCACCAAGTTCATCGCCGCGTAGGCGATTGAGAATACGCAGTGGCGGTGACAAACGCCGAGCAGGCCGTTCATCGCCGCGTAGGCGATTGAGAATACTGAGCACAGACATCGACGGCGCCATCCGCGGTTCATCGCCGCGTAGGCGATTGAGAATATCTGCGGTATCGGCTCCCGCCATAACCGGGGGTTCATCGCCGCGTAGGCGATTGAGAATAATTTCCTGTGACTACATCGACACCGGCGTGCGTTCATCGCCGCGTAGGCGATTGAGAATGGGCGCAATGGTTAGGCGCGGCGAACCGGTGCGTTCATCGCCGCGTAGGCGATTGAGAATCGAATCGCCACCGTGCCGGTGCCGTTGAAGTTGTTCATCGCCGCGTAGGCGATTGAGAATTACTTGGTGGCGCACCATACGGCGCTCCGGGCGTTCATCGCCGCGTAGGCGATTGAGAATGCGATGAAATCGTGGAGCAAATGCGATGAAACGTTCATCGCCGCGTAGGCGATTGAGAATATCGGCACGCTCGCTGCATTGCAGGGCGGTGGGTTCATCGCCGCGTAGGCGATTGAGAATTTCGTCGGCGGCAACCGCGGCGTGGTGATCGAGTTCATCGCCGCGTAGGCGATTGAGAATATCTGGTGCTGGACTTGCATTTCGATGTGTTCGTTCATCGCCGCGTAGGCGATTGAGAATCAACTGAGGCGCAACTGATGGCACCGATTGACAGTTCATCGCCGCGTAGGCGATTGAGAATACTCAAGAAGCCGACCGCATCATCGGGTATTGGTTCATCGCCGCATAGGCGATTGAGAATACCTTCTGCAGGCGGCTGGGGCGCCTTGGCTGGTTCATCGCCGCGTAGGCGATTGAGAATAGTTCGCACGTCACGGTGAGCTTGCAAGGCTCGTTCATCGCCGCGTAGGCGATTGAGAAT
>Ga0194136_1000677_pt1 | contig 17291 bp, 8 predicted proteins | sample TARM_MetaG_T3A_1_FD_134023 | JGI IMG/M metagenome (GOLD analysis project Ga0194136, IMG submission 134023) | Freshwater microbial communities from Pennsylvania, USA, analyzing microbe dynamics in response to fracking - TARM_MetaG_T3A_14 (version 2) | ecosystem: Environmental > Aquatic >...
GTATGGTCGAATCAGATCCACGGAGACGACGTGGCCCGGGCGGTGGCCTTTTTGGCGGGACGGAACGATCCGCCTCCGCCGGTACTGTTGCTCAGCGACGATCTTCCCGTGAAACGCCGGGAAGTTTTCGAGTGGGTTCGGGCGGAGAGTGGCCTTCCGGAGGGCCTGCTGAACGAAGATCATCCCCACCGTCGCGGCCGCAACCGGGGAAACAAACGCGTCAGCAACCGGAGATTGCGGGAACTGGGCTACCGCCTGAAGTATCCCACCTTCCGGGAGGGCTTGGCTCCGTTGATCGGGGAGGTCACATCCCGGGTGTCTTCCTAGGGGTCCGGGACGTGCGCCCCGGGGGCGGCGTGATCAATTTCCGGAAGTGTCGATCGGAACGCAGATCGATAAAACGGGGATCCTCCGCCAGGGCCCGCCGCGCCTCCACCGGAGCGCGCTGCACCGCGCCGGTCATATGTCGGTAGGCCTCCAGAATGTCCAGGCCGGCCAGAGCGGCCGCGGCCAGTTCCACATGGGGCCGATAATTTCCGGGTGCTTTTTCGGCCCAGGTTTTCAAGGCGAGAAGGTAAAGTTCTTTCTGTTCCTCCTCCCGCATAAACCGGGCAAGTTCTTTGTAGAAATCGGGATGCAGGTTCGGTATCCGCAGAAGCAGGTCGGTGGATTGCTCCATGGCCGCGTCCATCTCCAGGTATCCATACGTCTGTACGAGTTGCAGCGTCAGGTTTCCGAGTCCGCGGAGTGTGGGGGATTCGGCGAGGCGGCGGTCCAGCTCCGACTCCAACTCCATTCGGGTTCGGTTCAGGTTTCGAAGGTGGGAAAGGGTTTCCCGGAAGGAGGGGATCTGACGGTGGGTGGGGTCGTGCCGCGCGAAGGCGTTCAGTTCGGCTTCCGCCCGGTCGAAGTTAAGCACACGCATATACAACTCCACCGCCCGCAACGCGGTTTCCGGGTTGGCGGGATGGAGGCGGCGGGCTTGGTTCATGGCCCGCTCCGCCTCCGCGGTTCGGCCGCGTTCGAGGTAATTCCAGGCCTGCGACAGCCGGAGCTTGGCGAAACTCCGCCGGGCGGTGAGGTCGCGGCGGAACCGGTCAGTCGCCTCCAGATGCCCGACATACCAGTCCCAGAACGCGAAATCGTTTCGAATTTCCTCATCGAGGAGATCCCGGGGCTCGGGCTCAAGTTTGAAAATCAATCCGTGAGGGATCTGGTGCCGCGTCATCCAGGGGTGCTGGTAGGCCTCCTCCAGATAGAAGGCGTGGCGCCCCCGGTTGTGTTCGAACATCCAGCGGCTGAGGACGGCGTTGATCCGGTTGACTTTATGGGCGCCGCTGACGGACAAGGTGGAGCCGCCCGCCCACATCCGCCCGAACTCGTCGGGATTGAACAATCGCACGCGGTTCATGTAACGATTGAAGGCCCGGTTGCCGTCCCGGGTGTCGGGGATGTATATCTCGTCGCCGTATAAATCCCGCATGCTGTCGAGGTAGGTGGGATCGGCCAGCGCGTTCTGGGTGACCAGATACACGTCCGGTCGAACATCGGCGCTGAAAATCATGTAGGTTGGCACGAACCGGCCGGGGTCGGTGCCGCCAAGATGGATCGCCCCGGGAGCCATTTCGGCGGGGTAGTCCCAATCGGGCAGGGGGCGATGTAAATACACGAGTCGCTTTTCCTGTTCCTCCGGTGAAAGCGCCCGAAAAGCGGCGATCTGTGCGGCTTGCTCCAGCAGACGCGCCTCGGGGTCCTCAAGGCCGAGTGTACGCACCACCTGGGTTCGGAATTGTCGCAAGGGGTGCCGCCCGTCTGGCGCCAGCTCCGTCGCTTGAGCCACGATCTCATCGGCGACCCCATGCCGCTTCAAGTAGGCGCGGGCCCATTCGTCGATAAGGCAGTCGGGGTTTTTGTGGTGGGCGAGTTCATCCAGCAGAATGCCGTTCGCTCCTTTGAGTTGATGAAAGCCGTACTGCCAGCCAAACGTATTGCCGTGAAAATTCGACGATCCAAGGTGTTCAAGGTGACGGGCGTCTTTCGCGTCCTTGTGCAGAGGAAACACGATGTAAAGGGCGGCCACGACCAGCGCGCCAATGGCGACCGTTCGCCGGAAAGGAAGGAGCCCGTAGAGCATCAGCAGGATCAAGAGGGCTCCAAACCCCATCCACAGGGAAAAAACCACGTGGGCCTGGACATACTGGACGCGTTTCACCCAGAGGTCGTTGTGATTGAGGTCCGGCCACTGGACGATCAGGAACACCACGGTGACGAAACACATTGCGACGAGGGTGCTGAGAAACCATCCCCTTGACTTCGAATCCAATCGAAACAGACTCAATAACGGGACGAGGCCAATCAGGGCGAGCGGAACCCAGGTTTCCTCCGGAGGAGGCGCGTCCGGCTCGGGGTCGGGAAGTTCCGAAGGGAACTCCCAACTGAATTGGTTGGCGATGGAGTATTTCCATCCCGGGTCAAAGAAGTAGGCCCCGAGTTGGCGCGGAAACAGGGTGCGGCGGGCATATCCCCGGGCAAGAAGGCGTTCATTTCCCTCCTCCAACCATGCGGGGTCCATGTCCGTACCCATCGTACGACCGATTTGCCGGAAATTGTCGGCCACCGCGAACTTCGCGTATTGTCCCCGGGTCACGGCGTGCCGAAAGCCTTCCGGTGTGCGGGCGTAGCCCCAGTTCATCGGGGGATTTTGCTCCGAAGCCACGGGCATGAACAGATGGAAGCCGAGCCCGAGCGCTCCAAGCGCAAGCAAGGCGATCAGTTGCCGCCACGTTCGGAATAGTCCGCCCCGCGTGGCCACCAGCACCAAGAGAAACAGAACGCAAACGATTCCGAGCGAGAGAAAATAGCGTCCGGCGCTCTCGTCTCCAAGGGCCAGGTATTGCCGAGCTTTGAAAAGAAAAAAGGCCAACGCGCCCACGCCGATGAGGAAGAGGCCGTCCTTGAGGAGATGTCGGCGACCGGCGGCGGCCACGGCCGCCACCAGAAAGAAGAGGAGAAAGGCCAGGGCCTGGTGGTTGGTCAGCCCGAGGGCGAAAAGAAAACCGGCCAGGTAGAGCCATCGGTCCCGGGGATCGTGCAGATACCGGAACATCAGCACGAGCAGACACGAGAGGAAAAAGGCGTTCAGGCTGTAAACCTCGATGATCACCGACTGGGACCACATGAGCGGGGTGAAGGCCAGCAGCAACCCGGCTCCGACGCCGAGCAGAATGTCCGCGCCACCGGTCCGGATCGCCTCCTCGAGGCCTCCCTTTCGAGCGGCCCGCCCCAGCAGGGCGTCCACTCCCGCCATGAGCATCCACACTCCGACCGCGCCCAACAGGGCGAGCGGCAAAACCAGCGATACCGAGGGCACCGGCAGCCACCCCCACACGGTGAGCCAACAGAGTCCCGCCATCGTCGCCCCCGCAAACCCGAGGCCCAACTGTCCCGGCGAGGGAAGCCGCTCCTGAAGACGGTACCGACGATCCCGCGGCGTCAGGACCTGCAGGAGAAGGATGGAAAGATAAGCGGCGCAAGAGAGTTGGAAGACCACGGTTCCGACGCCGGAGAAGCGTTGGAGAAGCAGGCATTGCACCAGGCCCCAGCCGATTCCCGCCCCGAGAGGAACGGGGTGCGACCTCAGGGTGGAACGCGACGAGGAAAGCCCCTCCGACACCCGCCGGGAGAAGTGGGTGGTCAGCATGGCGATCAATCCACAGGACAGGCTGCCGAACACGGCGCTCATCATGGCGATGGGCCAGGCCGGATTAGGATACCCCCGGAATTCCAGGGCGTGAAATACCCATTGGAAGAGCCACGCCGAAAATGTCCAGATGGGATATCCGGGCGGATGGGGAACCCCCAGGTAGTCCGCCGCCACCGCGAGTTCCCCCGCGTCCTCGAGGGTAATCGACGGAGGAAGGGCGTAGAGGTACACCCCGAACGCGGCGAGAAACGTCAGGGCAAAGGCGGTTCCGTCACGGCGGGTCCAGAATCGCATGGGCCGGGAGGAACGGTTCCTACCGGCGCCCGAGCAACCGGATGCCACGCACGAACATCAAACATCCCGCAAGAAAAATCACCCCCCAGCCGATCTGCACCGGTGTGGACAGCTCCGCGCCATGGAGTTTCAGATAAATTCCGGAACCGACCACGAGCACCAGAGACAGGATCGTGAGCAGGCTAAATTTCAGTTTAATGGAGTCCATAGCCGGGTTCTAGACGACATTGGGGACCGGGACAACCGGAAAGTGTCGGGAAGTGCGACGAATGCCCGCTTGCATGCGAAGGGGTTGCGGGGTATGAAACGGAAGCGAAACACGACCCTTCCTATGGCTTTTCTCGACACTCTCGAACGTAAATTCGGACGATTCACTTTTCCACACCTGTTGTTTCTGCTTCTGGCGGGGCAGGGGTTGGTGTACCTGGCCATGAGCACGAACCAGGTGAGCCCGTTGCAATTGGTGCTACAGGGGCGGGCGGTGTTGTCCGGAGAGATCTGGAGAATATTCACCTTTATGGTGGTGCCGATGGAAAGCAGCCTGCTGTGGTTTCTCATCGGCGTGTATGTGACCTGGCTGATCGGAAGTTCGTTGGAACGGGAATGGGGCGAATTCCGGTTTGGGGTGTTCGTGGGACTGGGATGGGGCGCCACGGTCCTGTCGTCGCTTTTCCTGCCCCAGGAGGTCATGGGAAACATGTTCATTTTGGGAATGCTGACCTTGGCCTTTGCCCGGCTGTTTCCGCATGTCGAGTTTCTGTTGTTTTTCGTGATCCCGGTAAAAGTCCGGTACATCGGGTGGGTCATGTGGGGATTCTACCTGTTGGCCTTGATCGGGGGGGACCTCGCGGTCAGAGCGCAGGTGCTGGCGTCCATAATCCCCTATGGGGTGTTCTTCGGACGGGACATGGTCACCGGCATGCATTCGCGTCGCCGCCGCGCGACTTTTCGCCGCGCCGCGGCGCCCGAACCCGGGGAGGCGTTCCATGTTTGCGACGCCTGTGGCCGCACGGATCGGACGGACCCCGATCTTGATTTTCGATACAAGGACGGAAACTGCGTCTGCGAAATCTGCCTGAACGAGGGAAACACGCCATGATGCGAGGTCTGCTCTGTGCCCTGTGCCTCCTCGGCCTCGCGTTTCACGTCCCGGCGGACAGTCGGGTGGAGGAGGGGAACCGGAAAGGGATTCTCCATCTGGGAAACGGTGGTGAACTGGAAAGTCTGGATCCACACATGACGACGGGCGTGCCCGAATTCCAGGTTATACAGGCCCTGATGGAGGGGTTGATCCGCGAGGATGGCCGAACGTTGGAACCGAAACCGGGCGTGGCGGAGCGGTGGGAGATCGGACCGGATGGAATCGCCTACACCTTTTATCTGCGGAAAGAGGCCCGCTGGTCAAACGGGGATCCGGTCACCGCGGCGGATTTCGTGTACAGCTTCCGCCGCATGCTGTCCCCCCGTCTGGGTACGGAATACGCCTACATGCTGTATGTGATCCGCAACGGGCGCGCCTACAACGAGGGGCGGTTGGACACGCCGGAGGCGTTGGGCGTGGAGGCGGTGGATCCCCACACGCTTCGCATCACCCTGGAGGAACCCGCGCCGTATTTTCTGCGCATGCTGAATCACCACGCTTTTTATCCCGTGCATCCTCCCACGGTGGAGGCGCATGGCGGCATGCACGACCGTTCGAACACCTGGGCCCGGCCGGAGAACCATGTGGGCAACGGTCCGTTCACCCTGAAGGAATGGAGCCTCAATCAGCACGTGTTCGTGAAGAAAAGTCCGACCTATTGGAATCGGGACGCGGTGGATCTGAACGGAATCTTTTTCTACCCGATTGAAAACGAACAGACCGAAGAGCGGATGTTTCGGGACGGGTTGCTCCACAAGACGGAGAATCTGCCGTTGGATCGCGTTCGCCATTACCAGACGGAGGAGAAAGACGTTCTCTATTCCCACCCCTATTTGACCACCTACTACTACCTTGTGAACACCACGCGAAAGCCGTTCGACGACTTGCGGGTTCGCAAGGCGCTGTCTCTGGCCCTTCGCCGCGAGTTGATCACCGAACATGTTCTGAAAGCCGGACAGCGGCCGGCGCTGTGGTTCACGCCGCCGGGCACCGGGGGATTCACTCCCTCGACGGCGCTGGAGGAGGATGTGGAAAAAGCGCGCCGTCTTTTGGCGGAAGCCGGATATCCGGAGGGTAAAGGCTTCCCTGAATTCACCCTGTTGTACAACACCCGGGATATGCATCGCACGATCGCGCAGGTGGTTCAGCAAATGTGGAAAAAGAATCTGGGAATCCAATGCACCTTGCTGAATCAGGAATGGCAGGTATACATGGTCAGCCGTCGCGAACTGGACTTTGGCGTGGCCCGGGCGGGATGGGCCGGGGATTACGCCGACCCCCACAATTTTCTGAATCTGCACGTGGGGGCCAGTGGCAACAACCACACCGGCTGGTCCGATGCGGAATACGATCGCCTGATTCGAAAAGCGGCGGGGGTGACCGATCGCGAAAAACGGTTCGACCTCTACGACCGGGCCGAGAACATCCTGTTGCGCGACATGCCCGTGATTCCCCTGTACTGGTACACCCGCAATTACCTCATCGATCCCTCGGTCCGTGGATGGCATCCGAACATTCTGGACCGGCACGACTACACCGAGCTGTCGCTGGAGGCGGCGCCGTGAGATGGCCCTGCCTGTCGGTGGTCGCGGTGCTGGTCTTTTTTTCCGCCTGCGGTCCCCGTGCGCCGAAAGAGACACCCGCCGACCGGGCCGCGGAGGCGGGCATTCTGTTGCGGGGAAACGGCGAGGAGCCCGAAAGTCTGGATCCCCACCTCGCCACCTCGGTCAGCGCGGGAAACATTCTCACCAACCTCTTCGAAGGTCTGACCCGCCTTGATCCGAAAACCTTGCGGCCCGAACCCGCGATGGCGGAACGGTGGGACGTGTCCCCGGATGGGCGCATATACACGTTTTATCTGCGGGACGCCCCGTGGTCGGACGGCAAGCGGGTACGCGCCTCCGATTTCGTGTACGCGTTTCGACGGTTGCTCCGTCCGGAATTGGGCGCGTCCTACGCCTTTATGCTTTTTCCCCTCCAACACGCGGAAGCGATCCATCGGGGCGAGATACCGGTGGATCGGTTGGGGGTCGAGGCGGTGGACGACCAGACCTTGCGCGTCACTTTGGAACGTCCAACCCCGTATTTCCTTTCTTTGCTGGCGCATTGGACCGCCTTTCCGCTTCCCCGACACGTGTTGGAAAGCCTGAACGCCACGACCGACCGATCCACCGGGTGGACGCGAAAAGAGCATTTGGTCTCCAACGGCCCCTTTTCTCTGGAGGAGTGGGTGGCGGAGGATGTCATCCGGGTGCGTAAAAACCCGAACTATTGGGAGGCGGAGTCCGTGAGCCTGGCCGGGGCCGAGTTCCGCCCGTACAAGGACGCCTCTACCGAGGAACGCGCGTTTCGCGGCGGGGAACTGCATGTGACCTTTCGCCTGCCCCGGAGTCGATTGCCTCATTATCGCGCAAACGCTCCGGATGTTCTGCGGGTGGATCCCTACTTGGAGTCGAACGCCTACGTGGTCAATCTCTCGCATCCGGTTTTGGCCGACCCGCGGGTGCGGCGCGCTTTGAGCCTCGCCCTGGATCGGGATGTTCTCACCCGAACCGTGTTGTACGACGTTCGCGAACCCGCCTTCACCTATGTTCCCCCAGGCACGGCCGGATTTCACTCGGAGGCGATGCTGGAGGAAAACCGGGAGCGGGCCCGGGCCCTTCTGGCCGAGGCCGGATATTCGGAGGGAACGGGAGTACCCGAACTCGACCTGATCATTTCCAGCGGGCAGGACACCGAAAACGTGGCCCAGGTGGTGCAACAGCAATGGAAGGAGGCGCTCGGCATCCGGGTGTCGATCAACAATCTGGAACGTAAGACCTATTTCAGTCGTCGAAGCGAAGGCGATTTCGACCTTTGTGTTCTCGGCTGGGTGGGGGACTATGTGGATCCGGTCACTTTTCTGGGGTTGTGGCGTACGGACGCGGGCAACAATCTGGCCGGCTGGTCCAATGAGACCTACGACCGGTTCCTGAACCGCGCGGCGACGGCGGGCGAGGATCGGATGTCTCTTCTCGCCCGGGCCGAGGCCCTGTTGCTGGAGGAATTGCCCGTGATTCCCCTGTATTTTGGCGCCACCCAATATTTAAAGGATCCCCGGGTACGAGGATGGCACCCCAATTTGCTGGACCACCACCCCTTGCGCGCGGTGGAGTTCGCGGAACAGGTCTCCTCCCCGAAATAACCTTGCCCACGCTTTCTTTTTGATTGTTTTCGGCGGCTGTGGTTTCAATGTCGGTACGCGGACCGGGAGCGAGGCGTTGACATGGCTTCAGCATTCGGAATGTCGCGAAGGTATAGGTAACCCACAGTACAAGGACAAACAATATGGCGCAGGAAGAACAGAATACGGCGGACGATGTGGCGGCCATCGCGGAACTCCGCGATCGCATGGAAAGGGTCCGCGAAGAGTTGCGCAAGGTGATCATCGGGCAGGACGATGTGGTGGAGAAATTGCTGATCTGCCTGCTGGCGCGGGGGCACGGGTTGCTCGTCGGGGTGCCGGGGCTCGCCAAAACCTTGTTGATTTCCTCTCTGGCGGATCTGATGTCGTTGAAGTTCAACCGCATCCAGTTCACGCCCGACCTCATGCCCTCCGACATCACCGGCACCGACATTCTCCAGCAAACGGAGGAGGGGCACCGCGAGTTCGAGTTCATGAAGGGACCCGTCTTCGCCAATATCGTGCTGGCGGACGAGATCAACCGCACCCCGCCGAAAACCCAGGCGGCCCTGCTGCAGGCCATGCAGGAGTTCCAGGTCAACGCCGGGAACCATACCTTTCATTTGGACCGACCGTTTTTCGTCCTCGCCACTCAGAACCCGATCGAGCAGGAGGGAACCTACCCGTTGCCGGAAGCCCAGCTCGACCGATTCATGTTCCTGATCGATGTGAAATATCCCAGTTACGACGAGGAGGTGCGCATCGCCAAGGAAACCACGGGTGGTGATTCGGTGAAGCTCGAACCGGTGTTAAATGGCCAACAGATTCTCAAGGCGCAGGAGGTGGTTCGCCGGGTTCCGGTGGCCGACCACGTGTACGATCACGTGGTGAAACTGGTGCGCGCCGCGCGGCCGGGTCAGCCGGACAGCCCGGACTGGGTCCGGGAAATGGTGATGTGGGGGCCGGGTCCCCGCGCGTTGCAATATCTGGTGCTGGGCGCCAAGGCCCGGGCGGTGTTGCGCGGCAGCATGCTGGTGCAGGTGGAGGACGTGAACGCGGTGGCGGAACCGGTACTGACGCACCGCATCCTCACCAATTTCCACGCGCAATCCGAGGGCGTGACCTCGGCGGACGTGGTCGCCCGACTGCGGGAAGAACTTCAGGAAGCCTGATCCGTGGCCCGGTCCGCCTCCACCTCCCGTTCATTTCTGGACGCGGGCGTGCTCTCCCGCCTGTCCAAGATGGCGTTCGAGGTCAACCGCCCCATGCTGGGCTCGGTTACCGGCATTCATCGCAGCGCCACCCGCGGCGCCAGCGTTGAATTCGCGGAGTACCGTAAATACGTGCCGGGAGACGACCCGAAGCACATCGATTGGCAGGTCTATGCACGATCCGACCGGTTTTACATCAAGGAGTTCGAGGCGGACACCAACCTGAGGGCCTACCTGGTGTTGGACGCCAGTGGCTCGATGGCCTTTGATTCGGGGAGGGGAACCCGGTTCGATTTCGCCCGTCGATTGGCCGCCCATCTGGCCTACCTGATGGTCAGGCAGGGCGACGCCGTGGGCTTGCACTGTTGCGCGGAAAACGTGGCGGTGGACCTCCCGGCCCGACAGGCTCCGTCCCACCTCCATACCTGTTTCGATTTGCTGGAGAGGGTCGAGCCGAAAGGGGAGTCGACCCTCACGGACGCCCTGCACACCTTGGCGGAGCGCATTCAACGTCGGGCGTCCGTGATCGTTCTGACAGATGCGTTCATGCCCGCCGGAGAATTGTTGGACGCGGTACAACACCTTTGCTTCCAACGCCACGAGGTGTCGTTGTTCCACCTGCTCGACCCCCAGGAAACCGCTTTCGACTTCACCCGTCCGGTGCGGTTCGTCGACTTGGAGGGAGGCGCCGATCTGGTGGCGGATCCCAGTGTGATGCGACAGACCTACCTGGACGCGTTGGAACAGCACGCGGACACCTTGAGGGACGGGTGTCGGAAATTTCACGTGGATTACCGACGGGCCCGGGTGGACCATGAATTTGAGTCCGCCCTCACGGCCTTTCTTCTGGAACACGCGAACCTCTTCGCCGGAGGAGGCGCCGCCCGCCGATGATCTCCCTGTCGCCTTTGCTTTTATGGCTTCTCCCTCTGGCGGCTTTGCCGGTGATTATCCACCTGCTGAACCGCCTGAGGTATCAAACGGTGCGGTGGGCCGCGATGATGTTCCTTCGCAGCGCGGATCGGGACGCCTCCCGCCGGGCGAAAATCCGGCAATGGCTGATTCTCGCCGTTCGTTGTCTCATGCTGCTGTTTTTTATTCTGGCGCTGGCCCGGCTCCAGTCCCAGGGTCGCCTGGCCCGGTTCTTCGATCCAGGCGCGGACATGGTGGTGATTCTGTTCGATCGCTCCGCCAGCATGGAGCATCTTCGGGGGGGCGCGTCCGGCAGGGAACGCGCGCTCGACCTTCTTCGGAGCGGTCTGGAGGAGGCGGCGGACGGTGCACGGGTGCTTTGGGTCGACAGCGCGATGGGCGAAGTCACGCCGGTTCCTTCTGGGATGGACCCCGAACGCTTGCCAATGACGGTCTCCACCTCCACCTCCGCCGATACCGCGGCCCTTTTGCGAACCGCTTTGCGGGAAATCTCCCGGGCCGAGGTGGCGCGGGCTGAGATCTGGATTCCCACCGACCGACAATCCCGCTCCTGGATTCCCGAGGGGACCGAGTCCCCCGACTGGGAGGAGTGGGCCGGGCTCGATACCCGGGTCACCCTGCGCCTCTTGGATGTCGCCGGAATTCCAGCGAAGTCGGGTAACCGAACCTTACAGATTGAGGGACGCCCCGAACGCGAGGGAGACCAATTGCGGGTGGGACTTCGAATGGTGCGGGACCGCGTCGAACCCGAATCCGTGGCCCTCCGACTGCGTTCGGGAGGGCTGACGCTGCGCGAGGACATCATGGTGGAGGGTCGGGAATTCCGCTGGGAGCAGCTTCTTCCACTTGAAGCGGGGGCGGATCGGGTGGACGCGTTTTTCAGTGTGCCGTCGGACGCGAATCCCGCGGACAACGAGGTCGCGGTGGCCTGGCGCGACCCCGGCCGTCTGCTCGCCTCACTGGAGCTGGATGACGCGGAAGTCGACCGGGTGATGCGGGCTTCGATTCTGCCGGATTCGGGTCGGAGAGAAGTGGCGGGGCGGGGCAGGGAACTGGATCGGGACACGTGCCTGTGGATCCGCGACGGAAACGCGCCATGGACCGAATCGCAACGCGCGTGGCTGCGGGAGGGCGGGGTGCTGCTGACCTTGCCGCGTCCTTCCGATCTGGAGGCCGTTTCCTCCGAGGGCGGAGACACGTTCGTTACGTCCTGGACAGAACAAACCGGCGTGCTGGCCACCGAACAGCGTGAGCCGCTCCGAATGGATCTGGTGCGGGTTCGTCGCGCGGTTTCCCTGGAGCCGGAAGAGGGGACGGACACCTTGGCCCTTCTGGACAACGGGTGGCCGTTGCTGACCCGCCGGAGCGAGGGACGAGGCGCCGAATACCATTTGGCCACTCTGCCCACGCGTGAGGCGTCGAACCTGGCGGCGGGATATGTGCTGGTTCCGGTCGTGCAACGCCTGTTGCGCGAAGGCGCGCGGAAAGGAGACGCCTGGGGAATTCGAACATTGGGGGAGTGGGTGCCGGAGGCTGGAGAGAGGTGGGAACCCCTGGACGGCGAAGGACGGGATCCGCGCCTCCATCCGGGGCGGTATCGCTTACAGGATCAACGAATCGCCCTCAACCGACCGACCGGAGAGGACGCGGGTGGTTTGTTGACGGTGGAGGAAGTCCGTGCGTGGGCCGCGCCTCTGGATCTGCGCGTGTTTGGAGACGACCGCATCGACGCGGACGCGGCCTCGAGCCGGGTGGACTTCACCTCTCTGCTGGCTCTTGCGGGTCTGGGATTCCTGGTGGTTGAATCCTGGCTTCTGACGCGGAATATCCGGCGAAGGAATCCCACGCAACCCGCATGGGGGAGCGCGTCATGACGCCGGTGGACACCGAGTGGATGTGGCGCGCGGACCCGCTGGCCATTGTGGCCGGTTCGGTGCTCTTTTTCCTGTATGTCGGAATCACGCTTTATCATTTGAGACAGGTGCCTCGGACGCCGATGCGGTTGTTGACCGAGGGCGTGAAATTCCTGGGGGCGATACTCTTGCTGTTGACCTTGTTCCAGCCGGAGAAGCATACGCGCACCGCCCGGCATGAACACGCGCGGCTTGCGGTGGTGGTCGACGGTACGGACAGCATGGAAACCCGCGATATGCGGGTGGCGGGCGAACCGGCGACGCGAAAAGACTGGATCGCCGCGCTGAGGGCCTCGGACGCGTGGAGCGCGCTGGAGGAACAAGTGGAGCTTCAGGTGTCCGAGATGGGACACGCGGAGCCGTCGGCGCGCAGACAGACCGATATACGTGCGGGTCTCTCCGCCGCGCGTTCCGTTGAGAATCTGGCGGCGGTGCTGGTGATCAGCGATGGCGCCCACAACGCCGCGGCGTCGCCCTTGCCGGAAATGCTTCGGTTGGCCGAGGCCGGGGTGCCAGCCTACGCGATCGAGGTGGGTCAGCCGGAGCGCCTTCCGGACCTGGTGCTGGAGAATGTCGACTTTCCCTCGTATTCGATCATGAACGAGGCGTTGGTTCTGCCGGCCCGGGTGACCAGCACCCTCACGGAAGACGCCTCCGTGCGGGTGAGCCTTCTGGACGGGTCGCGAACGGTGGACACCCGGGATGTGCGAATCCCGGCCGGAAAAACCGAGGACGTGTCGCTGCGCTGGATTCCCCGGCGCCCGGGGCCGGCAAAACTGTCCGTGCGGGTCGCGGCCCATCCCGAAGAACGGTTCGAGGACAACAATTCTCGTTCAGCCACGGTGGACATTCGGCGGACCACGATTCAGGTGTTGTTGATCGACAGCCTGCCGCGCTGGGAGTTCCGGTATCTTCGCAACGCCTTGCGCCGAGATCCTGGCGTGGAGGTGGACAGCCTGCTGATCCATCCCGAACTCGGTCCGCAGGCCGGGCCGGGGTATTTGGAGAGCTTTCCCGTGTCCCGTGACGCCTGGTCGGCCTACGACGTGGTGTTTCTCGGTGACGTGGGCCTTGGCGAGGGGGAGTTGAGTCCCGAGGACTTGCGCAACCTCGATGTGCTGGTGCGAGAGCAGGGGAGCGGATTGGTTTTTCTTCCCGGTCCACGGGGCGGACATCTCCGTCTGGCGGGCACTCCGTTGGATTCCCTGCTCCCGGTGGAATACGATCCCTCCCGGCCGGAGGGAGTGGGCGCCGAGTTGGAAATGCGCCCGAGCCTGACCCGCGAGGGCCGCGAACACATGCTGACCCAGCTTCATGGGTCGCCCGCCCGGAATTTGCGGATCTGGAACCAACTCCCGGGGTTTCACTGGTTTGCCGCGGTCACCCGTCCGCGGGTGGGTTCGGAGGTGCTGGCCACCCATGGATCCCGCCGGAACGCCCATGGCCGTATTCCGCTGTTGGCCACCCGGGAGGCGGGGGCCGGACACGTGTTGTTTCTGGGCACCGACGGAGCCTGGCGCTGGCGCAAAGGCGTTGAAGATTTGTATCATTACCGTTTCTGGGGGCAGGTGGTCCGCTGGATGGCCCACAAACGGCATATGTTCAGCGACGATGGCGCGCGGGTGTTCCTGCAACCCGAGCGTCCGGAAGTGGGACGGGAAGTCACCGCGACGGTCTCCCTCCGCGGGGGACGCGCGCTTCGGGACGGCGTGCCTTTCCGTCTTCGACTGACGAACGCCGCAGGCGACGTCACCTCGCCCGCCGTCGATTCGCTGGAGGGCGGGGGCACCTACCGCACCTCGTGGACCCCCGAAACACCGGGGGAGACCACCTTGGACTTGTTGCCCGAAGAAGGAGGCGACACTCCTTGGTTTTCCGCCACTTTTCGTGTGGAGGGTGAAATTCCCGAGCAACGGGGAACCCCACTACAACCCGCGCTCTTGCGTGAACTCGCCCGTATCACGGAGGGAGAAAGCGTGGGCGCGTCCGAAGCCGGAGACCTTCTGGCCCGGTTGGCGCGGGTGCCCCGGGAGCAGCGGGTGCTACATGTGGACCGCATCTGGCAGCATCCGGCCTGGATCGTCTCGGTGTTTGTGTTTTTCGCGATATACTGGATACTTCGGAAGCGACAGGGATGGATATGAACCACACACCTCCGGACCCGTTGCCGGATGATCTTCGCAAGGCGATCACCCGGTTTGAACGTAAATGGCGTTTGCTCCACACGCTGAGTGTTTTGGGGTTGGTTCTGCTTGTTCCCTTGGCGAGTTTCGGGCTTCTGGCGCTCTCCGACCGGATTTGGAACACCCCGGACTGGGCCCGTTTCCTTCTTGCGGTGCCCGTGCCGATTCTGGTCGTGGTTTTCCTGTATCCCTGGCTGAGGCGATGGATGCTCGGAAGACCGGATGAACGGGATGTGGCCCGCCACATGGGTCGGTTGGATCCCCGCGTGGGAGATCGGCTGCTGGGTGCGGTCGAGTTGTCGGAGGGTGGGGGCGAATCCTGGGCCGGATCCCCCGCGTTGCGCCGCGCGGCCGTGGCCCAGGTCGCCCGGGAGTTGTCCGATGTGCGGGCCGAAGAACGGATCGACGCCCGCCCGGCGCGAAAACGGCTTGCGATCGCGGGTGTGCTGGCCGGACTCGGGCTTCTTTATCTCCTTTGGATTCCCGATGCCGCCTGGAACAGCGTTCGCCGTTGGTTGGCGCCCCATCGCGCCATTGAACGCTTCACCTTCGTCAGATTGAACGACTTTCCGGAGCGGCTCGTGGTGCCGCATGGAGAGGCGTTTTCTTTCGGGGGCTCCGTGCGCCATGTGCGGGGGAAGGACGTGACGTCCGTCACCGCGCGCGTTGACGGACCGGAACACCTCGAGGTGGATACCCAAGACAAGAGGGTGCGGGTCCGATCGGAAGGGATGACCGCGGTCAGGGAAGTGATTCTCGAAGCGGGAGACGCGCGCCGGCGTGTTCCGGTGGAGCCGCTGCTCCGACCCGAATTGTTGTCCATGGAAGCCGAAATCCGCTGGCCCCCGTATCTGAACCGCAAACCCGAGCGCATCGCTCTGCGCCGTCGCCGACTGGAGGTTCCGCCCGGGAGCGGCGTTCGCTTGCGCGGCGAGGTCAGCCGTGAATTGCGCGCCGTGCATTCGAATGCGGGCGGCGGGACCCAACTGAAAGGCCGCGGTTTTCAATTGGCGGAAGTGCCCGTGGACTCGGACCGGATCCTTTCACTGACGTGGGAGGATGCCAAGGGCCTGTCCCCGCGGGAACCGGCCAAGGTCGAGTTGACCGCCAAGGCCGACCGTCCCCCGGACGTGGTGGTGGGCGGTCTGGCGCCCGCCGTGGCCGTTCTTCCGGATGAATTCCTCGATCTGGAGATCACCGCAAACGACGATTACGGACTGGAGCGGGTGTGGGTGCATCTTAATCCGGTGCAAAACACGTCGAAGGACGCCGTAGAGGCCGACGTGGCGTTCGAGGATACATCGGGAACCACGCCCTTCAGCTTTTCGCCCGAACAGATGGGGTTCGAACCCGGGGACACCTTCGATCTCACGGCCCATGCCCTGGACGCCTATCCCGACCGGTCTCCGAGCGTGAGCTCGCGCTATCGGATCCTGGTGCTCAGCAAAGAGCAGCACGCCCGCATGCTGTTGCGGCAAATGGATTATGTGTTGGGAGAACTGGACGAAACCATTCGCCAGGAAGCCTTGTCGATGGAGGCCAACCGGGCCGACGCGGAAAAGCCGGATGCGGAGGTGTCCGACGAGTCCACGGCCGATCGTCTGAAGGAACGCTCCCTGGACGAAACCTCGCGTTCGGAACAATTGGCGGACACCCACAGCAAGATGGAGGCGTTGATCGCCGAAGCCGTCAAAAACGACCAGTTCCAGAATAGCACGCTCGCGGACTGGACGAAAATTTCCCAGGACCTCGCGAACACCGCCATGCCGGCCATGGGACAGGCGGCCCGATTGATGAGAAACGCCGCCGCGGCTTCTCGTCCGCAAACGCGGAGGGACGGGATGGAGGAGGCGGTACGGGAGCAACAGCGGGCTCTGGAGGCCATGCGGCAAAACGAGCAGGATTTAAACGACTCGGTGGAGCGTTCCATGGCCGAGAGTTTCGTCAATCGGTTCCGGCAATTGGCGAAACGGCAAAAACAGATCGGGGAGTCCATGGAGCGTTTGCTTCCCAAAACCGTTGGCATGACCCCCGGGCAACTGCCCCGGGAGCTTGCGGAAACCGTTCAGACCCAGGCCGGGGAGCAAACGGACGTTTTTAAGGAAACCCGCTATGTGTACGATGACCTGCGGGGGTTTTATCGTCGTTCACGGATTCCGGTCTTACGGGACGTCACCAAGGACATGGAGGACGAACGATACGCCCAACGGCTTCCCGAACTCCGGAACATGATCTCGGAAAACGTGATCGGAAGAACCACCGCCGAGGCGGATGAATGGAATCGATTGTTCCTTCAGTGGGCCGAGATGCTGACCCCGCCTCAACAGGATGGTGGGGGCGGTGGCCAGGGAGGTGGTGGCGAGGGAGAGGACTTGGAAACCATGATCGCCCTCGCGCGGGCGAGGGTGGAGCAGGAAACCTACCGCCGCCATACCCGGACCCTGGACGAAAGTTACCCGGAGAACCCCACCTATCACCGTGACGCCGTAAAGGTGTCCGACCGCCAATACGAGCTGGCGCAGTCGCTTCTTCCGCTGGAAAACAAAGTGAAAAAAGATGAAACCAAAAAATTGATCAGCCTTGCCTCCGGCCTGATGCTCAACGCGGGGGTCAAGTTGCGGCGTCCCGACACCGGACAGGATACCGTGGCAATTCAGACGGAAGTGATCGAGCGTCTCGCGGCCGCCCTCAATCAATGCATGAGTGGATCTCCCTCCAATTCCGGCGACGCGCAACAGCAACAAGAAAAC
>Ga0194136_1000678_pt1 | contig 17264 bp, 16 predicted proteins | sample TARM_MetaG_T3A_1_FD_134023 | JGI IMG/M metagenome (GOLD analysis project Ga0194136, IMG submission 134023) | Freshwater microbial communities from Pennsylvania, USA, analyzing microbe dynamics in response to fracking - TARM_MetaG_T3A_14 (version 2) | ecosystem: Environmental > Aquatic >...
CGACTGAAGGGATCATCACGATCGCCACGGATCGACAGTATGCGACCGTTATCGTGTTCGATACGCAGACCACAAATAGCCTCGCAGAGATTGCAGGCACGGTAATGGACACTGGACATGGGCGTTCCGCTTGTTGTTGTTAACTGTTTCGCAGAGTAAAACGCAGTCTGCGCATGGCTTCCAGCTTCCGGCAAAAGGTCAGGCGCTGTAAATGCCAGCGCATTCAACCAATGAATACGCCAACCAGTGCCAACCAGGGCCGATTTGCCATCAACTCGGCTTTGCCGATAAGATCAGCCCTTTTCCAGCGCGCAACCTCCCCGGCCAAAAACGGGCCGGAGGGTGGACCTGTTGCCTCAGGCAGCCGCTCCAGCGCAGACAACGGGTAGTTGCACACCATGACCGTACGCCACTTTCTGTCCCTGACCGACTGCACCCCGGCCGAGCTCAACAGCCTGATCAAGCGCGCCAGCGAGCTGAAGAAACTGCACAAGCAAGGCATGATCTACGAGCCGCTGAAAAACCGGGTTCTGGCGATGATTTTCGAGAAAGCCTCGACACGCACCCGGGTCTCCTTCGAAGCCGGCATGATCCAGCTCGGCGGCCAGTCGATCTTTCTGTCCCCGCGCGACACCCAGCTTGGCCGGGGCGAGCCGATCGAGGACAGCGCCCGGGTACTGTCTTCGATGTGCGATGCAATCATGATCCGCACCTTTGCCCACCAGACTCTGGAGACCTTCGCCGAGTATTCTGCGGTACCTGTCATCAATGGTCTGAGTGACGATCTGCACCCCTGTCAGCTGCTGGCTGACATGCAGACCTTTCTTGAACACCGCGGCTCCATCCAGGGCAAGACAGTGGCCTGGATCGGCGACGGCAACAATATGTGCAATACCTTTGTGCAGGCCGCCACGCAGTTTGATTTCCAGTTACGCGTGGCCTGTCCGCAAGGCTACGAACCGGATGCGCGCTTTGTTGAAGCCGCAGGCGATCGCGTGACCATCGTGCGCGACCCGCGCGAAGCAGTTGCCGGTGCGCACATGGTGAATACTGATGTATGGGCCTCCATGGGCCAGGAAGATGAGGCCGATGCACGCATGGCGCGTTTCCGCCCTTATCAGGTCAGCCCCGCCCTGCTCGATCACGCCGCTGACGATGTGCTGTTCATGCATTGCCTGCCGGCGCACCGTGGCGAGGAAGTCAGCCACGACCTGCTGGATGATCCGCGCAGTGTGGTATTCGATCAGGCGGAAAACCGCCTGCATGCGCAAAAGGCGCTGCTGGAGTTTTTACTGGTTGAATGAGCGGCTCCACCCCTGAGGCATACATGAGCGATAGCAACGGCATAGTACTGGAACTCAATCAGTTGTCCTGCGGCTACCAGGGTCACCCGGTAGTCAGCCAGCTGAACATCCACCTGCGTGCCGGGGATATCGGCTGCCTGCTTGGCCCCTCCGGCTGCGGCAAGACCACCACGCTGCGCGCAATTGCCGGCTTCGAGCCGATTACTGGCGGTGAAATACGCCTGGCCGGGCAGCGCATCAGCAGTGCCGACAAACGCCTGCCGCCCGAGCAGCGGCAGATCGGCATGGTGTTCCAGGACTACGCGCTGTTCCCGCACCTGACCGTGCAGGACAACGTCGGCTTCGGCATCAACCGCCATCCTGAGCGAAAACGCATCGTGGCGGAGCTACTGGATCTGGTGAAACTGGGGCATCTGGGCAAGCGCTACCCCCACGAGCTGTCCGGCGGCCAGCAGCAGCGCGTAGCGCTGGCCCGCGCGCTGGCCCCCGACCCCAAGCTGCTGCTGCTGGATGAGCCGTTTTCCAACCTGGATGGCGAACTGCGTCGGCGCCTGTCCGCCGAGGTGCGCGAGATCCTCAAGGCGCGCAAGATCAGTGCGATGCTGGTAACCCACGACCAGAGCGAGGCCTTTGCCGTGTGCGACCACGTCGGGGTACTCAAGGAAGGCCGACTGCAGCAGTGGGACACGCCGTACAACCTCTACCACGAACCGGCCACCCCCTTTGTCGCCAGCTTTATCGGTCAGGGCTACTTTATTCGCGGCCAGCTGCTGACGCCGGATACCGTGCAGACCGAACTCGGCGTAATCCGCGGCAACCGCGCCTACCAGTTACCCGCCGGCAGTGCAGTGGATGTGCTGCTGCGCCCGGACGACATCGTCGCCCAGGACAACAGCAGCCTGCGGGCACGCATCATCGGCAAGACCTTCCTTGGTGCCACCACCCTGTACCGCCTGCAACTGCCCACCGGCAGCGTGCTGGAGACCATACTGCCTAGTCACGATGACCACCCGGTGGGAGAACAGTTGGGCATCCGTACCGCCGCGGACCACCTGGTGGTGTTCTCAGCCCAGGGCAGCGTCAACGTACATGCGCAGCTGCCGCTGGAGCAGGTGCTGGATACCGAACCCGCCGCACAGGGCGAGTGATCGGGCGTCTGCTTCCCCGATGCAGCATTCACCCGTGCGCACTATCCCACCGGTGAACGCTGCGACAGGCGTTACTGCCCGCCAAACAGGATATGGCTGATAGTGCCGTGCACCTTGCGCGAATGGCGATAGTCGGTGTTCTGCAGCATGCCCAGCACAATGCGCTTGTTGGCCGGGTCAACCCACATCCACGGCCCCTGAATACCCCACCACCAGTAGGTGCCCACCGGCAGATGTCCGGCCTTGACACTGTCTTCGACAACCGCCACATTCAGGCCGAACCGGTTGCCCTGCACCCAGGATGGACCGGCCACACCCTCAGGCAACTGATCGCGGGCCATTTCCGCCACTGACTCTGCCGAGAGGATACGCACACCGTCCAGTTCGCCGCCGTTGAGCAGCATACGGGCGAAGCGCAGGTAGTCATCCATGCTGGAAATCAGTCCGCTGCCACCCTGGATCAGCGTCGGCTTGGTCAGATACCTGGTGTTGTCCTGCGGCTCCAGGCCGTTCTCACCGGGCTTGTAGGAAACCGCCAGGCGTGGCGCCTGCGCGGCGCTGACGTAGTAGCCGGTATCCTGCATGCCCAGAGGCTGGAAGATATTGCGGGCGAGGAATTCATCGTAGGGCAGACCACTGACCACCTCGACCACCCGCGCCTGGATATCCACCGACAGACTGTAATTCCACACGGTACCCGGCTCATAGAGAAGCGGCAGTCTGGACAGCTTGCCGACCAACTCCTCAAGAGTCTGCTGCGGGTTGAACAGGTCGGCTCTCAGGTATAAGGCATCGACCTGGGACTGGGTGAATACCCCATAGCTAAACCCTGCCGTCTGGTTCATCAACTCTCTCAGTGTCGGCGGATGGCGAGGTGCTGCGGTTTGCGGCACGCCATCTGCACCATCAGCCACTGCCACCTGCAGGCCTTCAAACTCTGGCAGGTATTTGGCGAGCGGATCATCCAGTGACAGCTTGCCCTGTTCCTGCAGCATCAACATGGCAACACTGGTTACCGGCTTGGTCAGCGAAAAGATCTTATACAAGCTGTCATCGGCCAGCGGCACCTCGCCGGCGATATCCTGATAGCCATGGCGACTGCGGTGTAGCAGCTTGCCGTCCTGCTCAACCAGCACGCTGATACCCGCCAGACGACCCTGATCCACCTCCGCCTGAAGGGCTTGCTCTAGCAACCGGAAGCGTTCGGCAGCAATGGCCTGCGGCGAGGTATCCGCCTGTGCCAGCAGGCTTGCGCACAGGCAACCGGCGGCCAGCCAGAGCGGATACAGATGGCGTGAAAAGCGCTTCGACATGACAGTTTCCTTATTGTTTTCGAGTGAAACACCATAATATTCCGGACGGATTCCGGCAACACAAAGCAAATCAAGACCACAGGTCAATCACCCGAACGCGCTGGCGATGCTTGCAAAAGATACAGAAAAAATCCATTGTGTACATGTTATGTATAACTGGAGAGCACCATGCACCGACGGCACCTGCTGACAACCCTGATCGCAGCGGCCAGCCTGCCCCTGCTCGGACGCCAGCTACTGGCCTCAACTGTGGAGCACAAGACCGTGACCGACTTCACCCCGCTGGATCACCCGCATGATTACTGGCGCGACAAGGTATCCCCCGAAGCCTGGCGTGTGTTGTTCGAGGAAGCCACCGAACGCGCTGGCAGCAGCCCTCTGGACAAGCTGTATGAAGACGGCACCTATGTCTGTGCCGCCTGCCATTTGCCACTGTTTCGCAGCGAAGACAAATACGACAGCGGTACCGGCTGGCCCAGCTTCACCCAGGCGATCCCCGGCAGCATGGGCACCAAGCGTGACTTCAAGCTGGTCTGGCCGCGCACCGAATACCACTGCATCCGTTGTGGTGGGCACCAGGGCCATGTGTTCAACGACGGACCGCAGCCAACTGGGCAGCGCTGGTGCAATAACGGAGTGGCCTTGCGTTTTGTGCCGGCCACAGAAAACCTGCCGGCGTTGAGGGGATAAGCATGCGAAAGATGCTAGCTGCACTGTTGTTGCTTACCGGTATTCAGGCACAGGCTGCCACGCCTTTGGAGCAAGGTCCGCCCGGCACCGAAATGGCCGTGTTTGCCGGCGGCTGTTTCTGGTGTACCGAGTCCGACTTTGACGCCATGTCGGGCGTAGTACACACGGTATCCGGCTACATTGGCGGAACGCCGGAGACCGCCACCTACCCACAGGTATCTTCCGGTGTCACCGCACATATCGAAGCCGTCGCTGTGTTTTTCGATCCGCAGCAGACCAGCTACGCCAGACTGCTGGAAGCCTTCTGGCCAACCATCGACCCGATCACCCCGAATGCCCAGTTCTGCGACAACGGCCCGCAATACCGTAGCGCGCTGTTTTATAACAACGAACAACAGCGCCAGCTGATCGAAGCATCCCGCCAGGCACTGACCGACTCCGGACGCTTTACCCAGCCGATAGTTACCGAGGTCCTGCCGCAAACCGCCTTCTATCCGGCCGAGGACTACCATCAGGACTACTACCTGAAAAATCCGATCCGCTACAAGTTCTACCGCAGCCGCTGCGGCCGCGATACACGCCTTCAGGAACTCTGGGGCAACTGATCTTGGCAACAGCGGCGACAAACCGGATAATCGCCGCTGTTCAACTGCCGTAGCGGAGCCAGGCATGCAGATCAGCAAGAATACCGTCGTCCAGTTTCACTATTGCCTGTCGGACGAGCAGGGTCAGATCGAGAATTCCCGCGAACACCAGCCGGTACTTTACCTGCACGGTCACCCCGGGTTGATCGACGGCCTGACCAACGCCCTCGAAGGCCATCAGGCCGGTGACAATTTCAGCATCACCCTGAGCCCCGAGCAGGCCTACGGCGTGCGCCGCGAGAACGCTATCCAGCGGGTTCCGGTCAAGCACTTGCAGGGTGCCCGCAAGTGGAAGCCGGGCATGACTGCCGTGGTCGAAACCGAAAAGGGCGCAATCCAGGTTACCGTCAGCAAGGTCGGCCTGAAAATGGCCGATATCGATACCAACCACCCGCTGGCTGGCAAGACCCTGACCTTCGATATAGAAGTCATGGATGTACGTGAAGCCAGCGAGGAAGAAATCGCCCACGGGCATGCCCACGGCGTGGGTGGTCACCAGCACTGAAAACTGTCCGGCAGCGCTTGCTGCCGGCTTTTCCTGCCTCGCAATCATCGGTGCCGGTTTGCCGTCACCGGCAATAACCTGTATGGTGTCCGGTTCCCCCTATAAGGAGAGCCGTCATGAGCACGCGTACCAGTCCCGCCAAACGCAAGACCGATGCCGCCGTCACCAGCAGCAACGCCATTACCCAGCAGATCGACTCCTTCCTGGCCTCTGGCGGTGAAATCCAGAAAATCCCCAATGGCGTCAGCGGTCAGACCTGGCCCGCTCCCCGCCCGACCCGCGGCGCACGCTAAAGCGCCCACCACGGCAGCGCCCCTCCAGCCCGGCTAGGGCTGCTGCGGTTCCAGCTGCATACGACGATTGCGACGCAACACCCATTGATGAATCCGCTCCTGGCGCTCTGACGTCAGCGGATACTTCCAGGCAATCGCAAAAGCTGTCATATAGAGCAATACCGGGCCGATGATGTACAACACCCTCAGCGCCATCAATTGGCTGCCGGTGTGCTCTACTGCCTTGGCATCAAATCCGACCAGCGCCAGCAAACCCAGAGACAAACCCAGTCCGAGCGCCATGGCCAGCTTGTGCGCCATGCCCGACATGGCGAAGAAGAGCCCGGTCCGGTGTTCCTTGCTGCGTGCGGTATCCAGGTCAACGATATCTGCCAGCATCGACAACGGCAGAAACTGGAAGGCCGCAAAACAGAACCCCTTGAGCGCAAACATGATGGCAAAGGGCAGTAACTGGCCAGCCTGCAGAAAGAACATACCAATGATACTGACACTGGATACAGCCACCGCCAAACAAAACGCCTTGTGCTTGCCGATACGTTTGCCGGCAATCAGCCAGAAGGGTATGCCCAGAATACCCACGCCGAAATACAACAGATACATCAAACCAATCTGCGCCTGAATCTGGATTACATGCTGCATGAAGAACACCGACAGCGCATTGCGAAAGGACTCACCTGTAACAACAATCAACAAAATCAGCATCATGCGCTTGAACGGACCGTTGTTCTTCAGGACTCGCAGTCCCTTTCGCCAGTCGGTGCGCTGAACCGAACGCGGCGGCGGCTCCTTGACCGCACCGACAACCAAAAACACCGTCAGCGGCAACAGAATCAACAGCATCCAGGCCATCCCCGCCAGAATCGGACCATAACCAGTGCCCAATTGGCCATCACTTCCCAGCAGCCAGACGGCAAACTGCATGACAGCGCCGTCCGTATCACCCTCCTGAAAGCGCTTGCCCAGTCGCTGCACAATGGCCGGCGCCAAGGCCGCCAAAAACAGACCAACAAGAATGTAACCCTCGCGCGCAGCAGTAACCCGGCTACGTTGGTGATAAGCCCCGGAAAGCTCCGCTCCCCAGGCACTGTAAGGCAGTGTCACCATGGTCCAGCCCAGATACATGAGGATTGTCCATAACAGCAGATGACCGATTCCGACGCCCTCAGGCGGCATGAAAATCATCACGGTGCCCAACAGCATCAATGGCATACCCATCATCAGCCAGGGTTTGCGCCGCCCGAAACGGGTACGCCAGCGATCACTCAGGGTGCCTATCAGCGGGTCAGTGATCACATCGGTCAGCCGCGCCAACACCAGCACCAACCCCATGAGGGCGATATTCAGCCCGACTTCCTGGGCGTAGAACGGCGGCAAATAGACCACCAATGGATAGCCGATCACCGCCAGCGGCATGCCGATTGAGCCATGAATAAGAATGGTGGAGCGTTTCAGATCGCCTGACTGACTCATGCTGCTCTCCGCGTGAAACGTGCAGACTCCAGCAGGGCCTGCGTTATTGTGCTTGTGCGTCTCGTCCGGTGTCGTTCGATGGCGACATCCTGAGTGATTCTTAGCCGGACGACCCAATGCCTACAAGTGTCTTAAAGCAGGAATCAACAGTATTCATAACCGGCTGCTTCCCTGTTTCCCTGTTTCCCTGATGAGAAGGCTGCCAATACCGGAAAACTGGATGCCCAGCTCACTGCGCTGGCCGTGCCGCATCAGCCAGTTGAGGATCAGGGCACTGCCCAGCAACATGCCTGCGGCGCTGGAAAGGCCGGCCACGTAACGGGAAATGCCCCAGATCCAGAAATGGGTGGTCGTCGCCATCAGGACCGTGCTGGCGACCGCAAGTACGATACCCCAACGATACAACAGGTCCTTGAGTCGCAGATCACTGATGAACGACGCCAGCAAGGCGCCGCTCAGATAGCCAACGTAATTGATTGCTGCCAGCCAACCCGCGTCGGCCACACCGAGTCCGGCCTGGGCCTGCATCTGCGGCAGCATGGGTGTGTAGGCAAAGCGCGCCACGCCGAGCGTCAGCATGAGGCTGAAAATCCCGGCGCAGAGCACCTGCAGGCGTTGGGCAGCAAGTGTCATGGCATGAGTATGCATGCCCCACGCCCGTGCTGCCACAACACAATGGTCCCAAACGGCCGCTACCCGGCGTAGCGGCCGACGTCACGCTTCAATAGTTGGCGGGCGGATCACTCGCGGGGAAGGACTCGTCAATCGTCTCGTCCAGCAGCTCTTCCTCGTGCTCTTCCTCCCGCCTCTTCTGCTTCTCGGTGGGGTCACGCTGCTGGTCCCGCTCGTGCTTCTGTTCGGCGCTGTCTCTGGCGTCTGGTTCGGACATGTCGTTCTCCTCATGGGCGCAATGATGCTTCATGACATAACGACTATCCGGCCCGTGCGAGGTTCAGTCAGATTTAAGGGGCCAGCGACCGGAGATCAGGCGAAAAGCCGACCACCCAATTGTTAATGATTCTCGATTATATTAAATTGGCGCCTTGTTTCTGGTCACGGAGCCGCGCAGGCATGTTGAGCCAAGTCTATACCGGCCCACTCGAGGGCATGCCTCCCGTCAGGATCGGGGAGCCAGGGGCTGCGGCAGAGGCCACGCTACGCGCCAGCGATCTGCTGAAGCCGGCGGAGATGACACGCGTGCTGGAGCGGTTTGGCGCCAGCTATAGCGGCGGCGACCGCCGGGCGATTGCCTCGCTGTGGTCGAAATGGCACCTCAGCAATGTGATTGCCCACGCCCTGGCAACCAATCTGTTGCTTGATCGCGACCTCCCCCTGGCACTGGAAGAGACCCGGATCACCCTCTCCCCCGAGGGCTACACGGTCGGTTTACACCTGCCCCACGAAGGCGGCGTGCTGGCGGCGCCAACCCCCTACCAGCGCTTCCAACGCCTGATCAACCGTCATCTGGCACCGCTGATCGACGCCTTGAGCGCCTGGTCAGGCGCAGCGCCCAGGGTGTTCTGGAGCAATGCCGGCAACTACTTCGAGCATTTTGCCCACGCACTCGAGCAACATCCGCTGGCAGCCACCCATACCAGCACGCCTGCGCTCGAGCTGCTCGATACCGCCGTTTTCGATGACGGAAAACGCAACCCGTTATATCGACCCATCCGCTATCAGGTGACCGATGAGGGTACCCAGCGCATCCGCCAGCTTTGCTGCCTACGCTATCTATTACCCGAGGTGGAGTACTGCGGCAACTGCCCCCTGACCTGTCCTAAACCCGCCAGAAAGCCGAGCAGAGACAGCGCATGAAAAAGGGCCATCCATGGATGGCCCTTTGCAGATCAACACCGCCCGCCGGGAATCAGTAATTCCATCCCAGGGTGAGCATCGCATTGCGCGGCGCACCGTAGAAGCCCTGGGCCCAATACAGACTGGTCAGGTATTTCTCGTCGGTGACGTTGTTGATATTGAGCGTGGCATTGAGGTTATCGGTGATGGCATAGCTCGCCATCAGGTCGACCAGTGCATAGTCGTCCTGGCGGGTCGTAACGCCAGCACCCTGTTCACGGTAGATGCTGTCCTGCCAGCTTACCTGGGCGCCCACTTTGACCTGCTCGTAGAACGGCAACCGGTAGGTCGTCATCGCGCGCACCATGTGCTGCGGTATGAACGTGCGAGCGCGCTCGCCGTCAGGATTCTCGATGTCCACGTAGGTATAACCCAGACTGGCCTGCAGGTTGGGCAGCAACTCGCCGGCCAGGGTGGCTTCCACCCCCTCGCTGGTCAGCCCCTTGGCCGCACCATAGGCGGTATCCACGCTGCCCGGAATCGTGCCGCGTGCCTCGGCGACATTGTCCTGCTCGACCCGGAACACCGCCAGACTGGCGTCGGCGCCGCTCGATAGCTCGGCCTTGATGCCGGCCTCATACTGAACACCCTCGATGGGCTCCAGCCGATCACGATTGATGTCCACCTCGGTCTGTGGCTGGAAGATCTCGGTGTAGCTGGCGTACAGCGACACACTGTCAGTCAGGTCGAATATCAGACCGGCGTAGGGCGTAAAGACGTCGTCGTAGCGGGTATCCCGGGTGGCACCGTAGCTCAGCCCGTCTCCGTCGAACTGGCTCAGGCGACCGCCCACCATGGCGGTGAGGCGATCGGTCAGGGAAAGCCGCGCCGTGGTGTAGATGCCAGTCTGCCGGTCGATCCATTGACTCCCATCCACGCCACCGGTAAAGGCCGGCTGCGGATAGGCCCCGTTCCACTTATCAAGCGGTGGCAAGGGTGTGCCGATGCCCAGGCCGTAATTCGACTCGTCTTCCAGTTCCGAGCGGGACCACTGCACACCCGCTACAAGCTCGTGCTCCCGGCCGGCAAGGTCGAAGGGACCCTTGACGTGCAGATCGGCAATCAGCTTTTCGATGTTCAGGTCATACAGGCTCGGGTAGGCGAACAGGCCCAGTCCGGTCTGCTGATCGGGCGTGCCGTACTGATAGAACAACGCCGATTCGGAATCCTTGTCGATGTAGTTCAGCGAGGCCTTGCCTTCCCAACTGTTGGCGAACAGATGCGACACTTCGACGAAGCTGCGATTGTCGGTGTTATCCCAGTAGGCCCAGTCAGCAGAGGTGCTGGTCGAAACGTCGAAGTCGGTCGGGCTGCCGTCGGAATAGTACAGGGGCAAGGCACCCCACAGGGGGCTGTCGGTGTTCTGGCGCTGCCAGCTGTGACCCGCCGTGAGAAGCGTGCGGTCGGTCATGTCGATTTCCACCACGCCGTATACCGTCTGGCTCTCGCGCTCCAGGCGGTCCAGATAGGAGTCCGCGTCCTGGGTGGCGACCACCAGGCGACCGCGTACCCTGTCGGCGTCACCCAGAGACCCGGACACGTCAGCCTCGAGTCGCCGCTTGTTCCAGGAGCCTACCGAGCCGGAAAGTGCTATCTGGGTATCGCGGGTAGGGCGCTTGCGTACGAAATTGACAGTGGCCGAGGGATTGCCGGTACCAGACAGCAGGCCATTGGCCCCGCGAAGCACTTCGATCCGCTCATACACTGCGGTATCGATGTCGCCCTGCAGATTCTTGTACATCATCGGCGCGCCAATGCCGTCGAACTGGAAATTGGTGATGTCGAAGCCGCGCGCAGTGAAATAGATCCGGTCTGTCTCCACCCTTTCGACACTGACGCCGGGGGTCGCTTCCAGCGCATCAAGCGCGCTGGTGAGCTGGAAATCCTCCAGCTGCGCCTGGGTGACAACCGATACCGACTGGGGGGTTTTCCGGGGTGTGAGGCTCAGACGGGTCGCCGTGCTGGTCCGCTTTAGCTGGTAGCTGTCGGCCGACTCAAGCTCGGCGGATGTGGAAGCTTCGATGACCGTATCATCGAGCGCGTAAGCGTCTTCACTGTCCGGGCCGGCCTGGGCCAACACGGTAGGCGCGAGCAGACACAGGGTACCGGCTGTGGTGAATTGGCAGGCACGACGGATGGCGCGTGCCAGCATACTCGGATCTGTAACTTGGCTGGGGTGGGATTTCACGATGTCTCCACGAGAGTCAGAACGAAGCGGATTCGGGCAACATTGCCTGAACAACAAATGCCAATGTTAATGCTTCTCGTTTAGATCGTCAATTACCAAGAGCCCTCCCAAGGCCCAGAATGTCCATCAATCCGCATGGGCCTTCGCCACCGCATCGTGACTGGCCAGCTTGCGCTGCTCGCCCGTCAACTCCTTCAAACGACCGTGGCGCATTTCCAGCAGTCGGTCGGCGTGGGGAAAGTATGAGTCATCGTGACTGATGGCAAAGACGGTCTTGCCCATCTCCCGCATATAGGGCAACAGCACCCGGTAGAATTCGCGGCGGAACTGGGGATCCTGGTCAGCGGCCCACTCATCGAGCAACAGGATATCGCGCTGCTCGACCAGCGCGACCAGCAGCGCCAGACGCTTGCGTTGCCCCTGGGACAACCTGATATCGCTGATGCGGCCATTTTCCACCTGCAGTTTCCCAGCCAGTCCGAGCCGCGCCTTCCATAACTCCAGCAGCTCCGGATCGGCCGCCGCCCCACCTGGGCCGACCAGCTGATCGAACAGGTGAAAGTCCGTGAATACACTGGCGAAGCGGGCTTGCAGACTGGGCAGCTCATCCTCGCCGAGCACCCTGCCATCGACCAGAATCTGGCCACTCACGGGGCGATACAACCCGCACAGCAGGCGCGCGAGTGTCGATTTGCCGCTGCCGTTGGCGCCTATCAGAAATACCTGTTCGCCGCGCTTGAGCGTCAGATCCAGCGGCCCGACCGTGAAGCCGTCTGCTCCCTCCTTGCCCGTATGCTGGTAGCTGACCGCTCGCCATTCGATGGTCTGCCAGTCGCCCAGGGTGTCCTTGATCTCGAACCCCTCCCGGTGCGGCGCCAGTGCCAACTTGTCCAGCTTGTCGAATGCGACCTGTGCACTGACCAGCGTTGGCCAGGCGCCCACGGCCTGGATTAGCGGGGTGCGCAGGAACAACAGCGTGAGCGAAAAGGTGGTCGCCACGGCGGTCGAAGCCCAGCCGAGGGCGTTGGCCATGAAAAAGGTAACCCCGATGGCGCCGAGCATCATGATATTGGCCCAGTTGTTGGCGCTCAGGTGATAGGTATCGGCGCGGACAATATGGTATCGGTAGGCTTCGGCATCCGCGCTGTAGGTTTCCTCGTACAACCGCCTGGCCCGATCGCGGTTCAGACGCAATTCCTTGCGGCCCTCGAGTATCGACTCGAAATCCCGTTGCAGGCGATCCTCGGCCTCGCGCAACTGATTGAAGTGCGTATAGACGCGGGACACCAGCAGCCAGCCCACACCCATCACACCGGCCAGCCAGATCACGATCACACCCAGCAGCGGCAAGGATAGCCAGGCCAGATAGGCCAGGGCCGCCAGGGACAGTACCACCCCCTGAACCAGTTCCGGCAGCCGCACGAAGGCAATGGTGATATTGCGTACGTCGCTGGCGAGACTGGCCAGCAGGTCGGCACTGCCGAGTGCTTCGATCCGCTCCAGGTCGGTATCGAGGATGCGCTTGATCAGCTGGCCGCGCAGGGTGAACACGAAGTAGTGGCCAAGGCGGGTCAGACACAGCTGCGCCGCCAATGTGATGACCAGCAGGGCAGCCAGCCAGAGCAGGAACTCCGGCAACACCGCGAGCGGGGCTCCCGCGGCCATGAGCCTGGCATTGATAAAGGCGATTACGCCTACCCCGAGCAGGGCACTGGCCAGGCTCAGGAGGAGCACACCCACGAAGGGCAGGCGATAGTAGCGAAATACCAGGCGAAGAAGTTCCATTCAGATTCCGGGGGGTCAGGTGCCAGTGAAAATTGTTGATAAAGCTTATCATTGCGTTTACCGTTGTGCACCTGAGTAGCTCGCCATAACGAGGGTGTTTTCATGTTTGAGCTCAAGGGCGCGACCTTTGCGGTCAACGGCAAAACATTATTGCAGCCCACCCATCTGACGTTCGAAGAAGGCAAGGTCCACGGCCTCATTGGGCACAATGGTTCCGGCAAGTCGACCCTGCTCAAGCTGCTCGCGCGACAGCAGAGCGCCAGCGATGGCCAGGTCTGTTTTGACGGTCGCCCGGTGACGGACTGGGGCGATCGCGAGTTTGCCCGGCAGGTCGCCTACCTGCCCCAGCATCTGCCCACCACCGAAAGCCTCACCGGCAGAGAGCTGGTCGGTTTCGGCCGGTACCCCTGGCACGGCCTGCTGGGTCGCCAGACGAGCGAGGACCGCGCTCATATCGAGCGGGCGATCACCCTGACCGACACCTGCGCGCTGGCAGACCGGCTGGTCGACTCTCTCTCGGGCGGCGAGCGTCAACGCGTCTGGCTGGCAATGTTGCTGGCTCAGAAGAGCCGCTTCCTACTGCTCGATGAACCCCTCGCTGCACTGGATATCGCCCATCAGGTCGAGGTGCTGAAGCTGGTCCGCCGCTTGTGTCATGACCTGGGGCTGGGCGTCATCATCGTGCTGCACGACATCAACATGGCCGCCCGCTACTGCGATCGCCTGACAGCGCTGCATAGCGGCCGGGTGCTGGAACAGGGTGCGCCCGTCGAGATGATGGACAGCGATACCCTGGAAGCCATCTATGGCCTGCCCATGCAGATCATGCGCCCCTCCGGCAGTCCCCATCCGATTGCCGTGGTGCAATGAGCCGCAAGCGGCTCACCCTCTGCCCGCCCCGCCCCATCGACCTGTTGTTACGGAGCTGTCCCTTGTTCAAGTTTCTCTCGCCACGCCTCAGGAGCGTCGCGATCGGCCTGTCGATTCTATTGCTGGCCACTGCAGCCCCTGCCCAGCCGAATCTTGAGCCCGCCCTCTCGGCACCCAGGATAGTCACGCTGGACTGGACCATCGCCGAGACCCTGATGGGCATGGGTGTGGCACCACAGGCGGTGGCGCAGCTCAGTGCGTATCACGACTGGGTGGCGGAGCCGGCCCTGCCCGACACGGTGGTCGATCTGGGACTGCGTACCCAGCCAAACCTGGAATTGCTGGCCGATCTGCAGCCGGACCTGATTCTGATTTCGCCCATGTTCAGCAACCTCGCCCCGCGCCTGAACCGTATCGCCCCGGTTGAACAACTTGAGCTCTATATCCCGGGCAGCGACACCTGGGAACAGATGCTGCAACTCACCCGCGATGCAGCCCGGCTGGCTGGTCAGCCGCAGGCCGGGGAACGGCTGATCGCGCAGGCCGAGTCGATCCTGCTCGCCCATCGCCAGCAATTGCCGACAGCAACCAGGCCGCTGCTGATCGTGCAGTTCATGGACGCGCGCCATGTGCGCGTATTCGGCGAAAACGGCCTTTATCAGGCCGTGCTGGAACAGCTCGAACTGGAAAACGCCTGGCCCGGCCAGACCAACAGCTGGGGGTTCGCCATGGTCGGTATCGAAGAACTGCTCGGCATTGACGCCCAGTTGGTGGTCGTCGAGCCGGCACCGCTCGGCGTGCAGGCGCAGCTGGCTGAAAGCGGTCTGTGGCAGACCCTGCCCGATGTGCAGAATGACAGCGTCATCAGCCTGCCCCCGGTCTGGAGTTTTGGCGCTCTTCCCTCCGCCATACGCTTCGCTGACGTGCTGACCCACGCCCTGGTGGCCCGCCATGCACAGTAGATTCTCTCCCTTCGCGTCCCCCCTGTTTCTGGCGCTGGGTCTGGGCCTGATCGTTGCCACCCTGGGCTGGACTGCACTGCCGGTGGAAAGAGGCCTGATGTTCAACCTGCAGGCCCTGTTCCAGCCGCTGATTTCCTCTTCCGAAGAAGCGGTTCTGTACTACAGCTGGTGGCCACGCCTGTGCATTTCCCTGCTGGCTGGCGCCGGCCTGGGCCTGGCTGGCGTACTGATGCAGCAGGTGCTGCGCAATCCCCTGGCCGCGCCCACGACGCTGGGCGTGGCCAGCGGGGCCAATCTGGCCCTCATTGCCGCCACCCTGTTTGCACCTGCGCTGCTTGCTGCGGGCCGGGAGTGGGTAGCACTGGCCGGGGGCGCCGCGACCATGGCCCTGGTGTTCGCCCTGGCCTGGAGCAGGGGCCTGGCCCCCATGGTGGTGGTCCTCGCGGGCCTGGTGATCAACCTGTTCGTCGGCGCGCTGGCCATCACCCTGCTGCTGTTCAACCAGGAAGCTCTCAAGGGTGTGCTTATCTGGGGCGCGGGCTCGCTGACGCAGGGCGGCTGGAGCGGGGTAACCCACCTCTGGCCAAGGCTGGCGGTGTGCGCCGTGCTGGCCTTTGTGCTGCTCAGGCCGCTGGCAGTGATGGACCTGGACGAGAGCAACGCCCGCAGTCTGGGGGTGTCGGTGCGCCAACTGCGTCTGGCGGGTCTCGGACTGGCGGTCTTTATCACCGGCTGCATCGTCAGCGTGGTGGGCATTATCGGCTTTATCGGCCTGGCCGCACCCAACATTGCCCGCATGGCCGGAGCCAGAAAACTGGGCGCGCGCATGTTCTGGTCCGTGGTACTGGGCGCGCTACTCCTGACCTGTACCGACCAGCTGATCCAGTATCTTGCCGGCAGCCGTTCGGCCCTGCTGCCCACCGGCGCCATGACCGCAGCCCTGGGCGCGCCCTTGCTGCTCTGGTTGATACCGCGACTGAAACTCGGGGGCAACCGACCTTCCACAAGCGCTTCGGGATTCAGTCACAGGCATCCCCGGCCCGCGCGTCTTGCGGGTGTGCTGTGTGTACTGCTGCTGATTGCTGTGGTGCTGGCCCTTTTTGTCGGTCAGAGCGCCCAGGGCTGGGCCGGCACCGTCCAGTGGAACGTTCTGGAGTGGCGCCTGCCGCGGCTGCTGGCTGCCGCCGGGGCGGGCATCATGCTGGCCATTGCCGGCACCATTATCCAGCGCATGTCCGGCAATCCGATGGCCAGTCCGGAGCTGCTGGGCATCAGCGGCGGTAGCGCCATCGCGCTGATGGCCGTGATCTTCCTCGTCCGCTCGCCGGACAATCTGACGCTGATCACCGCGGGCACCCTTGGCGCCCTCGCCGCGCTGGGGCTGGTGGTGCTGCTCAACCGGCGCAGCGGTTACGTGCCCGAGCGCCTGCTGCTGACCGGCGTGGCGATCACCGCGCTGTTCGACGCGGTGCGCAGTATCGTGCTCAGCGGGGGCGATCCCAGGGGTCAGCAGGTAGTGGCCTGGCTCTCCGGGTCCACCTATTACGTGGATCTCAACAGTGGCCTGTTCATAGCTGTAATGGGCGTGGTCGTCATGGCAGCTACCCGCCCGCTGGCGCGCTGGCTCGATATATTGCCGTTGGGTGCAGCCACCGCGAGCGCCCTGGGCATGGGTCTGAACCGGTCACGCCTGTTGCTACTGCTATTGATCGCCCTGCTTACGGCATGTGCCACGCTGGTGATTGGCCCGCTGTCCTTCGTCGGTCTGCTGGCACCTCACCTGGCACGTCTGATCGGCTTTGGACGTGCCCGTGAGCACATGCTTGGCGCGGCCCTGATCGGCGCCCTGCTGATGATCCTCGCCGACTGGGTCGGCCGCCAGGCCCTGTTCCCCCACGAGATACCCGCGGGCCTAGTGGCCTCACTGATCGGCGGCGCCTACTTCATCTGGAGCATGAGACGGCGCTAGCAGGCTGCTAGACCGGAAGATTGCCATGCCAGACGGGCAGGTCCATATCGTCCGGCTCTTCCACCGGCCCGCCCGTCCGGCTCTTGAACGCCCCCTCTTCAATGGCTATGCGAAACAACGCCGTCGCCTTGCGCTCCTTGGCGCTGGGCGCGCGTACCTGCTCCCAACGGCCGGGTTCCAGATCATTGATGACCGTGCGAAAGGATGCATCGAACTCCGCTTCATCAGTAACCAGCGTGGCCGTACCGAACAGCACCAGGGACTGGTAA
>Ga0194136_1000680_pt1 | contig 17254 bp, 11 predicted proteins | sample TARM_MetaG_T3A_1_FD_134023 | JGI IMG/M metagenome (GOLD analysis project Ga0194136, IMG submission 134023) | Freshwater microbial communities from Pennsylvania, USA, analyzing microbe dynamics in response to fracking - TARM_MetaG_T3A_14 (version 2) | ecosystem: Environmental > Aquatic >...
CGACTGATGGGCGCCATCACCTTACGCGCCATGACTAGCCCGAGCCCCCATGCGGCTGCGATGGTCAGTAGAAAGCCTGCTAGTACTACATCGAATAGAACTTGCTCACGGGCCTCGAACTCGTGTTGTTCTTGCACCAATAGATAGGTCTGATTGTTGATTTCCTGGACATAGACATAGAACGCCTCATTGCCATCGACGACCTCATTGAAGCCTTCTTCCAGATTTGCATACTGCTCGGGAATGGCATATTCGGAATGGCTAGAGGCGAAAAATCGGGTACTAGAGTCCAAACGTGGTGGCCGACCTCGATTGATATCCTGGTGCAGCACGGTATTCAGTTCCCGCTGTAACTCCTCGGAAACCAGATGTTGTTCGACAAAGTGCACCACCGCTACGATGCCTATGGAAAAGATGCCGCTTACCATTACGGTCATCAATACAAAGGCAAGCAGGATGCGCCGTGCAAAAGGTTGTTTAGATACCATCAGTTTTTTCCGCAAGGCGGTAACCAACACCATGCTGAGTATGCAGCAGCTCTGTATTGAAGGGTTTATCGAGAACCTGACGGAGTTGGTGGATATGGCTTCTCAAGCTATCGCTATCGGGGCAGTCATCTCCCCAGAGCGCTTCCTCCAGTACTTCGCGGCGTACCACGGCCGGGCTTTTCTGCATCAACACAGCTAATAGCTTTAGACCAATGGGATTCAGCTTGAGCGGTCGGCCTGCTCGACTGACATGCAACGTATCTAAGTCATAGATCAGATCCGCTACTTTCAATTGGCGTTTTCGGCTGCCTTGGCTGCGGCGCAGGATCGCCTCGATACGCGCGACTAACTCGGATAGGGCAAAGGGTTTGATCAGATAGTCGTCAGCTCCGACGTTGAGGCCGTGCAGCCGGTCGTCAAGCGCATCACGGGCAGTCAGCATAAGGATTGGTACCTCGCTCTGGCCATCCTCACGCAGGCGTTTGCACACCTGATAACCGTCGATGCCCGGCAGCATGATGTCAAGCACGATCAAATCGTAGTGCCCCGTGCTGGCTAGGTGTAAGCCGCTCAAGCCATCCTGCGCGCAGTCGACGCCGAAGCCCTTTAGCTGCAGGTAGTCCAGCACATTGGCCAGGATGTCGCGGTTGTCTTCGATGACCAGAATACGCATCGGCTGATTACTCTTTGATTTTGACGCTTTTTTCACGTCGCTTTGACAGGCTACTAACAAGAGGCAAATGCAGACTGCGGCCCGTTCATCCAAAAAGGATCATACGATGCCCCAGCTTCATTATGCGCAAATTCGCTACTTATCCATCGTCGTGCTGGCGTGGCTAACGGTATTCACTCTGACTCGGAGCCTGTTGCTGGTTAGCCACCTGGCAGATGCGAATATCAGCATTTCGAACCTTATGGGCTTGTATGCCATAGGGATGATCTACGACTTGAGCTTCCTGCTTTACGCGACCTTGCCAATGGCGCTTTACCTGCTGCTTTGCCCGCGCGCGATTTGGCAGCAGCGCTGGCACAAAAAGTTTATGGCCAGCGCCATGGCCCTCAGTCTATTCGTCATGCTGTTCACTGCTGTTGCGGAATGGCTGTTTTGGGACGAATTCGGCGTACGCTTCAATTTCATCGCCGTTGACTACCTTGTGTACTCCGAGGAGGTGATCAACAACATTCTTGAGTCCTACCCGATTTACCCCTTACTGGCATTGCTCGCCATCTTGGCCATTGGTCTGACATTCATCCTTCGCCGCCCCCTAGCAGCTGCCTTGGATGCCCCACGCATGGCACCTAAGCAAGCTTTATATAGTCTGGGTGTTTTGCTCTTGCTGGCCGGGCTTAGTAGCGCTTTTGTTGGGCAGAACTCCCCCCGTGGAATAGGTGGTAATGCCTATCAGCGCGAGCTGGCGAGCAATGGGCCTTTCCAGTTCTTTGCTGCGTTTCGGAATAACGAACTGGACTACCAGCAGTTTTACTCGACCCTGCCGGAGTCCGAAGTCGCCGGGTTGTTGCGAAGCGAGGTGAGCGAGCCCAATGCCCGTTTCATAGGCAGTGATCCGCTAGACATTCGCCGTGAAATCGATAATCCAGGGCAACCAAAACGCCTGAACGTAGTACTGGTGACCATCGAGAGTTTGAGTGCCAAATACTTGGGCAGTTTCGGTGACAACCGCGGATTGACCCCGAATCTGGACGCGCTACGCAAGCAGAGTCTGGCATTCAGTAACTTTTACGCCACGGGTACCCGAACTGACCGTGGCCTAGAAGCCATCACCCTGTCTATTCCACCAACGCCGGGGCGTTCGATCGTCAAGCGTATTGGTCGTGAAGCTGGTTATGCAAGTCTAGGTCAGCAGTTCGCCGCCCAAGGGTATGACAGTGCATTTCTCTACGGCGGGCGTGGTTACTTCGACAACATGAATGCTTTTTTTGGCGGCAACGGCTATCGCATCGTTGACCAAAGCAGCGTGGCCGAGGCGGATATTGCTTTCAAAAACGCCTGGGGCATGTCGGATGAAGACCTCTATAAACAAGCCCTCAAAATTGCAGATGCCGACCATGCAGCCGGCAAACCTTTCTTCCTGCAATTGATGACCACCTCAAATCATCGACCCTATACCTACCCTGAAGGTCGCATCGACATACCTTCCGGTGACGGTCGCGAAGGAGCGGTGAAGTATACCGACTACGCCATTGGCCAACTCCTTGCCCAAGTGCGGGAAAAACCCTGGTTCAAGGACACGCTGTTCGTCTTCGTCGCCGATCACACTGCAGGCAGCGCCGGTAAGGAAGATCTGCCGGTGGCCAACTACCACATCCCGCTGTTTATTTACGCTCCGGAACATATCGAACCTAGAGAGTTCACCGATGTTGTCAGTCAGATCGACCTGGCTCCAACTTTACTGGGCATGCTCAATATCGACTATGTCTCAACGTTTTTCGGGCGCAACGTGCTGCGAGAGGATCGCACTGCTGGGCGCGCCCTGGTTGGTAACTACCAGCACCTAGGACTGTTCGATGGCAACAATCTGGCCATCCTCAGCCCAAGGCGTGGCATGCGCAAACATGAAGACGCATTGGGGTTGAGCCATGAGTCGATCATTGGCACCGATGACGGGCTGCTGCGTCGCGATATCGCTTACTACCAGGGGGCCAGCTATGCCTTCCAGAATGGACTTATAGCTTGGCGGTCAGGGGTACTGCCAGATGAAAAGTTGGGCCTGCGTTAACCCACTCATGCATTACAGGCACCGCCTGGCGGTGCTTTGATTTGGAGCCACTGAAATGACGGCTGACCGCTCAGAAAGCGCTTCTCGCTACTTTGATTTCCGCCTTGCGATAGGCATTCCGTTAGGGCTTATGGCCTTACTGTTGTTACTAGACCCCAGTGGAGTTGATTTCGCTTTGGCAGAACTGTTCTACGAACCGGGCCAGGGCTTTATCGGACGTCACAGCTTCTGGCTGGAAGACATACTCCATGACCGGGCGAAGCAAGCTGTTATCTTCTTGGGCGTAATGGCCATTTTCGGTTTCGTGCTAAGTCTGATGCCAACCAGGCTAAGTCCTTTTCGGCGTCAGCTAGGTTACCTGGTACTGGCCTTGGCTTTATCAACCAGTATTGTCACTCCGCTGAAAACACTGACTGGCGTGCACTGCCCATGGAGTCTGAGCGAGTTCGGGGGAGCAGAAACTTTTACACCTTTACTCAGCGAGCGCGCACCAACCGAAAAGCCAGGGCGCTGTTGGCCAGGGGGGCATGCCTCGGCGGGGTTCTCTCTGTTGGCTCTGTTTTTCGCGCTGCGCGACAGGCGTCCTCGCACCGCTCGCATTGCTTTAGTTGTTGCGTTTGGACTGGGAGCAGTGTTTTCGCTAGGACGTATGATGCAGGGTGCGCACTTCCTCTCGCATAACCTGTGGACCTTGTTGTTCGACTGGCTGATCGGAGTGCTGTGCTACCGGTGGATTCTCTATAAAGCGCCACAACCAATGCGACTGCCACAGCTTGTGCCTGATGTAGTGGGAGGGCAGAACTGATGCAAGGTCTTCTATGGTTTCTTCGCCTGTGCCTAGCAGGACTGGTATTGGTCGCTGCGTTGGTAGCGTTGCCTATTAGCATGGCCTGGAGTGCCACGCCTACAATGCAAAGTTTGGCTGGTGAGACTCGGCCACAGAGTTGGGCGGAGTCGCTAGATAAGCGGTTTAACCTGTATCGGATACAGCCCGATCTCTATCGCAGTGCCTTGCCACAGCGAAAGGCATTCCGCGCAATGCACCGCTTCTGAATCCGATCCAAGAAATCAAAACCGCAGCGTTTAACGCCTTGTGGACCGACGACCCTGCGGTATTGCCGCCCAACGAAGCGGAGACCATATGGTGGGAGTTTTGGCTCCCAATTCGAGATAGTCGAGAAGCGGTGCTTAACCGCTTTAGGTCGATTGCAGAAGCATGCGGTTTCGAGACCTCCGATAAGGAGCTGAGATTTCCCGAGCGGACAGTTCTTAACGTCTATGCCTCTCGCGGAGCTATCACTCAAACGCTATCGCTGCTCAATGAGGTCGCCGAGATTCGTAGGGCAAAGGATACTGCCGAATTCTTTGATGCCATGTCGCCACCGGAACAGAGAGAGTGGGTCGAGGATTTGCTTGAGCGGACGATTCCCGCTGAAGATGGCAGTATTCGTATCTGCTTGTTGGATACAGGCGTCAACCGGGGCCACCCACTTCTTGCGCAGCACATTGATGAAGATGACCTATATACCGTCAACAGCAACTGGGGGCTTGCAGATGTGGCTGGCCACGGTACAGGGCTGGCCGGTATCGCTTTATACGGCGACCTTTTCGACCCGCTCGCCAGCCAAGCACCTGTCGCGGTTAGTCACCGCTTGGAATCGGTGAAGCTGCTCCCCACCGGCCAGCATAATAAAAAGGAGCCCTACGGCTCGCTGACGATTGATGCCATTACCCAGCCAGATACATCCAAACCGGAAGTACGCCGTGTCTTCAGCATGGCGATCACCAGCCTCGATGATCGTGATCGCGGCCGCCCCTCGGCGTGGTCTTCAGCTATCGACGAACTCGCGTGTGATGTTCTGGGCGAGAGAGCCAATCCTAGACTGATCGTCCTATCAGCAGGTAATGCCGATAAAAACCAGGCGATTCACTACCCTAACAGCGTCACCACTGACGGTATTAACGACCCGGCGCAGGCGTGGAACGCCCTTTGCGTCGGAGCCTATACCACAAAGGTTACGATTGATCCCCCAAACTCTGGCCTGTTGCCAGTCGCGGCAGTTGGCAGTTTGAGCCCCTACAGTACAACTTCAGGGACCTGGACCAACACAGCTTGGCCGCTGAAGCCAGATGTAGTTTTCGAAGGGGGCAACCTAGCTACAGATGGGCAATACGCCTACACCGAACCTTGTCTGTCGCTACTAACCACCTCCAATGAACCCCAACGACGGCTGCTGTCAACCACCTGTGCAACTAGCGCAGCCTCAGCACTGGCTGCACGTATGGCAGCCCAGATATCAACGAGCTACCCGCAGTTCTGGCCTGAGACAGTAAGAGCCCTCATCGTGCATTCTGCTGAATGGCCTAATCGAATGCTGCAGGACTTCCTCGCTGGCGATTCAAAAGCCAACTATGAAAATCTGGTAAAACACTGCGGCTTTGGTGTGCCTGATATAGGGCGCGCTCTATATAGCGCCGGCGACTCCTTAACAATGATCGCCGAGGACCAGCTGAGGCCTTTTGCGAGGCAAGGCTCTAAACCTCCCACCGCGCGAGACATGCATCTACATCTACTTCCTTGGCCTCGTCAGGAATTGCTCAACCTCGGCAACGTCGATGTAGAGATGCGGGTAACCCTTTCCTACTTCATTGAACCAAACCCCGGCATCGCCGAGCGCGGCATTAAAGGCCGCTATCGCTACGAGTCGCATGGCCTTCGATTTGACGTAAGTCGCCCTAATGAAGACAAGGACCAGTTCCGGCAACGGATCAACAAGCGTGCTCGGGATGAGGAGGACGGTGCCTATCAGGGAGGCGGTTCAGATCCATGTTGGCTGCTTGGCACCCAAACTAGGCATCGCGGTTCACTTCATTCGGACATATGGCGGGGTACTGCTGCTGACCTAGCAGGCCGCGGCATGCTCGGCATTTATCCCGCCTTGGGCTGGTGGAAAACTTTGGTCAAGCATCAGCGTTACGACGATACCGTAAGGTACAGCCTAGTGGTATCGATCAAGACACAGCAAACCAGCGTTGACCTTTATGCTGCGGTCGAGCAAGTGATAGAGGCCCAAACGGCGATTTACGTTTGACCATGCCTCGCTCGGTCCGGCTAAGAGTCTAGTAACTATCACCGAGTCGTGAGTAACGCCTTTATTTAAAAGCTAGGTCGACTCGATGAACGTAATTATAGTAACAGTATGGCTTGTCGTAGCGTATGCACATTCGCCGTCCCTGACCAACACATTAAATCATCCATGCTGAACTTGTTAGGCTGTTCTCTGATCACGCTGGGCAACCGACGGGAGACTTGTGTATGGAAACCATGTTACGTTTAGCTTGAACTTATATGAGAAGCGGGAGTTGTAACAGTGCAGCACAAGATTCCATTTTTTCCACCTTCACTTCCCGATGAAACACTACACTCAAGAGTTTCTCGCTACCATTTTCTATCAGGCAACAAAACACAACCTCTGACTTTCCGAGATGCTTTCGGCGCTGCCCCATTTCCTTTGGACGTTGTTGTTCCGAAGAAGATATCTCAGCTAGCTGAACGGCTCCCAGGAGAAGCTGAAGACAACCTTAAACGGTTACTACATACCAATACGCTTCTGCCATTGTTTACATCATTTCTTGGAACCGTGAACTCTCACAAAAAACTTAGCCAAGATACTTCGACAACAGCGCTGTCACGAATTCCTCAGCGCGTGGTCGGCGTACACGGCACAGCTAAACTTTGCATTGCATGCTGCGAGAGCGACGAATATGAGTTTGGCTCCAGCTATTGGCATAGAGCTCACCAGATACCAGGAGTTTCCAGTTGCTGGAAGCACCGTGAAATTCTGATAAGTTCATGTCAATTTTGTTCAAAGCCGTTCTATACGAAAAATCGAATTCTAACAATGCCGTGGTTACCCTGTGAGTGTGGCTGGTCAGTTAGTGCAAACACGTGCGATAAACCCGCTCCCCTACTTGAGAACGAATTTGCAATTTTTTGCAAAGAGCTGTTGCACGGAGACGTTCCAAGTATCTCGCAAGAATCCCTTGCGCATGCGTACAGAACACAAGCCTCCGTGCTAGGGCTAAGAGCTGGCAGTCTAGTTTCACAGGCATCATTATTCAACGGTATAGTCGAGACCTTCGGAGACGAATTCCTCTGTCAAGCGGACGCTGCATACGCTGCCAAGAAGACAAAAACGTGGATTCGCCTTTCTACAATAGATGATCAATTAGATATGCCTGTAACACGGCATTTGATACTAAGCTTTTTCCTATTTAGGGATTTTAACTTCTTTAAGAGCACCCTACAAAATCAACAGAGCGTGCCTTTCGTAAGAGCTCGCAGGACAGATTCAAAGCAGCTCAAATCAACGGAAAGTAAATGCTCAGTTTACAGGGTTAAGATACAGCAGATTGTAAACCGTTGGCCGGATTCAACATTAGAAGACTGCTGGAAGAACTCATTGAAGGCAACATCATGGCTATTTAAACACGACCGTAGTTGGTTACTCTCCTATTTATCTGGAACGACGCAGCCCGATACTAGGGTAGTCGATATAAAATATGCAAAGACCATCGAGGACGGAATTGAGGGTCTTTACGCGCTCTCGTCTAAACCTAAGAGAGTAAATATCGGCAATATCCTTTCTCTTCTACCTAAAAAGTTGCCAGGTGGGCAAGATAGAGAAAAACTTTATCCTGAAGTGTCAAAAAAAATCAAAGAGCACTATGAATCCCTTTGGCACTTCCATGTCCGGCGGATGATATGGGGAATACACGAACTCAAAAGGCTTGACCTTAAACCATCTATTGTTAATTTGAGTGACTTGATAAAAATCAATAGAGTAAGCTGCAATTCAATTCTCAGCCACTTTGGCTGGAACATCGAAGTAATGGTGAATCAAAAATTCAGCCTAGTAGATGAGATGAACAGACTTTCGATCACGCGCCAATGGTCTGGCCCTATAACAGTCGATGCAGGCTATGCCGGCCGAGCTTACCAAAAAGCTCGTATGGCTAAATTAGACTAGCTCCATGTGGCTAAGCTTCGTTGATCAATTTCATAAGATACGAAGCTGCATTACCCGCTGGCGGACGAATCGCTGCGAACCTCAATAAAGTCGCAGCCCCGAAAATTGCATTACGTGCACGTAGTTCTTTAGCAGCCCATTCTATTCTTCGGTGATGAAATTGATCGAGCGTTTCACAGGTTGCCTTAAGCTCTAAGCTACAGCTGGGTAACAGCAGCAATTTCTTCTCAAACAGTGTTGATGAATTCAGCTCACGCCCTATCAGCGCAACAGAGATCCGTAGTGGCTTACCTGGACGGGCTCTGAGGCTACTCACGCACTCTCGAATTCGAAGAGACAACTCTCTATCCAGACTTGGCCAGTCAATAACAGCGGTGCGCTTACGAGCAATCTTTCTAATGCACTGGACCTTTCCTTTCAACCAAACTCTATCGTTACGGTAAAGCCAAGCGTAATCGGTGCACGCGTGAGCTGCCGTGTTCCTCTCACGTTCCATAATAAAACGAAGACGGCGGTTTTCTCGGTCTCGCTCCACTCGCAACCCTGACAACATGTCTTTAAGATCGGTTTCCATCCTTAGAACTCTATACACCGACGCCAATGAAACACTGCAATCGGTAGCTACTTCAGAAAAGGCCTTACCTGAAACTAGCTGATCACGGATTTGCTGCCTGAGGGCTGGCAGTAGAATGGATGGGCGAGCACGAACATGTATTCCAAGCTGAACGGCATAGACGTGAAGCGTAGAGACGCTGACTCCTGTCACAGCTCCAATCTGGCGAAGTGAATGCCCTTCTGAGTACATTTCTTTGAGCGTGTGCGCTAAGCCACCAGTTTTGGCGGTCACTTTCGTCGCTATACTTTTCGACATAGGCATCTGGACAGAACGCTGGACAGCTAAATCATCGAAGTTCAGTTCAAGCGCATCCGCAAGAAGCAAATAATGTAGCGGATGATGGGCGCCTCTTGGCTTTCGCAGTAACTTGAGGACCCAAGAAGGAGCTTGTTTTGCGCGCACTGGGCACAGTCGTGAAAATTCCCCGGCGCTGGGCAACCCTTTGAAGTAGATCGACAACATGTCAGCCAACGGCGTCAGCCGAAGCCTGCCAGTGGAACTCACGAGCGCATGAGCCTGTGCCCCTCGTAGCAAGTTTTGCTGGAGCACGTGATGTTGCAGCGGGTCACAATCTCGATCGAGCGCAGACCAAGAAAGAGCCGCGAGACGGTATAGCCTGTCTCTCTGAATGGCACTGACTTCCAGTGCTAGGGCGTGAGCATGTAAATTATCGTCAGTCGGCAGGAAGCACCGTGTAGCTTTGTCCCGGATCCAAACCGGTTCGATGATCGAGAGGGGCTGTACGTGATGGGGGCATATCCAAACCCCTGGAAGCTGATGTACGCGATGCCAGTAGGCTTGACCATGTTTCTGATCATCCTCAGCAAGACACACCGGGCAGAATCTAACCCGAACGTATCGCTCTAGAGAGCTTGCAATGAGTCCAAGCCGCATTTTCAACCCTTGACCGTTCCTGCTTTCCATTTGGCGGCGCGTCATCACTAGCTGCTCTGGCGACATAAATGGTTGGAAGTACGGCAGCAGAGTATGTCGTGAAATAAGAGCGTTTGTGTCCAGCCCAGTAACCGGCTTCAAAAGCCTTTCCGATTCTTTTAAATGGCAAGGGAAGCTTGTGTTCCGGGTAAAGGTATAGCTGTGCTCAACGTTGCTGAATGCTTGGCGGACTGAAGCAAACCCGGTCAGCCGGCAGTAACGACTCAACAGGCTGTGAAGTGTTTCGTCTGGGAAGGGAGATAAGAAAAAACCTGGCCCAGTATCCATCTCCCACCTCAATCCTACCTATCGCTGTAGGCGTCACAGAACTCAAACGTCTGCTCGCATAGCCAGCCCTCTTTCCGCAATTGCTCAAGGGGGTTTTCACTATTGGCTATCTCAGACAGTTCTGCGGATTCTTGGGAGGACGCCGTGGCAAGTTTTGGGGCAGGCGTCTTCGGTACGCCCTGCGCTTTCGGCGTTGATGCTGGACTAATGCTACTCAGTAGCGAATAACGTTTCGACAAGTCGTCTGAACTCAGCAGCATCATGCCCTCAAGTTGGGCATCAATTGGCAATAGGTCTTCAAACCGTCCTAACTGCCTAGGGTCCCGACTACGTAAGGCCGACAATGCCGGTTTCAGGATTTTCATCTTGGTATCGGCCACGCGTCTGAATGTGCTTGGAACGAGGCGCTCCTCGCCGTGCTGAATAGCAAAACGCTGGCCTAGGATAACTAGCTTAACCAGGAAATCGGTGACACCCTGAGTCAAATCATAGAGTACGTCGAGTAACTCATCCGTCAGCGGACTAACTTCACGGCACCATTGATAGGCCCACAAGGACTCAACCAACATCTTCCAGAAAGGATCGTCCTTCTCGAATCTTTCAAACTCTATAACGCCAAGACCACATCCACGTCGAGCATTTCGAAGCACGTCCGAAAACAGGCTGATCATTGAGTTAGTCCCAATGAACACAACGGGGATGCCAATCGAATTGATCAGGTTGACAAAGAAATTGAGCATGTTGTCTTTTCCACCGGCTCGAGCCGATCGAAGATGCTGAATTTCGTCGATTAGCAATGCGCCTATAAAATAGGTACTCGCGACCTGTTCCATACGTTGAATCGTGTCGGGTAAGCCACTTCGAGAGCGGTAGCTGTTTGCATATCGGTCTTGTCCAATAGCCTGATCCACTGCTCGGAAGAACGCCCGGCACAAACCGCTTAGCGATCCATCGAACGGGCAATCCAGCTTTAACCAAGTGATTTGAGTTTGTACAAACTGACGTTTTCCGTAGCGTTCATGGAGAACTGTCTGCGGATAAAGACGAAGGATTGATTCAAGTGCCGTCGATTTTCCGATCCCACTCAACCCAACCAAGCTGAAGGTCGTTGCAGTGGACCGAAACCCATCAGATGTCCTTCTGCTCGTTGAAAGCGAGTGAAGGTGTCTTACGGTCGTCGGCGAAAGCGGATTACGCCCTACATATCCACTACGAATCAAAGAAGAAAGAGTTGATTCCAGTTCAAGATGTACCGGCAAAGGCTGAACGACCGTACGTAAGCGATCGATGCAGTGAAGGCGGACCGCGCTATCGAGTTCGCGCTCATGCTCGTTCACAGGCGGAAAATTCATGATCAATGAGGCCGCATCGCTCTCACAGAGGATTGGCGGTAACGCCTCTATCAACGGGTTCCCTTGGAACTCCAAAACAGGCGATTCCTCATACCGCGCGACCGCATGCGTAAGTACGGTCATTTTTTAGCTCCTGGACGAAGCCGACTCAGCAGGTCAATGACCTCAGCGCTGCGGGCACCCGCGTAATTTTCCGCAACGCCAACGCTAGAAATCGCGTCGGATTGCGGCGGGACAGAAGATCGCAAGTCATCCGGTACGAACGAATCCTTACGTTCTTGCAAGCGTTCGTTAGCTCTATTACTACGAATGTTACCCAGCTTTTCAGACTTGGACGAAACTTGAGTTGTTAAGGATTTATCTTTTTTCGCAGCTTTAACGACACCAGATATTTCTGCATCTAGCGAGACTTTACCGACTAGCTTGGTGTACTTGCTGTCTGGGGATTCTTGTTTGATGATGGCGAGCATGTCTATAACTTCATCAAACCGGTACCCGTGATAACGAATTTCAGATTTCCTTAGATCACAGCGCAGAAATTTACCTTGATTATTTTGGATCCAAATATGCTCAGTGCTGTTAGGGTCATACCAACAAAGAATGCTGCTAACCCCTCTATGTCTTGCTCTAGCAAACCAGTTCTGCTCAACGGCCAAGTCACAAATGTAAAACATACCCTTGAACTTAATCCCTCCCTTTTGTATAGAACCCCTATCTCGGGGTAAAAGATGTAGGTAGATAAGTTCGTCAGCCTGGGTATTTTCATCGATTCGATCATTCCGGAGCGCCCAACTCCATATACCTATTGGGGTAGGTTCCACCTGATCGGCTATCATTTCTTTGGTAAGGCGGTCGGGCTGCCGATTGTGCTTATTATAATGGAGTATTCCCTGAATAATAATCTTCGTGAACTCTGCCAAATTGAGCGTAGCATCCAGCCTATAATCACGCTCTCCCCGTTCTTTATTCCTCTTACGCACTGCACCGGGGATCCAATGTATTTGGGTAGTAACGTTCAGAACTTTGAAACTGCTCTCTACGATAGCCTTCCAGTCCGGTCGATAAGGAGGAGCTATACCAAGGTTTATCCTGAGCCCTGAGGCCAGGCCTTCTGCAGCCTGCCCCAACATCTCGCCTCTGTCAGCAAAGATTTCATGAGGTAAGTGGTGGCAAGGCCATTCGTCCGGAGTAATATCAACACCATTATCCGCGCAAAATTCCTTCTTCTGAGTAAACGCATTAAACAGTGCCTGACGGGCACCGTTCCAACTCGGCCCTTCAAGGCCTACATAAACACCAGTGATCATCCCTGAGAAAGTATCAATTATCACATAAATGACAGGACGGCCAATAATCCAGTCTCGATTATATCGACTGACCAGATATATATCTGCCACAGTAGCGTCTATTTCAAACAAATGGCAAGGACCACGAAGGCCATCTCGAACAGTACCAATTAACGGGCGATGATCCTTTTGCCAATTTCGCTCACCGCTTCTTCCTCTAAGAACAGTAATATCGTCATACGCTTTGTGCCCCCAATATGCGAACTGCCTAGCCGTTGGTAGTTCATTTGCGGGGAGCAGTGGTGGCTCTATACAATATCCTGGCTGCGTTTTTGATGTATAAAAACGCCTGAGCATTTTTATGTAAGCATCAGTGATAGTGCCTACTTTTCCGGTTGCAAATAAAGAAAAGCCTACCTTTATGCAGTTCTTGTCAGCCTCCGTCAGTACCTTTGACTGAGTATCAGCTTCCACCCCTTGAAAATAAACTTTGCGGCCGGGTTTTTTTCCATCCCTATACTGTTTGTTTTTACCTGGACCTCCAGAGTTAAAACGATCAGGTAGTAACGCGTTACGTACCTGGCCGTTCATCCAGTATCGGTATAGTAGTCGATATATAGTTTTTTTGTGTATTTCTAACTTTAGCGCTTGGTCAGCTATTAAGCGCCCCATAGCTCCAGGCTGAAATATCTCTCCCGGAATTTCCGTCTCAATCAAATTCTGGATACGCCGCCAGTTTTTATCACGAAAATATTTCTCTTTTTCAGAAAGATCTTCTTCAATCCGCAACATAAAGGGGCTAGGTACGATAGTTGCCGTCTTTATATCACCATTATCCAAAATACTTCTTAGCTCTGACAAACGCATCACCCAAGGTCTTTTGGGTGTCTCTGTCATGTCAAAAAGTACGATCTGATCGCTTATAGCATCCAGCCAAAGCACCCTGGCCAATCGTTGCAATTCTGTGGTTTCGGTAACTGGTTCAATTACGTCGTTGATATTTAGATATGACATCAGCTAGCCCTGCTCTCATATCTATAATCTTCGGCGGGGTACAAGACATTTGCGATTATCAAAACACTCTTCATCGTTAGCCGCTCGGCTACTAGATTAAGAGTTATATACTTATTCCAGACTAGGTGCATAAATATGTTTTTGGCGTCGCTATAAGGGATAAATAGCGAATTAGCAATACTCTTGAGCATACGCTCAAGAGGCCATTGAAACTCTCGCATGCTATTAACCTCATCGAGGAAACTAACGATCAATGTACGTTGCTGTAGCTCCCTTTTTAGCGCAGCCCCTTTTCGAAACCAATCTAAGTTACTGCTCAGGATTGCAGGTATGTTTTTTTCCGTAACGACGGTCCAGTCAATGTCGCGACTTTTCCAAAATTCTCGTTCTATCTTCAACTTTTCTAAAGTGCGCTTAAGTCCTCGGCCCGAGTCAAATGAATCAGAGTATTTGATTGTACGCGCAACTAACCTGCTGCTTCCGTCAGGCTGACGCAGCGTGATTAAGAAATCGGTGGTCATCACCAAAGGAACTTTTGTTCCCGGATAAACCGGGTAAGAGATATTCAACGCGTTAGCAATCGATTGCGCTGACGATTGAGGCAAAAGGGGATATTGCTCTCTGATATCTATTACCCGGTTAGAAAACTCAAGCAGAAGTAGGTAGCCATATTCCAAATCAGAAAGAAGGTGATGAAGACGATTGACCTTGGTTCCATGTATCTTGCGAGACCGCCCGTGAGATGGAACATCCTGCACCCGTAGCCATGGTACGTAGTGCTCTAGACTCCCTTGCCCAAAACCTTTTTCGATATGCCGATCAATGTCGGACTGGGTTCTAAAGCTACGACCTCGCAAACAAGCCTCCCGGTGCCTTCAGCCACACCCATCATCCAAAGTTTGAAAATTCGCTCAAAAGTCCTAGGACACTTCACTGGCTGTGGATAAGTTTTAAAACGCGAAGACAGATTAGCTTCGTTTGGTCAGCGTATACGTGATTCCAGATAGGCGGGCGAGCAGCCTCTGATAAAGTGTTGTAAATCAGAGGCTTACCTTTTGTCATATAATTTTGTCTGCTGTCAAAATATTTTGTCTTTTGACAATATTTTTTGGCAAAAACCACCGCTCGGTTGCCGCTGGGGCGGGTTTATTCGACGGTGACGGACTTGGCCAGGTTGCGGGGCTGGTCCACGTCAGTACCGCGCAGCACGGCGACGTAATACGAGAGCAACTGCAGCGGCAGGGTGTAGAGAATCGGCGCCAGTGCATCGTGAATGTGCGGCATGTTCACCACGAAGGTGCCTTCGCCGTTCTCCATCCCGGCCGAGCCGTCAGCGAAGACGATCAGCTCACCGCCACGCGCGCGGACTTCCTGCAGGTTGGATTTGAGTTTTTCCAGCAGCTCATTGTTCGGTGCCACGGTAACCACCGGCATGTCTGCATCGACCAGCGCCAGCGGACCATGCTTGAGTTCACCGGCCGGGTAGGCTTCGGCGTGGATGTAAGAGATCTCCTTGAGCTTGAGCGCACCTTCCATCGCCACCGGATATTGCGCCCCGCGACCGAGGAACAGGGTGTGGTGCTTCTCGGCGAAATGCTCGGCAATCTTCTCGACCGTGGTATCCATGGCCAGCGCCTCACCCAGGCGGGTCGGCAGGCGGCGCAGTTCAGCGACCAGCTCGGCTTCCTTGTCCGCCGACAGGGTGCCGCGCACCTGGCCCAGCGCCAGGGTCAGCAGCATCAGCCCGACCAGCTGGGTGGTGAAGGCCTTGGTCGAGGCCACACCGATTTCCGGGCCGGCCTGGGTCAGCAGGGTCAGGTCCGATTCACGAACCAGCGAACTGATGCCGACGTTGCAGATCGCCAGGCTGGCCAGATAGCCCTCGTTTTTCGTCAGCGCCTTGGCATTGCGCAGCGCGGCGAGGGTATCGGCGGTCTCGCCGGACTGGGAGATGGTGACGAACAGGGTATCGGGCTGCACCACCACCTTGCGGTAACGGAACTCGCTGGCCACTTCGACCTGACAGGGAATCCCGGCCAGTTCTTCCAGCCAGTAACGCGCGACCATGCCTGCGTGGTAGCTGGTGCCACAGGCGACAATCTGCACGTTGCGCACCTTGGCGAACAACTCGGCTGCCTGCGGGCCGAATGCCTGCACCAGCACCTGCTTGTCACCCAGGCGACCTTCGAGGGTGCGCTGCACGACCTTGGGCTGCTCGTGGATTTCCTTGAGCATGAAATGACGATACTCGCCCTTGTCCGCTGCTTCGGCCCCCTCGTGGTACTGCACCGACTCACGCTGTACCGACTGCCCGGTGGCATCCCAGACCTGCACGCTGTCGCGGCGGATCTCGGCAATATCGCCCTCTTCCAGATACATGAAACGGTCGGTGACCTGGCGCAATGCCAGCTGGTCGGAAGCCAGGAAGTTCTCGCCCATGCCGAGACCAATCACCAGCGGGCTGCCGCTGCGAGCGGCCAGCAGGCGATCGGGTTGCTTGGCACTGATCACGGCCAGGCCATAAGCTCCGTGCAGTTCCTTCACTGCAGCCTTGAGCGCAACAGCCAGATCGCCGAACTCGTCCAGCTTGTGGCTGAGCAGATGCACGATGACCTCTGTATCGGTATCCGAAACAAAGGAATAACCCAGACCCTTGAGCTGGCTGCGCAACGCTTCGTGGTTCTCGATGATGCCGTTGTGCACCACCGCCAGATCTTCACCCGACACATGCGGATGGGCATTGCGCTCACAAGGCGCGCCGTGAGTCGCCCAGCGGGTGTGGGCGATACCCAGACGTCCGGTCAGCTCCTGGGCCTGCTGGGCACTTTCCAGCTCGGCAACCTTGCCCGAACGGCGCAGCCGTTGCAGCTGGCCGGCGGCATCCAGTACGGCAATGCCGGCGCTGTCGTAACCACGGTATTCAAGGCGTTTTAGACCTTCGAGAAGAATCGCGCTGATATTACGCTCGGCGACGGCGCCAACAATGCCACACATGTTCAGTTCTCCAGATCGTGTTCGATGGCCGCGCAGATCAACCTGACGCCGCGGTCCTGAATGCTGTTACGCGCCTCGCTGCCGAGGCGTTCATCGGTAATCAATGTATGGATACCGCTCCAGGGCAGCTCCAGATTGGGAATGCGCCGACCGATCTTTTCCGATTCAACCATGACGATCACTTCCCGTGCGACTTCGGCCATCACCCGCGAAAGGCCCAGCAGCTCGTTGAACGTGGTGGTGCCGCGCTGCAGGTCGATGCCGTCGGCACCGATGAACAGCTGATCGAAATCATAGGAGCGCAGAACCTGCTCGGCCACCTGACCCTGAAAGGATTCCGAATGGGGGTCCCAGGTGCCTCCAGTCATCAGCAGCACAGGCTCATGTTCCAGCTCGCGCAGGGCGTTGACCACGCCGAGCGAATTGGTCATCACCACCAGGCCGTGCTTGTAGCCCAGCTGCGGGATCATCGCCGCGGTGGTGGTGCCGCTGTCGATGATGATGCGCGCATGCTC
>Ga0194136_1000685_pt1 | contig 17152 bp, 16 predicted proteins | sample TARM_MetaG_T3A_1_FD_134023 | JGI IMG/M metagenome (GOLD analysis project Ga0194136, IMG submission 134023) | Freshwater microbial communities from Pennsylvania, USA, analyzing microbe dynamics in response to fracking - TARM_MetaG_T3A_14 (version 2) | ecosystem: Environmental > Aquatic >...
GTCTACGTCATCCCCTCGGACAGCCCCAACGCCTTCGCCACGGGCCGCAACCCGCAGAACGCCGCCGTAGCCGCGACCACGGGCATCATGCGCATCCTCTCCCGTGATGAACTCGAAGGGGTCATGGCCCATGAACTGGCCCATGTCATGAACCGCGACACCCTCATCTCGACCATCGCCGCGACCTTTGCCGGGGCCATCTCCATGCTCGGCAGCATGCTGCAGTGGGCGACCATCTTCGGCATGGGACGCGGCAGCGACGAGGAAGGCGGGGGCAGCATGCTCGGCGGCCTGGCCATGGCCATCATCGCGCCCATCGCGGCCATGCTCATCCAGATGGCCGTGTCCCGCTCGCGCGAATTCATGGCCGACGCAGCTGGAGCAAAAATCTGCGGCAACCCCAAGGCCCTGGCCCGCGCCCTGCAGAAACTGCAGCAATCCGCCACGGCCGCGCCCATGGAGGAGGCCACCCCGGCCACCTCGCACATGTTCATCGTCAACCCGCTCACGGCAAACAAGCTGGCCAGCCTCTTCTCCACCCACCCGGCCACTGAGGACCGCATCGCCCGCCTTATGGCCATGTAGACCCTCACGCCAACGGCAAAAACAAAATGAGCCCGGTCCATCATCGGTGGACAGGGCTCTTTTCTTTTCGCGGCCTTGACGGCTATTGCTCTGAAAACCAGGGCTGCCCGTACCATGCCCTGGCGCGCTGGCCTGAATTGTCCGTATCGGTCATGATGGCCACGGCGTCGATCTTATCGATATCCTCGCCAAAGGCCCGCATCCAGTCCTCGCGCACATTGCGCTTCTCCTGGATCAGTTCGCCCAGCTTCTCCGATCCGCTGCGAATTGCAATCATGTGCGCGTTGGCGGTGAAGGCGTTGGCCCACATGCTGCCTTCGGGCTCTTCGCTGGCCCAGACATAGGTCAGGGCCTTGGTTTTCCAGAAGGCCAAGCCTCCCTTGGCCACGACATAGATTCTGGCCGCATAGTCGTCCCCCGCCTTTTCCCGCTCGTTGACGCCGACCAGCACATTCTCCACCTTCCAGGACCAATTCAGCCACGGCGTGGCCCGTAAATCCACCGCCCGCTCGAAAAAAAGGCCCGAAGCCGCGCCCTCGCTTTCGGCCAGCAACAGATTCTCCTCCGGCAGTGGCGTGTATACGGTGCGGCCCGCAAACTCCTTTTCCTTCCAGCCGGGATGCCCGGGAGCGTACACGGAGGGCAGAACACCGGCCCAGGCCGCGCAGGTCAGCATCGCAAGGGTCACAGCGAACAGAACGAGCGCCCGTGGACCCATTCCTGCATTTTGCAAGGCAGGCGGGAAAATTCTGCCGGATCGTTTACGCATTTTTTCAGTCTTGGAGGCATTCATGGGTATCTCCTCTTCCCTTTATATCGGCTCCACGGGGATCATCGCCCAGCAGCAGAACATGGCGGTCATTTCCGACAACATAGCCAATGTGAACACCGTTGGCTTCAAGTCATCGCGCACGATCTTCAACACCCTGATGAGCAAGCAGATGAGCTCGGCCAGCGTCAGCAGCCAGGTCGGTCAGGGCGTGGGAGTGAGCTCCATCCATTACGACATGTCTCTGGGGGCCCTCGAACCGACCTACGAGGCCACCGATATCTCCATCAGCGGCAAGGGCTTCTTCATCGTCTCGCCCAATGGAAAAAACGAGCTATTTTATACCAGAGCCGGAAATTTCCGCTTCGACGAGCAAGGCTATCTGCGCGACCCGCTGGGAAACATCCTGCAAGGGTATCGTTTGCCAGCCGAATCGATTCTGGACACGGCCCCGGTCATCCCGCCTGCTGCCGGAGCCGCGATCACCGACATCCGCCTGGACATGCAGCCGGGCGGAGGTCCCGTGTCCGAACCCGAGGCGACCACGGAAATGCGCATGATGGTCAACCTGGATTCAGGCTCGCAGGAGCGCAGCACAAGCGTTGCCAGCCCCTTCACGGCCCTCTTTGACCGCTGGGACGCGACTCAGATCGACCCCCTGAACGACGGAGCGTACGCCTATGAATCATCCATGAAGATATATGACTCAGACGGTGGAGCGCATACGGTCAGGGCCTTTTTCGATCCTGTCGTGGACAACGCGGACATTGGCAGCGGCATTCGCGTGTGGGAATATCTGATCACCGTTCCGCCCGAGGCGGACGCCTCCGGGATGACCACCAAAAAGGGCGTGCTCATGGCCGGAACCCTGACCTTCGCGGCCTCGGGCGAACTCATCAACATGAGTGCCTTCGAAGGCACCGGAGACGACAAGGCCAGCTGGGTCCCGGCTGGGCTCTCGGAATTCGGCTACCCCATCCTGAACGCGAACCTGGCCGGAGCCGCGCCCATTTCCAGCGCCCTGGACATGGGCCTGCGCACCACCACGGGCTGGAATCTGCCGCCCGGCGTGACCAGCATGGCCGATCTCGGAACCTCAAGGGCGGGCGTGCCGTCCATGCAGGGCGCTGAGACGCAGCTGTTGGCCTTCACCAACTTCAGTTCCGGATCAAGCACCCTCTACCAATCCCAGAACGGATACGAGCGCGGATTTCTGCAATCGGTGGCCGTGAACACCGACGGAGTGCTCATGGGCTACTTCTCCAACGGTCAGAACCAGGGGCTTTACAAGATTCCCATGGCCGATTTCATCAACCCGCAGGGACTGTTTCGCGAAGGCGGCAACCTCTTTTCCGCGACCAAGGATTCAGGACCCGTCACCCTGGGCTGGGCCGGTGAGGGAAGATTCGGCAGCATCATCACCAGCAGCCTGGAAAATTCCAACGTCGACCTGGCCACCCAGTTCGTGAACATGATCATCACGCAAAAAGGCTTCGAAGCCAACGGCAAGGTCATCACCACGGCAGACCAGGTCGTGCAGACCGCCATCCAGATGAAGCGCTAGAGGTTAAGAAAGGCCTCGCCCCTGGCGACCAGGGTCACGGGGCCGAAAATCCAGGCAGGCCCGCCAGGCTTCACCCGCACTCCGATCTCGCTTCCGCTGGGCTGCAGAACCCGCAGGTCCATGGGCAAATTTTGCCCACGCCCCAGCCACAAGGCCAGGGCCAAGCTGCCGGATCCGCATCCGGTCTCGTAATGGGTCGACCTCGTGGAGCGCACCCAGACCACGGGCTTGATGGCAGGACTCGACCCGTACCAGATACACCCCACGGCCTCGGCGTCCAGGCCGAAGCGCGTGCGCAGGGCCGCAGCGGCACAGGCAAAATCTTCAGGGAAAGGATGAATATTTTCATCCACGCACAGATGCGTGATGCCCGGCAGAGGCACCAAGCCCATGCCCGGCGCAAGTTCCGCCATTCCCCCATCGAAGCCTTCAGGCAAGGGCATCTCCACCCAGCACTCATGTGATTCCAAGACCCGCAGCCGCACTGGCCGCCTGACGCCCGAGACCGACAACTCCCCGCACAGTTCCTCGCCGTTCCCGTCAAGCCCCATCCCCTCACGGGCCATGACGGCCGCAGCGGCCCGGCAAGCGTTGCCGCAGAATTCCCCGCCCATCATGTCAAGCCTGACAGGAGTAGCCGCAAGGTCCAGAAACCCGACCTGCTCGGCCTGCAGATGACCCGCGTCCATAAGCAGCCCGGCAATCTCCGCCCGCTGCTCTTCGGGTACGGGATCGAGAACCAGGATGGTGGCGTTGCCTCCGGGGCTTGCCTTGTAGAATCGCAGTGTGCGCACGTTCCTCTCCTTGTGGTCAAAGTTTGCAAATTTACTCTAAGGCCACATCGCGGGCAAGGTAGTATTGACCCCTCCCACGGCCGTGAGTAGGAGGAGGTTTTCACTTTCATCTCCGATATCACATGACATCATACCTGAACGCCGTCATTCTGGGCATTGTCGAAGGCCTGACCGAATTTTTGCCAGTCTCTTCCACCGGCCACCTGATCATTGCGGGCCATCTGCTCGATTTCACCGGGCCAAAGGCCGAGACCTTCAGCATCGTCATCCAGCTTGGAGCCATCCTGGCGGTGCTCGCCCTCTACTGGCCAACCTTCTGGGGACTGGTGCGCCCCACTGGACGGCCCTTCAGCGGGCTGAGAGGCCTGACCCTGCTCTTCCTGACCTGCCTGCCGGCGTCGCTGCTGGGGCTCTTCGCCCACTCGGCCATCAAGGAACACCTCTTCTCCCCCGTTACCGTGGCCTTTGCCCTGGCCGTCGGGGCCGTGGCCATCCTGCTGGTGGAAAAAATGCCTGCCAGGAAAACAACCCACAGCCTGGACGAAATCACTCCGGCCCTGGCCCTGGGCATCGGCTGCTTTCAGTGCCTGTCCCTGTGGCCCGGATTTTCGCGCTCCGCCGCGACTATCATGGGAGGCATGATCCTGGGCGCCGAGCGCCGCACGGCCGCCGAATATTCCTTTGTGGCCGCCGTGCCCATCATGTTCGCGGCCACGGGTTACGACATGCTCAAAAACTGGGGGCTGTTCAGCCCCGACGATTTTCTCATCCTGGCCGTCGGGTTCGTAGTGTCCTTCATTTCGGCCTGGGTGGCGGTCAAGGGTTTCATCGCGCTGCTCGGCCGTCTGACCCTGCGCCCCTTTGCCTGGTACCGTCTGGCCCTGGCTCCGGTCGTGCTCTGGATATTCTGGGGACAGGCGTGAGCATCGAACACGAGGCAAAATTCACCCTCGACCATCGCCCGGGCATGGAACACCTGCTGCGCGGCCTCGGCAGGCTCGCAACGCCATGGCATTTCGAATCCAACACCGTTTACGACCGCGCAGGGGAACTGGCTTCCAGCGGACGCCTGCTGCGCCTGCGACAGGCCCTGACCTGCACCTTGACCTTCAAGGAACCCGCCCCGGGACTAGGGACCGATGGAGTAAAAAGCCGCACGGAGCGCGAAACGCGGATCGACGATGGGCAGGCCATGGACGCCATCCTGCGGGGCCTGGGCTATGCTCCGCAGCTGCGCTACGAAAAATTCCGCTCCGTGTGGGAGCTGCCCCAAGGGCTGATCTACCTCGACATCCTGCCCTTCGGCGATTTTCTGGAAATCGAGGCTCTCCCGGACCAAATCAGCTCCATTGCGCGCCACATCGGCCTTGATCCCGGCTCCGCCATGGACACGAGTTACCACGCCCTGCACCAGTCCTGGCGCAGGCAAAACGGACTCGACGCCTGCGAAGATTTCGTCTTCGACGAGCCCAGACGCCATCAACTGATCATATTGCTGGGCTGTCCGCCCCAAGGAGAAACCAATGCTGACTGATATCCACCTCGATAAATACGCCAAAGTCCTATTCTGGGGCATGCAAAAAGCCCGCGTCACCCCTTTTGCACCGGGAGACATCGTCCTTGTGCGCACGGACATCGCGGCCCTGCCTCTGGCCGAAAAGATGCAGGCCCTGATCCTGTCGCGGGGCCTCAATCCCGTGCTGCGCATAAATCCTCCAAGCCCCCTGGAAAAAGGCTATTTCAACCTGGCCGAGCAGGAGCAGCTTTCCTTTGTCGTGCCCGGCGACCGTGAACTCTATGAGCGTTTGGCCGGCCTGGTCTCCCTGCTGGCTCCGGACTCCATCACGCACCTAAAAGACGTCCCTCCGACAAAGATCGCCACCTTCTCCCTGGCCCGCAAATATCTGCGCGACATCCTGGACAAACGTGAGGCCACCCGGCAATTCGGCTGGACACTCTGCCTCATGCCCACTCCGGCCCTGGCCGAGAACGCGGGGCTTACGCCGGAGGATTACGCAGCCCAGATCATACGCGCCTCCTACCTGGACGAGCCAGACCCCGTGGCCACCTGGGAGGAAATTTTTCGCCAGGCCCAGGGGGTCAAGGAGTGGCTCAACAGCATGGACGTGGACCACTATCACGTGCAGTCCGCCTCCACGGATCTGAAAATCCATCCCGGCCAGTCGCGCTGCTGGATCGGCATCTCCGGACACAACATCCCCAGCTTCGAGCTGTTCATCTCGCCGGATCATCGCCTGACCGAAGGGACCTATCACGCCGACCAGCCGTCCTACCGCAGCGGCAACCTGGTCAGCGGCGTGACCCTGGAGTTTTCTGAAGGTAAGGCCCGGGTGCTCAAGGCGGATCAGGGCGAGGAGTTCGTGCGCTCGCAGCTGGAGATGGACCCCGGCGCATGCCGGCTTGGTGAATTTTCACTGACTGACAAGCGCTTCTCGCCCATCAACGCCTTCATGGCGCACACCCTCTTCGACGAAAACTTCGGCGGCGAGCACGGCAACTGCCACGTAGCGGTGGGCGCGTCCTACGCGGACACCTATGCCGGAGACCCGGCGGAACTGACGGACGAACGCAAGATCGAGCTGGGCTTCAACGATTCTGCCCTGCACTGGGACCTGGTCAACACCGAACCGAAAAAAGTGACCGCTTTCCTGCAGGGTGGCACGAAAACGGTCATTTATGAGGACGGCATGTTCGCCATGCCAAGTCAAACCTAGTTCAGGCCTGCACGGAGAATTCACGCATGGCGTGGAGGGTCTGATCGCAGGTCAGAATCACCTCGCTGTGCAACAGCTCCATGCGCTCACGAGATTCGGCTTTGGCGGCCTGCTCCAGCTCGGCGGCAAGCCCGCAGAGGCGGGCCGCCCCGACCGTGGCCGAAGCCCCTTTCAGGGAATGAGCGATACGTTCGACCTGATAGAAGTCGACCTGACCGATGTGTTCTTCGAGGCTGCGCAGCTTTTTGGGCGCATCGTCAATGTAGAGCTGAAACAGATTAACAAGCAATTCCCGGTCCCCGGACATGCGCTCCAGCGTCTCTTCAATGGAAAGCAGCGGTATGTTTGACAAGTTTCTCTCCCTTGGGGTTCATGCCGTAACGATCTTCAAGCCTTACTTACTTTTTTATTGTCTGAAAAGGGTTTAGCGCCCACCGCTTTCTGCGGTCCATCTTCCTCTTGCCTCCTACACGCAAAATTTGTAGGCTCAACTAACATTTCAATTCCGAGTATCAGCAAAAGGACACCGTCATGGACCACATGTCCTCCAATCTGGAAGACTATCTTGAAGTCATATTTTCCCTGGAATCGCTCAATTCCGAAGCCAGGGCCAAGGACATTGCCGACGCCATGGGCGTGCAGAGAGCCTCGGTCACCAACGCCTTGCAAAAACTCTCCCAGCGGGGACTGATCAACTACCAGCCCTACAGTTCGGTGACCCTCACTCCCGAAGGGTTCCGCACTGCCACGCGCATCGTGCATCGCCACAAGGTGCTTTACGACTTCCTGCACACATTCCTGCAAATCAGACCGGAAGTGGCAGAGGACACGGCCTGCAAGCTCGAACACCACATCGACGACGAAAGCCTCGAAACCCTGACCAAGTTCGCCCGCTTTATCATGACCTGCCCACGCACGGGCAAGGACTGGTTGGAGGCCTTCACCCGCTCTTGCAACGAACGGGGAGCCTGCACCAATTGCCCCGAATGCATCAAGTCATGTCTGGAACGCCTCGACGACAAGTGTTCCGGACAGCCCTGAATTTCAGGCAAATTTCCGCTATCCAGGTGTTCGGCCCTGAGACCACGGCATGACCACTTATTTCAGCAACGCCAGCAATAACTAAATGTTACATTCATTCTCGCGCCTCGCGGACCGTACCGTGACGCTTGACAAATTAGACATACTAAATATTCTCTCTAGGTCACAAGCAAAAGCCATCAGAATTCATCAAGGAGAACCTGTGCCCACCACTGTCAATTTGCGTCAAATGCGCGTGGACCAGCACGGCATCATCAAGACCATCGGCGCGCAAGGGGAGCTTGGACGCCGCATCCGCGACATGGGTCTGGTGCCCGGCACGGAAGTCACCATCATCGGCCGCGCCCCTCTCAAAGACCCTGTGGCTCTGCGCCTCAAAGGCTTCACCCTGACGCTGCGCAACAGCGAAGCGGATTTCATCACCGTCGAAATTCCGGATAACGGCCTTGTCTGAAGCAGTCATCGCAACCATCGCCCTGGCGGGCAACCCCAACGCGGGCAAGACCACCCTTTTCAACGCGCTGACCGGAGCACGGCAGCACGTCGGCAATTACCCCGGCATTACCGTGGAGAAAAAGGAAGGTTACGTCGACGCCCCGCAAGGCCTGACCCGCGTGGTGGACTTGCCCGGCACCTACTCCCTGACCGCCTACTCCCAAGAAGAGCTGGTCGCCCGGGACTTTCTGATCCACGAGCGTCCCCAGGGCGTGATCAACGTGCTCGACGCCACCAGCCTGGAGCGCAATCTGTATCTGACGGTGCAATTCCTGGAACTGGGCATTCCCGTGACCCTGGCCCTGAACATGGTCGACGCGCTGGAAGCCAAGGGCATGCGCATCGACTCGAACCAACTGGCCAGCCTCATGAATGTGCCCGTGGTGCGCACGGTGGCACGCACGGGCAAGGGCGTGCGGGAAGCACTCGCGGCCGCGCTTGATCACCCGCAAAAATCTTGGCGGCCGCTGCATATCTCCTACGGACCGGACCTCGACCCCGTCCTGCAGGAAATGACGGAACTCATCGCCGGACGCGGTTTTCTGACCGAGACCTATCCTCCGCGTTGGCTGGCCCTCAAATTTCTTGAAAACGACCTGGTGGTGCGACAGCTTTTCGAGGCCGATGCCGAGCTGTTTCGCCGCATGAGCGACATGGCCGACGAAGTCGCCAAGCACTGCGAAAAAACGCTCAAGACCCAGCCCGAATTCATCGTCGCCGACTACCGTTACGGATACATCTCCTCAATCCTGCGCCAGGGGGTGCTGACGATCATGCCGGACCTGCGGGATCGCGCCGACTTTTCGGACAAGATCGACAGCGTCCTGACCCATCAGGTGGCCGGCCCGGTCATCATGCTCGGCATCCTTTACGGCCTCTTCAGCGTGACCTTTACCATCGGCCAGATACCCATGGAATGGGTGGAGTCCTTTTTCGCCTGGCTGGCCTCCCTGGCATCAGGCCTGCCCGAGGGTCTGAGCAAATCCCTGGTCGTGGACGGCATCATTGCCGGCGTGGGCGGGGTGCTCGGTTTCGTGCCGCTTATCCTCATCATGTTCCTGGGCATCACCTTTCTGGAGGATTCCGGATACATGGCGCGCATGGCCTACATGCTGGACCGGGTTTTTCGATCCTTTGGGCTGCACGGCAGCTCTGTGGTGCCCTTCATCGTCTCCGGGGGCATACCCGGAGGCTGCGCCGTGCCCGGCGTCATGGCCGCGCGCACGCTGCGCAGTCCCAAGGAAAAGCTGGCCACCCTACTGACTGCCCCCTATATGGTCTGCGGGGCCAAGGTGCCCGTGTTTATCCTGCTTTCCGCCGCCTTCTTCCCCGGACACGGGGCCAGGGTCATGTTCCTCATCACCCTGGGCGGATGGGCCGCCGCCCTGGTGGTGGCCAAACTGCTGCGTTCGTCGGTCATTCGCGGACCGTCTACCCCCTTTGTCATGGAGCTTCCCCCCTACCGCATGCCCACGGCATTGGGCCTGGTCCTGCACACCTGGGAGCGCGGCTGGCAGTACATCAAAAAGGCCGGCACCGTGATCCTGGCCATCTCCATCCTGATCTGGGCCATGATGACCTTTCCGGCCCTGTCCCCGGAACTGGCCGCCCCCATAACGTCGCAAATTGAAAGTTTTGAAGCGCGGATGGCCGTGGAACCGCAGGAAGAGATCCGCCTCGCGTTGGAAAACGACATCACCGAGCTCAACCTGCGCCTCAAGGAAGAAACCCTGGCCAATTCCCTGGCCGGACGACTGGGGCGCAGCATTGAGCATGTCACCTCCTGGGCCGGATTCGACTGGCGCACCAACATCGCCCTCTTAGGCGGCATCGCGGCCAAGGAGGTCATCGTCTCCACCCTGGCCACCTCCCATTCCTTAAGCGACGGAGAAGAACAGAACTTCTCCTCGCGCATCGCCACCGCCGCAGGATGGAACACGAGCGTGGCGGTAAGCCTCATGATCTTCGTGCTGCTTTACTCTCCCTGCTTCGTGACCGTGGTCGCCATCGCCCGTGAGGCGTCATGGGGCTGGGCCGTTTTCAGCGTGGTATTCAACACGGGCTTCGCCTTTGGTCTGGCGGTGGCCGCTTACCAACTCGGCATAAGGATGGGGTGGTGATGTTTTTCTGCAAGATCAAGGAAACACAAGACGGGGTCCGCACCCTGTGCGACCTGAAGGACGGCGAGAAGGCGGTGGTCCGCTGCATCGTCAAATCCCAGGGCTGCCATCTGAGCAAGCTTGCGGCCATGGGCCTCACCCCAGGCACGGAAATCGAGATGATCTCAAACTCAAGCGGCCCCCTCATGGTCCTGGTCCGCTCCTCGCGGCTGTGCCTGTGCCGCAGTCTGGGCAAATCCGTCGTGGTGGAATGAAGATCTCCGTGATCATCCCGGTCTTCCGGGAGCAAGGCATCACCGCCCTGCTGGACGACCTGCTGCGCCGCAGCGACGCCGGGGAGGCAAGCGATGCGAATGGACTGCAAATCATCGTTGTCGACGGCGCACCCGAAGGTGACACCTTGAGCCGCATCCTCCAATATCCTGTCCTGCGCCTGGCTTCGCCACCCGGACGCGGGACACAACAGAACACCGGAGCCGCCGCCGCCAGCGGCGACGTTCTTCTTTTTCTGCACGCCGACACGATCCTGCCCGAAAACGCCTTCACCCTCATCCGCCAGACCATGTCCGACAACGCCATTTGTGGCGGGGCCTTCAGCCTGCGCTATGAACCCAGCACGCCGGGCTTGTCCTTTATCGCCACGGCCGCCAACCTGCGCTCCGGGCGCACCCGCGTGCCCTACGGCGACCAGGCCATTTTCGTGCGCAAAAGCGTTTTCACGGAACAGGGCGGATTCTTGCCCGTGCCGATCATGGAAGACCTGGAGTTCATGACCCGCCTGCGTAGTCAGGGACACGAGATCCGCATTCTGGCCATGCCCGTACGCACCTCCGCACGCCGCCAGCTGCGCGAAGGCCTGGTGCGCTGCACCCTGCGCAACCTTTGCCTGCGACTGCTCCACCACCTGGGAGTCGCGCCGCAAACTCTGGCCCGCATGTACCGCAGGCACGGGGGCTGATCCATGCGCGTGCTGCTCTTCACCAAATTTCCGCATCCAGGCATGGTCAAGACCAGGCTCGCCCGGTCCGTGGGGGCCGAAAACGCCGCGAAACTTCAACAAGCCTTCATCGAGGATGAATTGCGCATGCTGACCGGGATGGACGCTGACGTGACCTTGTGCTGCGATCCCTTTCGTCCCCTGGCCGACTACGAACGTCTCTTCGGCCCCAAGTTCACATATCGCCTGCAGCAGGGGGCGGATCTGGGCGACCGCATGATGCGCTCTCTCCACCAGGCGCTGGAGGAAGCCGGTGAACCTGTCATGCTCATCGGCAGCGATCTGCCCGACCTGCCGGATCGGCACCTCCGCGAGGCTTTCGAGGCCCTGCTCGACGCGCAGATCTGTCTGGGACCAGCCACCGACGGCGGTTTTTACCTTCTGGGCCTGCGCGAGCCCCTGCCGGCCTATATTTTTGCCGGTGTCGCCTGGGGCGGCCCTCAGGTCCTTGCGCGCACCTTGGACAACTGCGCATCCGCAGGCCTGACCTGCCGTCTGCTCCCGCCCTGGGCGGATGTCGATACCGGGGAAGACCTTGCCGCCTACGCCGGGCGCAATCAGGGCCGGGAAACACACACCATGAATCTTATTTACTCCCTGGGGCTTGCGCAGAAACCATGGAAGCCCTGATCGCCAGGTTCCTCCTCGACCAGGGATGGGTCGACGGGTCCCCGGAGGTCAGCTTTCTGGCCGCCGGTGAGTATAATCAGAATTTTCTGGTGCGGATCGGTCATGAGCAACTGGTCTTTCGCATCAACCACGGCAGCCAACTCGGTCTGGCCGACCAGATCGGGTACGAGTTCAAGGCGCTGCAATGCGTGGCCCCCTCCGGCGTGACCCCACTCCCCCTGCGCGTACACTCCGGTCCGCAGCCTTTCGGCGGCGGGGTCCTGCTCATGCAATACCTGCCGGGCTCGCCCCTGGTCTACGAGCGCGATTGGGAGCGGGCGGCGGAGATATTTGCCCTCATCCACGCCCTGCCGCCCTGCCCAGACTTGCTGACCCAAGAGGACCCGGTAGCGGCCATCGCCTCCGAGAGTCTCGCTCTCATCCGCCGCTACCCAAGTCACGCCCTCACGCGGCAGCGCGACATGCTCCTTGGCTACCACGAGCGCATCGTGCGCCTGGGCGAGGACAACCGACTCCTCTTCGCGACTGACCGCCTCTGCGTGGTCAACACGGAGGTCAACTCCGGAAACTTCCTTGTTTCCCCGAAAACCGCGTTTCTTGTGGACTGGGAAAAGTCCGTGGTCTCCAGCCGCCATCAGGACTTGGGCCATTTTCTGGCTCCGACCACCACCCTGTGGAAAACAAAAACCCTCTTCACCGATGAGCAGAAAACGGACTTCCTGCGCGCTTACCATCGGCGTCTGCCGGACCCGCTCCCCTTTAAAGACCTGCTGCACCTCTGCCGGATCATGGAGCAGGTCATCATCCTGCGCGGCCTGTCCTGGTGCTTCATGGCCCACCACGAATATTCCCACGCGGCGAAATCACTGACCGATGAACACACGCGGGACAGGATCGCACTCTACATGCGCGACATGGACCGCTTCATTCCCGCCGCTTTCTGACCCCCAGGCCCGGACGCTGTATGACAAGCGTCTTGTCATCGCCGTGACTTTATCGCATTGTCCGACATCGCGGTCGGAGGCGCTCTGCTGTCCGGCCCTGCACAAGGAAACCTTCATGCCCCAAAAATCCTTCACAACCGTCTACTCCACGGAGAAGCCCACCTGCCGCAAGTGCTGCCGGGTTGACTGCGTCTGCGACCGCCCCCGGCCCCAGGCCCACGGTCCGGTGCGCGTGGGCCGTGAAACCAAGGGCCGCAAGGGCGCAGGCGTCACCGTCGTGACCGGCCTGGCCATGACGGACGCCGAGCTCAAAACCCTGCTCTCTGAATGCAAGAAGCGCCTGGGTTGCGGGGGCACCCTGCGCGACGGTATACTTGAATTCCAGGGCGAACACCGCGACGCCCTGGTAACCTTTCTCGCCGAGCACGGCATCACCGCAAAAAAGTCAGGAAGCTGATGACCACGGGCATCTCCCTCAAGCGCCAGATCGACCATCTGAACCGCGCCCAGCGCCACGCGGGCATCGGTTCCTTCGAGCACGACCTGCTCACCGGCGCAACCTTCTGGTCCGACGAGCAGTACCGCCTGCTCGGGTTCACGCCCAGTGCGGTCGTTCCATCCCTTGAAATCTTCCTTGGGCTATTGGCCCCGCGCGACCGGGAGCGTTTCCTGCGCAAGGTCGGCGTCTGTTTCTCCAAAAGACGCGAGCTGTGCGCCGAAGTGCGCTACACGCCAAGAAACGGCGAACTCCTCACGGCCCAGATCCGCGCGGAATTTGAGCCCGACGAAAATGGCCGGATCCGTATCATCTCCGGGACCTTCCAGGATGTGACCGCCCGCAGGGCCGTTCAATCCGCCTTAAGCCGAAGTGAAGCACGCTACCGATCCATTTTCGAAAACGCCCTGGAGGGGATTTACCAGTCCACCCTCGACGGTGAATTCCTGAGCGTCAACGCCTCCATGGCCAGGATTCTGCGCTACGACAGCCCTGCAGACCTCATGTCCCGCATCAGGAACATCGGCCGGGATATCTACGCAGACCCCCGGGACCGCCAGCGGTACATGGAACTGCTCCAAGAGCATGTCCAGGTCATGGGTTTTGAGACACAGGTGCGCCGCAAGGACGGCAGCCTCATCTGGGTGACGCTCAATTCCACCTTGATCAGGGACGCGGGCACCTACCGGCCCTGCCTGCTCGGGACCATGGAAGACATAAGCCTGCGCAAGCGTTTCGAGACTTCGCTCATCGAGTCGGACCAGCGCCTGCGCAACCTCCTGCAACGCATCAGCTGCATCGCCGTGTCCCTGGACAGGCACGGCCGAATCGTCTTCTCCAACCCGTTCCTGCACGAACTGACCGGCTGGAGCGAAAGGGAGCTGCACGGGCAAGACTGGTTCGAGACGATGGTCCCCGCCGATCAGCGGGAGGTCATGGCCATGGTTCTGAACCCCGGTACGGCGGGCGCGCCGGAATCTGCGGACACGGAAATCCTGACCCGCCTCGGCGCGCGCCGCCTCATCCGCTGGAACACCGTGGCCGACGTGAACGTACAGGGCGAGGTCACCGGGGTGACCGCCCTTGGCGTGGACATCACCGCCATCAAAATGGCCCGCGACACATTGAGCAAGAGCGCGCTGCTGCACTCCATGCGCCTGCGCATCGACGACGCGGCCCACTCCACGCCGGATTTTGCCACCCTCATGCGAACCGTGCACCAAATCCTGTGCGAAGTCATCGACGCGAAAAACCTGATCACGGCGCTGATCAACACGGACAAGAACTCCCTGGAATTTCCCTATTGGGTCGACGAGATGACCGATGTCGGCGAAGCGGCCCCGTACATCGTCGATGTGAACGACCCTGAAAACCGGCGGCTGACCCTGGAACTTTTACGCGGCAACATTCCCAATATTTTAAGTGGGGATGACATGAGCGGCCTGACCAAGACCGGAAAAATCCATCTTGTGGGCGTCATTCCCAAAAGCTGGATGGGCGTACCCCTGAAAGTACGCGGCAAGGGCATCGGGGCGCTCATCGTGCAAAATTACAACACCCCGACACAGTACACAAAGGGCGATCTGGACATCCTGCTCGATGTCTCCGAGCAGATCGCCATGGCCATCGAACGCCAGCGCCATGACGAGCTGTCCCAGACTGCCGAGGAAATCTTTCACGACATCCCTTCGGGACTGTTCATCTACAAATACCGCGATCCCGACCAACTGATCCTGGAAAACGCCAACCCGTCCGCACTGCGCCTCATCGGCAAGCGTCTGGAAGAGGCTCGCGGCATGCTCTTCACGGACATCTGGCCGCATGGCACCCTGTTGAACAGCTACCTGCACTGCCTGCGCACAGGAGAGCCCTTCGACAAAGACGCGCACCTCTACAAAGACGAACGCATCCGGGGCTATTTCCGCATCCACGCCTTCGCCCTGCCCGGCGAAAAAGTGGCCGTGGCCTTCGAGGATGTCACGGAGCGCCAACAGGTCCAGCAGGCCTTGATCCGGGCCAAGGAAATGGCCGAATCGGCCAACAGGGCGAAAAGCGAGTTCCTGGCCAACATCAGCCACGAGGTGCGCACCCCCTTGAACGGGATCATGGGCATGTTGCAGCTGGCCATGCAGTCGGAGGCGCCGCCGGAGCTGGAAGACTACTTGCGAACGGCCTTGGAATCGTCGCGCAACCTGTTACGGGTGCTCAACGATGTCCTCGACTTCACCAAGGTTGATGCGGGGAAAATGGAACTTCTGGACCGGGAATTCGATCTGGACGAGCTGTTGATCCAGGCAGTGAACTTCTTCAAGGCCCTGGCCCTGGACAAGAAAATCCGCCTCGTACTGTCGGCGCAGCGCAATCTGGGCAGGTTTGTGGGCGACGAGGGGCGGCTGCGCCAGATCCTCTTCAATCTGATGGGCAACGCCCTCAAGTTCACGGACCACGGCAGCGTGACCCTGGAAGCCTGGCCCGTGGGCAAAAAAGACGGCAAAACGCGCATCCTCTTCACGGTCCGCGATGATGGGATCGGCATACCGGAAGACAAGCTGGCCTATGTGTTCGAATCATTCACCCAGGTCGACGGCACCTATTCGCGGCGCTACCAGGGCACAGGTCTTGGCCTGCCCATCGTCAAGCGGCTGGTGACGCTCATGGGTGGCAATATTTCGGTGGAAAGCGTTGAAGGCGGGGGCACGACCATCTCCTTCACCCTGCCCCTGCGGGAAGCCGCGGTTCTCCAGGCCTCCGCCGTGAAGCGCGCACCTCACGCCGTGACCGATGTGCGACCGCTGACCGTACTGCTGGTGGAGGATGATGCGGTCAACATGACCATGGCCCGGCGCATGCTCGAAAAGATGGAACATACGGTGATCTGCGCCCGAAACGGTCTGGAGGCCCTCGATTGCCTGCAAGCCCCAGGCGTGGACGTTGTACTCATGGACATCCAGATGCCGGAGATGGACGGAATCGAAGCCACGAATCTGATCCGCACCGACCCGCGCTTCATTCCCTACGCCCAGGTACCCATCATCGCTCTGACCGCTCACGCCATGGCCGGGGACAAGGAAAAATTCCTGTCCCGCGGCATGGACGCCTACCTCTCCAAACCCTTCGACCACACCCGCCTGCGGGAGCTGCTGCACCGGTTTTTCGGCTGACATCCCCACGGGCCGACATGCCGTTCACGAGGCATGGTACCGGAAAAGACATAGATTCCCGCCTGCGCGGGAATGACTTGCAGCCAAGAAACCTCCAATTCGTCGGGGGGCATAAATTCCCGCCTGCGCGGGAATGACATCCAGTTCCCTGGCATCCGCAAACCCGCATCCTGCAGGCATAGATTCCCGCCTGCGCGGGAATGACATCAGTCCCAGGCGCTTTTGCCGGTACAGGCAAAAGATGAATTTCCGCCTGAGAAAAAGCGACACCGGAGCACGCCACCGCCGCACCACCACGGCGTCATCCCCGCGCAGGCGGGGATCCATGGTCACCGCGCCGCCGTTGCACGCACCATCCTTCGTCATCCCCGCGCAGGCGGGGATCCATGCCTTTATCCCGAAATCCAGACAATAAAAAAGCCTCCGCAGGAAGTCCCGCAGAGGCCGCTTATTTCCGGATTCCTTGCGGTTACTTCAGGCCGGCCGTGCCGAGGAAGCGGACGGAAATGACCTCGTAGTCCACACGGCCCTTGGGGACCTGCACGGATATCTCGTCGCCCTCCTGTTTGCCGAGCAGCGCCCGGCCCACGGGGGACTCGATGGAGATGGTGCCCTTGGTGTGGTCGGCCTCGTCGGCCCCGAGCAGGGTGTAGGTCTTGCGCTCTTCTGTGTCCATGTCCTCCACGGTCACCGTGGCTCCGAAAACAGCGCGGTCACTCTGCAGCGTATCGATGTCAATGACTTCAAAACGAATCATGCGTGATTCGATGTGGCTGATCCGGGCTTCCAGCATGCCCTGTCGTTCACGCGCTGCGTCGTAA
>Ga0194136_1000686_pt1 | contig 17131 bp, 15 predicted proteins | sample TARM_MetaG_T3A_1_FD_134023 | JGI IMG/M metagenome (GOLD analysis project Ga0194136, IMG submission 134023) | Freshwater microbial communities from Pennsylvania, USA, analyzing microbe dynamics in response to fracking - TARM_MetaG_T3A_14 (version 2) | ecosystem: Environmental > Aquatic >...
AACCGTAAGGCTATTCCTACGTTGTACAAAATGAACGGTTGGGATGATACACGTACATGCAAGCTGGTTCATAAACCAATCGGTGCAGCTAGTCTGGCTGATCTTGGTGGCTACTTACAAAATGTCTCTGGATTTATCACAAGTGACGCTACGTTAGAGAATGCTATTCGTAAAAGAGCAGACCTCCCAGAACGTGACGATAGTAGCACATTCTTGGATACACCTATAAACGTACACCAAGCTATTTCTCAGCGAATTGGTATGACTAAAAGTGCTGATAAGCAAGCTGCTGTAGCATCCCCTGACGCCCTTGCTGAACAAGATGATGCGATGGTGGACAATCTGATGAAAGCTCTTGACGGAATATACGAAGGAGAAGCGTGATGATTGATAAAGATAATATGATTAAAGCCTTCTCCGAATTCCTTGAGAAACACTTTGGTGACACTAAGCAAGTTGAAGTTGTAAAGGCAGTCAATACAGAAAAACGTATGGCTACATTCGTTGTGCTCAAAGCTATGTCAGACACATCTGATTTTGATGCACATGGCGACTTCTATGACCGAGAGACAGTGGAAGATGCTTGCTACAACTTCTACGAGAATTGTATGAAAGCAAATCTAGGTCATCTGGTTATGGTGGACGAAGGTACAGCCAAGATTGTTGAGTCATACATCATCCCCGTAGACATTGAGCTAGGGGAGCAGCATGTACCAGCAGGTAGTTGGTTACAGACTTGGAAATTTGCTGATGATGCTCTCTGGCAAGGTGTGAAGGCTGGAGAGTGGAACGGATTGTCTGTAGGCTGTATGGCTAATGTGGAGACACTAGATGGATAAGGCTAAAAAGAAACTAACCAAGTTCGATTTCTCTGGAGCGAATGCACATGTAGCATTAGTGCATCGTGAACAGAATGGAGCGGCCAATATGTATAAGACGCTCATTACGAAAGCAACAGATGTGGTCGTAGAGCTGTCTATGAAAGACTTTCTGGAACGCTTCTTTTACATGTGGGAAGGAGACGCTAAATTCCTAGCCGATATGCTTGGCTACGGAAAAGACATGTCTGAATACACGGGTGAGAAGCGTCAAGAAGAAATGGTGGAAGACCTAGCCGAGCTTATGGAGCATGATCTGTATGGTAAGGTGGAGTTGTTACAGAAAGCTCGTAACGAAGGTGTGGATGCTGTCTCTGACACAGAACGTAAAGAATTAGAAGAGATTGTAAAGTCTCTTGCTAAATTTAGTAATGTGACTATCAAAAATGTTGATAATCATATCACTAAAGATGCTGGCGGGGAATCTCCTGTTAGCGATATTGAGAAAGGCAATGTTGCCGACAATTCCCTCCAAGATAAACAGGAGAAACCAATGAGCGAAGTAATTGAAAAGAGTGCTGTAGAGGCTCTTATTCAGAAGGCTCTCGAAGAACAGCAGGCAGAGATTCAGAAAGCTGTTGCTGAAAAAGAAAGCCGCATCGAAGAACTGACAAAATCTCTGGCTCAATTTGAAGCAGAGAAAGCTGAAGCCAAGAAAGCTGAGTATGTAGCCAAGGCTGCTGACTTCGAAGTGCTGGGCGTAGAAGACAAAGAATCTTTTGGCGTGGCTCTGATGAAGATGGCTGAACAAGAAGAACTAGCTGGCGTTATGTCTGTGCTGGAAAAGGCTGTTCAGATTGCTAAGAGCGTAGAAGGTCTTGGTGAAGTTGGTCACGATCTTGAGCCGGAAGAAGAACAGATTAGCAAAACTGCCGAACTACTTAAAGCCAAATACGGCAACAAGTAATTATATTAGGAGATTATAAAGATGACTAAAATCGCCACAGAAAACCCACGCATCTCTGATGTTGTTAAGTATGAACAAGCTCCTGAACATGGTTACTGCCGTGAAGATGTAGTTGTTAATCTAGCTGCCGCTGCTGACCTAGAGATTGGTACTGTTCTGGGCAAAGTAACTGCAAGTGGTAAATACGTTCCAGTTAATGCCGCTGCGGTTGTCGGTCAGGAAGGTGCTGAGGTTGCTGCCGCTATTCTACTTGAGAACGTCTCTGTAGCTGCTACAACCGACACCACTGTAACTGCTGCTGTAAACGGAGCAATGATTGTTCGTGATGGTGGTCTGGTGTTTGTAAACACACACAGTACCGCTGAACGTGCTGCTGCTGTTGCTGCTATTGAAGCTCTAGGCATCAAAACCCGTTCTGGCAACTAAGAATTATTTTTAAGGAGATTTAATAATGGCAACTGCTCGTGATTTTCAAAACCCATACCAGCTTACAGACCTAACCAGTGAGATTCAACTGATCCCTAATACTTGGGGTCTGGTTACTCAGATGGGTCTATATTCTGATATTGGCGTATCTACCAATACCGTAACTCTCGATAAGGTTAACAACACCCTGACCCTGCTGGGCGATTCCCGCCGTGGTACTCGTCACAACACCGAAGGTGCTAATGAGTCTGTTGAGACCTATGCGTTCAGCATTCCTCACTTCCAGATCCATGACCGCATTGAGCCAAAAGATCTACAGGGTCGCCGTCGTCCCGGTACTGACAACGAAGCTGATACTCTGGCTATGGCCCGTATGCGTAAGCTGGAACGTATGCAGAAGCAAATCGGTATCACCAAAGAATACCTCGCCGTACAAGGCATCAAGGGTAATCTGGTAACTCCAAATGGTAACACTGTAGCTAACTACTACACCTCTTTTGGTGTATCCCAAAAATCTGTGGATTTTGTTCTGGGTACAGCTACTACCAAGGTTGGTGATAAGATCGAAGAAGTGATTGCACACATTCAGGACAACATCCTGTCTGGTGATATCGTAAATGATATCGTTGTACTGTGCTCCCCAACCTTCTTCCAGAAACTGGTTACCCATGCTAAAGTAGAATCTGCTTACCAGTTCTACATGAACACTAATCAGGGTTCTGGCGTTCAGGTGTTGCGTGATCGTCTGGGTTCTGGTCTGTACCGATCTTTCTCTCACCAAGGTCTAGTGTTCATTGAATATCGTGGCAGCTTTACGAAGCAGGATGGTACTGTTGAAGCTCTGATCGAAGCTGATACCGCTTACGCTGTACCATTGGATGTTAGCGACCTCTTTGAGGCGTACAATGGCCCAGCAGATCATCTGGATTTCGTTAATACGCTAGGTGAAAGCATGTATAGCTGGGAGTATCAAGATCCCCGTGGATTTGGCTACGACATCTTTGCAGAGTTCAACACCCTGCACTTGAACCGAATGCCCCAAGCTGTTGTTAAGTGCGTAACAAGCAACTAAGCATTCTTGTCCAAAGCCTGTTAGGAAGTTCTTGACAGGCTTTCAGCAAGTGTGTTTTAATAGCCTTTTTATTTAAGGAGGCTATATGAGAAAATCTACACTGGAAAAGATATTACACAGGCTCAGTGAGCTAGATAACGGCGTTGAATTTATCTCTAAGGATTACGAACGCGGTGGCACACACTGCCACTTTAAATGTTCTTGTGGAAACATCTGGTCAGCTTCTCACACGAAGGTGTGTAAGGGGAGTAAGTGTTCAAAGTGCTCTAGGAGTAGTAGGCGTATCACTACCGAACTAGCTAATGACAGGCTTGCTAGTCGCGGACTAGAGCTAGTTAAAAGACACTCCAATATAGAGTTTGCAACATTCAAATGCTCTACTGGTCATACTTGGGATGCAAGGTTTAGCTCTGTATATAACAACCAAACCGGATGTCCACATTGCTCACAGAGAGCCATGAAAACCTACGAAGAAGTTGTTGACGCGTTGAATGATCGTAAAATAACACTAATCTCGAATGAATACTTGGGCGTGAAGAAACAACATGACTTGCAATGTCAAGTGTGCGGACACAACTGGAGAATCACTCTTGGTGGTGCTATTAAGGGCACAGGTTGTCCAAAGTGTTCAAATAGATTGAAAATAGGTATCGAGCAGGCTGTAGTAGTTGCAAAGGAACGTGGGTTTGAGGTACTTTCAGAGGATTATATAGAAGGTACTACAAACTCGTTTATGGTCAAATGTGACAACGGACACATTTTCAGAACAAACAGACATAACTTTGTGAATGGTGGCAAAGGTTGTGCTAAATGCGCTAATAACCTGCCGCTAAGTCTTGACGAGAAGAATACAAAGCTAGAAAAGAACGGTTGGAGACTGCTAGAGGATGTTCCTAGTGTAAACGCAATCGGTAAATTAGAATGCACCAAGTGCGGAGGAAAGAAAGAGGCGAACGTTTCTAGATACATGAAAACATACGTGCTGTGCAGGCGTTGTGAACCGTGTGACTGGGAGCGAGGATTTAGTCCAAAGTTACCGGCAATCTTATATTACCTTAGGATATCTAACGGTGATCAGATACTTTATAAGTTAGGTATCACCAACAGGACTGTGAAAGATAGGTTTAAGAAATCTGAGTTAGATAATATAGAAGTCCTCAGGGAGCTTAAATTTGAAACAGGTCAGCAGGCACACGAGTTAGAACAGTATTACCTAAACCTGTTTTCTGAATACCGATACAAAGGTGATCCTATACTGAAATCTGGTGGGAATACAGAAATCCTGACCACCGACATTCTCGGACTAGACACTCTCAACCAAAAGCCTCTCTAACCAGAGGCTTCTTTAGCCGGAGCCTCCCCCACACCACTCGGAACAAATTCTTCCGGCGTAATATCCAGCAACGACACATCCTCGTCCACACCACCCCGCTGACATATTTTTTTAGGAGGCTACATGGCATTCACATTCAATCCAGATTTATCTGACACGATCTCTCAAGTAAGATTTCTTATCCAAGATGTGACAGAGGCTGCTCCGTATTTCCAAGACGAAACAATCTCAGCTCTACTGCTCACCAATAACAATCGCGTCCTAGATGCAGCTAAAGGTTTGGCTCAGGCACTCTGGACACAATATCTACACAAAGCTGATGTAGCTGAAGTGGATGATGTTCGTATAGAATTTAGGGACAAGGCCAATCAGTTCAAGATGCTCTACGAGGAGCTATCTAAGCAAGCAACTATTTCTAGATCATCTGGCGTACTGCCTATCTTCTTCGGTGGTATTGACCGAGCACAGTTTGATAATACACGTAATGATAGCACCACAGTCAAACCATCCTTCACAAAAGGTGGTATACGATTCGATAAGCAATTCCCTGAGCTATATCCAGTAGACGAAGAACGCTACTGGCCTAGATAATCGGAGGGAATATGTTTAGAGAGAATATCAAGCGTGAAATTGCAAATGCTTGGATAAGAGAGTTTGGATCAAACCTTACCCCAGTACGTTATCAACGATCTGCTACTAATGGGATATTTGATCCATTAACCGAGACATACACAGGCGGTACAAACGGTATTGACCAGACAGTGAATGGGATGTTTCGTAAGATTAAATCCAGCCTAGTCGATAAGCTAAATCTTACATTAGATGATCGCAAGTTCACTATCCTGCAAGATGATCTGACATTCACTCCAGAAGAGAATGATGTATTAGACGGTGAGTGGCGTGTCGTTAAATATGACGAAGATAATGCCAGTGTCTTTTACAATATCTATGTGAGGCGTGTATGAATGGGTGGGATGATCTTGATGAATGGATAGAGGAAGAGGCTGAACGTATCGTCAAGAAGGCTAAGACGGAAGCTGGCGACGAATTCTTACAGGAAGTAACATCTCCGACAAACAACTGGAAAGACACCAAGCATTACAACTCCAACGGTAATACACCTGTGCTTGAAGGCAACCTAATGGCAAATACGGAGGTTGGTGTTAATACTGCCCCAGATGGTGAGAATCCTTACGAAGATGAGGATGGGAAACAGACCTATATAAGAGGTATTGCCAAAGTTAGGGCCGCAAATCCTTGGGACAAAATATACTTCGTAAACGCTACTGAATACAACATACAGGCAGAGTTTGAAGGCTGGGGAAAATCTAGCCCATACAGATACTGGCAAACATCTTATAACAACATGCTGGAGGCTATAAATAAATGAATCTACAGCCTTCTGAAATACGTTCGCACATCATTACACATATCAGCACAAACTATTCAGAAACTCCTGTTGAGTATCCACCAAATCCATTCAAAGAGAATAATGTTAAAGAATGGGTAAGTGTCCATATTGACATGGGTGAAGGCTACACAGTGATGAAGGGGCAAGGCACTACAACAAGACATCTTGGCCTAATTCATTTTGCTGTAAATGTTAAACGGATTCAATCTGATCCAAGATCACTTGGTACAAGACGTGTCTATGAAATTGTAGATGCTATCCTTGCTGCAATGGAACGTAAACGACTAAACGGATCTGCTGTTGTAACTAGAGCAGGACGTGTTGACACATCAGACTTGACAGATAAAACAGGCGAGATTTCTTTTGCCTTGGTTACAATTCCATTCTTTGTAACGTAAAGCATCACTTGTCCATTTGGACAGATGATCCTCCCTGTAGGTAACAGGAAACAATATATTGTTTAAACTTTAAATCTTCTAGGAGAACACTACATGAGTTCATCTAACCTTGTTTCGGTAAAGTACGTACCGGAAGTTACATACGATACAGTTCCAGCCAACTCCCCTGATTGGAAATATACACGTTTCACTGGTGAGTCACTGTCTGCCACTGCTGATACAACCACCTCTAGTGAAATCCGCCGTGACCGTTCTATCAGTGATCTGCCTCTTGTTTCTATCACTACGGGCGGCTCTTTGGATATTGAGTTTTCTGCTGGTACTTTCGATGACTTTATTGAAGCAGCGCTAGCCTCTACTTGGCAAGCCTCTACTCCAGCGATAGGTAGCCAACAGCTCAAGCTAGGTACTACCGAGTCTTCTTTCTCCGTAGAGAAGCACTTTGAGGACATTAACAAGTTCGTCCTCTACTCCGGTATGCGTGTCGGAACCTTCAACCTATCTATGGCTTATGGTTCTATCCTGACAGGCTCTATCGGCTTCGCTGGTGCCTCCGCATCTACTCCTGCTACCTCTGCTGTAGGTACAGGTTCTGTAGCCTCTGCTACCACTACAGAGGTTCTGAACAGTACTTCTGACTTCGGTACTATTGAGATTGGTGGTGTGCCCACTACTATCTGCCTGTCCTCTATGGACATCAGCATTGATAACTCTCTACGTGCAATTGGTTGTATTGGTAGTGCTACTGCTAAAGATCAGAAGCTAGGTACTGCTAACATCACTGGTACTATTGAGATTTATCTGGATGCGTCTTCTTTCGCATATTACGAAGCAGCTCTGAACAATACATCTACTTCCCTGAAGTACACTGTAACTGATGGCACAGATACTTACGAGTTCTTCTTACCAAAGATTAAACTGTCTTCTGACTCCCCGCAGGCATCAAGTCTCGATAGCGACACAATGGTATCGCTGTCCTACACAGCACTGTACGATCCAACTGAACAATCTTCTATTGTCATTACAAAAACCACTGTATAACACTTGACAGATACAACCTCCTTGTGAGATAGTACAGTTTGACTATTGAACGAGGAGGTTGTATGGCAAGATTCAAAGTCGGAGATGTTGTAGAAACAAAGTACAACGGAGAGATAGAAGTTCTAGAGAAAAAGTCTCAGAGCTATTATGTACGTTTTCTGAATACTGGCTATGAAAGATGGGCGCACTCGGGTCAGTTGTATAAGGGGTTAATTTCAGACCCATACTCCAGAACCGTAGCTGGTGTTGGGTATGTAGGGGAGGGTGATTATAAACCTAGCCAACATCCCAAAACCTATTCAAAGTGGTGTAACATGGTTAACAGGTGCTACAACACAAATCACGCAGGTTACCAAGCTTACGGAGCTAGAGGTGTGACTGTGTGCGAAGAGTGGTTGTGCTTCCAGACCTACGCTGCTTGGCATGACTCAAACTACATTGCAGGTTACCACTTAGACAAAGATTTGTTGAGCGAGGGTGGTAAAGTTTACAGCCCAGACAGTTGCTGCTTTCTACCAAGAGAGATAAACAACATCGTTATAGGAAAAGTGCAGAGGTGGGTTGATTCGACCAAGCACTTACCTACTGGTGTTATCTCATCCCCCTCTGGTTACAAGGCTAAGGTTGGTAACACATTAACTAAGGTAAAAGAGCTTTCAGAGTTCTTTGACACGCCAGAAGCAGCGTATGTTGCCTACAGGAAAAGAAAAATTGAGGTTGTTCAAGAGCTTGCTGACCTGTATTATGAACAGGGGCGCATTTCAAGTAGAGTGCATCAAGCACTACTTCAATGGCAACCTAACTGAGCGATGACTCATTCGAGTCAAGATTGGCTGATCGGATCGTTTACCCGTTTAGGTCTGGTCAGTCATTTTAAAACGGGCTACAACGGGTTAAGAGGTAATTAAAATGGCATTTACAATTGGTACAGTAGACAAGGCAAAACAGGCTGAAGGTGTTTGGGAAGAGTTTGAGGGTAGCGAGTTTCTTATCGCTTACGCACAAAACCCCACTTTCCTCCGTGAGAAGGACAAGCTTGAAAGGCCGTTTAAGCGACAGATCCAGCAAGGCAAATTGTCTCCTGAAGAGTCTAAACGAATTATGTGTAAGGCTCTGGCACACGGAGTTCTGCTGGACTGGAAAGGTGTTACCGATGGCACAAAGGAAATTCCTTACGATGCCGAAATCGCTGCACAAGAGTTGCAGGATAACCCTGAACTGCTCGAGTTTGTAGTGAATGTAGCAGCAGACGTTGCCAACTACAAGCGCGAAGAGGTTGAACGGAAAGCGCGAAAAAGCTAAAGACGCTTTAATGTGGCATCTTGATTGGTCTGAAAAAGAAGATGTCCTATGGGGCATGTATGAAAAGACTGGTGAGATGCCACCTGCCCTTGTTAATCGTCCTGATATTGATGGTTGGACAAGTTGGTATTTAGATGCGTTCTTCCTCCTATCCAATTCAAGACAAACAGGTATGAGTGTCGGCAAGATACCATTGTCTGAGATGACAAACTATGCAATGGTGTTTGATACGTTGGGTGAAGATGTTAAAGACTTTTGCTTAATTTTATCTAGGCTAGACTCAGCCTACTTAGAATGGTTGGATAAGAAGAAACCTAAGAAGGGGGCTGCTAAATGACATACGTTGTTGGCTGTCCCCTTTTTCTTTGCCCTAAATTCACGATAGGAATATAACATGGCAGATGAGAAAAGATTACAATTAGTTATAGACCCGTCTAGAGCCAAGAGCGGGGCAAAGGTTGCAAAGGATGCTGTTCTGTCTGTAGAGGCTGCTGCGGATAAAGCAACAAAGGCTTTAGCTAAACTAGAACGCGCTATCTTGTCAGGAAGCTCTCCACTAGATAAACTGAACAAAGCAATTGGACACGTTGTTAATGTGAACCAAAAGATGCTGAAGTCTATTAATGACCTGTCGGCAAAACTAGATGGCGTGAACACATCTGTCCGTAATGGCGCACAAGGACTAACCAACTGGGAGAAGTCTTTAGAACGTGCCAAGGACAAGACAGCCATGCTCAACTCTGAGCTAGGTAGGCAGCTTGTCGCAGAGAAACAATTACATGCAGAATTAACTAAGCAGATTAAGGTTGGTTCAGATCGTATTAACCAACTATCTGCTCAAGAGATGGCCCAAAAGAAACTAGCCGACTCTGTAGCCTTCTGGACTCAACGCACTAAGGATCTAAACTCTGAAGAATATAAATCCCTTGTACAGATGCGGGAGAAAGCACGTCAGCTAGAGGCTTACGAGAAGTCTATGGTGGATGGATTGTCCACTACGCAAAAGGCTGCTAAGGCTGAGAATGAACTACGCAAGGCTATTGAGCGTGGTAAGATTGAGCTAGACCAATATGAGAACGGATTGGCTCAAAAGAATATTGAGATGCAGGAGAGCATCGCTATTCAACGTAGACTAGCGCAGTCTGAGGCTAGATTGAAAGCTACAATGGATGGTACATATGACACTATCATCAAGAATGAAGCTGCTATAAGGAGATATAAGCGAGAGTTGCTTGGTCTAGAAGATGCTAATAACCGGCTCAACAGGTCAAACAGAGATTTAAGCCAAGGTTTTACTGCTCTAGGTGGTGCTCTTGGTACAATTACAGGAGCATACGCCGTAACTGAGGTGATTCGCCTAGCTGATGCTTATAAAGCAGTTGGAAACAGAGTTGCTGTGGTGACGGGCACTACTGAAGGCTTATCAGAGAGTATTGCTGCGTTGTTTAAAGTGTCTGTTAAATCACGTACTGAGTTGGATGCCACAGTTGATGTGTATGCCAAAATGACTCGCGCAAACGAGCAACTGGGATATTCACAACAAGAAGTCCTCCGTATAACAGAGACTGTATCAAAAGCAGTGGCGATGTCGGGTGCATCTGTGCAAGGTGCACAAGGTGCGTTGCTACAATTTGCACAGGCAATCAGTGGTAACTTCCAAGCATCTGCACAAGAACTTAACAGCATCATTGAACAGGCACCTGCTCTTGGTGCTGCAATGGCTGACGCACTCAACACAGTTAATCCTGAACTGAACGCAACCATTGGTAATCTAAAGGCTCTTGCTAAAGAGGGTAAGATAACTTCAGCAGATCTCCTTCAAGGTTTCCTTAATATCTCAGATGAGATTGATGGAAGATTTAGTGCCTCAACGGAGTTGGTTGCAGAACGCTGGAGGAATGTAGTAGATGCTATTACAATTTACATTGGGGAGACAGACAAAGCTCTTGGTATAACTAGCAGAATCTCCGCAGTGTTAAAAGACTTTTCACTGAATATAAAACAGTACGCCGATGAAATTGATGCCGCACTACTAGGGATTGGCGCAGCGCTTGGTGTTGTTACAATTGCACTTGGTGCATTCATTGTGAGTATTGCAGCGATCCCGTTGTTAATAGCCGGTGTTGTCGGAGGCGCTGTCGGTAGTATATACTATTTCAGAGATGAAATTTCAAACACACTCAAGGAGATTGAATTAGCATTTTATGAAACACTGCTGCAAGATATACCTGCTGTGTTCTCTGATGCTGGTAGTGCATTGATTGAAGGGTTTGCTAGTTATTTAGAGTATGGTGCACAACCAATAGAATCACTGCTAGACCTTGTTTTTAAAGCCGTTGACAAGATAGCAGATGCGTTTGAAGGAAGTATCTTACAGAGTGCCCTCACTACATTCGGTATGAGATTCCAGCTAGTAGGTAAACAAATCCAATTATTCTTTGCAGAAGTATGGTCTAATATCCTATCTGGATTGGAGTCCATGATCAATTCCGCTGTATGGATGCTAAACAAATTCATACAAGAAACCGTCTACAAACTAAACCAGATTCGTGACTTCATTGGTAAAGATGCTTTAGTTGTAGATGCAATCACTCCTGTAATCTTCTCATCTGATGCAAAGAAAAATGTAGAAGACTTGCGTGGGGAGATTGAACGCCTCAGCGGGGATATAAATACACAAGCTGATGTTACGCAGAGGTTAATTGATGAGGAGAAGGAGGACTTACAGCTTAAAAAGGATATAGCAGAGTGGGCGTCTTTTGCTGGTGACGCCACTATAACATTTTCCAACTCTAACAATGTTCTATCTGACTCATTAGGTGGCTCTAATAAAGAACTAGAAAAACTAAAGGATGCCTTTATTGAGCTAGAGGACGAAGCACTCTCCCCAGTAGAAAAGCAGCAAAAAGAACTAGCCAAGATTTGGAACACACTTGTTAAAGGTGGTAAACTTCTAGGTAGATCCACGGACGAGATTAACAAGATATTCGTCAAACACGCAATGGAAATATCTGGTGCAAATGATCGCCTAGAAGAGTTGCGTGACACCTATAAAGAAATCACTTACCAAATGAATCCAGCCCTCGAAATCCAAGAAAAGATGATTGAGGCGGAACGTGCATTTAACCAAGCTGTTGCTGTTGGTAGTGAAAATATAGCTGATAAAGAACAATGGCTAGACCGCTACCGCAGAAGTATTGACGGGACAGATGACCGTCTACAAGCACTCCAAGAGACCATTGCCGACACATTCATGGACGGATTTGAGGCTGCGATGGAAGGTGGCGAAGAGTTTAAGGATTGGTTTGATGACTTACTGAAACAACTTGCTCTACAAGCTATTCGTAACCAGATTGTTATTCCGATTGTTGGTCAGTTCTTAGGGACGAATGGTGGTACAGCCGGAATGGTTCAGCAAGGCATGTCTGTGCTGGGTGGTGGGGGTAATAACACACAGGGTACATCTGGTGGTATATCTGGAGTTGTCAGCAACATCGGCTCGCTGTTCGGCGGTAACTCAATGGGTATAATGATCAGCGACGTTGGTGGATGGATTGGTGGCAGTTCTCCTATTGCTGGTACAGGGGCGGGTAATTACATCTCTGGTGTATCTGCTAATGCTGCGAATCTAGCCAACTGGCAAATAGCTGGTGGTGGTATGCTTGGTGGTGTTCTTTCTGGTGCACTAGGACTGTCTGGAGAATACTCCGCCATTACAGGTGCTGCTGGAACAGCATTAGGGAGTGCTTTGCTTACACCTGTATTGGGGCCATTTGCTCCTCTTGTAGGCTCTTTCATTGGTAGTGCTCTTGGTGGATTGATAGGCAACAGTGAGCCATCTAACAAGGAAGGTATAGCCACTCTTGGTGATATTTCTGACCCCGGCACTCTAAGGATCTCAGGTCAGACTGGCAAAAAGTTCAGTCAGGAAAACAGGGACGCTGCCGAAAGTATTGCCACCGTAATTAGCGGAAATGTCTTAGGTACACTTGGTTCAATCTCTGGTGAGCAGATGACTGGGAAACTGATTACCGGCGTCGGTAATCGTGACCCACTCAGATTCCTCTACACTGATCCAACCACCGGCACAACATACGGTATGGGTCGTCTCGGAAGTAAGACTTTTGACTATGATGTATCTGTGACTGAATATCTTAAGCAACAGGGGATAGACACTGATGGTCTTGAGTCAAACACTCGTGACATCAACACATACTTGGACACAGTGACCACATTCTTTGCCACGATGCAAGAGATCGATCTTACTGTGTACAAGGATTTAGCCGATGAAAACGAGCTACTGATAGATTCAATCAAACGTGTTGAACTACAATTCAGCTTTGTAAGAGGTTTGTTTGAGGATATTGGTGACTCAACCGAAGTGACTAGAGAGTTTGCTGATACTTGGATGGATGAGGTTATTAAACCTCTCCTTGACAGTGAAGAATCCTTGTCAGAGGGTATGACAAGACTTGCGCAGCAATACTCTGTTGTAAAATCTTATACAGACTTGTTTGGACAATCTCTTGGTAATACCGCTCAGGGAATACTTGTTGCTACGGATAATATCATCAAAGCATCAGGAGGTCTTGAGCAATTCAATGCTGCTGCAAGTAGTTATTACCAGAACTTCTATTCTGAAGAAGAGCGGTTTGAACACTTCTCCGAGAATCTTACCAATGTGTTCAAGGATCTTGGGTTAGAACTCCCAACAACAACTCAAGGCTTCCGTGATCTTGTCGAAGGATTAGACTTGACCAAAGAAGCTGACCAAGAGTTGTACGCTACACTGTTGAATCTAAATCCTCAAGTTAAGCAGTATATTGATGGATTAGAGTCAGTAGGTGCTGTACTTGATGAATTAGGTCAGATAATATTCCCATTCAGGCAACGTGCGGATGAAGCACTTGAAGCTGTGAAGCAGGCGATAGCTGACCAGAAGGCTCTGATTGATGATAGATACAACAGTGAGCGGGCTAGGCTTCAGGGACTACTTGATCAAGCCCAAGCTGCATACGATTCACAACAAGAGGTATTTGATCAGCATCAGGAACACATTGACGGACTGAAGCGTTCATTAGAGTTGTTACGTGATGTCTATAACTCAATGGTCATGGATACATTTACGGCAAATAAGACGCGCAGGGAGAACGCACAAGCCTTGATTCAGGGAGCCGTAGCGTCAGGGCAAACCTTGTCGTATGATCAGTTGCAACCTGCATTGTCTACATTGCAACAACCATCTCAGCAATACTTCGCAACCTTTGAAGACTATGCTCGTGACTTCTACCAAACAAAAGGACTGATTGGAAGTCTAGGTGATATAACTGAGCAGTCTGTGTCTACAGAGGAAAAAATCCTGCAAGAAATGAAGGATACTGCCTACGAGCAAGTGTTGTACTATACCAATATGCTGGAAAAGCTGGATATTTGGTACGATGCTGAGATGTCTGCACTGGATAGACAACTGGCGGATGCTCAAGCAATGTATGATCTGGTTACTGGGACAAAAGTCAGCATTGAAGGGGGTCTAGCAAATGTCGTGTCGGCAATAAATGGGCTACAAGGTGCGCTTGCATCGTTAGCGACATTAGGTAGAACGACATCAGTTGGAGGTGCATCAGGCGCAACATTCGGCTCTATTGAGTTGAACGGTAGTCTGACACCAACAGTTAGTGTTCCTAATGATCCTCTAACGCAGGCGTATAACGACCTGTTTGGACGTGATCCTGATATTGAAGGGTATCAATACTGGGCTAATGAAATCAACAGGGGTGTTATAAACCTAGACAACCTAGAGGAATCCCTCATTCGGGGTGCTATTGGTGAAGATGCTCTGAAGGTTCCGCAATTCGCTGACGGTGGTATTCACACAGGCGGTTGGCGAATTGTTGGTGAAGAAGGTCCAGAGCTGGAATACACACCACCAAGTCGTATCTATAGTAACTCCGACTCATCTGACATGTTCGATATGTCAGAGCTAGTGGCTGAGGTGAAACAGCTTAGGGAAGATATGCGTTCAACTAATTATGCCATTGCTAAGAATACTCAAAAGACTGCTAAGACTCTTGAGAAATTCGATTACGATGGCTTGCCTGAACAACGCACTGTCTAACACAATTTAGCACAAGGATGTGCTCCCCTTTAAGGAGGTGATAATGAAGATTGTACGTCCTGTAACGATTACGGACACGATTTTAGTATCCTCCGACATTCCTGAAAATGATTACGCTGAGTGGCTGTCTACAACAACATACGCCATTGGTGATAAAGTGATCGTAACAGATGTTGGAGTGCATAGGATATATGAAGCATTAACAATCAATACGGATAAGTACCCACCGGACAACTCTGTAGGAGATACGCCAGACTGGTTAGATATTGGTGCAACTAATCGGTGGAAGATGTTTGATGGTAAGACATCTACATACACAGAAGCCGCTGATACAGATATTGTCGTAACATTGAACACAGCATCTGTTACAGACAGCCTTGTTCTGTTTGGTCTGTCTGGGGCCACTGTAAATGTAACAGTGGTGGATGATGTTGATGGTGAGGTGTATAACAAGACAGTCAATCTAGTGTCTACGTCAGGTATAAACGATTGGTATATGTATTATTTTGAACCAATTGAATATGTATCAGACGTAGCCTTCCTAGACCTTCCGCCATACTCTACAGCCGACATAACAATCACAATCACTGGCACAGCTCCTAAATGTGCCTTATGTGTACTAGGTAGTCAGTTTGAGATTGGCGACACTGTGTGGGGTACTGGTGTAGGTATTGTAGATTATTCTAGGAAGGATGTTGATGCGTTTGGTAACTTCACCATTGTGCAAAGACGTTTCAGCAAAACTGCTGACTACGATATTACGATCAACACTCCTCGTGTTGCGTCTGTTCAGAGAACATTAGCAAGCTATCGGTCTACACCTTTGGTTTGGATTGGGAATGTAGATTTCCCTGAGACAATCATCTACGGATATTATAGAGATTTTGATATAGTGCTTTCTAATGTAAGTGTTAGCGATTGTTCGCTCACTGTAGAAGGACTTTAACGGGAGAATATGAAACATGGCTTATACACCAATAAATGATTTACCACCAGCACCTCAACGTAATGATTCTCCAGAGGATTTTGTTACAAAGGCTGATGCTCATGTAGCTGCATTAGCTACTTGGACAAATCAAGTTAACAATGCTGGTATTTATGTAGACACTGTTGTTTCTGATATGAATACCATCAAGACAGACACAATCTCATCAAGAGACCAGGCTGAAGGTTTTGCTGCGGCATCTAAACAGAGTGCTGAAGAGTCACAACAATACAGCCAGATTTCCTTAGCAGCAGCTAATTTCAAAGGTGAATGGCAAGACTTGTCTGGCCCCCTGTCCATTCCAGCCAGCGTGTATTGGAACGGTAAGTATTGGGTGTTGCTAAATAATGTAGCCAACGTATCTAGCGAAACACCATCTGATACAGCAACTAATTGGGCTGAACTTGCTGCTATTCAAGTTGTTCGCACACCAGTCATTATATCTCCTCAGAGCGGGTCTGTAGGAGTGGTTCCTACGCCAACACTTGAGGCAAGTGCTTATGGCAACATCTATGGGGATGTGCGTAACTACCGCCTGTTCCAAGTGGACGATGGAGACTTCTCTATACCAATATATGAATTCCAAGGTGATGTAGACAGCCACACTGTAGCATCAACCCTCCCTTTAAACACACAGCTAAAATGGCGTTGTAAAGATGTTGCTGTTGGAGGTGCTGAAAGTAATTGGTCTGGTGTGAGTGTGTTTAGCACAGGGGATGTCACTGTAGCTACACCAACTCTCTCCGTTGAAGGATCTCCTACAGATGTACCTGAATCACCATTACTAGAAACATCTGCATTTTCTGTTTTAGGTGGTACAGATACGCATCTAAATACCGATTGGCAGATACTCAACGACCAGCTAGTTGTTGTGTGGGAATCTCCAGCTGACAGTGTTAACAAGCTGTCCATCACTATGAATGTTGGTGTTTTGCAAGAATCCACCACCTACACATTCCGAGCCAGACATCGTGGTGCGGTATACGGAGCAGGTGCTTGGGTAAGTGTTGTCGCCACTACAAAGGCTATGTTCTTCGATGACAACTCTGACGTAGATGGCTTGACATTCGCTGCAATGGACACTGCCGGTAACTTTGACTCCACCACTGATACAGGTTTCTTTGGTGAAATTCCTGCTACAGACCTTGTTGATGATTATGATTATCGTGGCACATGGTCTGCATCTGTTGCATACACTGCTGGTCAGAGTGTTGTTTACAACGGCGTTAAATATGTAGCACTGACATCTACAACTGGTAATCA
>Ga0194136_1000688_pt1 | contig 17096 bp, 22 predicted proteins | sample TARM_MetaG_T3A_1_FD_134023 | JGI IMG/M metagenome (GOLD analysis project Ga0194136, IMG submission 134023) | Freshwater microbial communities from Pennsylvania, USA, analyzing microbe dynamics in response to fracking - TARM_MetaG_T3A_14 (version 2) | ecosystem: Environmental > Aquatic >...
CTGCTTGTACTTGGATTTCGTTTGTGTTTTCTGTCATTTTGATTTCCTCTTTTCGGTTAGTTGTTTTTTGTTTGCTTCGTTTCTTCTTTGCTTCGTTATTCCTTGACTTCGCGGATTGTTGCAACCTTGATGAAATCCTCCACCGGCATTTCGTAGACGATGGTTTGTGGATGGACTTCAAACACCACGGTGCCTTCTCCATACTTTTCTTTCATGCGTTCCTGGGCTTTCCCGAAGGACACATTGCCGATCAGTATTTCGTTGGGTAAGTCTTCTGCATACGACTTCCCATCTTTCCTCCCCATCTTGGCCAAAACGATTTCGGTTTGCGTGACTTCTTTTGTCATTGTGAGCCTGGCCATTTGTTTGTCACCTCCCTTACAAATCCTAGTATACCACCCACCTGTACATTTTGCAAGCTTTTTACGAAAAATGTACAAAACTTTTTTCGTTTCTTTTAAACTATTTTCTTTCTTCTATTGTATTCGCGGAATTTGGGTTGTTTGGCATGGTATACTAACCCATAGAATAAAGATAGGAGTGATATTCAATGGCAAGAAGCGTAGAAGAACATGACGAACTGTTAGCCGAGTTGTTGGTGCCGGATTTAGAGCAAGCGCGTAAGACAGAAATTCTGCAAGAGTTGCGCACCGATTTTAGAGAAGAACGACAAACAGCAGAAGAACTGGCCGCCGCGAATGCGAAACTGAAAAGCAACAATGACGACCTGGTGATCAGCAATTCCAAACTGTTCCGACAAGCGGGCATAGTCGGCGGCGGGGAACCACCAGAAGAAAAGAAAAAGCAAGCACTGTCCGAAACGATTACGATAGAAGAATTAGAAAAGAGGGCTAATCTATGAGTAGAATCACCATCGGGGACGTAAAAACTTCCCTCGGTATCACGGAAACGTATGATATCGTAAACGCCATTGCCAATAGTTCTCCGAACTTTACCAACTACGTGCCGCTGGCATCCGTTGATAATGTCACAGAAATCGGGGCTGCCATCCTAGGCAACCAAACCCTACAAAATGATTTCGTTACCGCTTTGGTTGACCGCATCGGTTTAGTCGTTGTCAAATACGCTTCGTTACACAACCCGTTGAAGAAATTCAAAAAAGGACAAATGCCACAAGGCCGTACGATCGAAGAAATTTTCACGGATATCACGAAGGGTCAAAAGTACGATGTGGAAGATGCGGAATCTACCGTCTTCAAACGTGCCATCCCGAACGTAAAAACGTTGTTCCACGAACGGAACCGTCAAGATTTCTACGAACAAACGATACAGGATGATCAGTTGAAAACCGCCTTCATTTCGTGGAATCACTTTGATCAGTTCGTGACAAGCATTTTGAATGCGATCTACAACTCCGCAGAAGTCGAAGAATATGAATACATGAAACTGGTTATCGACAACTACTATGCCAAAGGCTTGTTTACGGTAGTCAATGTCGATGCCCCAACCACAGCAACCGCAACGGCTGCATTGGTCAAGAAAATCCGTGCGACTGCGCGTAAAATGACGTTGCCAAACGGCTCGCGTAATTTTAACGCCTTGGCGGTCCGCGCTCGTTCTGAAATGGAAAACCTCCACTTGTTGATTGATGCAGACCTGGAAGCAGAAATGGATGTCGATGTGTTGGCAAAAGCCTTCAACATGGACCGCACCACTTTCTTGGGACACGTGACCATCATTGACGGTTTCTCCTCGACTGGTTTGGAATGTGTGTTAGTCGATGAATCCTGGTTCATGGTTTACGACAACCTACAAAAAATGGAAACGATCCGCAACCCGAAAGGCCTGTACTGGAATTATTTCTACCATGTATGGCAGACCCTATCGGCATCGCGTTTCGCCAATGCCGTGGCTTTCGTCAGTGGGACGGTTCCAGCGGTTACACAAGTGATTGTGGACCCTACCATCCTCGCGATCAAACCAACAAAGACCCACCAATACAACGTATACGTACGTGCTACTGATGGGGCTGAACACGCAGTAACCTGGTCCGTTGCCGGAAAAGACGGAAACACGGTTACTTCTGGCACAACTGTTGTCGATGGTCTATTGACAATCGCAGCAGGGCAAACAGGTGAATTGATTGTTACGGCCAGTGTGAATATCGGAACAGAACTCGAGCCGATCTTGGTCAAAGGCGAATCGATTGTTACGGTTGTACAATAAATAAGAGTGCGATGAAAAGCGTTAAGGAACCCGTAGGTAAGGTGAAAACGCAAAAGGGAAATGCTTTTCCTTCCCGTTGCGGTTTTAACTTAACGGAGTGGTTTCTGCTTTTCAGAACACGTTTCCGCTAAATAAATATCAAAAGATAAGGAGGAACGCTTATGGCGACCGTCCCATTATCGGGAACGAACGTCCGGCTTTTGTCGGGCGTTCCTTTCTATAATGATTACAAAGATACGCGCTGGTTCGATACCAAAGCGCAACAAACCGCCTATTTTTTGAATCGAACGTGTCCGAAAAGCATGCAACAAGTCACGTTCCAACGTTTCGAGGATAAAACCTATATCGCGGTGAGCGCGCCGATTGACGACTTGCGCACGGTTAATTACCTGATGTTTCAGAATGCCAAAACCTACGACAAATGGTTTTATGCGTTCGTGACGAAACTGGAATACAAAAACTCAGGCACGACCTATGTGCATTTCCAACTGGATGTCTTGCAAACGTGGCGCTTCGATTACGCGTTTAAACCGAGTTTTGTCCTACGGGAACACACCAAACTTTGGAATACCAATGGCACACCGGTTCGGAATACGGTTCCCGAACAGTTGAACTACGGGGAAGCGTACGATGTGGTATGGCGTAAAAAATACCAACCGTATGCTGGGATGAAGTTCCTGATCATCGTGGCCAATTCCAGTCTGCATACCTCCATCACACCGGAACGCGTGGACGGGAAAATTTACGGACACACGATTGGGGTCCCGCAACCATTGAGTTATTACTTAGTTCCCTTCTATACCAATGGGAAACCGATCCACGACTTTTACACAGACACGTTGATTCCCACTCCCGCGTTGGTTATGGAAAACTTGTATACGTCCAACGAAGCGGTCAACCGTGTTGTGTCCGCGTATGTGACGGACTACCCTGGTTTGGGAATCACGGTCTATCCTGATGCTGGAAGCGTGGAAGGCGTGTCGTACGACAAAATTTCGTTCTTGAGTTCCGGGCAACTCGTGCCGAAAGTCACTTGGTCTGATGATACAACCGGAAACTTCCCATTGTATTATATCCAGGAAGCCGAACGCTTTGTTGTCAAAAAAGAACAAATCCTCGCAGACAAGTATGATGGTTTGGCCACAGTAGGTGAAAGCAAACTGTTGATGTATCCGTACACAGTTGGTTTGTTGACGGACTTCAAGGGCAATCAGTACGAGTTTCGGTTGGAGGATATCACCAACAACTACCTAACCGTTTTAATGCGTGGGTCTGTCGGGATCAGCAACAAAACCATGTTTGCCTTAGCTGATTACAACAATACCGATATGATCGGGGATGCAACAGAAGCAGCCACACAACCCACAGCGATAGACCATGCGCTGATCGACAATGACCCCCATGATATTGCCGTGGTGAGTGATTATCTGGCTGCGTATATGCAAGGACACAAGAACAGTATTCAAGCCAACCGAAATAACATTGTTTTTAATGGTACGATGAACACTCTTTCTGGCGTTGCCGGTATTGCGGGTAGTTTAGCTAGTCCGATTGGCACTACTTCAGGCTTAGCGAATGGTGTGGTGAACACGGTGCAAGGTGCAGGGAACGCTGTCTTGCAATTACAAAGCATCAACGCCCAGATAAAAGACATTTCCAACATACCACCTTCCATCGCGAAAATGGGCGGGAACATCGCCTTCGATTATGGAAATGAATACGATGGCTACAACATTGTCCTCAAACAAATCAAACCGGAATACCAGAAGAAACTATCTGACTTCTGGCATGCTTACGGCTACAAAGTCAACGAACTGAAAGTACCGAATTTTCACACCCGCAACTCTTGGAACTATGTGCAAACGTTGAATTGCAGAATTCTGGCTGACCTCAACAACGAGGATCTGGCTGAACTGAAAGCCATTTTCGACAATGGCATCACGTTGTGGCACACCGATGATATCGGGAATTATGCTTTACTGAACGGAGGGATCTAATTGGTCCGCAACCGCACACGCAAAAGCCCAGCCGACTTGCAAGGCGAATTCGCCAACAGTTGGTATCTGCATTATTTTGACTATTTATGCAGCTTGGCGTATCAGTTGTTTGAATGGGAAAACCTCCCACCCAGCATTGATCCACGTTATTTAGAAATGATTTTGCATCAACAAGGCCGGGTTGGCTTTTTCAAAGACCCGGAAATCGGCTTCATCGCCGTCCAGGGAACGATCTCCGGCACCTTGGATCACTACCATTTACCCAAACAATTTCACGCCACAGCGCCACAGTACACGAAGACGTTTGAAACCTATCGTTACAGTGACATGGACAAAACACCCGAAAGCGGCGTGGTGATCTGGAACAATGACTTGCATAAGTCCACGTTCCCTAGTTTACGCATGTTCGCCGAAGACTTGTCCGAGCTGAAAGAAATCATCAAGGTCAATCAGAACGCCCAGAAAACCCCGGTCCTCATCACGGCCAACGACAACAACAAATTGTCCATGTTGAACATTTACAACCAATATGAAGGCAATGCGCCCGTGATTATCACGCATGAAAGTGTCAATACCGATAGCATCAAAGTCTTCAAGACCGATGCCCCTTATGTGGTGGATAAATTAAATACGCAGAAGAATGCGGTCTGGAATGAAGTCATGACCTACCTTGGCATCAAGAACGCGAACCTGGAAAAACGGGAACGCATGGTTACTTCTGAAGTGGACAGCAACGATGAACAGATTGAATCCAGTTCCAACATCTTCTTGAAATCCCGCGAAGAAGCGTGCGACTTGATCAATGAACTGTACGGATTGAACCTCCGCGTGAAGCTGCGAAAAGCGGTTGTGGACGAACTCAAACAGTTAGCAAATCCCACAACAGGAGGACAACCCAATGGCTGATTACACCATCGAATTGCGCCGCTACATCGACAGTTTCAGTTACGGGTCTTCCCTTCCCCGGAAAGAAATCCTCGACAAAGGCCGCAGACAGTTGTTTGATTTTGACTACCCGTTCTTTGATGAAGACTACCGGGAAACGTTTGAAACGCACTTTGTGACCCATTTCTACATGCGGGAAATCGGTTTTGAAACGATCGGGTTGTTCAAAATGCGCCTGGAAGATTGGCTCAACTTGAATATGCCCTACTACAATCAACTGTTTTTGAGTGAGAAGATCACCTTCGACCCGTTGACGAACACGAAAACGATTTTGTCGGCGAACACCGATAAAGACCGCGCCCAAACCACGAACATGACCGGTAACACGGATGTGACCGATCAATCCGAAGCCACAGGCACGAAAAACACGGATGAAACGTTGTCGGAGAAGAATTTCAACCGGGAACTGACCGCGAGTATGCCGGAAGACCGGTTGCAACTAGTGACTGATCCGACCGGAAGTGTCCTGGAATACGCCGATCAGATTATAGAGAACCACGAAGACAACCTGAATAACCGCGATCAGACCGTCACGAACACCACCAACCAGAACAGCACCAGCGGGACAGACACGACCATGACCGGCGGCTTAAACCAAAGCGACACGGAAACCTTCCATCAAATCCGGGAAGGCAAAGTCGGTTCTCAATCTTTTGCGCAACTACTCATGGAGTACAGACGGAGCCTATTAAGAGTAGAAAAACAGGTTTTCGATGAGATGAATGAATTGTTTATGTTAGTCTATTAAACGTGTTCGCAAAAGCAGAAACCACTACGTTAAGGTGAACCCACAAATGGAAGGAAAATCACCTCCCTTTTGTGTTTCCTCCTTACCTACGGGTTCCTACCGCTTTTGTTCGCACTCTAACTGAAAGGAGCTTCACCTATGACCTACCCAATCCTAGGGAATTATTTCCCGTCCACGTACCAAAAGTACGTCCCGCAAGCCTTCGACAATTCGTTGGACTTGTATGAACAAATGACCGCCGTGATTTCGTTCTTGAATCAGATTGCGGATAATTTCAACAGTCTGTCCCACACCACACAAGGCGACCTCACCACGGTTGCTGAAGTGGTCAATACGTTGAACGACAGCCTGGAAACCTTCAAAAGCAACCTTGAAAACGAAGTCTTGCCCACGAACCTGGTGGCTATTTTGGAAGAGTGGTTGAACAACGGTACCTTGGCGGATATCCTCACCACAGAATTATTGGACAACAAAGCCAACGTGACCGACCTGACCGCTTTGCAAGGACAGTTGGACAACAAAGCCAACGTGACCGACCTGACCGCTTTGCAAGGACAGTTGGCACAAATTGTAACAAATGTGAAAGACTATGGCGCAAAAGGCGACGGGGTTACCGATGACACGGGGGCTATTCAGGCGGCAATAAACGCCGTTAGCGGACAGAACAACGCAACCGTCCTATTCCCACCGACCCCGGGCAGTTATTACCTAGTGAACACGCTAGAAATTCCCGACAACACACACATCTTGCGTTTTTTGGGCTTGGGTTACGCTAAAATTTGTTACACGGGGCAAGTTGGCTTCCGCGTGAAGTCGGAAATGTTCACAGTTGACAATATGATCATATGGTCAATTAATCCGGCGGCGGAATCAGATGGAACCATGTTTTTGGATGCACGCACCTATAAGCGACTTGACTTTGATATACACTTGAAAAATTCTACCTTTTCCTATGCGAGCAAGCTTGTTGTCGCATGGGGGCGTGGGGTCAACATTGAAGGGTGCAATATGAACAACATCACGCACCAAATTATCAAAATCAACTATCATCCTCGCGAGCAGATTGAGGAAGGGCCATACGATATACAGAAGTATAATACCGGCTATCGCGGGTGGGTTTTGCGCAACAATCGCTTCCATTATTGCACGGCGGTAGCGTTTGACAACACGGCAGATATTGACCGTGTCGGAACGTCCTTTCTTATGACAGGGAACCAAATTGAGGGCGGCCTCGGGTACTTTGCGGGCTATTGCCGGGACGGCGTATTTACGGGCAATCTTCACTACCATATATACGAGAACCGGGACTCCTTGTTCCGCTTTACCGGCACGGAAAATGTAACCATTGATGTCAACATCTCCGGCATGTCCAACGCCGTACATGGTTACACAAAACGCTTTGCCCGCCTGGCGGAATTCTTTGGGGCCGTGAACAATCTCCGCATTAGTGGGAACATCCAAAACGTGATGAAAAACGTGTTCACGTTCTATGAAAATGCAACCAATGTACTTATTGACGTGAACGTGCAAGACTTTGTCCCACCAACAAATTTTAACGTAAGTTATGTGTTCTTTGCTGAAGGTCCGAAAGCATACAAGAACGTGCGCATCAACGGGTCAGTTGAAATGAACTCACCTGGCGGGGACGTTGTCCAAAAATACGATTTATTAAGCACATTTACTAATGTTCAGGTAAACACGTTGGCAAGTGGTCAGTATCGCAATCTTACGAATCTCGACGCTGTATAAAAAGGAGGACATACAATGGAACTTATCCAATCAGCCCTTACAAATGGGGAACAAATCACATTCTCGGTTTTATTTATTGGCATGTTACTATACGTCATCAAAACGAACGACGCACGTGAACAAAACTACCGCGAAACGATCAAAGAACTCACTACCGCCTTGAATGGCTTTGAAGACCTGAAAACCGCGGTATCTGAAATCAAAACAAAAGTCGATAATTGGAGAGTGTAATATGAAAGAAATTCTGATCCCCTTAAACATCACAACCACCGCCGCCGTTTACGACACGAAGCAAAGTTTCAGTTCCTCCGATGAAGCATCGGGGGTTCTAACCTTTACAACCACCGCGGACGTTTCCGGAACGGTTGCTAGTTTAACCATCCGCAACGCGAGCGAAAACGCCAACCGCCAAACGGTCCTGATCGAACGACTGGATGTCAACAGTTCGCCATTTAGCTACACGTTTAGGAATCCGTTGCCGTTCGGGCAATACGAAGGCACCGTCCTATTGAAGAAGAATCTGACGGTGATTGCGAGTGTCACTTTCTTGTTCGGCGTGAACAGCAGCTTATCTGCGGAAGTCTTGCCGGATCTGGTGAAAGCTTATGCCTTGGACGAGCTGGTGGAAAACGTAGAAACCGAAGTTAGCTACTTGAAAGATGCGTTTACCCTCACGGTGAGTGAAACACTTAAAGGCGTGAACAAATCCGAAAGCAGATGGCAAGCCCAGGAGAACGTACGTTACTTGAATGAACACACGCGTAAAGCCAACGAACTCGAACGGATCGCGAACGAGAATGCCCGTATGGCAGCGGAGGTGGAACGCAAAGATACGTTTGACACGTTGGTGGGCAGTGCGGTGATTGAACAAACGGTTGTGCAAGAGGTTGCAAATGAGTTTCAACAAATTGAATCAACATATGCGAATCGCTTGCTTTCAGCTGAGCAACAGTTGGCAGAGATAGCGTATTTACCGTCAAGTTTTAAAGAACTAACAGACGTTGATGATTCGCAAGCTATTAATCGTGCTTTAGCTCATGTAAATTCATTGGGTGGAGGTAAGGTTAAAATACCTTATAAAATTACACCTTATTTAATTGGTTCGACACTTAAAATTTATAGCAACACAACCTTGGAGGTTGACCCGTTTGCCGTTTTAAAACTAGCGGATGGGGCGAATACCCGACTTCTAGAAAATGCCAATATGACAACTCAGAATACATTGACCATTATTGATAAAAACATAAAAATAATCGGTGGAATATGGGATGGAAATCGTCCGAATCAAACTAAAAAATGGGATGGAGAACCCAATACAACTTCCATTATTTCAGGCATATTTCTTAGCGGTGTCGAAAATCTCATCTTTAAACCGACACGCATTATAAACACGGTTACTTATGGATTTTTGATTTGTAACGCAAAAAATATCGAGATCGAAAACATTGATATGAATGTCGGAAACGAAATTCAGAATAACTGCGATGGTTTTCATTTTATGGGCCCCATTGACAACATGACCATAACAAAGTGTCGGATAAAATCCGAAGATAATGCGATAGCTTTAAATGCTGACGATGTTGGGCATGGTCCATTTGCTACAATGGGTGACATGAACAACATCTCCATAGATGACATCATCATTAATAACCACGAAGGTGGACAGGGCATGCGATTGTTATCCGGAACATCTAAAATACACAACGTTAGCATACGCAACGTAACCGGAAAAGCTGCTTATTTAGCTGTAATGTCAACACTTGACATTGGTTCCGGTGACTTCGATAAGATAATGTTTGAAAACATAGATATGGAATGGTTCGTTTCATCGTGGAGGTTCTTTGCCGTTAATGGTAATTGCGGAACGTTAAAACTTAGGAATATCTTAATTGATGGTGATGATTATCTTCGCGCGAATAATGTCGGTAACGTTGGAATATATGCCTACAGCACAACGGGGACACCTAATTGTATTATTGATAACCTGATATTGGATAACATTAGAATGAATGACACAACTGCCATAGGACCTACTGTAACGTTATTTTATGTGGACAATTACACAACTTTAAATAACCTTGAAATGTTGAACATTCAAAGTAAAAATAATTTAAAAACTTTTTATGTTATCAGTTTGTCAAAAAGTGTGATAAATAGGTTGAGTCGTGAAAACATGGATACTGAAAACACAAACAACATTGCGTTACATAACGACCAATCGACTGTATCAAGAGATATTTTAGACGGTGTAGAAACTACGGTGTTTACCCCATCAATTCAAGGGGCAACCACGGTTGGAGAAGCAACCTATAGTTCTCAAAATGGGAGGTATGTTAAAGTAGGCAAAAAGATATACTTTGAAATATCAATAGCGTGGACAGGACACACCGGAACAGGACAAATGAGGATACCACTACCAAAAACTGTTTTGCAAAATGGTGTTGATTTTCATCCTGTTTATGTGTTTGGGATAATACCCGTGGCTGCCGGTGCAAAATTGGAAGGTTTAATTAACAAAGCTGGTTCTCGCCTACAGTTTTATACACTAAATGCTGGCGTTATGTCTGCTTTTGACGTCACTGCAAGCGGAACTCTTTACTTGTCTGGATACTACATCGAAAACTAATAATAGAACCAAACTGACAACAACCTGAAATGAAAAGCGCCGTTTTCACCGGAGTAAAATCCCATTCTTTCGGTGAAACGGCTGCTTTCATTGTGGTACAATATGTAGAAAGGAAGTGAGAAATGTGTCCTGGATTACAACAGAAGATACGATTTTAACCGAAGCGGAAAGTTTGAACAACGCACAGATCGTTGCTGATTTATGTATGGGTTGGGGTTGGGATAAAGCCAGCATTTGTGCTTTATGTGGGAATATGCGCGCCGAAAGCTGGATCAACCCGAACATATGGGAGTTTGGTTACAACCATTCGTTGGAACGTGGGTACGGTTTGGTACAATGGACCCCTGCCACGAAGCTGATTGATTGGGCAACCGCCAACGGCCTGGATCACACCAATGGCGATACACACATGGCGCGCATCAACTACGAAACCATCAACAACATTCAATGGGGACCTAAAATCTACGGTACCCCGCCGTATGATTTCCGTTCGTTCGCGCTGAATACCAACAACAACGATGTTGCGACCTTGACGGAATATTTCATACGCTTCTATGAAGCACCCGCGAACCTGGACAGTTTACCGGACCGGATTGCCTTTGCGAACCGGTGTTTCAATGAACTGTCGTTCTCCGGAGGTGGGTCGATTACAATCCAGCCGCTAAAACCCGTTTATCCGGAAACGCCTATTACCAGCCCGTTCGGGTACCGGGATATTGACATCGGAACCAATGATCACCTGGGGACCGATTTCGGTGGCGCAAGCGGGGACCCTATTTTTGCGACCATGGATGGTACGGTGGTGAGAAGTCAATATGATAGTGCGCGTGGGAACTATGTGATTATCCAGCACAGCCAGGACACGTATTTCTCCACCTATCAGCATAATTTAAGCAATAGCGTATCGGTGGGCCAACCCGTCAAGCGCGGGGACACGATTGCGTTGATGGGAACCACCGGGGACAGTACCGGGGTGCATTTACACTTTGCGATCAGTACAACGCCATACGGGAGTTATGCCGATGATGGGCAAGTCGGGGTGTTCATTGACCCTGAAATTTATTTAGCCAGTTCGATCATTGTGGACGGTGGTGGAACGGACCCCGAAACACCAACGTCAAAAATGCCGGCCCTGATCCATCTGTTGTTATCCCAGGGATTGTATGGGGCCTGGTAAACGAAAAGGGAGTGGAACCAATGGGAAAACATTTAGTCATTGCCGGACACGGCAAACAACCCTCCGGCCGGATTGATTACGGTGCGGAAGGGAACGGGTATAAAGAGAACAACCTCACCAAAGAATTGTGTACGCTGATGGATGCCTACGCTGGGGAGGAAATGAGTTTCATCACGGATCATGATGTCTATGCCTATCGCACAATGGGGAAGCATACAGGATGGGATTCGATTACGGAAATTCATTTCAACGCGTTCAATACGCAAGCGTATGGGTGTGAAGTCTTGATCCATGCGGATTTTGAACCGGATGCCTTGGACAAGAAATTGTTGGCTGTGTTGGACACGTATTTTGTCAGCCGTGGATTCAAAAAACGCTCCACCGCTTTAGGGAACCGGATTGAAAACATGGAAGTCAGCAAGACAAAAGGGTTTAATTATCGGTTGGTGGAAGTTTGTTTCATCGACAATGCCAACGATATGAAAATCTATCAAGCCAACAAGAATGCCCTTGCAATGGGTCTGGTGGAAGCCATTACCGGAAAAGTGCAAACACCCGCGGAACCTGAAACGGATGCGACAGGGTCTTTGTATCGGGTCCAGGTGGGGGCTTATAAGGTAAAAGGCAATGCCGATAAAATGAAGGAAAAATTGAAAACAGCCGGCTTTGATGCGATTGTTGTAAAGGGGTAGTCTAAATGGGGAGTGCTTTTTACTACAATCCGGGGAAGATGTTGAGTTACAACCGGATTTTAAATTGCGTGATCGGCGCGCGGGGGATTGGGAAGTCGTATTCGATGAAGGAACATGTAATCAAACAATTCCTGAAGGTGGACCCAAAAACCAAACAACCGCTGGAACAACAATTCATTTATTTACGGCGCTACAAGCCGGAACTTAAAAAAATCAAGACGTACTTTAATGATGTGAAGGATGCCTTTCCTGGTCATACGTTTGCGGTCAAGGGACGGGAATTTCTGATTGACGGGAAGCTGGCTGGTTATGCGATCCCATTATCCGCCTGGCAATCGGAGAAGTCGAACGCCTATCCGAAAGTGACCACGATTATCTTTGACGAGTTTATCCGCGAGAAGGATAACAGCGGCTATTTACCAAACGAAGTCAACGCCTTGTTGAACTTAATGGATACCGTCTTCCGGGATCGGGAGAACGTGCGCTGCGTGTGTTTATCCAATGCGGTGAGTGTGGTCAACCCGTACTTTTTATATTTTGGTTTGGTGCCAAACATTGACAAGCGTTTCAATGCCTACAAGGATATTTTGATTGAAATACCGGATAGCCATGATTTTTCCAACGAACGCCGGCAAACGCGGTTCGGACGTTTGATTGACGGGACCGATTATGGGGATATGTCCCTGGATAACGAATTTGTGAACGATAGCAGCATCTTTATTGAAAAGCGGGCCAAAGAGAGCAAGTTTGTTTTCGCGGTGGTGTACAATGGTATGACGATGGGCATTTGGGTCACGGAGCGCACGATGTACTTGTGTACGGAATTCGATCCGACAAGTAAGAAGATATTCGCGTTAAGTACCGATGACCTGGACGAGAACACGATCATGATGACGAAGTGGAAAAACAACTACTACTTGAAAAAGCTGGTGAGCGCGTTCTTGAATGGTCAGCTGCGGTTTGATAATCAAGTGATGCGGAACGTGGGATATGAGTTGTTTAAGAGGATGAATATACAGTAAAATAAAATTGCATCGTTTCCATCCAACTGTATAAAGTAGCGTTTTCTTGTGTTATACTAAAGGTGTTCAAAGTACGCCTCCTTTGGATAAACCTCCTTTATTTGTTTGTTACCAATAGCAACACACGAAAAAAGCCTACTGAGTGAATCTAGTAGGCTTTTTTTGTGTTTATCTAAGATAGGCTGCTGCTTTGGCGCGTATTTCCTGGACTTGATGCATCGACAAGATGTTGTAGGTGAGGAAAAATTCTAGTGTGCGATCCAGTTCTGTGCCGGTGAGTGGTGTTATTGGTACCTTTCCAAAATGCGAGTGCGTAAAGCGTTCAATGGCGCGTTGTTCATATTTTCGGGATTTAAATTCGTGTGCCTGATTTAAAGAAGTAATTTCATTATCCAGTTGTTCCAACGCGGTACAGATGCGATCATAGGCTTTTCCGAGTTCGTCCGCATCTTCGCTATAATCGCCTAAATGCAGCATTAGGTGTGAGAGGTGCTTCCGTTTCACGCTTGCGGGAAAGTGTTTGTTTAAGATAAAATCAATACGTTCGTGTACGTTCATGTTATTTCAATCCTTTCTTTTGACACTCTAGTTTCCAGTGGTTTCGTTGCTGTTCGATATAGGCGATCACTTCGCTTTCGTCTGTCCAGGTAAGGCGCGCGGCTTCTTCGATGATATCCAGCGGGATGCGGATATTTAAATCGAAATAGCGTTGGAGGACTTGATCCAGGACGTATGGGAGGTTGTTTGTTTTGTCGCTTATGGCATTATTTGCGATTTTTTGCCGTAAGGTTTGCCATTCTTCGTGCAAGAAGTCTATTTCTTGTTGCATCTCCTGGGCGTACCGTGCGGCCTTGTAGCGCTTGTGGTTGTTGTGGGTATGTAAGATGGATAGGAAGATTAAAAGGAGGAGGGAGAAAAAAAGAACGTCCATGTTAGTTCCCCTCCTGATCCTGGTAGTGTTCCCGGATGCGCATCGCAAGTTTAAAAGTAGACAAAGTCACGTTGCCCATGCAATGCGATTGTAGCAGATTATAGGAAAGAAAAAATTTATCATCTTTTGTGAGTGTGTCACGGTTATAAATGGCTGCTAGTGCGTTGTCTAATCGGTCTAACCAGGCTTTTTCTTGTGTTGACATCTTAATAACCACCCATCCAAAAAATTTGATAGTGCTTTAGTACTGTATCGGTGTTGAGTTGGTGGATTAGTTTCTTTTGTTCGGATGCGTTGCGCGGTAATATAACGCCTAACATTTTTTCGTTATGGTTGAGGATGTCGAAAGAATAGACCCCGTTTAGCGGGTTGCGGGCGATGTATATGCTGTCGTGTGTCTTCCAGGTTATCATGACTGTTCCTCCTTAAAGATGTGAAAATAGCTTGCGGTGAGAAAGACGGCTAGTAAGAATGATGGGATGTGGATCATGGTACGCCTCCTAAATTTTAGTTACCAGGAAGGCCCGGAACGTGTTCCGGGACTTTAGCTAATTAGAATTTAGCACACTACCATATAACCAATGACTTCTAAATTTTTCGTTACGCGGAAAAGCCATAGGGTTGGATTCCTTGGATAGAAATCATCTGGTGTGATCTTTCCGCTGCATACTTCCATCAAGAACGTATCTAATTGTTCGATTGTTTCAAATACAAAAACCTGTTCCGTGTTCTTTGGTGCATCTAAATAAGTGTGATGGTAGAGGTTTGAAATATCCTGTATAGAATGACAGTTGTCTTCGATTTCAATTAAATGTGGAAAAGAATAGAATTTGATTGCTTCTTCTGTTGTTATTGGATAGCACATATTTGTTTCCTCCTAAATTTTAGTTACCAGGAAGGCCCGGAAGGTTTCCGGGACTTTAGCTAATTAGAATTTAAGGTTGTAGTAATTTGGATCGTTGTCGTACGCGTCTTCGTAATTCAGTTGAAATATTTCCGGTTGTCCTGATTTGGTTTCATGTGATGGGATTTCATAATAAGGTTGCCCGGTTGCTCCGGTTTGTTTGACTATATCGGTTTTTATCGTTTGCCAATCAATTACATGGTAATTGACAAGTGATTGGAAAGCGGCGCGGAATTGTGGTGTAAAAATTTGTTCGTTCATGTTGGTTGCCTCCTAAATTTTAGTTACCAGGAAGGCCCGGAACGTTTCCGGGACTTTAGCTAATTAGAATTTAATAAGCTTCAGATGTGGTATTTGTATAAATGTTAAAACGGTCCGCATCTGTTAAAACTAAGGTATTTAGAAATTGTAGAAAGCTGTACTCCCGTTCGGCTTCTGTTAAGCGATCTTTTAAGCGAACTAGCTTTTCTAAATACAAATTGATGGCGATCTGCGTATTTTGGTCGATGTTTTCATATTGATGTTTCATGTTTGTTTCCTCCTAAATTTTAATTACCAGGAAGGCCCGGAACGTGTTCCGGGACTTTAGCTAATTAGAATTAAGATCTGCGGATAGGTGTTGTTAGATAGTCGTAACATGATGTACGGAAGGTGAAGGGACGTAAACATGTTGTATAATTGAATGTGACGCTTTCTTTTGTGTGGAACTTGTATGCATCCGCTACAAATTGGATCGCTTGTAATACATATTTAGCATTGGCTGCGATCACTTCGTTTTCTGTCGCCGTGTTTTCCAATCCGATTGAAAAGAAGGAGCCTTCGTGTTCTTTATGGAAAGAAAGTAGATTGGATTGAATTTTAATTTCGATCACATCGTTTTTCATGGCTTTTAACAAAGCGATGAATTGTGGTGTGATGTCGCGCGGATCGAATAGAACGTTATTACCAGTTGTAGATAGTAAACGTGTTACATCTGGATAATGACCATCAAGAAATTCAAGTGTTAACGGGTTTTGGACGTATGTGGCGGGAATTTGTTCGGATTTAAAGTAAAGCATGCGATGTGAATCGTTTGCGGCCATAAAGCCGGATTCTTTGTTATAGGTGATGCCTTGTAAGATCGGCCGTGAATCTGAAACGCCTTTCGTGATGTTTGTAAAGTGAGTTGTTAGATTTTTCATTGTGTTTTCCTCCTAAATTTTAGTTACCAGGAAGGCCCGGAAGGTGTTCCGGGACTTTAGCTAATTAGAATTTATTGGAATAATTCGATAGTATAGTAGTAATTGTCTATCAACATGTTCATTTGTTCGGTTTGTGCTGGTGTGATGGTTTGTTGTTTGGTGATTAGGATCGTTTTTGTTTCCGGTACTAACATGATCATGTTTAAGTTATTGAATAGGTCTAACCAGAAGCGGTTGCCGTCATAGCGATTGAATTCTGAAAGGCTTTCAGCTAGTCTATGATCTTCGCTGCGGTCACCGTCATAAAAGCAACCATCAATAAGTGATCCATCTGGTAGAATGTATATTGCGTGATCTGGTAGTTGCGTGAGTTCGATGCCTTCATTGATACAAATTTCTTTTAAGTTTGTCATGGTTGTTTCCTCCTGGTTTTTGTGTTAGTTGTTTGTTAAATAGGTCAGATAGTTTGATAGGATTTCTTCTGCTGCTGCTATTGTTAAGGCGTTTGAATTGGCTAATGTGCTGCGGAAGTCTTCGACCGCTTCGATCTTTTCAATGATTGTTAGGTTTGTTGTTTCCAGGTGATTGGCAAGTGAAGCGGCGTTCTTTGTTGCGATTTCATTGACTTCTTGATACATGATTAAGCGCCTCCTGTTTGTGTTTGTTGTTCCTTACACACATATAATATCATGGCGTGTTTTGGTTGTCAAACGTTTTATGTATTAAAATTGAATAAATTTGTGTTTTGTTTGTTTCTTCTATATAAGCGCGGTTGTGATCGTTTGTGCTGGATGCACCAGGCGATAGCATGGCAATGCACCAGGCGATAGCATGGCGATGCACCAGGCGATAGCATGGCGATGCACCAGGCGATAGCATGGCGATGCACCAGGCGATAGCATGGCGATGCACCAGGCGATAGCATGGCGATGCACCA
>Ga0194136_1000690_pt1 | contig 17061 bp, 16 predicted proteins | sample TARM_MetaG_T3A_1_FD_134023 | JGI IMG/M metagenome (GOLD analysis project Ga0194136, IMG submission 134023) | Freshwater microbial communities from Pennsylvania, USA, analyzing microbe dynamics in response to fracking - TARM_MetaG_T3A_14 (version 2) | ecosystem: Environmental > Aquatic >...
GAGAAAAACCCGCGTCTGCGAGCGGTGAAGATGAAGGCGGGGCTGTACTTCGTGGCTAACCCTGAGACCATGGCCGTGGTTAAGACCGTGCGGGGTTGGAAGGACATCATCGGTCCGGTCTACGAGACGGTGCCCGGTGGTCAGCCGCTGCAGATCCTCTCGGCCGAGGAAGCCCGTCAGGTTTGCGACAGTCGCGGTAACGTCCTGGCTACGCCGATCGGCAAGCTCACGGGCATCGTGGCCGGCTTTGGTCTGTCGGTGCTAAAGGGCGTAGGCCGGGTAGCAGGCGGTATCGTCCGCGGCGTAGGCTCGATAGCCGGTGGCGCGATCCGCGGTGCGGGTCGTGTGGCTGGTGGTGTGTTCTCGCTGGCCGGTGCCGGTATTGGCCGGGCGTTTAAAGCCTTGGGGCTGAAGTGGAATCCTTCCATCTGGAAGGGTCAAGACCCCACGGACGCAGCGCAGCTGGACGTACTGACGAAAATCTACGGCCTGCTGAATGAGCGCATGGCCCCACCCCGTCGTCGTCGTAAGGGTGGGTGGCAAGACCAGCTCGAAGCCCAAGCCGCCAAAGCCAAGGAAAAGCTCCAAGACAAGGCCGATGAGGCCAAGGCCGACGAGCCTAGCCTGCTGGATCGTTTCAAGTCCCTGTTCTCTGGCGGCCTGTTTGGCGGTGGGGATGAAGACGAGGACGAGGAGAGCCTGTTGGACAAGGGCGCTGACGCGCTGGATACGGCCGATGACCTGAACGACTTGCGCGGTGGTGGCGGCGGTAAGCGTCGCCGCGGACGAGGCCGTGGCAAGGGCGGGCGACTGGGTCGTTTGTTCGGCAAGGCCAAAGCCACCAAGGCCGGTGCAGCCGCGTCTAAGGTCGGTGCTAAGGGTGTGTCGGCAGTGAAGTCCTTGGGTAAAGGTCTGGGCAAGAAACTGCCTTTGATCGGTACTCTGGTCACACTGGGCTTTGGTGTCAAAGAAGCCGTGGACATGTCCAAGCGCAAGGACCTGGACGGTAGTCAGAAAGCCCGCGGCTATGGTGGTATCGCCGGTGGTGTGGGCGGTACACTGGCTGGCGCTGCGGCAGGTGCAGCGATCGGGTCGGTTGTGCCGGGTGTGGGCACGCTCATCGGCGGCGCCGTGGGCGCTGGCGTGGGTGCGCTGGCTGGTACGCGCTATGGCAAGTCCGTAGTCAACCAGTGGCAACATGCCGATGGCTTGGAGAAAGCCACGATGTTCCTGCCCGGCGGCGGGCTGCTCAATGCAGCTCGGTACTCGGGTGACAACGCCATGCGGATGCTGCGTATGGCTCAGTACGGCGTGGACTACAAGGACCTGTCCACGGTGGCTAAGGTCTGCAAGCTGGAAACCTCGCTGATCAAGGGTGACATCAAGGACATGGAGTCCTTGTGGAACCTGATGGGGATCGACGACGGACTCACCAAGTCCATGACCTTCGGGTTGTTCGGGGACAATGGCGATAAGCGTACTCGGTTCACCAAGTGGTATCGAGGGCGTTTCAGTCCGGTGTTCAAGACCTGGCAATCGCAGTTGGCCAGCTCTGGCCAGAAGTCCTTCGATGACATGGTCAAGTGCCCCAAGGCAGACCTGAAGCGGATCGTTGACGCCGTCTTTGATGGTCCCAAGCAAGCCTACAGTGTCAATGCGCACCCGTTCAAGGACAGTACGGACTTTGGTCCTAAGGAAGTGACCGCGGTGAAAGCCAAGGCGCTGGATGAGTTGGGTGTAGGTGACGGATCGACCAAGCCCTGGTACTCGAAGTTCATGTCCAAGGCCTGGGACAAAACCAAGGAAATCGCAGGGGCCACGTGGGATGCCGTAAAGTCTACGGCAGGGAAGATGTGGGACGGGGTTAAGTCTGTCGCCAAGGGTGGTGTGGATTTGGCCGTGGGCACCACCAAGGTCGCAGCCGGTGCCGTCACGGGTAACCGTGCCCTGATGTCGCAAGGCGCTTCGCAAGCAGTAGGCGGCGCTATCACGGCGGCAGCGGGGGTGGGTTCGTTGGTGGGTATAAATGCCAACATGCCTGCCGCCACGGGTACAGCAAAGGTCCGTGAGAATGCCTTGATCATCGAGTCGGTCAAAGCCGGTCTGAACAAGGATGAAGTCATCGCCTTGCTGGCGCAGGCCTCACATGAGTCCGGTGGGTTCACGACCGTGGTGGAGAACCTGAAGTACCGCGCTGAAGTGGCGGCACGTGTTTTCGCCAAGCATTTCAGTAGCGTGGCCGATGCGGCCGCTACGCTGGCCCAAGGCGTGGTGGCGTTTGCCGAAAGGATCTACGGTGGACGCATGGGGAACTCCCAGCCAGGCGATGGCTTTAAGTTCATCGGTCGAGGGTTGATGCAGCTGACGGGTCGAGCCAACTACACGGCGTTCAGGAACTGGCTGCGCTCGATTGGCCATTCCGAAGACGTGGTGACTGACCCCAATGCGATCACCAAGTCCGTGACCTTGCAGGCGCTGACGGCCGTGCAGTACTGGATCACCCGTGTGCGTGGTAAGGCTGATCCTCGTGACATCAAGAAAGTGACGTACTTGATCAACGGCGGGTACAACGGCCTGGCCGACCGTCAGCAACGCTACGCCTCTTACCTGAAGAGATTCGGGAACATGTCGGTGGAGCAGATGCTGGCCGAAGCCCAGGGCAAGCAGGGAGGCGCCAATGCTGCGGACATGAAAGAAGCTGCTGCTGGCAGTACTGCAGCCGCAACCGCCGCTGTCACCCAAACGGCGATTAAGGCCGGAGCCAGCCCTACGCCGGCGAATAGCTCTGCTACTGCAGGGACAGCGGGTGTGGCGGCCAGTGCGGCGGCTAAGCCGCAGGTGAAAGCCCCGTCGTCGATGTTTGCTGACGTTACGGGCAGTTCGAGTTTCACCCCGCAAGCGTTGCCGGCTGCTGCAGCGGCGACACCGGCGGCCGTGGAACCGGTACGGGCACCGCCTACTCCGGCAGCGGCTCCGGCACCCAACGCCCAGCCTCTGGCTGTGGCCACGGCGGGTCGGATGGCCAACGACGATGTGGGCAGCGGCATGTCAGTGGTTGTGACGATCATGCAGCAGCAGTTGGCCGTACAAACGCGGATGGCCGCCTCGCTGGATAGCTTGGCGCGCAATGGACTGTCGGTGGTGGCAGCTGCATCCACCCCGGCCGCTAGCAAGGATGCGACAAGCACTCCCGATCGGGTACCAGGAAATCGGCCTGCTGAGGCCGTTCCTATGAACCCGCCTATCGATGTGCGTAGGAAGTACGCCAGTTAGCGATGGCATGCTTGTAGGAGGGGTAGCTCACGCTACCCCTCCTACGGGCCTTTATAGGACCTTTTACCTTAGGACACAACGCTCATGGCTCTTGATGATAGCGTCTCTGAATATTGGCGAGCTAAATGGCGTCAAGTGCGCCTGACGCGCGCTTTCGGGCACACGGAGAAATCCCAGTACCTGGAAGAGGACATGGGGCGCAAATATTCCACACCGGCCAGCATGGTGATTACCGATACCACGCTGGGCGGTAACATCTCCATCAACGCCCCGCCTCAGTTCACCCATACTGCCGATATCCCGGCCTGGGCGAATGCGGACGACTTGGAGATCATGTACGACAGCAAGAACGGCGGCGTGTTCCGTCGGGATCTCACCAAGCCCTACTCGGGCATGTTCGGCAAACCCAAGGGCATGGGCCGGTACTACTACGAGTCCATCGAAAGCAACTCGGTGCGCTGCCACATGCGCATGGGCGTGCCTGAGTACAACAGCCTGACCCAGTTCTTCGGGAACTTCTACGACCCCAAGGCCTCGGCCCTGGCCCGTACAGGCTTTGAGCACAAAACCCTGCTGAGCGCCATCCTGGGCGCCGCTGGTAAGGCCGTAGGCTTTCTGATCAGCCTGCCGTTCTATCCCATCGTGCTCTTCGGGGCTGGCTATCGGTACCTAACCGCCCAGCCGGCCAGCAAGTTCTACAACCTCAAGCCCACCATGCACCTGTACTGGTCGGCAGTGGATCACATCGTCAACGGTGTGGCGGTGAACATGGGTATCGTGCCTTTCGGTAACCCGACCTACACGCAGCAGCAGATGTACGGCATGAAGCCCTCTGATGCAGGGACCAGCCAGAATCAGATGCTGCAGGTGCTGGCCGAGTATCATCGTCTGTTCCCACGCATGATCACAGAAGACGGACGCATCGACGTGTTCGTGGTGGCCACGCGTGCACAGGGCCTGGCCAGTAACTTCAACAAGCGCATGATGGGTGATGACAACTCCGGTGGTTTGGCCGATGCCATGCAGTCCAAGCAAGCGGGGTTGGCGGAGATCGGGGCTAAGGTCAAGACCCTGACCCAGTCTTGGATCAACGACAACGCCGAAGGTTTCTACTCCGGCCAGATGCCTGCTTCAACCAAGACCAAGTCATTCGCCGACTACATCAAGAACTGGTCGTCGGTCACGTCCCGACACCTGAGCGGTAATGCCTCCTCGGTGAGCAGTTATTTCGGCACCGGCGCGCAGTACAACGTGGACAACGCCACCATCGAGGACAAGAACTACAAGGGCGGTGCGGATGATGCGGGCGATGAGCTCAGTATCAGTGAGCTGATCTCCACGACCTACAGCGGGGACTCGGCCTCCGGTGGTGAGTCCACTGGCGGAGACTCGGGCGGTACACTGGACGGCGTGGGTTCGGGTGCCGGGACGACCTCCCAAGCCACCGACGCTACGGCGCAGGAAGATCAAAGCTGGATTGAGCGGTTGACCAGCTGGGCTTCGGACTACTACAACTTCATGGTCGCCGCCACTCAGGACGGTCAGGAGTGGGTGTCTTTCCGAGTGACTGATGTGGGCACGATCGGTGAGTCGTTCAGCTCCTCCACTACCGAGCCGTCGATCAAGAGCAAGATCAACCAGCAGTCTGAACAGTCGCGCATGATGCGCATCGACTTTGCCGACGGTAACCTTACCGGCGGTGCAGTGGGCGCTGTGGTCGATCAGGTCAAGTCCGCGGTGTCTTCGGTGGTCTCCGGTGTAGCAGAAGGCCTGCACATGTCCGGTATCGCCGCGCTCATGGGTTCGGCATTCGTGGACATCCCTGAAGTCTGGCAGGCCTCCCAAGCCGATCTGCCCAAGGCGGATTTCACAATCAAACTGCGCAGTCCCTACGGCAACAAGATGTCCAGGCTGCAGAACCTGGTGATTCCAGTGGCATGTTTGCTAGCCACGGGCCTGCCATTGGCCACGGGTCGGAAGTCGCATACCAGCCCGTTCATCGTGGAGGCCTATTGCCGGGGTCGGTTTGCCATCAAGCTCGGTCTGGTGGATCGTATCTCCGTCACCCGGGGTCAGGGTAACGTAGGCTGGACGCGTGACGGACAGCCGCTGGGTATCGACGTGTCGTTCTCGATCAAGGATCTGTCTTCGATCATGACGATGCCAGTGACCACGCAGTTGGGTACGGCCGGTTCGATCTTCATGGCCGGTGTGAACCTGGTGGGCGGTGGTACAGCAGCGGCGTATGCTTCAGCGCTGGTGCCTAGTACGTGGGACGAGGACAACTCCTACACGGACTACTTGGGCGTGCTGGGGGGACTGGACATGCAGGACTTCGTCAATGCCTCCAACCGCTGGAAACTCTCTCGCTTCCGTGCGTACCGCGAGATGCAGCGCAATACCTCCCAAGCCGGCCTGGTGTCCACGTTCTTCGGCACTCCGCCGGGGCGTGTGTTGCAAGCCCTGTCGATGAAAAATTCGATTCGCTAAGGCATACCCCTCCCCTCCAACCCGCAAAGGTTGGAGGGGAGGGACTTATGCTCACGCGGTAGGGATCAGGGCGTATCCGAAGTCAGACTTCAGCGAACTCAGTACATCGGTTTCATCTGCATACGAGGAAGCGATCATGCAGCTCAGACCCACGTCGTCTTGCACGGACAGTACCCGACGGGCATCGTCGGTCATGACCGAGAGCGTGGACAGGTTCGAAATCGTCTCTCCGTTACGCTCCACGGTGTTCCAGTTGGGCGAGAGCGTATCGAGCAGCCCGCGCAGGTTGTCCGACAACGCTCCGTAGCTAGCCGTACTCACACCCGTGGGGATCGTGTAGAAGGTCAGCAGGGACTTAGCGGCATCCGGGTTATCGCCCAACACCTGCTCTGCGCCCAGCTTGTCGATCATCATGGCAATCGTGGAGGCATCGCCATACTGCAAGGCCACATCCACATTGCTGCGCAGGGCGTAGGCTGCCGCTTCGGAAGACTTGGAGCGGTCGAATAGCGTCTCCACCACGTTGGGGATCTGCAGGTCAATGGCATTGCGCATCACGCCGGCCAGCAGCGTGGCTTCAGACTCCACGTCGAAGAACTGCGTAAGCTTGGAGTCCTGGGTGATGGCATTGACCATATTGCACAGACCGCGCGCTGAGGCAATGTCTTCGGTCTTCAGTGAGGTAGCAAAGCCGTTGACCACCACGCTGACTTTATCGGCCAGCTCGTTCTTGGCCGATGTCAGTACACCGGTCACTGAAGAAGTCAGGGCATTCTGCGCAGACGGGGTGAGTGTGTTCATCAACCCCGACTTGCCGCCCAGCGCATCCATCACCCGGGTCTTGAGGCTGTCGGTGTTCAAACTCACTTTGCCGTTGGAGATCGTCAGGACGTTCTTCAGTGCGCCGGACAGGCTACTGGCCGTGCCAGACTTGAAGGCCTCCAGGGCATTGCCGACCTCAGCGCCGAGTTTGGAGGTCACCGAGGAGAGGATGTTGCTGTCTTTGAGCCCGTAGATATCCGGGGTGAGCAGCTCATCGGTAGGCTTGGTGAAAAACGTCGTATCGGTCAGCTTGGCATTGGCCAAGGACTCTGAGCCTACCGTCGATTTGATCTTATCGCCCAGACTGGCGAGCTTGTCGCTCAGCTTCTGGTTCAACGACGACTTGAGGCTGTCGACTTTCTTTTCAGCGTAGGACTTGGCCGCGCTGGTGGCTTTGGCTTTGAGTTTATCCGTCCAGGACATAGCAGCAGCTCGTGTTAATGGGTCATAGGCTGGAGCAAAAAAGAAAGGATACCCTCCTTCCCGTAGGAAGGAGGGGCCGATCAGTCAGCTGCGGGCTTGGCTTTGGCTTGGGTCTTGGCCAAGCGCAGCGGGACACGTTTGACGCGCCCGGGCAGTCGATAGGTGGGGTCCATGCCCGAAGAGGCACGCAGACTCCGGCGTATCGCCTGCCGTGCAGACTCCCCTTCCACCGGCGGTGAGAGGGTGAGCTGCTGGAGGATCACTTTGCGTTTCTTCGCCGATTTGGTCATCTCGCTAGCTCCGGCATAGAGGAAGATAGGAGAGCGTGCATGCACGCTCTCCTACAGAATAGTCCGTTTTAGGACTCGGACTTAGGGGGTTCTCGTTCGTCTTGCTCTTTCTTGAGCAGCTGGGTGTATTTGGCGATGATGTCTTGCACAGTTCTCTCGGTCGCACTTTGCCGTCGCTTACCACGTGTCCCAGGCGGAGGTGGGTCTTCCTCAGGCACCGGATCGTTCGTACTCACCGGCAGGGTCACCACGTACACAGTGCCGTTCTGCGTGGTGATGGTCAAGGTAAACTCCGCCTTACGCGGCTGGAGCATACGCAGACCTTTCTCCAACGAGGCCCAGGTCATGCTTGAATCCAGCAAGGCTTTGTCCAGGTTTCCTTTCTCCGTGGACATATCACGCGGGTTCTGCGGGACGCCGTTAGCCGGGTTACGCAGGTAGCTGTTGGTCATGGACAACCAGACATCCGGGTTGACCTGCATGGTCTTGAGTACCAGGCGCCAGAGACGGGCGACGTTGTTGGTCGCCAGACTCACGCCTTTGTCAGCCATGCGGAGGATTTCCCGGCGGGGCGGTGTGCGCGCTCCGAGTGGAGGGGTTTCTTCAGTCATCCTCCGCCTCCTGTGCGAGTTGGAGTGAATAGGCTTGGCTGGTCAGGGTCACCAGATCGACCAGGTAACCGTTCAGATAACGGCGGTAGTACCCAGACTCCACCGAAGGCTTGAACGCTTCCATGGACTCCAGATCGCTGGACAGTTCAATTCCGGCCGGGCAGATGGCCTTGAGACACCGCCCTAATCGCACCGGACGGCTTTCATAGATCAAGTAATCGTCCAGACTCACCAGGCGGGGATACTCACCCACGGGCACGATACGCAACTCCTCACCCTGGTGCATTTGATGGCCACCCATGCGGATACCCCGCATGAGCTCGCCCATGTGGGAGGAAGCGGTCACTTCAAACACCGTGTCCTGTCGGGTGGACAGCGACAGGGTATCCAGGTACGCGTAATCGAGTTTGGGGATGATGAAATCCAGAGCGGCACCGATATTGCTCAAGCCTTGGCGTGCCTGGAATTCTTCAAACAGACGTACCGCTTTACGACGACGGTAGCGCTGCAGGTAGGGGGCAAGCAGGTGAAACATGCAAGGGTCCTTTGACGTGGTAGCGGGTCATTGGGATAATATGGGTCTAAATCCGCGATATTTCGCAAGGTCTACTATGACGGAACAATCCAGCGTTCCTTCGGCGCTCCTGGAACTGGTCGGCGAAGATGAACAACTACGCTACACCCAGCGCAAGCGTCTGGCCTTGGTGGAGAAACTCACCGGAGACGGACAGGGTGTACCGGACGATCCCAAGGCGCAGAACATCATGCTCGCCGCACTGGCGGACATGGACAAGCAAACCTTGGGCCTGAAGAAGATCGGTTCGAAGGAGAAAATCTCGGCCGCTGATCGCGAGGCTGCAGCGCTGCTGGCGCGCATGTATGGCAAGGTGGGTGGGCAAGACCTGCTGGCTTCGGACGCACCGCGTAGCGAAGCAATGCCTACCTTGGATGACGCACAGCTCCCGCCGCTGGAACTGGTCCCGGGTGAAACCGAGATCGGTACGGTCTCAGAGGACTACGACAGCTTCATCACACGCATGGAGCAATCCGGTCGCATCTGACACACACGCCCCTTCCTAGCCCTTACGGTGCTAGGAAGGGGCGTTATGCCGCTCTGCATCTTCACGCTGCTCAGCCAGCGCCTGCCGCGAAGCCGCGGTGACGTCATGCAGCTGCTTGAGTGCGACACGCTCCAGGGCCGGTAGGACCACGTCCGGACGGATGATGGAGAACACGTGCGCTTCGAGCAGCTCCAGCTGGAAACAATCCGCCAGGCCCGTCTCGGCAATCTCGAAGGGTGTGAGCTTGCGGATCATGTCCGGGGCGTAGATATCCTCCGGAGCCGGGATGGCTTTCTGGTACAGGGCCGGGGCCAGGATCGTAAAGCGAGGGAGCTTGACGGTCTCAAAGGCGCGCATCTGAACTTCAAACCACCGAGCGAAGTCGTAGATAATCATGCCCGAGTACCGACCACGCAGGAAGGCTGGTGTCAGCTGCTCGGGTGGGTAGTACACCACACGCAGATCCAAGTCCGGTGGGATGTACTCACGCACGTTCTTGTGGATTTCCTCGCGCCAGAAGGCATCGAGCTGGTAGGGGTAGACGTTCAGCTCCACCGCCAGTTCTGGCAGATACGGGGTGGTTTCAGAGACTCGGACGAGCTTCTTCAGGATCGAAGGCAGCAGCGCCGTCATCTCCGTCATGACCGAGTCGAAGATCGCCTCTGCGTCCCGGGCTTGATAGATCCGGCGAAACGCCGCCCAGTCCAGGTCTTCCCATTCGAAGGCGTCGATCTGTCGGGTGAAATAGCGACGGTCGGTGACCAGGCGCGCCGCTGCAGCGGGCGCAACCTGGGTGAGGGCGCCCAGTCGGGTATCCAGCAGGGCGTCCAGCTCCACCAACACATAGCTGGAGGTATCAACCCCCGACATGACGCGGTGGCTCCTGGGCGGGCACCTGCAGCTGGCTGGCTGGCAGGGTCAGCAAAAGCTTGAGGGTCACCAGCCACGGATTGGAACCGTACAGCAAGCTGGTTTCTTCGTACGAGGGCAGGCGCTCGTAGATGTCATCGTCCAACACCGCCTGTTCGGCCTTCGAGCCTTTCAAACATGAGGTGGCGACAGCCAGGTTCCGGATGACCTCCACGGTAGTTACCTCCGAGGTTTCCAGGCGGAAGTAGAAGTCTTCAGCCAAGTGCGTCAGGAAGTGACAGACTGAATCGTTTTCACGAATCTTGGCCCAGAGCGGTTCCAGGTCATTTGATCGGCGGAACAGGTAGAGCTTGCGCTGGGCGCCGATGAGCAGCAGCGCCGTCGGTACGGCGTAGCGCTCTTCGGCAGAGAGCTGTTCGATACGGCGATGGTAGGCTTGGGCCAGCGCTTCCATCACGACATCATGCTTCGACATGGGAGTAACTCCAACGTAGCGGTATCAGAGGGTGTTGTCCAGATGCATGGACTTGAGCAGCGCATTGAGCGTCTCGGTGGAACGCACCTTGGTGGGGGTTTGCTTGATGGCATCCTGAGACACCGTGCCGTTCTGGATAGCCTGGCGGTTCATCATCTCGAAGGCTTTGGTGTCACCACCACGGAACTTGATCATCTCTTCGATGGAGCGATCCAGGCCTTGGGACGAGAGCACCTGCAGCTCCGGGAAAGAAATCGAGGAAGACGCCGAGGGTCCGGAAGGCTGGCCGGTCAGATCATCAACATGCCTGTTGTCCTCGGGGATGGAGATCTTCTTGATCAACATCTGCTGCTGACGCCGTACGGGCAGGTCCACCACCGGATAGGCCTTAGGCGTCTGGTACGTCTCCCCAGTGATCTGGTCGGTCACCCAGATACGCTCGAACACCGGCACCATGAGCTTCTCGGCCGCCCGCAGCAGGGTTTCGATCTCCAGCTTGGGGTTCGAGAGGTTGGGCACCTGCAAGGACAGGCACTGTTCGCCATCACGCAGCTGACGCATGTATTCGGCGAAGGCTTTGTCCGACAGTGCCTCCAGGCGCTGACGGGTGAGCTTGATGCTTTCACTGCCCGGCAGCAACAGCTCCAGACAACGAACGATTTCCTCGGTGGCAGCTTTACGGTTACCCATGGTCAGGTCCTTTTCGGGATTACGATCAACACAGCATTCGCTCCTACGTGCCGGAGGTAGTGCCGGTAGGTCTGTACGGCCTCGGTGTCTCCGACATGGGCGATGAGGAAGTACATATCAAAGGACGCCATTTCTGAGCCGTCAGGCGGGTAGGCCACGTGCTGGGTAGGGATGGACAGGTCCATCTGAGACAGCAGTTGTGCCGCCCCTGAAGCGGGGTGGACGGACAGGTGGAGCCCGGCCGCCGCCCCGTTGCTGCGTGAGATGTCTTCCAGCGTGTTGGCTAGCAGCTCAGCACTGACGCTGGCATCCAGGGGGTAGAGGATCACGCAGATGCTGCAGGGAAAATCCATAACCGTCACCAGGCGCTGACGATGACCGGCAGGACGGTGCTGGCGAAATGCCGGCACCAATCCTCAAAGCCCAGGTCATCGCGCAGGCACTCGCGAGCGGCAATCGAGCTGGTGTGGGCACGGTTGTCCACAGCGGCCAGTTCGGCATGCCAGTAACGGTTCATGTGCCCGATTTGCTCCGGGATGGTCCCGTTACGCTGCAGGCTGAAGTTGTTGCGGAAGACCTCGGCCTTGATCGGACTGTGGATGGCCAGCAGCGAGACCACTGTGGAAAAGACGAACCCATCCAGGGCTGACTTAACCGGCTGCGGGTTTGGACTTGGACTTGCGTTCATGCTTGGACTCCCCGTGCCAGTACGGCACGTAGTGTTGAGGGTGTCCCTCGGGCGTGGCCATCCGCAGCAGGTCCATCGTGCTCAGGAAGGGCAGCGGCTCGAAGGTCTCGTCTTCTTTGTAGACCCAGTACCCACGGGTCTTGAGTAGGGTTTCATTCCAGTCATAGCCTTGCTCCTTCAAACGACGGTACAGCTCGGCTGGGGTGATGAACAGCCCGTGGGGGTCATCCCACAGGAGCTTCATCTGACACATCTCCGAGGTGATCTGCAGTGCGCGGCGCAGCAGAGGATCGGTATCGATCTTCCCTCGGATTGTGGTACGCGAGAGCGGGCACTCCGGATACAGGTCCAGGGCGTAGTTGCGGTCATTGCCGCTCAAGCCATAGCGCTCGTAGGTCTTGATGAAGTTGAACTCACTCAAGCCCTCCAAAATCCCCTCCGACTGACTCCACACCAGCTCGAAAGGCATGCCGGTGGGCCCGTTCTTGGCGCGCAGGTTCTGCACCGTCATCAAGCGCAGGTCCAGGTCTCCAACGAGGTTGTCTTCGCTGTTCTTCGGATAGAGCGGGGTCTTGGAGTCTTTGTGCTGCAAGGGTTCGGACTTGAGCACGTACCAGAGGTTGTTCATCAGCAGCGAGACATTGCCACTGACGTTCTTGAAGGTCACGTTGCCCTTCATGTCCGACAGGAGTTTCTTGGGCGGGGCGTACTGGTCGATCTGGATCTGGTCACCCACGTGGATGGACATGGTGATGAACAGACCCGACTCGCCGGTCGTGGTGGGCAGCTGCATGACCATCTGGGTCTTGGCCGCACCGCCTTTCATGAACACGGTGTTGGCGCCCGAATCACCCACCTCATTCTTCTCGAAGATCCCATCCACCGAGTCGGTCATGAACTGGGACAGCGAGTCCATACCGAACAAGGTCGGGTAATAGGTGGTGATCAGGGACTTGGTCTTGGCGTTCCAGAACGGCGTGGTGGCCGTATACGCCTTGCGGTCCTTGATCTTCGCCCGACCCAGCTCACGGAACTTAGCGAACCATTCGTTACCGGACATCACCGTGTTGTCGGTGATCTGGATACGCGGTGGATCAGTCAGATCCACTCCGGGCTGATGAGTGATCGAAGCGTAGAGTGCGTTCAAACGCATCGGACGCATCGTGGTCTCGGTGTCGTAGTAACCCAGCAGCGCGCGGTGCAGATGCGAGAGCGCGGTGAGTTCACGAAAGTGCAGCAACGTGGACTTACCCACGTTGCCGCGACCGGCGACCCCTTCTACGTAGCCCATGCCCCCCAGCAAGATCGACTCACCGTGCTCACCGGGCACGTAGATGCCGGTCGGGATGTCCATCAGACAGCCCATGTTGATCATCGGATGCAGATCCGGGGCGGGCTTGAAGAAATCATTGAGGTCCATGGTGCAGATGCCTTAGAGGGTGGATTCGGACGGTACTTCCGTGGCCGGCGCTTCAGACTCGACGGCTTCCACTGCCGGAGCTTCGTCGTCGGGGGCGTCAGTATCGGGCTTGGGCGGGTTGTAGATGACCTCCACGCCTTCGAGCTTTTCGGTGGCCGTAGCCAGGCCGGCATCGGACAGCTCGAAGGGAATCACCAGCCTGGTCTGCTGCTGGGCCTGTAGCGCCTGACCCAGACCCACGATCAGGTCCAGCAGGGTCATGTGCCCCAGATAGCGCACGGCTTCCGAGCGCCAGTAGTCCTGCAGCGTCCAGGGGAACTGCGCCGGCATGTGGTCCAGGTAAATCGTCTCCACCGACAGTGCCCCGAAGACGGTGATGAAGTTCAGCGTGTCACCGGCCTCGTCGGTATGGCCGCGGATGATCAGCGTCGGGATCGACGGCACGTCCGGATTGCGCGAGCGACCCAAGTCCGCCACGAACTGGGACGGCATGTCAGCGCGCACCGCCGAGGAGATCGACGGCAGCCCATCCATGAACTCGCGGAACTTGCGCGCGTACGCGGTGCCGCCGATGCAGGTGTCGGCCGCCGGCGTGACAGCGGCATTGTGGTTCTGCCAGTACCCACGGCCCAGGTTGTGCTCGAGCAAGGACTTGATCTGCGCCAGCCCGGCGATCTTGGTCAGATCTGCCGGCGTACCCACGACCTCGGCTGATTCGGCACAGCGCAGGTAGTACTGTTCCATCTGGTACTTGGTACGCAGCGGAACGATCTGTTCTTGCTGGTCACTGGGCCAGCGGCGCACCAGCTGCTCGACAAACGCTTCGGTCAGGGACGCGCGCTTTTCCCAGTAGGTCTTCGGCTCGAACATGGTTGGATCACTCTCGTATAAGGGATAGGAAAGACCCGTGCTAACGGGGCACACCATCCTGCCATGCGGTAAATTACTATGGACTCCCTTACCCTCCTAGCCTGGAAGCGCCCCATGATCCCGCGTATGATGAAACCCCTGTCCGACACGATCGCCCTGGAGGCCATGGCCAACCCGGGCGCACTGGAGGCCACGTTCCGCAAACTCCCCCAGCTGGTGTCTTACCTGACCAGCACCGTGACCGAAGCGCTGACCGGCAACCGCCTGAGCAAGGCCGTGCTGGGCTTTTTCGCAGGCAACAGCGCCTTGCGCTTTGCCAACCGTATCCAGAACGCTCCCTACGCCCCGCTACGCACCCTGGAGGTCTCCGTCCCCCAAGGCCTGACCACTGACCTGCTCAGCTACGGACAGGCTCTGCAGAGCGCCGCACAGGCCTGCTCGGGCATCGAGGGGGACATGCTGGTGCCCTTCAGCCACTGGGTGGGTGAAAAGCTCGGCAATCCGAAAGCCCTGACTTCGGTGCTGCACAATACCGAGGTGCGTGGTTATCGGCGTATCGACACGGTCAAGCTCAGCGATGCCCTGGCTCGGCACATGGCCACCCATGGCCGACGTGAAGGCACGATGCCCTATGGCAAGGCCATCAAGCGCAATCAGGACTGGTATGAGATCAATGCCATCACCGAGTCCTTGCGCGCCACACTGACCGACGAGCTGCAAGAGCGCATCGTCGACCAGACCAACGAGCTGTCCACGCGTCTGGAGCTGCTGGTGGCCAACATCAAGGCAGCTGAGAGTGAAAAGCCCAGTGGCCAGAACATCGCTGCGCTGGCGGAGCTGACCTACCAGGTCGCCTCGGCGGTGGAGTTCTACGGGACGCTGCGCTACCAGGTCGAGACCTACCTGGAAGCCATCCGCAACACCATCGAAACGGTGGAAGCGAAACTGTAACAGCATAGCCCCCTCCCACAGCCTGTTTAGGGGCTGTGGGAGGGGGTATGTGCGTGTGTCATGCGGCAGCCAGTGCCTCAGGAACAAGTACATCACGGATGAGCTGGTAGGTATCCGTTGTCATACGGTTGGTTGAGTCGCCATAACGCAAGCAGTTGGGGGCTACGGCGACGACCTTTTGAGCCAGCGATCGCATCTGTCGAAGATCGACCTTCCGAAGTACGTCTCGGTTGAGGATGTCGTCCAGGGCGACTTCCGCCCAGTAGACACGGCCCAGGCGCACCGGCAAACGCAGAGCGTTGTCATCCGATGCCACCACGAGGAGGTAGTTCAGTTTCTCGATGGCCGAAGCCTCGAGCTGTTGGAGGTGGTTGTACCTGGAGTACAGCGTGGTCAGGTACAACAGGCGACGCCCATGGTCGTTGGCGGTGTGAGCCAGAGCTTTCACCGCCAGACGGGTGAGCACGTTCGGCAGTTGGAGCGCTTCAGTGGATTCCATATCGGCGATCCTGTTCAGTGGTAAGCTAAGGGACGAGCGTGAGGTTTGAGAAAATGCCACTCCATATCCCACACCCCTCCGCACAGCTGAGGAAGACAGCCGTGCGGAATGCAGCTGACGACTCCGGCCAGGTCAGCACGGAGATTTCCGAGATCGACTCCGCCAGTGCTGCAAGCGCGTTGCGGTCGGGCAGGTCCAAGCCAAAGGTCAGTGTGATCTCACGCTGCCCAGTTTTTCCATCGGCCAGCTGATATCCCACATTCACCTTAAAACTCTTAACCCCAGTCCCGAACTCCGGCCTCAGTTTTGCTACTGCGGTACCGCGTTTGGTCCGAGGCGCGTAGTCAAATAATACGCTTCGGATATCGGTGGCGACCATATGGGTATCACCTACACCATCGCGCAGGTAGCCGTCCAGTCGGTCTTGCAGAACTGTGAAAGCATCTACGGCGCGGTGGGTCAGGAACGCTGGGACGATCTCTTGAGCCAGTAACTCGCCGTTGGGGGCGAGCAGGCGGCCGTAGCGGGCATCCTTGAGGATCAGGCGCTCACCGTAGTTGAGCAGCTCCTGGTAATGCTCTTTGTTCATGAGCTCGGCCATGTGCGCCACGACGATGCCCTGGTAGTCCCCACGGGCCATGGACAACGCCATCCGTCGCAGCAGTTCCATCACCGGATCATCGCGGGTGCTGTAGACCACCGCGTAGGACGCATCGGAGATGGGCTTGCCGGAGGTTTCGACTTCTTTACCCGGGTCGGCCATGTAGTAGACCCGACAGGCCTTGGGCAGGGCCTTACGGGCCGGATGATCGGCTGGCAGACCGTCGTTGTCTCGAGTGGACAGCCCGAAGTACCACTTAGGCAGGTTCAGCAGCCGGTTGCGGTCTACGGCCGTGTTCCAGTAACCTTTGGCCGGGCTGGTCGTGATGTCGGTGATCTCGTAATGGTTACGCGCTGCCAGACACCCTCGGGTGGCATGGGCGTCGGCCAGCTCGTTGCCCAGGATGCCTGAATGCCCTTTGACCCATTCGGTTTCCAGCTTGAGGTTCAGCTCCTGCATCTCCTGTTTCTTGCTCAGGATGTCTTCCCACAGGAAGCGGTTCTTGACCTCGCTGCCATCGGAGGACTTCCAACCTGAACGCTGCCAGCCATCAGCCCACTTGGTCAACCCATTCAGGGCGTACTGCGAATCTGAGAGCAGGTAAAGATCGGACTTGTGCCGGATGGCGATATTCAGGGCCTGGGCTACCGCAGCCACTTCGGCGACGTTGTTGGTCGCTTGGGTGGAGATCCCGCCAAAGCCATCGAAATACGTCGTCACGGTCACCGGGGGTTTGCCGGAGGCGCCGGTGATGTACCCGGACTCGGTGGGATGGGCTTTGGGGTTACCCGTGCCGGACTTGGCGGGGGTGAGTTCGCATTTGTAGCCGTGCAAGCCCCAGCCTGCCACGTTGTGCAGTGGCTTGAAGCCGCCGTCGGTATAGAGCACGATCTTGGTCGGCACCGTGCTGTCAGTCTCGCTCATGATCGCTGTACTCATTGAGGTCTATCCGATGGGGCGAGGCTGGCGTTTCCTACCTGCGCACACTGGGCGAGCGCCCGGGCGTACTGCATGTCGATGTCATCCA
>Ga0194136_1000692_pt1 | contig 17014 bp, 14 predicted proteins | sample TARM_MetaG_T3A_1_FD_134023 | JGI IMG/M metagenome (GOLD analysis project Ga0194136, IMG submission 134023) | Freshwater microbial communities from Pennsylvania, USA, analyzing microbe dynamics in response to fracking - TARM_MetaG_T3A_14 (version 2) | ecosystem: Environmental > Aquatic >...
AAAATAGCTAAGGGGGTACACCTGGTCACATTCCGAACCCAGAAGTTAAGTCCTTATACGCTGAAAGTACTTGCGGGTTAGCCCGCCGGGAGGATAGGTATTTGCCAAGCTTAAAAGAACTGTGAATACAGTTCTTTTTTATATTGATTAATAATATTTGGTAAATTTTAAAATAAAAATAGAAATGCAACAAAGAGATTAGTTAATAATTTTAATTATAAATTGAATACTTGTATTGAAATCATTTAAATACTTTTAAAAGTCAGAAAACTATAAAATTTAAAAAAATTTGAAAGTTAATTTTGTATAGACACACGAGAAAACGTTGATTTATAGGCTGTTGAAAACACAGGATTTATAAAATAAAAAAAAGTCGTTTTTAGTTGACATAAAATATAAAATGTGATATGATACATAAGCCTTGTAAAAATAGAGGCTTTAAATTACCATATTTTATATATGGGAGGATAATTATTCCGATTAATAGTGGAGGTGTATCAAGTGAGATTAAATATCCAATTAGAATGTACAGAGTGTAAAAGAAGGAATTATAGTACTGATAAGAACAAAAAAAATACTCCTGAAAGACTTGAAATTAATAAATATTGTAAATGGGACAAAAAAGTAACTCTACACAAAGAAACTAAAAAATAGAGTTTTAAATTTTTGCTTATTAATTATTAATGTTTTGTATGCAGGCGAAATAACTTTTAAAGTTTATGTTGGAATCAACTAAATTTGTTCTATTACTTAAAATAAAAAGGTGTTGAAAAAATGGCGAATATTAAACAAATTTTTGAAGAAGTAAAAATTGAATGTAAAAAAGTAAAATGGCCTAAAAAAGAAGAAGCAATAAATGTTACTCTTTTAGTTACTGCCCTTAGCCTTGCAATTAGTGTATACATAGGTGCTTTTGACTTGTTATTTAGAAAATTCATTTCTAATTTAGCATCTATATTTGGAGGGTAGTTTTATGGAAAATGTAATTCAAGAAAAAAAGTGGTATATTATTCATACTTATTCGGGGTATGAAAAAAAAGTGATGACTGATTTGGAAAAAAGAATAGAAAGTTTAAAGCTTTCTGATAGAGTTTTTAACATAATTGTTCCAGAAGAAGAGAGTGTTGAACTGAGAAGAGGAAAGAAAAAAACAGTTTTTAGAAAATTGTTTCCAGGTTATGTTATGATAGAAATGTTAGTAGAAAAAGAAGAAACTGTAGATGGGATTGGGTATAGAGTAGATAGTGATGCATGGTATGTTATTAGAAATACTAATGGTGTTACAGGTTTTGTGGGCGTAGGTTCAGAACCGTCTCCTATGGAAGATTCAGAAGTTGAAGGTTTGTTTAAGAAAATAGGTCGTAAATCTGATTTAGAAGAAGAAAAAATTGAATTAGGTTTTGAAATTGGTGATTTTGTTAAAATTACTGAAGGTGGCTTTGTTGATGAAGAGGGAAAAGTTTCTAACGTTGATTTTGAACACAAAAGAGTTAAAATCATGATAGAAATGTTTGGTAGAATGACTCCAATTGAAGTAGGTTTTGATGGAGTTAAGAAGGCTTAGGTCTTCGCCTGTGGGAGAGTTGATCATTATAACCACAAATATTACGGAGGTGTAAATTTAAGAATGGCAAAAGAAGTAACTGGTAAAATAAAATTACAATTACAAGCGGGGAAAGCTAATCCAGCTCCTCCAGTAGGACCGGCATTAGGTTCTCATGGTGTTAATATAATGGAGTTTTGTAAAGCATATAATGCAAGAACTCAAGATAAGATGGGATTTGTAGTTCCTGTAGAAATCACTGTATATAAAGATAGAAGTTTCACTTTTATTTTAAAAACACCACCTGCATCAGATTTAATTAAAAAAGCTGCAGGAATAAAATCAGGTGCTGCTAATTCTAAAAAAGATGTTGCAGGTCAAATCACTAGCGAAAAAGTTAGGGAAATTGCTGAAACTAAAAAAGAAGATTTAAATGCATCTAATGTAGAATCTGCTATGAAAATGATTGCTGGTTCTTGTAGATCAATGGGTGTAAAAGTAGTAGACTAGTCTTATTTTAAAATATAAGTGATTCAGTGGTAGGATTTATCCGTTTAACCACAAAAGGAGGAAAAAATCAATGGCAAAACAAAGAGGTAAAAAATACTTAGAAATTGCTAAATTAGTAGATAGAGAAAAATTATATACAATAAAAGAAGCTTTAGAATTAGTTACTAAAACTAGAACAGCTAAATTCGTGGAAACTGTTGAAGTAGCACTTAGACTTGGTGTAGATCCAAGACATGCTGACCAACAAATAAGAGGTACAGTTGTACTTCCACACGGAACAGGTAAAACTGTTAGAATATTAGCTCTTACTCAAGGAGAAAATATTCAAAAAGCTTTAGACGCTGGAGCAGATTATGCTGGAGCAGAAGAATATATTGAAAAAATTCAAGGTGGATGGTTTGATTTTGATGTAGTAATTGCTACTCCAGATATGATGCCTAAACTTGGTAAATTAGGAAGAACTTTAGGTACGAAAGGTTTAATGCCTAATCCTAAATCAGGGACTGTTACAGCTGATATTGCTACAGGTGTTTCTGAATTTAAAAAAGGTAAATTAGCTTTTAGAATAGATAAATTAGGTTCGATTCATGTACCTGTAGGTAAAGTGGATTTTCCTATTGAAAAATTAGAAGAAAACTTCAGAACATATATGACTGAAATTATTAAATCTAAACCATCATCATCTAAAGGTCAATACTTAAGAACTGTAGCTATTTCTTTAACTATGGGACCAGGAGTAAAAATAGACCCTATTCTTGTTTCTAAAGAATTAGGATTAAAATAGTTTAATTTAAAATTAAATATATAAACCAAAGACAGTAGGTGTACTTTGTACTTAAATATCCTACCGAGGTTTTAGTTGTTTTGACTGAAACTTGATTACTACCTCCGTTTGTCTTTGGTGCGGAGGTTTTTTAATTAAGAGGAGGTGAAATTAAGAATGGCAAATGAAGCAAAAAAACAAATCGTTAGTGATTTGGCAGAAAAAATTAAAAATTCACAAACTGTAGTTTTAGTTGATTATAAAGGTTTAAGTGCAGTTGATGCAGATAAATTAAGAGCAACTACTAGAGAAGCTAATGTTGATTATTTTGTTGCGAAAAACAGATTATTTAAATTAGCTCTTAAAGAAGCAGGTGTTGAAGCTGATTTTGATGTGGAATTAAATGGAACTACAGCATTCGCTTTATCAAGTGATGTAGTAGCACCAGCTAAAGTTATTTATGACTTTGGTAAGGTTGTAATTAAAGCAGGTTTAGTAGAAGGTAAAAAAGCAGATGCTACTACTATTGAAGCATTAGCTAAATTACCATCAAGAGAACAATTGTTATCTATGGTATTAAATGGAATGCTTGGACCAATCAGAAAAGCTGTATATGGACTTAATGCAATTGCAGATAAAAAAGAAGCAAATGCTTAATTTTAAAAATTGATAAAATTATTGATAAATAAAAAATTATAGGAGGAAAATTAAATGGCATTTAATAAAGAACAATTCATAGCTGATTTAGAAGCTATGACAGTATTAGAATTAAAAGAGTTAGTAAGCACATTAGAAGATCACTTTGGAGTAACTGCAGCAGCGCCTGTAGCAGTAGCTGGAGCAGCAGTAGCAGCAGTAGAAGAACAAACTGAATTTGATGTAATTTTAGTTGAAGGTGGAGCTAAGAAAATAGGAGTTATTAAAGAAGTAAGAGCAATCACTGGATTAGGGTTAAAAGAAGCTAAAGACTTAGTAGACGCTGGAAATAAAGTAGTTAAAGAAGGAGTTTCTAAAGAAGAAGCTGAAGCATTAAAAACTCAATTAACTGAAGCTGGAGCGACAGTAGAAATTAAATAATTGTGTTAAAGAGTTAAGGCACTTCCTTAGAAGTGCCTTTTTACTCTTTAATAAATTTGATTGATTTTTTTTGATTTTATATAATTTTTTTGTATGAAATTGGTAGTAATTAATCACTTATAAAAATGTGAGGAGAGTGAATTTTTAATGGGGAAACTTATTGAAAGATTGAATTTTGGTAGAATTGTAGAAAGAGGGATTATGCCTCATTTCTTAGAATTTCAGCTAAATTCATATGAAGATTTTTTACAGAGTAAAAAAGCACCCAATGCAAGAGAAATAAAAGGCTTGGAGTCAGCTTTTAGAGAGGTTTTTCCAATTGAGTCTTCAAATGGTGGAGATATTAAGTTGGAATACTTATGGTATGAATTACATGAAAATGATGCTCCTTTAAATGACGAACTTGAATGTAAAAAAAGAGGTAAGACTTATTCAGCAGCTTTAAAAGTAAAATTAAGACTTATTAATAAAAAAGTTGGTAATGAAATTCAAGAATCTTTAGTTTACTTTGGTGAATTACCAATTATGACAGAATCAGCAACTTTTGTTATAAATGGTGCTGAAAGAGTTGTTGTATCACAATTACATAGATCTCCAGGTGTTTCTTTTAATAAAGAAGTAAATATGCAAACTGGAAAAGATCTTTATACTGGAAAAATAATACCTTACAAAGGAACATGGTTAGAATTTGAAACTGATAAAAATGATTTTTTAAATGTAAAAATTGATAGAAAGAAAAAAGTTCTTTCAACAGTATTTTTGAAAGCTGTAGATTTTTATGCTACTAATGAAGAAATAATGAATGATTTCTTAGAAGTAAAAGAAATTAATTTGATTGAGTATGCAAGTAAATACAAAGCTAAAGAAGAACTTGTGTCTAAGTTAAGAACAGAAATAGAAGGTTCATTCTTACACGAAGAAATATATGATGAAGAAACTGGAGAGGTTTTATTTGAATCTAAAAAAGTTTTAGATGAAGAAGTAATTAATTTTTTAATTGAATTAAACATAGAAAAAATAAAATATTGGTTAGTTAAGCCTGAAGACAAAGTACTAGCTAATGCATTAATACATGATACTACTAAAAATTCCAATGAAGCAGTACTAGAAGTTTTTAAAAAATTGAGACCAGGAGATATGGTTACTGTTGATAGTGCGAGATCTCTTGTAAAACAAATGTTTTTTAATCCACAAAGGTATGATTTAGCTCCTGTTGGAAGATATAAAATGAATAAAAGATTAAAAATAAATGAAGCGGAAAATGAAATATCATTAACTAAATCAGATGTTTTGGCAACTATTAAATATGTAATGAAATTATATAACGGTGAAGGCTATACAGATGATATAGATAACCTGTCTAATAGAAGGGTTAGAGGCGTTGGAGAACTACTACTTATGCAAATTAAGTCAGGAATGGCTAAAATGTCAAAAATGGTTAGAGAGAAAATGACTATACAAGAAGTTACAACTTTAACTCCACAGTCTTTATTAAATACAAGACCTTTAAATGCTTTAGTATTAGATTTCTTTGGATCAGGTCAACTTTCACAATTTATGGATCAGTCTAATCCTCTGGCCGAACTTACACATAAAAGAAGAATTTCTGCACTAGGTCCCGGAGGGCTATCAAGAGATAGAGCTGGATTTGAGGTTCGTGACGTTCATGATTCGCATTATGGAAGAATATGTCCTATAGAAACTCCAGAAGGTCCAAATATAGGTCTTATAGGTTCACTTGCTACTTATGGTAAAGTTAATAAGTATGGATTTATTGAAACTCCATATGTAGTTGTAAAAAATGGTAAGGCAGATTTTTCAGATATTAGATATTTAGCAGCTGAAGATGAAGAAGAGAAGTTTATTGCACAAGCAGATACCCCTATAGATAATGATGGTAATTTTTTAGTTGAAGAAATAGTATGTAGATTCGGTCATGAAATTGCACATATAGATAAAATTAAAGTTGATTATCTTGATGTATCACCAAAACAAGTAGTTTCAGTTTCAGCTGGACTAATACCTTTCTTAGAGCACGATGATGCTAACAGAGCACTTATGGGTTCTAACATGCAAAGACAAGCAGTGCCTTTACTTAGAGCAGAAGCACCTTATATCGGAACAGGTCTTGAAAGAAAAGTAGCTGTAGATTCTGGTGCAGTAGTAGTTTCAAAGGTAAATGGAAAAGTTACTTATACTGATGCTAGACAAGTAATTGTACAGTGTTCAGATACAGGTAAGGAACATAAATATAGGTTATTAAATTTTGAAAGATCAAACCAAGCTATGTGTTTACATCAAAAACCATTGGTTGATTTGGGACAAGAAGTAAAAATAGGTGATATTTTAGCAGATGGTCCAGCAACTAAAGGTGGAGATTTAGCACTTGGAAGGAATATTCTAATGGCATTTATGCCTTGGGAAGGATATAACTTTGAAGATTCAATACTTATATCTGAAAGATTAAGAAAAGATGATGTATTCACATCAATACATATAGAAGAATATGAAATAGATGCAAGATCCACTAAATTAGGAGATGAAGAAATTACTGCAGAAATTCCTAATGTTAGTGAAGAAGCCCTTAGAAACTTAGATGCTAATGGAATTATTAGGATAGGAGCTAAGGTAGAAGCAGGAGATATACTTGTTGGAAAAACTACTCCTAAAGGTGAATCAGAGCCACCAGCAGAAGAAAAATTACTAAGAGCAATATTTGGAGAAAAAGCAAGAGATGTTAGAGATACATCACTTAGAATGCCACATGGTTCTAAAGGAACAGTGGTAGAAGTTTTAGAATTATCTAGAGATAACGGTGAGGATTTAAAAGCTGGAGTAAATAAGGTAATCAGAGTATATATTGCAGAGAAAAGAAAAATAAATGTTGGAGATAAAATGTCAGGACGTCATGGTAATAAAGGGGTTATCTCTAGAGTATTACCAGTTGAAGACATGCCTTTCTTAGCAGACGGAACACACATAGATATAGCTATAAATCCACTAGGAGTGCCTTCGCGTATGAATATTGGGCAAGTACTAGAAGTACATCTAGGATTAGCTATGGGTAACTTGAATGGTGGTACATATATTGCTACTCCAGTATTTGATGGAATAAAAGAAGAAGAAATTAAAGATTATTTGGAAGAAGTAGGCGTTAGTAGAAGTGGGAAATCAATTTTATATGATGGAAGAACAGGAGAAGCTTTTGACAACCCTGTAACAGTAGGGCGTATGTATATGCTAAAACTACACCATCTAATAGAAGATAAAATGCATGCAAGAGCTATTGGACCTTATTCACTAGTAACACAGCAACCACTTGGAGGTAAAGCTCAATTTGGTGGACAAAGATTGGGAGAAATGGAAGTTTGGGCATTAGAGGCTTATGGAGCTTCTAAAATACTACAAGAAATGCTTACAGTAAAATCAGATGATGTAACTGGTAGAACAAAAACTTATGAAGCAATTGTTAAAGGTGAAGAAATGCCAAATCCAGATTTACCAGAATCATTTAAAGTATTATTAAAAGAATTCCAAGCATTAGCATTAGATATGGAATTATTTGATGTTCATGGCGAAGCCATTGACATCAATCAAGATAGCTTAAAAGAAGAGGGATTAACAGAGTTTTCCCTAGCAGATTTGAAAACGGAATAAATATTGTGAAAAGCTATATGGGCTTTTCACATTACCATATAAAGCTATTTAAAACTAAGGAGGCTTATATTAAGTATGGGTATTAAAGACTTTGATTCTATCAAAATTAAGTTGGCTTCTCCTGAAAAAATCAGAGAGTGGTCTTATGGTGAGATTAAAAAACCAGAAACTATAAATTATAGAACATTAAATCCAGAAATGGATGGATTATTTTGTGAGAAAATTTTTGGACCAACAAAGGACTGGGAATGTTCTTGCGGTAAATATAAGAGAATGAGATATAAAGGTTTAGTTTGCGAAAAATGTGGAGTAGAAGTAACTAAATCAAAAGTAAGAAGAGAAAGAATGGGGCATATTTCTTTAGCAGCTCCAGTATCGCATATTTGGTATTCAAAGGGAACGCCTAATAAAATGGCATTAATTTTGGGAATTAGTCCAAAGGAATTAGAATCAGTTCTTTATTTTGCAAGATATATAGTAATTTCAAGTTCAGAACCTTCTATAAAAGAAGGAAAGATATTAAATGAGAGAGAATATAAACTGTATAGACAGCAATATGGAAATAAAATAGAAGCTTTAATGGGTGCAGAAGCAATCTTGAAAATGCTTGAAAGATTAGAGCTAGATACTATGCACAATGAACTAGAAAAAGAATTAGAAGAAGTTACTTCTTCTCAAAAAAGAAAGAAAATAGTAAAAAGATTAAAAATAGTTAGAGATTTTGTTAATTCTAAGAGTAAACCAGAATGGATGATACTTAGAGATGTTCCAGTTATCCCTGCAGATCTTAGACCAATGGTTCAATTAGATGGTGGAAGATTTGCTACTTCAGATTTGAATGACTTATATAGAAGAGTAATTAATAGAAATAATAGGCTAAAAAAATTATTAGAAATAAATGCACCAGAGATAGTAGTTAAAAATGAAAAAAGAATGCTACAAGAAGCTGTAGATGCACTTATTGATAATGGTAGAAGAGGTAAGCCAGTTGTTACTCAAAATAATAGGGAATTAAAATCTCTTTCTGATATGCTTAAAGGAAAACAAGGAAGATTTAGACAAAACCTATTAGGAAAAAGGGTAGATTATTCTGCAAGGTCAGTTATAGTTGTTGGTCCTTCTTTGAAAATGCATCAATGTGGTATCCCTAAAAAAATGGCTTTAGAGTTGTATAAACCATTTATTATGAGAGAACTAGTTCAAAGAGGAATTGCACAAAATATTAAATCAGCAAAAAAATTAGTAGAAGAAGCTAATGATAAAGTATGGGAAGTAATTGAAGATGTAATTGAAGATCACCCAATTTTATTAAACAGAGCCCCTACACTACATAGACTATCAATTCAAGCCTTTGAACCAGTACTTATTGAAGGTAAAGCAATTAGATTGCATCCTTTAGTTTGTTCTGCATTTAATGCCGATTTTGATGGAGATCAAATGGCAGTACATTTAATGTTATCTCCAGAAGCTATTATGGAAGCAAAACTTTTAATGTTAGCTCCTAATAATATTATAGCACCATCAAATGGAGAACCTATTGCAGTACCTTCACAGGATATGGTTATGGGTTGTTATTATATGACAAAAGAAAAACCAGGTGCTAAAGGAGAAGGAAAAGTATTCTCAAATAAAGCACAGGTAATTACAGCATATCAAAATAAGGTCATTGATACTCACAGTATTATGAAAGTAAGAATTAACAATGAAATTATAGAAACTACTCCAGGAAGAATTTTGTTTACAGATATTTTACCTGATGAAATAAGAGACTATAATACAACATATGGTAAAAAAGAATTAAAAACTTTAATAAAGGTATTATATAAAAAATATGGATTCTCTATTACAGCAGAAATAATCAATGAAATTAAAAACTTTGGTTATCATTATGCAACTTTTGCAGCAGTAACAGTTGGAATAGAAGATTTGGAAATACCATTAGAAAAACCAGAAATATTAGCAAAAGCTGATAAAGAAGTAGAAGCAATTGAAGCTGAATATAAAGCTGGAAAGATTATTAATGAAGAAAGATATAGAAAAACTGTAGCAGTTTGGTCAAAGGCAACAGATGATGTAACTGATAAAATGATGAAAGGTCTTGATCAATTTAATCCAGTTTATATGATGGCAAACTCAGGAGCAAGGGGAAGTATTGCACAAATGAGACAGCTTGCAGCTATGAGGGGACTTATGGCAGATACAACTGGTAGAATCATAGAAGTACCAATTAAGGCAAATTTTAGAGAAGGACTAACAATTTTGGAATTCTTTATGTCTTCACATGGTGCGAGAAAAGGTCTAGCAGATACAGCACTAAGAACTGCCGATTCAGGATATTTAACAAGAAGATTAGTTGATATAGCTCATGAAGTTATTGTTAATGAAATTGATTGTGGAACTCATCAAGGAATAGAAGTAGCAGATTTATCAGTAGATAGTAAGGTTATTGAAAAGCTATCAGAAAGAATAGAAGGAAGAGTTCTAGCTGAAGACTTAGTACATCAAGGCGAAATTATTTTTGAAAGAAACCACTTAATTAGCGAAGAAGATATTGAAAAAATAAATGAATTAAAAATTACTAATATTAAAATAAGAACACCATTAACATGTGCATTGGAAAAAGGTGTTTGCCAAAAATGTTATGGATTAGATTTGTCTAGTCATAAAGAAATCTTATTGGGAGAAGCAGTAGGAGTAATTGCAGCACAATCAATAGGAGAACCAGGTACACAGCTGACAATGAGAACTTTCCATACAGGTGGAGTTGCACAAGCGGCAACTACAGTAAGTAGTATTAAAGCTGATATTTCTGGAACTGTTAAATATAAAGAAATTAAGGTTCTAGATTTAGGAGAAGATTCAGATAATATAGTTGTTTCTCAATCAGCAAAAATACTTATTAAAACTCATGAATTTGAAATACCATCAGGTGCCCAGTTAAGAGTAAAAGATGGAGAGAAGGTAGAAGCAGGAACAGTATTAGCTATTTTTGACCCATATCACGTACCAATAATTGCAGAAAAAGATGGTAGAGTAGAATATAGAGAGTTATATGTAAAAGAAAATTATGACGAAAAATATGATGTTACTGAAAGAATGGCTGTAAAACCTATGGAAGCAGGGGATATAAGTCCTAGAATCATTCTTTTTGATAATGAAAATAATAAGATTGCAGAATACGGTATACCTTATGGTGCTTACCTTATGACAAAAGAAGGCGAAACAGTAAGCAGAGGAACAGTATTAGCTAAAATATTAAAACAAGGTGAAGGTACAAAAGATATTACAGGTGGTCTTCCTAGAGTTCAAGAGTTATTTGAAGCAAGAAATCCAAAAGGGAAAGCAATGGTTTCAGAAATTGCTGGAAAAGTAGAAATAACTGATAAAAGAAAAAAAGGTATGAAAGTTATTTTTGTTAAATCAGAAGATGATCCAGATCTAATCAAAGAATATTTAGTACCTGCAGGAGAACATCTTGTTATAACTGATGGAATGGTAATTGGAGCAGGAGACAAAATTACAGAAGGTGTTATATCACCTCATGACGTATTATCAATAAAAGGTTTAGTTGCAGCAGAACAATATATCCTTGAATCTGTTCAACAAGTATTTAGAGAACAAGGTGTAACAGTAAATGATAAACATATAGAAGTTATAGTAAAACAAATGTTTAAAAAAGTAAGAATTGTAGATTGTGGATCTTCTCTTTACTTGGAAGATGAAGTAATTGATAAGAGAACAGCAGATTTAGAAAATGAAGAAATAAGCAAAAAAGGTAAAAAATTAATTGAATATGCACCAATTATTCAAGGTATTACGAAAGCCGCAGTAAATACAGAAAGTTTCTTGTCAGCAGCATCTTTCCAAGAAACAACAAAAGTATTATCAAATGCAGCAATTGAAGGAAAAACAGATAGATTAGAAGGTCTGAAAGAAAATGTATTGATAGGTAAGAGAATACCAGCAGGTACAGGTTTTAAGACATACACAAATCTAGAAACTAAGATAACAGAAAATGACAAAAAATAATTATAAGGCGACTAAGTCGCCTTATGTTTTACTTTTTAATTATTTTTAGTAAATAATTAAAAATAACTTGAATTTCCAAGACAAATCTATGGTGGTGAATTTATGAGAAGTATGACAGGTTATAGTAAGCATATTTTTGAAAATGAATTATTTAAAATATTAATAGAAATTAAAAGTGTTAATAATAAAAGTTTAAATTTAAGAATAAAAATTCCATATATTTTAAATTTTATGGAAAATCAAATTAAAACTTTAGTTGGAAAATATATTAATAGAGGATCTATTGACCTTAGAATTGAGTTTGAAGATAAAAGTGAAAAACAAGCAAGCTTCACTTATAATGAAAAATTAGCGACGTCTCTTCTTTTTACTTTAAATCAAATGGAAACAGATTTAAATTTAAAGTTTACAGATAAATTAGATAGCTTGATTAAATATGGAAATTTAATTGAAAAATCAGATGTTGATTCTAATGAGGAAACTTATGTGAATTTTATTTTAGAAAATCTAGTAGAAGCTTTAGAAAAAATAAATCAGATGAAATCAGAAGAAGGCGATAGATTAGAAAGTTTTTTTGATGAAAAATTAAGTTTATTAAAAAATTTTTATAATGAAATATTAGTTTTAAAAGATGAGGTTGTAAAAGAATATAGAGAAAAATTAATACTTAGATTAAATAATATTAGAGAAGATGTAAAATTTAAAGAAGAAGATATATTGAAAGAAATATTAATATTTGCAGATAGAAGTGATATTAGTGAAGAAATATCAAGATTGGCTTCTCATTTAGAGGCTTTAGAAAATTTAATTAATAGTAAAAGTAATGAAATTGGTAAGAAATTAGATTTTATTTTACAAGAAATTTTTAGAGAATTGAACACTATGGGTGTTAAGAGTAATTATTATCCAATATCAAAATTAGTGGTAGAAGCTAAGTCTGAAGTTGAAAAAATTAGAGAACAAGGAATGAACATTGAGTAGTGAAAGGATAAATATATGAAAAAGGGAAGATTATTTGTAGTATCTGGACCATCTGGAGCGGGTAAATCAACAGTTACTAAATTAGTTAGAAAAGAATTAGATATACCTTTAGCTATATCTGCTACAACAAGAAAACCTAGAGTAGGTGAGATAAATAAAGTGGATTACTATTTTTTTAATCAAGAAGAATTTGAGAAAAAAATAGAAGAAAATGGATTCTTGGAATATGCCAATGTGCATGGAAATTATTATGGAACTTTGAAAAGTGAAGTAGAAGAAAAGTTAGAGTTTGGAGAAAATGTAATACTTGAAATTGATGTTCAAGGCGGAGAGCAGATAAAAGAACGTTTTCCAGAAGCTTGTTTAGTATTTTTTAAAGCACCAAATGAAATAGAATTAGAATCAAGATTAAGAGGTAGAAATACTGATAGTGAAGATGTTATTCAAATAAGATTAAAAAATGCATTGAAGGAATTAGAATATGAAAAAAAATATGATATTGTTATTATTAATAATACCGTAGAGCAAGCTATTTTAGATTTAAAAAAAGTTATATTAGAGGATGGTAAAAAATAATGAAAGAAAAAGTTTTATATGAGGAATTAACTGATAAAATATCTAATAAATATGAATTAACAGTAGTAACAGGACAAAGAGTAAGAGAATTAGGTATAAATGGTGAAAACGGCCATCCATTAAAGAAAAATATAATAGTGCAAAAAGTCTTACAAGAGGTAAAAACAGGAAAGTTATATTTTACAAGATTAGGAGAATAAAATGAAAAAAATATTTTTTTGTTTACTTCTACCTTTTTTGGTTTTTTCTTGTAGAGAAAAAGAATTAGTTAGAGTGGAGCATAACGAATTTTTTTATGGAACAATGATTAATTTTGCTATATATGGAGAAAATGAAAGAGAAACAAGAAATATAATTAAAAAAGCAGTAGAGGAAATGAAACGTATAGACCGAGCTTATAATACTAAAAGTAGGGGAAGCATTTTAAATACTTTAAATGAGTCTCCTTTAGAAAAGCATAAAATGACAGAAGAATTATATTCTTTGTTACAAAGTGCAGAAAAAATTTCTGATTTTGTAGGAGGATATTTTGATGTTACAGTTTATCCTCTTATAAATTTATGGGGATTTGATAACTTGGAAATAGATAATATACCCAATAAAAAAGAAATAGAAAAAGCTTTAAAACTAGTAGATTATAAAAGTATTGAATATAATAAAGAATATATAAAGCTTGCATATGAAGGTCAAGGTATAGATACAGGAGCATTTTTAAAGGGATATGCAATAAAAAGAGCAAAAGATATTTTTATAGAAAATGGAGTGAAGCATGGATTTATTAGTGCTATATCTAGTGTAGAAAGTATAGGTAGAAGGTCAGATGGTAAAAAGTGGAGAATAGGAATACAAAACCCTAAAAATCCCAGTGAAATAATAAATATAGCTTTGCTAGAAGGTGAAGCTATGGGAGTTAGTGGTGACTATCAAACTTATGTTGAAATAGATGGTAAGAGGTATCATCATATTATTAATCCTAAAACAGGTTATCCAGCTGATACAATAAGTATGTTAGTTGTCATAGCTAAAGACTCCTTTAGGGCTGATTTATATTCTACAGCTTTGTTTATGTTAGAAGCTAATAAAATAATAGAATTAGTAGATAATATAGAAGAGTTAGAAGTAATGATAGTAGATAAAGACAATATTATTTATAAAAGTAAAAATATGAATAAATTTTTAGAAAATTAGAGAGTCCTTTAGACTCTTTTTTATAATAAAAAAATAAGGATTCAAAACTTTGAATCCTTAAAAAATTTATTTAACATTTAAATATTCTAAAATATAATTTTTCATGATAGTGCAAAGTTTTTTTACTTCTACCTCATCGAGAATATAAGAAGGCATAATATATAGATAAGAACCAAAAGGTCTAATGTAAGCTCCGTGTTCATAGGCATATTTTTGAAATTCCTTAAGAATTTTACTATCTTTTACTTCTATAACACCAGTTACCCCAAATACCCTTGTTTCTTTTACAAGTTCGTGCTTAAATTCTAGTAATTCATTTTTTAATATAGAATTGATTTTTTCTATTTTATCAAGATAATTGTCTCTTTGAAATATTTCAATACTTTTTAATGAAACAGCACAAGCAAGAGGATTTCCCATAAAAGTAGGACCATGCATAAAAGCGTGTTCATAAGAATCACTCCAAAACCCTTTAAATACTTTTGTAGTAGTAATGGTAGCAGAATGACCTAAATATCCACCAGTTAAAGCTTTTCCTAAAATTAAAATATCTGGAATTATATTTGTATAATTTGTAGCAAAAAATTTACCAGTACGACCAAATCCAGTAGCAACTTCATCAAAAATAAATAGTATATTGTATCTATCACAAAGTTCACGGGCTTTTTCCAAGTATTTTGGGCTGTAAACAATAAAACCACCAGAAGCTTGAATTAAAGGTTCAACGATAAAAGCTGCAATATTATCAGCTTCACTTATTAATAAATCTTCCAATATTGACAAAGCAACATTTATTTCTTCATCAGAAGAATTAAACCCGCCTTTTGGAGGATCAATATGGAATGTATCTTTGAAGGTGTGTTTGAATGCACCATGAAAATCAGGTTCATCTCCTATTTCCATAGCTTTGAAAGTGTCACCATGATAAGCATTGGTAAGACCAATAATTTTCTTTTTATTTTTTAAATTTTGATTAGAAAAATACTGAATAGCCATTTTAATAGCTACTTCTACCCCAACACTGCCACTATCAGAAAAAAATACGTGATTTAAGCCATCTGGTGTTATTTCTACAAGTTTTTCTGCAAGTTTTTCTACAGGACTATGACTGAGACCACCAAGCATGACGTGAGCTATTTTGTCAACTTGTTCTTTAATAGCATTATTTAGTTCTTCATTTCCATATCCATGAACAGCACACCACCAAGAGCTAACGCCATCTAGTAAATCCTTAATTTCATTTTTTTCTAAATTTTCAATTTTTAAATAAGGTCCTTTTCCTTCTAAAACTTTATAAATTCTTTTATCTAATTTCATTTGTTGATATGGGTACCAAACTTTTTTATCTTCTATATTCATTTGATTTCCTTTCTTTTATTTTATTTTCAAGAATTCCAATGTTTTCAATTTCAATTTTTAAAGTATCACCATCTTTTAAAAATTTTGGTGGATTAAATCCCATCCCAACGCCTTTTGGAGTTCCTGTAGCGATTATATCACCTTTTTTTAAAGTAGTACCTTTTGATAATTCTGAAATTGCATAAGCAATACTAAATATTAAATCATCAGTTTTACCATGCTGTCTTAGTTCTTTATTAATATATGTTTTAATATCTAGGCTTGGTGGAAAGGAAGTAGCTTCTTTATATAAAATATAAGGTCCAATAGAGCAGGTATTATCTAAACTTTTACCTTTAAGCCATTGAGAGTGTTTTTTTTGTAAGTCTCTAGCAGAGCTATCATTTATTATTGTATAGCCAAAAATATATTCATAAACCTCATCTATGTTTATATTTTCTCCTTCTTTAGAAATAATTACAGCAAGTTCACCTTCATAATCAAGACTTTTAGTTATAGAACTATCTAATTCTATAGCTTCATGTGGTCCAATAAATTTATTTATTAATTTACTAAAAAATATCGGTTCAGCAGGTCTTACTAAATCTTTATCAATTCCTCCTGTATTACATTCATTTACATGCTCTAGATAATTTTTACCCAAGCAAATAAGATTTCTTCTAGGTTCATGAAAAACAGAAGTATTTTTAAATTTATCTATACTACACGGAGAAATTATTTTTGATTTTTCTTTTATTACTTCAATATAAGATTCTTTGAAGGTCTCAACAAACTCTTTTAAGTCAATATTTTTATTAAAAATATCTTTGAAAAAAAATAATTTATCATCTATAATAACTCCAGATTCTATTTGATTTTCCTTGATAAATCTACCAAATTTCATAATTTACCTCCTAATATTATATTGCTAATAAAGGTATTTAAAATTAAAAGAATGATACAGATGCCAGTCTAATCGCCATTTTTCATTTTTAACTTCAGTGCTTTGTACATTAAGAATATATTCAAATAAAAAATGTTCCCAAGTTAGAATAATTCCTAATCGTTCTTCTAACACAATCGGATTTATATCTACAGTTAAAGGACTGTGATTAGATATAAGTGTTCCTTCATAGGTAGTATCATGTAATGTCGTTTTAATATTACCATTAAAAAAAATATAATATTCTTTTAAGTTTAAAAAATTTTCTGTAGGACTTTTTTCAAAGTTTGTTTTCTTACTAGAAAAATCACTAAGAATATTTCCGTAACGAATTAAAAATCCAAGACTTCCACCTAATTGCAGATTACCTAAATTTACTTTGAAAATATTTCTATAATCACTTGAAAAT
>Ga0194136_1000695_pt1 | contig 16975 bp, 12 predicted proteins | sample TARM_MetaG_T3A_1_FD_134023 | JGI IMG/M metagenome (GOLD analysis project Ga0194136, IMG submission 134023) | Freshwater microbial communities from Pennsylvania, USA, analyzing microbe dynamics in response to fracking - TARM_MetaG_T3A_14 (version 2) | ecosystem: Environmental > Aquatic >...
GCAATATCTGGATCGCTTCAATCCCAATGATCCCTCGCCGCTGGCCGATTGTGCGGCGGCGATTACCACCGCCACCGGTGATGAACTGCAGGATATTCTGGATACCCCCCTGCTGTTTGAACGCCTGAAAAAGGCGCTGGCACTGGTCAAAAAAGAGATCGAAGTGGCCAAACTGCACAACCAGATCCGGGATGAGGTCAATCGCAGCATCAATGAGCGGCAGCGGGAGTTTTTCCTGCGGGAACAACTGAAGGTGATCCAGCGGGAGCTGGGACTGGAGAAGGATGACAAGACCGCAGAAATCGATGGTTTCAGTAAACGGATGCAAGGCCATGACATACCAACGCCTGTCCAGCACCGCTTCCAGGAAGAGCTGGATAAACTAAAAATTCTGGAAGCTGGCTCTCCGGAATATGCCGTCACCCGCAACTACCTGGACTGGATCAGCCAGGTCCCGTGGGGGCTCTATCATCAGGATCAGCTGGACATACAGCGCGCCAGAACCATTTTGGATGCCGATCATGATGGCCTGCAAGACGTCAAACAGCGGATCATCGAATTCCTGGCGGTCGGGACCTTCAAGCAAGACATCAGTGGCGCCATCATGCTGTTGATTGGTCCACCCGGTGTCGGCAAGACATCGATTGGTCACTCCATCGCCCGCACCTTAGGCCGTCCCTTCTATCGTTTCAGTGTCGGCGGCATGCGGGACGAGGCGGAAATCAAAGGCCACCGTCGCACCTATATTGGAGCCATGCCCGGTAAAATTGTGCAGGCGCTCAAGGAGAGCAAGGTGATGAATCCGGTGATCATGCTGGATGAAATCGACAAACTGGGCAGCAGTCATCAGGGGGATCCGGCATCCGCCCTGCTGGAAACTCTGGATCCGGAGCAGAATCATAACTTTCTCGATCACTATCTGGATCTGCGACTGGATTTGTCCAAGTGTCTGTTTATCTGCACCGCCAATACCCTGGACTCCATTCCCGCCCCCCTGCTGGATCGGATGGATATGATCCGGCTCTCCGGTTACCTGTCCCAGGAAAAATTAGCCATTGCCCGCCACCACCTCTGGCCACGGCAGCTGGAAAAGGCCGGAGTCAACAAACAGCAGATCCGGATCAGCGACGGCGCCATACGCCGCATCATTGATAACTACGCCCGGGAAGCCGGCGTGCGCAATCTGGAAAACCTGCTGGCGAAAATTATCCGCAAAGCCGTGGTCAGTCTGTTGAACCATGAGGTCACCAGTCTGCGCATCAAAGCCGCCGACATTAACAACTACCTGGGCAATCCATTATTTCGTAAAGAGCAGGCCCTGCATGGCGTGGGGATCGTGACCGGACTGGCCTGGACCGCGTTGGGTGGCGCTATCTTGTCCATCGAAGCCAGCGTGGTCAACCAACAGGGACGCAGTCTGAAGCTGACCGGACAACTGGGTGATGTGATGCGCGAATCCGCAGAATTGGCATATAGCTATATCTGCAGCAACCTCAAGCTGTTGGGCGCCGATGCCCATTGTTTTGAACAAGCGGGCATCCATTTGCACATCCCCGAAGGGGCAACACCGAAAGACGGGCCCAGCGCCGGTATCACCATGGCCAGTGCTCTCCTCTCGTTGGCCCTCAACCAGGCACCGATCAAGAATATCGCCATGACCGGAGAGCTGACCCTGACAGGGCATGTGCTGGCGATTGGTGGCGTGCGGGAAAAGGTCATAGCGGCTAAACGCCAAGGCATACATCGCCTGATCGTACCGCTCGCCAATCGAGGTGATGTGCTGGAATTACCGGATTATATTCGGGCTGGAGTCGAGTTTATGTTTGCCGATCACTTCAAGGAGGTCGCTAGCATACTGTTTCCGCCGACGCCGCTTGCGCAGTCCCGGCGCAAAAAGCCGGACGCAGGGGAACATTCCACCCCTTGAAGCATGCGCTGGCGGTACTGAGGACAAACAAAAACGCCTTGGGCGTTAGCCCAAGGCGTTCGATCTGGTTGCGGGGGCAGGATTTGAACCTACGACCTTCGGGTTATGAGCCCGACGAGCTACCATGCTGCTCCACCCCGCGTCATGTGGAGCGCATAGTAGCACAGGATCGGATGCCGTCAAGATGTTTCAGCATAAGACGGATTATTAGAATAATCTGCTTAGAAAAAACGGTTCACTAGCACCGGAGAGCAAAATAAATGGCTACTCATACAGTGAATAATTAATGGACAGTCTGGGGGACGTATGAACATCACCAAGGGACACTGCCGGCAGTTAGGTGCCAATATCGAAGGCGGAGGCGTCAACTTTGCCCTCTGGGCCCGCTTGGCCAGCGGCGTCGAGTTATTGTTATTCTCCTCCCCAGAGGATGAGCAACCGACGGTGATCAAGTTATCACCGATGATCAATCGCACCGCCTACTACTGGCATGTCTTCGTGGATCAAATCGGCGATGGTCAGCTGTATGGCTGGCGGGTCAATGGCCCCTGGCGCCCTTATGAAGGAACCCATTTTGATGCCGATAAGGTATTACTGGATCCCTACAGCCGCGAAGTCGTATTAGGCCCGCGTTATGACCGTTGGGCTGCGGCAAGGCCAGGATCCAATTTGCACTGCTGTGCCAAGAGTGTGGTGGTCGATTTGCAAAACTATGACTGGGAGGGCGATATGTCTCCCCAGCATCCCATGTCCCGCTCTGTCATCTATGAAATGCATGTCGGTGGATTCACCCGGGATAAAAGCTCGGGTCTGGCGGCAGATATTCGCGGTACCTATGCCGGTCTTATTCACAAAATACCCTATTTAAAATCATTGGGAATTACGGCGGTTGAATTATTGCCGGTATTTCAATTTGATCCTCAAGATGCACCAGCCGGAAAAGACAACTACTGGGGGTATAGTCCCATGTCTTTTTTTGCACCTCACAGTGGCTATGCCAGCAATGCCGCAATAAAAGGCGCCGTCAATGAATTCCGGGATATGGTCAAAGCCTTACATAAAGCCGGGATCGAAGTTATTCTGGATGTGGTTTATAACCATACTGCCGAGGGTGGTGATGATGGGCCAATATTTTGCTTTCGAGGTATCGATCACGAGGCTTATTACATCCTCGACCAAAAAACCAGACTGAATACCAACTACTCCGGTTGTGGTAATACACTCAACGGCTCCCATGCGGTAACCAAACATTTAATTATCGATAGTCTGCGATATTGGCGGGAACATATGCATGTCGATGGTTTCCGTTTTGATTTAGCCTCGATTTTGTCTCGGGATGAAGAGGGTAAACCGCTGGTTTACCCACCAACATTACTGGCCATCGATACCGATCCGGTATTAGCCGATTGTAAAATGATTGCTGAAGCCTGGGATGCCGGAGGTCTGTATCAGGTAGGCTCACTGGCTGGCTCCCGTTGGCGGGAATGGAATGGACAATTCCGCGATGATGTTCGCCGTTTTATCAAAGGCGATGCCGATACCAGTAGTCGATTCGCCAATCGCATGACCGGCAGCCCCGACATTTATCAATATAATCATTCTGATCCGGAAAAAAGCATCAATTTTGTCACCTGCCATGATGGTTTTACGCTGTGGGATCTGGTCAGCTATAACCAAAAAAATAACCACGCTAATGGAGAAGAGAACCGCGATGGCATGAGTGACAATTACAGTTGGAATCACGGCATCGAGGGTGAAACCGATAATCAGGAAATTGATAAACTCCGTGTTCGGCAGTGCAAGAACTTATTGACTGCGATTATGCTGTCGATTGGAACGCCTATGTTATTAATGGGCGATGAACGCTTGCGGACTCAGCATGGCAATAATAATGCCTACTGCCAGAATACGCCTCTAAGCTGGATGAATTGGCGTAAGAATGAGCGCTCTGATGAAATGCAACGCTATACCCAGGAGCTCATTAAATATCGCAAATATTTATTTAGTCGTGCGCAACATGAAGGCATGATGGTTTCGTTGGCTGAGATATTACATCGTTCTGAAATTTGCTGGCACGGGGTTAATCCCTACTCGCCAGATTGGGATGCAAATTCACACTCCTTGGCGATGACCGCTATATCCCTGGATGTGAAGGTTGCGATCTATATTGTTTTCAATGCCTATTGGTCACCCTTGCAATTTAATTTGCCTTTGCCGCCGCAAAATATAAATGGCAATTGGCATCGCATTGTGGATACCGCGCTGCCTTCGCCACTGGATATTATTCCCTTGGGCAATCCCTTACCGGAAATACAGGGCCACTATCTGGTTGCTCCCCGCTCCGCCTGTCTGTTTGTCTGTGGCGGTTTTTTGCAACAAAGCCGCTGACGGTGGGAGGGGGAATTAATTCTGTCGTCGAGCCAAGGCGATGACCTTGCTGAACATTTGCCGTAGCAAGGCAGGCATCTGCTCGAGCCCTGCCTGCTCGGCCGCCTCCACCACCGAGAGCGCCAAACCGGGTTTACTATGCCGGCTCAAAGCCCGTTCAATCACTTTGCCGGGGGGCAGCATCTGGTGTGCCGTCACCCCGGCCTCACGCCGGTATACCGCCTCAAAACCATGGTGATACAAAAAATGCTCTATATCCTTGGCCGGTAGTGGCGTGAGGCGATCCGTTTCCCGCTCGCCCTTGAGTTGCCCCCGAACACTGGCTGCATACTTGCTGCCCGCCTGGTCGCCATCGGCCAATAGATGCCATTCGATACCCAGATCGCGCGCGGCCTTGATCAACGGCGCCACACCGCACTGGGCAAACTCGATGATCCGCACCCCCTCGCCGCGCAGACTGTAGCCGCAGATGGTTGCCAGCTCCGAAAGCAGCCAGATCTCGGTCTCCCCCTCGACCAGTAACCAGCACCGCGCAAATAGCGACATGGGACGATTGATGCGCACATGAAAGGTAATCCGCCGCAACTCTTCGGCGCTCATCTGCTCATCATTAAGACTAAAGGCCCGGGTTTCGTGGGGCTGACGGACCAAGCGGCGAATTTGTCCTAATGGGATAGAGGTCAGCAGATCTCCAGAATTGGTGGTCAGGATTTTTTGCCCGGGCAGCTGTTCGAGTAAGCCCCAGGCCAAGGCCAGCATGGTTGGATGCAGTCGACTCTCGGGGTCTTCCAGGATCAAGATGGGACGGGCGCCGACCTCGATCTCCCGATCGCCACGCGCCGCGAGCAAGGCCCCGCCCAACCCGGCCATCGCCAGCTCCACCGCGCGGCCATGAGCCCCACCGCGCAATAGCTCTTGCAAAGCGCCCAGACCACGCAAGCTGGTTGGTTTCGACACAATTTCGCGGGCATTGCGCGGCTTGGTCCGCAGCGGTGGCACATGACTCAAATAGTGCTCCATCAGGCTGCGGACCGCCCCCATGCCTTGACGTAACGTGGGCTCATCGATACCACTGCTATCCTCGTCCAAGACCCGTTGCGACACCCTATCCAGCTGATCCTGCCACTGGGCCGCACAATCATCGCCACCGTAACGGGTGCTACGGGCATCTCGCAATCGCAGCACCGGGTTCATCAACATCAGCAGATGGATCAGCGGTTCAGGCTCGGGGATCAACAAGTTGTGGCCCTGAGCATCGAGAAAACCATGTTCTGACTCGACCCGGCCATCCGCCATCAATTCGGCGGCCGCCCGATAATGGATGCGGTGCAAACCATCCTTGCTGCGACACCAGATCTTGGCCAAGCGGGACAAACGCTCGGAGTGCTGACACATATCGGGGCGGTATTCGCGGAAGGTGAGCACTATGTGCACATGGTGGCTGGAGGGAACATCGGCGTCGTCGGCGTGATGGAAATCGGCCAATTCGAATTGATAGGGAACCACCCCTTGTCCCAACAAGCACCAGAGGGCGCGCAGTAAACTGGTCTTACCCCAGGCATTTTCACCAATCAGGGCGGTTGTTTGCTGCAGCGTAATGGAGAGTCGATTGATGCCGCGAAAGCCTGATATTTCAATCTGTTCCAGATACATACATCACCACCGGTTTTTCTTTCATGGTGGCAAAGCAGTGTGATGATTACCAGGCGATGGTCAGCAGTTTTGATTACCGGCTACTGATTTTAGCCTGAGGCTGTGAACTGAATGCATATTCCGAGGTACTGGTTTCCTGATTCCACACGGCAAACCAGAGATGGCGTTGACGAAGTTGGCGTTTTTTTAATTTCATGGCGTTGAGTTCCGGATATTGGAGTATTTAAGAGCGGGTACCGGCACAGGATCACGCACTTGTGTCGCTTTTCCATGGCACTTTCATGATGATTTAATGACATGCAAGTACCCCTGCCCTTTGGCTCTTCAGCGACCACAGGCGCCACTCGTCAAGGAGCAAGTGCATATCATCGGCCGACAAATAACGGCGGTCTGCGTATAATCATCGCCTTCGCCATACATTGAGTGAGGATTTGATGTCTGATCCCATCCGTTTGACCCAATACAGCCATGGTGCCGGTTGCGGTTGCAAGATTTCCCCCAAAGTGCTGGATACCATTCTGCGTAGCCAACTGCCGGCCTTCACCGATCCCAAGCTCGTCGTGGGATATCACAGCAAGGATGATGCTGCCGTGGTGGCATTGGGCGATGGCCGGGGACTGATCTCGACCACCGATTTCTTCATGCCGATTGTCGACGACCCCTTTACCTTCGGCCGTATCGCCGCGACCAATGCCATCAGTGATATCTATGCGATGGGCGGAACCCCGCTGGTTGCCATCGCCATTCTTGGCTGGCCCGTGCAGCTACTCGGCGCCGAGATTGCCCAGGCCGTGGTGGATGGTGGCCGACAGGCGTGTCGGGATGCTGGGATTTCGTTAGCCGGTGGCCATAGCATTGACTCACCCGAGCCCATTTTTGGTCTCGCCGTCAACGGCCTGGTTGAGCTCTCGCAGCTCAAGCGAAATGACACGGCTCAGGCTGGCGATCTCCTGTACCTCACCAAACCGCTGGGGATCGGCATCCTGACCACGGCACAAAAAAAGCAGCGACTGCAAGCCGAGCATGCGCAACTGGCGATTGATTGGATGTGTACCTTGAACAAGGCCGGAGCCGAATTTGCCAAACTTCCTGGCGTAACGGCCCTGACCGATGTCACCGGCTTCGGGCTCGCGGGCCATCTCATCGAGATGTGCGAAGGGGCCAACCTGAGTGCCAACCTGGATATGGAAGCCATCCCGCTGCTCCCAGCCATCGATGATTACCTGCAGGCGGGTTGTGTACCGGGTGGTACCGGACGGAATTTTGAAGCCTATGGCCACAAGATCGCGCCTTTGACTCAGCGTCAGCAACAACTGTTGTGTGATCCACAAACCAGTGGCGGTTTGTTGGTTGCAGTACGGCCTGAGGCCGTGGCTGAATTTCACACCTGTGCCCAGGACGCTGGCTTGACACTGCACCCGATTGGCCGATTACAACACGCGACCTCTAACCACCGCATCGAGTTGAGCGCCTGATGACAACCCCGTTACCTTGCCTCGAAGACTACGCGGCGCTGTTCTTACAACAGCGCCCGCTGATTGACTTGCGCGCACCGATTGAATTTGCCGAAGGTGCCTTCCCCCGGGCGATTAACTTACCGCTCATGAGCGATGAGGAGCGTGCAGCCGTGGGAACCTGCTACAAGCAACAGGGCCAGCAGGCGGCGATTGCACTGGGGCATCAGTTGGTTAGTGGAGAAAATAGGGAGCAACGGCTCCAAGCCTGGCTCACGCAGATCCGTCAACATCCGGACAGCGTGCTCTATTGTTTTCGCGGTGGATTGCGCTCACAGACGGTTCAGCAATGGTTAGCCGAGCGGGGCTGTGTCATCCCCCGGGTGGCGGGCGGTTATAAGGCGTTGCGGCAATTTTTGATTGCAACACTAACCCGCATCAGCACGCGCGATCCTTTATGGCTGGTCACCGGCATGACCGGCTGTGGCAAGACCGACCTGTTAGCGCAGCTACCGGCGGCGGTCGATCTGGAAGGCCACGCTCATCACCGGGGCTCCAGTTTTGGTGCCCTACCCGAGGGTCAGCCTTGTAATATCAATTTTGAAAATAACCTCGCTATCGAGCTGCTACAACGGGAACAAACCGGGCAAACCCATCTCATCCTGGAGGATGAAAGCCGGATGATCGGTCGTTGCACCTTGCCACTGCCGCTGTACACCAGCATGGAGCAGGCGCCGCTCATCTTGTTGCACGCGCCCTTGGCCGAGCGGATTAACCGGATCCGCGCCGAATATGTCACCGGGCTGCTAGTCCGATTCAGCCAGCAGATGACAACGGATGCGGCAGCAGAAGCACTCGGCCGTTTTTTGCAGACCAGTCTTGGCAAACTGGAGCGGCGGCTGGGAACCGAGCGCTGCCACCATCTGCAGGGCGCATTGGCCGAAGCGTTACAGGCGCAATTTCAGCACGGCGATGTTTCCGGTCACGATATCTGGATTGAGCGCCTACTGGTCGATTATTACGATCCTATCTACCTGCGACATCTGCGGGATCGTGCGGCAAAAATTGTGTTCGAGGGCGATGCCTCGGCCTGTCGGGAATACCTGCAAGCCTTAAGTTTTCAGCCTCGACCGCATGCCCGATAGCCCGAGCACATATCATGGCCATCATGGGCTGGCAGCGTTCACTATGTTGCCACCGGGATAGGCCATGACCTCTTCCGCCCTCACTGTCTGGATCACGGTATGATGAACGAAATAGCTCCTCTGCTGCTCTGTTTTGGCGACTCGAACACATGGGGCTTTGATCCCCGAGGGGGTCGTTATCCTGCCGCTCTGTGCTGGCCTCAACAACTGGCACAGCGGTTAGATCGTCCGTTGCAGCTGGAAGGCAAGCCAGGACGAACCCTGTGGTTTGCCCGACCACAATCGGGTCTGGAGCCTGGTTTTGAGGATTGGCAGCGCTGTTTGCGGGCTCGGCCTGCCGATCTGGTGTTGGCGTTGGGCATTAATGATCTGGCCGCTGGCGCAACGCCGCAGCAATGCCAACAGGCGCTCGAACGTTACCTGCAGGCCTGGCAAGCGCTAGCACCGAGCTCCGGGTTAACCTTGATTGCCCCCGCCCCTTTGGGTCGATTGACGACGGGGTGGCAGACGCTATTTGCCGGTCAGCAGCAGGCCAGTCAGGAACTCGGTGAACTATGGCTCACCACTGCTCGGGAGTGGCATATTCCCTGTTACCAGACCGACAACCTTTTTTGCCCTGGAGCCGATGGCCTGCACTGGACTGAGGAGTTTCATGCCCAGCTGGCTCGGGAGTTGGCATCCATGCACAAGCCTCCGCAGTAAGAGCGGTTGGAGTGCATCACCCCGGCAGGATAGAATCGACAACATGATTTAGACGGATCTTGCACAGGAATCCATATGCTTAAATATCAAATACTTCCCGTCACCCAGTTCATGCAGAATTGTACGCTGTTGTGGTGTGATGAAACGAATGCCGCCGCCTTGGTCGATCCAGGTGGCGAGATGAAGCATCTTCTTTCTGTGATTGCCAATCATGGACTGACGCTGACCGCCGTCTGGTTGACCCATGGCCATCTGGACCATGTCGGGGCCGCTGACGAAATACGTCAGGCAACGGGCTGCCCGATCATCGGCCCTCACCCTACCGATGCCTTTTGGCTACAAGCGCTGCCTGCACAATCCGAGATGTTTGGTTTTCCCTTGACCGAAGCATTTGTGCCTGATCGCTGGCTTGAGGAGGGTGACATCCTGACGCTGGGCAACCAGCAGTTGCAAGTCCTGCATTGTCCAGGACATACGCCGGGGCATGTGGTGTTCTTGCATCAGCCCAGCAAACTGGCTCTGGTGGGCGATGTCTTGTTCCAAGGATCGATTGGCCGAACCGACTTCCCACAAGGCAATCATAGCGATCTCATCGCCAGCATTACCGAGAAACTGTTGCCCTTGGGGGATGACATCACCTTTATTCCGGGACACGGCCCAAACTCGACCTTCGGTCGCGAGCGGCTCAGTAACCCATTTCTAACCCAGCCGATTTGGTAGCGGGAGCCGGTCCCGGTGTGCAGATGCTTGCACACCGGGCAAAGATCCAGGCTCGAGCAGCAGATTAGTGCATGACCTGACTCACTGTGGTGCCGCCATCCCGCGGGAAGAAGAAGCCCATGAAGGGGCCCCGCGCCTGCCGAACCACATACAGCATGGCGAAGGTGTTGGGCGCAATCCAGCGACACAGCCCCTTGCGATTCGGGGTGTCATCATTGAGATAACCACCAATCAGGCGCACGGTACCGTTAAAAATCGCGGCCTTTTCATGAAACATCTGCGACCCCATTTCGAATTCCGCCTTGGTGATCGCACTGGGAACCAGATCCTTATCTGAATGCCACAAAATCGCTTCCTGATAGGTCGTCATGCGAATTGGATTCTCCCGGCAGTAGTCACCGAAGATCTCGGCAATCAGCTCATCGGTGAATTCATATTCTGCCCAGAGGAGATCCAGATCCAACGCATCCCGATGGGTAAAGCTTTGCTGTTCAAATAGATGAAACAAAATTTCCTTCATCGAGCGACCCGTCAACTGTTGGTACAAGGCCCCAACGTCTTGTTCTTCAACATTTAATTTCGCAATCAATTTCTGCTACCTCATCAGCTACAACGTCATGCTGTATTACAGCATGTAATAAAGCTTCTGTTTATCATTTCCTCGCAACAGGTTTCAACTTGCTGCCAGGCTGCTCTGCTATATCACAGGTCACAGTGCAACCTGTGATAAAAACCGTGAAAGCTTGGAAATTCAAATCCAGGTGTAAACAGGACGACTGAAAAGGCTGAAATAGGGCTTACGGTCACTGAAGCACGGCAAAGGAAAAAATAAAAACCATGAGCCACGTCATTTAACCTGTCAGATCTAACAGGTGAGTGATAAAATATACAGCAGATGAACGGCGTAAGATTTAGCTAATTCAGTAGCAATATTAGCCTTATCTTATGATAATGAATGCGTTATAGGACCGGTTCGGAGACATGGAGCAAAATGGTAATGCGACCGTACAGGCGAGCAAGACGGCAAGAAGAAAAAACAGATCGAGTAGAAGCCATCCTGGCATCAGCGAAAGGTTTATTAGCCAATAATACTCTCGACGAATGTAATCTCAGCACAATAGCGGGTGAAGTCGGTATTACCAAAGCCGCTCTGTATCGCTATTTCCGAGTCAAGGAGCTGATATTTCTCGAAATTTATCGCCGAGAGTTGGCTATTCTGTCGCCATCACTGCAACAGGTATTTCTGGCGCCCAGCGTCGAGAAACTGGCCGCAGCATTGGTTGCACAACCCCTATTTTGTAAATTGACCGCTGTTCTGGCTGATGTCTTGGAAAAACCCCTGACCGAAGAAGAAGCCATCGCATTCAAAACCTATATTTTGCAAGTTTTTGAACCATTAGGCATACAACTCAACCAGCAATTTGGTATGAGTTTGGATCAGGTTATCAACTTGTTGTTACATATTTTCGCTGCCATCGTAGGCTGTTGGAAGCTCAGTCACCCCAGTGCCATGATGACACTTGCGCTGCAAAATGAACTTTTAGCACCGTTCCGGGCCGATTTTCATCAGTATCTGCAGCAGCATCTCACCATGTTGCTAGGCCAAATCATACCCGCGAGTTGACACGTCAGCGTCGGCCAAGAGTAAATTCTGAGTTAACTATCTATAAAAATGAAGCCATCAATGATGGCTTCATTTTTATGCGCTATATAATGTCGCCGAATGAACCAACACATTCGGCGACAACGCATCACAACACCTTGGCAATGGCCTGACAAAGAGCGTCAATGTTACCACTGGTGATCCCGGCGACACTGATACGTCCTGAGCCAACGATATAGACCGCAAATTCATTCTTCAGCCGCGCGACCTGATCCTTGTTCAAACCGGAGAACGAGAACATACCGTTCTGCTCGGTCATGAAGCTGAAGTCTTGCTGGACGCCTTGCTCCTTGAGCTTGGCGACAAACAGCTCACGCATCTGCCAGATCCGATCCCGCATCTGGGTCACTTCCGCAATCCACTCCTGTTTGAGCGCGGCGTCCTTGAGGACAGTGGTTACTACGGCGGCACCGTGTGCAGGCGGATTGGAATAGTTGGCCCGGATCGCTGCTTTGACCTGACTGAAGGCGACATTCGCAACCGCCTCGGCTTCGGTCACCAGGGTGATGGCCCCGACCCGTTCGTTATACAGACCAAAGTTCTTGGAAAAAGAGCTAGCAACTAGCAATTCGCGATTGAAGCGAGCAAACAAACGCAGACCCGCCGCATCTTCATCGACGCCACGGGAAAATCCTTGATAGGCAAAATCGAAGAACGGCAGCAATTGGCGCTCGGCACAGAACTTGGCCAGCACTTCCCATTGTTCGAGAGTTGGGTCAATCCCGGTCGGGTTGTGGCAGCAACCGTGCAGCAGCACCACATCACCAGCCTGGGCTTGGGACAAGGATTGCAGCATGGCATCGAAGTCGAGTCCACGGGTCGCCGGGTTGTAATAGGTATATTCCCCGGTCTCTAAACCCGCCGCACCGAAAACCTGGAAGTGATTCACCCAGGTTGGATTGGAAATCCATACCTTGCGACTGAGTTTTTGCCGGGACAGAAATTCGGCCCCAATGCGCAGGGCACCTGTGCCACCTGGAGCTTGTGCCGTACGAGCGCGCTTGCTGGTGACAATCTCGTGATCAGCACCAAACAGCAAATGCTGCACCAACTGGCCATATTCAGCATTGCCTTCAATGCTCAGGTAATTTTTGGTCTTTTCCGTGTCCAGCAGGATTTGCTCTGCTTTTTTGACGCAGGAGAGGATCGGTGTGTCTCCGGCATCATTCTTGTAAATACCAACCCCCAAATTGATTTTGTGGCTACGGGCATCGTTACGGAACTCATCGGTCAGACCCAGAATCGGATCAGCGGGTGCGGCGGTTACCTGTTCAAACATGTTAATCCCTGTCTTTGTTTGGTTGTCGATGGCAGCTGACCTGCTCCCGCTGTTGACCCCGCACGGGGCACCAGACGGGTGCGAGTGCCAGTTATATCACTCTGCCGAATGGTAAAAAATGGTTTTTCTCCAGATTGTCACGGCAAGAGAGCAGAAAGCTGATCCTGCACAAACAGCGTCATTGCTTCATGCTCCAACCAACTCTGCTGATCAATCAAGGAGGCCAGTGACAACTGCAGTGAGGTCGGGATTTCAGCTAGACGCCACCGCGTGTCCATAGGTAATGGTTTCCCCATCCGGGCAGCCAGCGCAGGCAGTTCTTGGGGCAGTAATAAGTGCAGCGGCCGCTTGAGGCGTTCAGCCAGATGAAGTTGGCGAGCCAGTGCACGGGGATGTAAATCACCGAAATGGCGCCAGGTAAAGTTGGGCGTCAACGCTGAGATAAAACGCTCCGCGAGCCCGGTATACTGCGGCGGAGTCAAGAGTAGCAGCTGTCCAGCTCGCGGTTGCAAGGTCACGAAGGCAGCCCTGCTTTCTACCGTAATGATCTGTTCAGGCGGTGCCTCGGTCCAGAGCACCTTGTGCAGTTGTTCAAGGGCCGCTTCAGGCAGTATCACCTCACCAAGCAACTGCAGTTGCGGTTTGGCATCCAGCAAACCGCCCTGGGTAAAGAACAGATTGAACGGCACCTGAGTGCGGATCCGGAGCAGACCGTCCAGGGTTGCGTAGGTTCCCTCGGCCGCCAGCGTAGCCAGTTCGTCATCGCCCCAGCGATAATCGCGGCTCCCGCGGAGCACGGCGGCCAACACCTTCCGATGAACCCGGGGGGGCAGTTCCAGCGCCAGTTGCTGCAGATCCAGCTCCACATCGGGTTGCTGATGCAGCTGCAACTCCAACAGCGCATGTTGAAAGTAGTGACGCCCCACAGGCGTTACGCAGTAGGAGCCTGCAGCTGCCAAGGATTCGACCCAGCCCTTTTCCTGCCATACGCTCAGCTGCAGCAACGCCCAGCGCTTGCGGGCCGTGATGGCCTCCGATCCGAGTAATGCTTCGACCAGAGTCCGGGTTGCCGGATCGGCCAGCTCTTTGTAATCCACCCTTGCATCCTTTTCGGGTTTATTCAGAACGTCTTGGAACTAGTCATACACCTTGGTCAAATCCCCGGCTGGACGAGTCCGGAAGTATTTGAGGAACCACATATACTGCTCGCGTCTGGGGTCGAGCATGATCTCGATTTCCTCATTCATGCGCCGGGTATCGGCCTCCAGATCCACAGTTGGATAAGGCTCCATGGCCGGACGGAAAATTAACTCATAGCGTCCGGAGTCAGGGTTGTAGGCGCTGAACATCGGGATCACGCTGGCACCGGCTAATTTGACCAACTTGGGTAACGCTGGCAACGTTGCCTTCATCTGGCCAAAGAACGACTCAAACAGGCTCAAATCAGCGCCATGATCCTGATCCGGCAGATAGAAAAAATGAAATCCGTCCCGCATGGATTTAATAGCCGGTTTGATACCGACGCTACGCTCGTAGATCTTGCCGCCAAACCGCGCCCGCTGCCGATTGATAAACCAGTCATACACAGGGTTTTTTGCACTATGCATCATGGTACACATGGGTAAGCCCAGGGCGGTCATATACAAGCCAGCCAGATCGATGGCCCAGGAATGGGGGATCATGAAGATGATTGGCTTGCCGGTCGCCAATTCCCGAGTCACATGCTCCCACCCCTCGATGGTGAAGCGGCGCAGGAACATGGATTTGGGCAGACTGGTCGCTTCAGCAAATGCCAGGAACGTCTGCAAGCCGATTTCGATACTGCTTTTGAGCAGCGCTTCACGCTCGGCCTCGGTTTGCTCGGGGAAGCAGAGCCGGAAATTAGTACGCGCCACATTGCACTGCCGTTTGGAAAAACGGATCACCAAGGGGGCGAAGCTGCGGGCAAACCCGTCACGCAGACGCACCGGAAACCAGGCCAGCACCACTAATAGCAACAAACTGATCCAGGTAGGCCAATGGCGAGGATGGAGAAAGCCGGGTTTAAAACGGGTATCAAAGACCGGATCACTGGATGTCGACATGCACACCTACACTCGTTCGAAAATCATAAAATCGCGTCATGATAAAGAAAACCCCCGTCAAGATCACCTCGCGGGGGTTGATTTACCCGAGCTGCCAATCATCAGACATAGGCAAGAATGCGTTGTTCCAGCATTCTTTTTTGCTTGTCGCCCAACCAACTGGCTTCCACCGAATTGAGTGCCAGTTGCCGTAACTGCTCTTTGGAGGCCTGTAGATGATCAACCAGGGCCTGATAATTGGCCCCCATGTAACCACCAAAATAGGCGGGGTCATCGGAGTTGACCGTCACGCACAGCCCCTTATCCAATAAATCCAGAATAGTGTGTTCGGCCATAGTGGCATAGACGCACAGGCGAGTATTGGAGAGCGGACACACCGTCAGCGGCATTCGCTCTGCAGCCAAGCGCGCCAGCAATAAAGGATCATCCATGGCCCGTACCCCATGGTCCACCCGATCCACATGCAGCAGATCCAGGGCGTCCCAGATATAGGATGCTGGTCCCTCCTCACCGGCATGGGCGACCAGGCGCCAGCCCTCTGTCTTTGCACGGGCAAAGACCCGGGCAAATTTTTCGGGCGGATTGCCCAGCTCCGAAGAGTCCAGACCAATACCGTGGATCAACGCTTTGAAGGGTAACGCCTGTTCCAGTGTCGCAAAGGCCGATTCCTCAGACAGATGACGCAGAAAGCACAGGATCAGGCGACTGGTAATCCCCAACTCCCGCTCTCCCTGCTCCAGCGCCGACTGTATGCCCAGAATAACCGTCTCGAAGCTGATGCCTCGCTGGGTGTGGGTCTGGGGATCGAAGAAAATTTCGGTATGGACCACGTTGTCCTGCTGGCAACGCAGCAGGTAGGCCCAGGTCAAATCAAAAAAATCGGCCTGGGTCTGCAACACCGCAGCCCCCTGATAATAGAGATCCAGGAACGACTGCAGATTGGTAAATTGATAAGCAGACCGCAGGCTGTCGACATCCGGATAAGGCAGTTCAATATGATTCCGTTCGGCTAATGCGAAGAGCAGCTCCGGCTCCAGCGTCCCTTCGATATGCACATGCAGCTCGATTTTGGGTAGCCCGGCGACAAACTTGTCCATTACTTCATACTCCGCCATTCAGGTACGTGCTTCGGCTCATTGATGGTATGCAGATTAACTTGGTAAAACTGCAATTTGAATTCAATTTCCACGACTAATGCCATAAACCCGCAGATTATTCTGCTGATGCACGCGTTCAAGTCACGGATAACAACAAACATTGCAAAGCTCTTGAACTCCAGATACAACCTGAGGGATGCACCATATGTAGCCAAGGAGCACCATTTGAGTAGTAAGCGAAGTGTTATCTGTGATATCGACGGCGTGATTTTACACAATAATCAGCTGATCCCTGGCGCCGATGGCTTTGTGCATCGCTTGATTGAACAGGAAACCCCTCTCCTGTTCGTTACGAATTATCCCGGACAAACCCCCAAAGACCTGCAAAATCGCTTTCAAAGCGCAGGGGTCCATGTACCCGAAAACTGTTTTTATACCTCGGCGATGGCCACCGCAGCCTTTCTCACCCGTCAGGAAGGCCGAAAGGTCTATGTGGTGGGCGAAGGGGCTCTCACCCATGAACTCTACATGGCTGGTTTCAGTATCACGGATGTGGATCCTGATTTTGTGGTGGTCGGCGAAACTCGAAACTACAACTGGAACATGATCCAGCAAGCAGCCCAGTTTGTTGATCGAGGTGCTCGCTTCATTGCCACCAACCCGGATACTCACGGCCCGCATATGTATCCCGCCTGCGGTGCTCTGTGTGCGCCCATCGAGCGGATGACGGGTAAGCAGCCATTTTATGTTGGTAAACCCAGCGCCTGGATCATCCGTGCCGCCTTGAACAAGATGCAGGCCCACTCGGAAAACACCATGATCATCGGTGACAATCTACGCACCGATATTCTTGCTGGCTTTCA